>Ga0247727_10007140_pt1 | contig 21492 bp, 19 predicted proteins | sample WisWelCaveWW1625_FD_202498 | JGI IMG/M metagenome (GOLD analysis project Ga0247727, IMG submission 202498) | Biofilm microbial communities from Wishing Well Cave, Virginia, United States - WW16-25 | ecosystem: Environmental > Aquatic > Deep subsurface > Groundwater > Cave microbial mat | place... | reverse complement strand
GCCCGCAAGTGCCCCATCGAGTCGGTCACGCCGCTCTCCGCACGGCCTGCTGGATCTCGCCGGGGTCCTTCGCACCGGCGAGGCGCCAGTCCCCCCGCGCTCCCGGCGGACTTTGTCCGTCGCCCTGATGCAGGACGCGGCATCTCTTGACAGGGGCATCCCCGTCTGGTACTAAGCGACGTGCAGGGGAGTGAGCGAAGGAGGCGTGGAAGGCGATGCAGTTGACGCGGGGTGTTGAGTACGGCATCGAGGGGATTCTCTACCTGGCCCGGCAGCAGGGGGACGAGCCGGCCTTCGTGCGGGAGGTTTCGCGGGCGACCTCGATTCCCGAGACCTTCCTGGCGAAGATTTTCCAGAAGCTGGTGAGCAAAGGCCTGGTGCGGTCGCGGCGTGGTTTCCGCGGCGGGTTCCGGCTGGCGCGCCCGGCTGGTCGCATCACCTTGCGGGAGATCGTCGAGGCGCTCGAGGGGCCGATCGAGTTCCACCGCTGCCTCGACCACCTGCGCGATCGCGGGCACAAGGGCCGCTGCCACGTGCGCCGCGTGTTCAGGCGTGTCCAGAGAAAAGTGGCGGAGATCCTGGAAAGCACGACGCTCGCCGACATTCTGGAGGTGACTCCCTGATCCGCAAGGGTCTTCTCGCGGCTCGCATTTCGGACCAATCGGGTCCGATTGCTCCGAGACTCATGGTCTCAACGCCGCGTTTTTCTCGATGGAGGATGGCGCATGAAGCAGGCTGTGGCACCCAGGCCTGAGGAAGCTGCAACACCGACGCCCCGGCTCCGGCTCGCGATCGAGCCGCAGGCGGCGGGACCGAGCGTGCCTCCGAAGCGCCTGACCCGCTATCTGCGGCCGGGCGTCATGATGGGAGGCGGACTGAAGGGCGCGGCGAATCTAGCCTGGCACGCCTTCCAGGCCGTGAACCGACGCATTCCCCAGGGTGAGATGCAGCCGAAGTGGGCTCCGGCCCCGCTCCTCAAGAGCAAGGACAGGACCTTCCCGCAGCTCGGCTTCCCCCGCGAGACCGACTCGCTCTGCCCGCAGTGCGTCAAGGACGTGCGCGAGAAGATCGTCAGCGGCGAGGCCGACTGGCGCACGCTCCTCGACGGGAAGCCCGGCGAGGTCAGGGCGCGCATCGTCGAGCGCAACGGGCAGATCTGGATGGAGAAGAGCTGCCCGACGCACGGGACGTGCGAGGATCTCATGGCGATCGATGCCGAGTTCCTCCGCCGCATGGAACGCCTGTACCCGGGCCGCGACTTCCGTATGGCTCCGGACCCGTACCACAACCACGGCTCATCGACGGTCAAATACGGCCGTGGTGCGGTCCTGACGGTCGATCTCACCAATCGCTGCAACATGATGTGCAACCCGTGCTTCATGGATGCCAACCAGGTGGGCTACGTCCACGAGCTGAGCTGGGACGACGTCAAGCAGATCCTGGACAACTCGATCAACGTCCAGCCCCGGAGGCAGATGTCGGTCCAGTTCTCGGGAGGGGAGCCGACCCTGTCGCCGTATTTCCTTGACGCGGTGGCCTATTCCCGGAAGCTCGGGTATCAGAGCGTCCAGTGCGCCACGAACGGCATCCGCTTCGCTCAGGACATGGATTTCGCACTGCGCGCCAAGGCGGCGGGCCTGCGCCTGGCGTATCTCCAGTTCGACGGCGTCACGAACGAGGCCAACAACCACCGCGGGGTCGGCAACCTGTTCGACGTCAAGAAGCGGGCCCTGGAGAACCTGAAGGCGGCCGGCATCGACGCCACGCTCGTGGTCACGATCATCAACACCGTCAACAACGACCAGGTCGGCCCGATCGTCCGCTTCGCGATCGACAACGTCGACAAGATCAATGCCGTCTCGTTCCAGCCGGTGTCGTTCACCGGCCGGGACGAGGACATCGACGACGAGACCCGCCGCAAGCAGCGTTACACGCTGTCGCACCTGGCGCACGACGTCAAGAGCCAGCTGGGGGTCACCGAGCCGCTGCGCGACTGGTACCCCTTGTCGGCCTCGGGGCCGTTTTCCGACCTTCGCGACCAGCTCGAAGGACTGGAGGCGGAGTGGGGAGCGCTGAAGTGTGGCTGCCACCCCAACTGCGGCATCGGCACCATGCTCTTGATCAACCAGGACACCAAGCAGGCGGTGCCGTTCCCGCAGTTCCTCGACACCGACCAGCTGCTGACCGACATCAAGCTGATCACCGACAGCTGCCGGTCCAAGCCCTTGACCGTGGCCCAGTTCGCGCTCGCGGTGCTGCGCAACATCCGGCCGGACGAGCTCCCGAAGGATCTCAGCCTCTGGGAAGTGATCAAGATCATCGACGGTCACAACGGCCGCAAGCTCGGCCTGGCGGAGCGGTCGCGCTACACCTGGCGCGTCATGATGGTCGCCGGCATGTGGTTCCAGGACCTCTTCAATTACGACTTCCGCCGCACCGAGATGTGCATCATCCCGTACGGCACGCAGGTGGGCGAGGTGTCGTTCTGCGCCTACAACACCGGCGTCGGCTGGCGCCAGATCGTGGAGAAGATGTTCTCCACGCATTCCACGGCGCAATGGTTCAAGGAGAAGGGGCGCCATCCGATCTACGCGGCCGGCAAGCCGGTGCCCCTCAATGAGGCCCGGCCGGCATCACCGTCTGCGCCGAGTTTTCCCATCCCTGCCGCCGCCATCGTCCGGCCCGGTCGAGAGGCGGTGCCGGCGATGGCCGCCGCCGCGAGCCTCGGCGCGTCGGCCGGCTGCGGCACGGAGTGCGGCTGCCACTGAAGCGGGAAGGGCCTCGGTCTCCGAGAGACGGCGTTCCAGGACACGACCGGTGTCGAAGCCTTCGATTCGCAGATAGAACTCGGCCGCCTGCAGCAGGGCGTCCTCCGGCACCAGCCCGACGATCTCGGTGCCGGCGATGCCGGCGCCATAGCGTGCCGCCTCGCAGCGGACCATCTCCAGCGCCCTGTGCACGGGTGTCCTGCGGAAGTCGGTGAGGTTGATCGACACCTGCGCCAGGTGCCGCTCATCGAGCATGACCCCCATCGCCTTGACGTAGCGCAGCCCGCCGCTGCTGTGGCGGATCGCCTTGGCCACCTTCCGCGCCACCTCCAGATCCGAAGTGGTCAGGTTGACGTTGAAGGCGATCAGGAACTCCCGGGCGCCGATGGCGACGCAGCCGGCCGTGGGGTGCACCCGGGCCGGGCCGAAATCGGGCTTCCAGAGGGGATCGCGCATCTTTGCGGCGAACCCCTCGAACTCGCCCTTCCGTACGGCCGCGAGGTCGCGCCTGTGCTCCGCTGTCGCGGCCTCCTCGTAAAGATAGACGGGCAGGCCGTGGCGAGCGGCGATTGTCTCGCCCAGCGAGCGGGCCAGGCGGACGCAGTCCTCCATGCCGATGTCCCGGATCGGCACCAGGGGGACAACGTCGATCGCCCCCATGCGCGGGTGATGGCCCGTGTGGTCGCGGAGGTCGATCCGCTCCACGCTCGCCGCCACCAGCGCCTCGAGGGCCGCACCCACGGCCGACGGATCGCCCGCCAGCGTCAGGACGCTGCGGTTGTGGTCGGGATCGGAGGACAGATCGAGCAGGCGCACGGGCCCGCTCTGCCGCACAGCCTCCACGATCGCGCCGACCACCTCCGGTCGCCGCCCCTCGCTGATGTTCGGGACACTTTCGATCAGCGCCAAGATAACCTCACGGTGAGACGGAAGTAGGCGGCTTCACAGGAGACCCGAGAGCGTGTTGCGGCCCAGCTCCCTGACCAGCCGCCCTGGATCCCGGCGCAGGCCGCCCTCCCACTCGTCGAGGAGCCTCCTCGCCGGGCAGCCGCTCCCATCCGCGAGCCGGCGCTCGAGCCGATCGAGCCAGGTCCCTTCCGCTGAGGCGTCCTGGCTGTCGAGCCCCCTCCGCCCCAGGCGGAGGAGGTCGCCCAGCAGGTCGCGCACCAGGGCGGGCCGGGCGCCCGTACCGCCCGTCAGGGTCGCCGGCAGCGGCGCCTCGGGCCCGAGCCGGCACACGTCGTCCAGAAGCCGGTTGCGTTCCCCGAAAGTCATGTCGCGCACCAGGGCGAAAGCCTCGTCGCGGGATGACTCATCGTACAGGAGCCCCTTCCAGAGCGCGGCGAGGGCGAGGCAGGCCGACGGATCGCCCGAATCGGCCCCGCGCAGCTCGATGTAGTGCTTCAGACGCACTTCCGGAAAGAGGGTCGTCAGGTGCAGCTCGAAGTCGGCCCGCGTCGGACGCTCCTTCCCGAGCCCCTCGCGGATGAACCTCCGGAACGTCAAGCCGCCGGCCGGGATGTAGCCTCCCTCCCGGACGATGAAGAACATCGGGACGTCGAGCGCGTAGTCGAGGTAGTCAGCGAACCCGGTGCCCTTCCGGAACACGAACGGCAGGAGACCGCAGCGGTCGGGATCCGTGTCGCGCCAGGCCCAGGCCCGCGCGCTCATGAGGCCGTTGGGCGTCCCCTCGGTGAGCGGGGAGTTGGCGAACAGGGCCGTCACGAGGGGAGACAGCCCCATGGCCGCCCGCATCTTGTCCACGGCGTCGGCCTCGCTGCTGTAATCGATGTTCGCCTGGATGCAGGCGGTCTGCTTCATCATGACATGCCCCCTGCGGCCCCGGGCCGGCAGGTAGTCGCGCATGATGGCGTAGCGCCTCTTGGGGATCCACGGGATACGGTCGAGGGGGGCCAGAGGCTGCATGCCGACGCCGAGGAAGGCGATCCCGAGCGCAGTGGAGGCGGTCTCGACGTCCTCGATGTAGGCGAGGAGCTCGCGGAGCATGGCATCGAGATTGTGGTGCACGCCCCCCGACAGCTCCATCTGACAGCCCGGCTCCAGCGTGATGCGGGTCTCTCCCCGCTGCACCCCGAGGATGCGGCCGTCCTCTTCGTGCGGCTCCCAGCCGTGATCGCCGACCAGCCGGAGGAGCAGCGTCCCGACCGAGCGCTCTCCCTCGTACGGCACGGGGGTCAGCGTATCGGTCAGGACGCCGAATCTCTCGTACTCCAGCCCGACCCCCCACCGCTCGCGAGGTTTGGCTCCCGCCTCGAAGTAGCCGTCGAGATCGGCTGCCCTGTTGATCGGGAGGTCGGCATCATTCTTCATGAGAAGTATTGAATTCTATCAGAGTGTCCGACCGGCGACGGGCGTGGCGGGGGGGGCGCGTCCGGCGGATTGGAGCGGGTCCCTCAGTGGCTGCGGCCGGGAGTGTCGTCGGGATCCTTGGGGCGGGGCTCGAGCGCTTTCTGCCGCGCTGCGACGTAGGCGCGCGCCGCCTCGTCCGCCGGAATCCCAAGGCAGTTGGCAAACTCGCGCACGAAGCCCCGCAGAAAAACGGACGGCGGCAGCGCGTTGTAGCGATCTTCCTCGATCGCCTGCAGATAGGCCTGGCGGATCTTGGTTCGCGCGGCGATCGCTTCGAGCGTCAGGCCACAGCGCAGCCGCTCGGCTCGCAGTGCGGCGCCGCTCCCTGCCGGCGGGCGCCGGTCAGGGTCGGCCCGCACGGCTTCCGGGGTGGAGGCCGGGGGATGCTCGGCCGGCGCAGAGGTCGAGGACGCCGGCGGGGCCAGGTCAGGGCCGTCGGCGGCACCCTTCTTGTCCGCCGCCTCGATGGAGGGAGCGGTTTCCCCGGTTTGGCTCCGCGGCCCGCGCGGCCGCGCCGCCACGCGGGGCCCGGTCGCAGCCACCGACTCCTCCGCCCCGACCGGTCCATGCAGCCCGCGGATCTGATCGGCGCCCAGCGTCCCGCTCTCGACCAGATGGCGATCATAGGCCACACGGCTCTCCAGGAAGATGAGCGTCCGGTAGGCCTCCTCGACGCGGGCCTGGATCGCCCGCAAGCCCTCCAGGTCGAGAAAAGGCGACAGGTGCGTCGTCTCGGGATCGTAGGCCCGCTTCAGGATCTGGTAAGCGGACTGGACCTCCTTCGTGGATGCCTTGGGCACGATCTCGAGCACGCGGTAGTGGTCAATCTCCTGGAGGTCCTGCCACTCCTCGAACGGCTCCGGCGCGGACGGTGAGCAGGTCAGCAGCAGCCGGCCGGCGGCGCGGGCGATCCCCTTGGTGGCCGAAGTGTTGGGAAATTGCTGCGACAGCGGCCGCCGCTTGTGGATCGATAGCAGGACGGAGGGGTCGTACTCGACCATGCCGGCCGTCGGGAGATCGAGCCCGAAGCACTTGCGGAAGCTGGTGACGAGCGCGGCACCCGCCTCCTCGTCATCCTCGTCGCGGATCATGTTGAGCAGCAACTCGAGGCGCGTGCGTCGCACGAAGCGGGCGACCGTCTCCCGGGCGGAGGCATCGAGCGCGCCGAGTCGGGTCATGAGCGCGCGAAAAGAGACGCGCAGCGGATCGACGCCGTCGGCGCGCATCAGGTCGGCCAGCGCGTGGCGCGAGTCCTCGGGCAGGGCCCGCTCGAAACAGCGACGCATGTGCGCTTCGACGAAAAGGCAGGCCGATTCCAAGGCCGCCGGCTCCGGTGTGCTCGCCACGATCCCGAGGGTCGCGAGGGAGAAGGCCGCGAGCGTCCCGGGCGACCGCCCCGAGCCGCAGTCGAGGATCACATGATCGGCGGCGAGGGTGGGGACCTGGGCGCCAATCCGATCGACGAGATCGACCGGGTTCGCTGGGGGAAAACCGCGCTGCAGCCCGCCGATCAATCGGAGGTGGTTGATCGAGGTGTCGACGGCCAACTCGGCGAGGCGCGCCTCCTGGTCCGCGGCGAAGTGGTCGAGGCCGCGCTCGAAACGCGGGAAGCCGAGGAAGCCGGGGAGGTTCCCTCCCTGAAGGTCGAGATCAATCACGACGACCCGATGCCCTCCGCGCGCCAGCTGGATGCCGAGATTCGCGGTGAGGAGCGTGCGTCCCACACCGCCCTTGCCGCCGGCCAGGGCCCAAACGGTTGGCCCGGACGGGACCGGCGGCGCAGGTGAGACGGCGGCGTCGGCTCCGGGTGTCATGGGATCCATCACGCCACCCTGTCGGCGGTGTCCTTCTCCTCGAACTCCTCGCCGTCGAACGAGATGATCCGGCTCTTCCCGTCCACGACGGTGAGGAGGGACACCGGCCGTCCCCAGATCTGCTGGATGTTGCGCAGCGTCTCGCGGGCGTAGTCATGCTTCAGCTCGATTGACTCGTACTGGTGCTTCAGGAGGAGCTCGCCCTTGTTCCGGTGGTTGGCGTCCTCCACCTGGATGATTGGCTGGCCGAGATTCGTGAGCTGAAAGAGCAGGCGTTGCTTGATCTTCTTGAACTCGCGATCGCTGATCTGGTACATCCCCGTTTTCGGGTTGTAGTCGTAGAGGAAGAGCTTCTGGTTGTGACAGAACTCCTCGGTCAGGTAGTTGTCGATGAAGGTGATGTCGTTGCACAGCCGCCGGACCTCGAAGATCTTGTCCCGGCCGAGGCCGACCCTGCGGTCCCAGCGAGAGCGCTCCGCGATGTCGTCGCATTCCTCGTAGTCCTTGCCGAAGCGACCCCTGTTCCAGCGGTCCTCGATGTCGCGGTAAAGCTCGACTCCCAGCTTGTAGGGGTTGAGCCGTCCCGTCCGGCCCCCGAGTGTGGCCGAGTGATGATCGGCATAATCGATCAGCTCGCTGTCCGTCAGGACGGTTTCGGTCATGATCTTGGAGTGCCAGTAGGTCGCCCACCCCTCGTTCATGATTTTGGTCTGCCCCTGCGGCGCGAAATAGTAGGCCTCGTCGCGGATCATCGACAGGACGTCGCGCTGCCAGTTCTCCAGTCGGGCGCAATCGATCAGGAACTTCAGGATGTCGCGCGCCGGTTCCGCGGGGAACCGCTTCTTCCGGCTCGCGGCCTCCTCCTCCAGCCTCTTGCGCTGCGCCTCGATGATCTGCGGCGGGTTGATGAAGTCGTTCATGTACGACTTGCTCTTCATGCGCTGGACGACCGGCCGGTCCGGCTCCCCCTCGGCCGGGGGCCGCTCCCGGACGATAAAGGGGGCGTGCGGGTCGATCAGGTTGTCGAGCGACAGCGCCAGATCGATAAAGCTCTCGACCGTCTCCACCCCGTAGCGGTCCATGTAACGGCGGATGCGGGTCGCATGGTTCGCGATGTCGTCCATCATCTTGCGATTCGTCTTGCTGAAGGACTGGTTGTTCTTGAAGAAGTCGCAGTGGGCGTAGACATGCCCCATGACGAGCTTCTGGTCGACCCGGGCGTTGCACTCGAGGAGATAGGCGTAACACGGGTCGTTGTTGATGACCATCTCGTAGATCTTCGACAGGCCATAGGAATAGGACTTCGACAGGTACTCGTACTCCATCCCGAAGCGCCAGTGGGGATAGCGGGTGGGGAAGCCGCCGTACGAGGCCACCTGGTTCAGCATCCGGTAGTCGAGCATCTCGAAGATGACCGGGAAGAAGTCCAGGCCGTAGGCGCGCGCGTGCCCTTCAATCTCTTCCTGCATCTGCGCCAGATCGGACGGCAGCGGGGCCATGTTCAGCGTCCCCGTCCCAGAAAGTCCTTGATTGACTGGTAGATGCCGTCCTTGTTCTCGATCTTGGAAAGGGCCACGCGATCGTCGTCCTGCAGGACCTCGTTGAGGTCGACGAGGAACTGACCAGTGCCGTAGGGACTTTCGACCTGTCCGTAGCAGAACAGGTTGACCCGCGGCAGGAGCTGTTTGCGCAGCAGGGCGACGCACTCCTCGGTGTCCCCCTGCGACCAGTTGTCGCCGTCGGAGAAGTGGAAGGAGTAGATATTCCATTCGTCCGGGGGGTACTCCTGCTCGATGAGGCGCGCGCAGAGCTTGTACGCGGCGGAGATGACCGTGCCGCCCGACTCGCGCGTGTGGTAGAAGGTCTCCCGGTCCACCTCGCGCGCCTCGGCGTCGTGGATGATGTAGCGGATGTCGACGCCTTTGTAATGGTGCCGCAGCCAGGTGTCGATCCAGAAAGACTCGATCCGGACGATCTCCTTCTGCTCCTCGCCCATCGATCCCGAGACATCCATCATGTAGATGATGGCCGCATTTGCCTGCGGCATCAGGGAGCTCTTCCAGGTACGGTACCGCTTGTCCTGGCGGATCGGGACCAGGATCGGGCGATCCAGCCTGTAGGTGCCCGTGCGGATGCTGCGCTTGAGGGTTTCCTTGTAGGTGCGCCGGAAGTGCCGCAGGCTTTCGGGACCGTAGCGGGAGATTCCGACGTAGCGCTCACGGGAAGACACGATGTTCTTGCGGCCCTTCGGCGCGATGGCCGGCAGCTCCAGCTCCTCGCCGAGCATCTCGGCCAGCTCATCGAGCGGGATGTCGACTTCGAGCAGGTGCTCTGCGGCCTGGTTGCCGGCGCCCTGCCGCCCGCCCTCGCTCTCGCCGGGGCCCAGAACAGTGCCGACGGCGCCGTCGCCCTGGCCGACTCCGCCGGCCTGCTTCTGGCCGTAGATGAACTGCGGAACGTGGATCTGGGGCAGGGGGATGGAGATCAGGTCCTTGCCACGCCGGCCGATCAGCTCCCCGCTGCTGATATAGCGGCGCAGGTCCTGCTTGATCCGCCCGCGGACGATCTGGCGGAAGCGGTTGTGGTCCTGGTCAATCCTGAGGATCATGCGTCCGGACCCCGGGAGGCGCGGTCGCGAGGCGCCTAGTCGCGGGCGTCGCCGCGGGCGAAGATGCTGGCGACGTAGTTCAACACGTCAGTGGCGCAGATGTCGCAGTAGCTGTAGTCCTTCTTGAGCCGGCTCTTCACGACATCGATCTTCTCCTGCGTGTCCTTGTCGACCACGGACGACACCAGCGAGGTCAGCTTGATCGAGTCCTTCTGGTCCTCGAACAGCTTGAGCTCCAGGGCCTTGTGCAGCCGCTCGTTGGTCTTGTAGTTGAACGTCTTCCCCTCGACCGCCAGGGCGCCGATGTAGTTCATGATCTCGCGGCGGAAGTCGTCCTTGCGGTTCTCGGGGATGTCGATCTTCTCCTCGATCGACCGCATGAGCCTCTCGTCCGGCTCCTCGTCCTGGCCCGTGTACTTGTTGCGGACACGTTCCTTCTGCGTGTAGGCCTTCACGTTGTCGATGTAATTGCTGCACAGGCGCGCGATGGCCTCCTCGTCGGCCGAAATGGCGCGCTGCACCTCGTTCTTGGCGATGTCCTCATACTCCTGCTTGATCACGCCGAGGAGGTCTCGATAGCGCTTGCGGAGATCCTCCGAGGTGATGAGCGAGTGGTGCCGGAGTCCCGACTCCATTTCGTTGAGCACCATGAACGGGTTGATGCAGCCCTCGCCCTTGTCGGAGACCAGCGCGTTGCTGATCTTGTCCTGGACGTAGCGGGGCGAGATGCCGTCCATGCCCTCGCGCACAGCCTCCTTGCGCAGCTCCTTGACATTGTCTTCGGTGAAGCCGGGGAGCGTCTTGCCGTTGTAGAGGCGGAGCTTCTGCAGCAGCGTCAGGTCGGCCTTCTTCGGCTCCTCGAGGCGCGTCAGGATGGCCCACATCGACGCCATCTCGAGCGTGTGCGGCGCGATGTGCTTGCCCTTGATCCGGGCCGGGTTGTAGTCCTTCTCGTAGATCTTGATCTCCTCGGCCAGCTTGGTGATGTAGGGGATGTCGATCTTGACCGTCCGGTCCCGCAACGCCTCCATGAACTCGTTGTGCTGCAGCTTGCGGTACTCGGGCTCGTTGGTGTGCCCGATGATCACCTCGTCGATGTCGGTCTGGGCGAATTTCTTCGGCTTGATCTTGTGCTCCTGCGAGGCCCCCAGCAGGTCGTAGAGGAATGCGACGTCGAGCTTCAGGACTTCGATGAACTCGATGAGCCCGCGGTTGGCGATGTTGAACTCGCCGTCGAAATTGAAGGCCCGCGGATCGGAATCCGAGCCGTATTCGGCGATCTTGCGGTAGTTGATGTCGCCGGTCAGCTCGGTCGAGTCCTGGTTCTTCTCGTCCTTGGGCTGGAAGGTGCCGATGCCGACGCGGTCCTTCTCCGACAGGATCAGGCGCCGGACGCGGATGTGGGAGATGATCTTGGTCCAGTCGCCGCCGTAGCGCAGGGTCATTTCCTTGTAGTTCTGGCGGCAGAAGGGGCACAGGTCCCCGTCGATCACGACGCGCTCGGTCTCGGGGCGTCCCTCGTTGAGCATCCTCAGGACTTCGGGGCGCAGGTCGTCCGGAACCAGATGCAGCGGCTCCTCGTGCATCGGGCAGGACAGCACCTCGGGAGTCTGTTCGGCCCGCCGGCGGCCGGCCTCGGCGTCCATGACCCAGGAGAATGAATAGAGGGCGCCATCGGGAATCTTGGAGTAATCCTCCAGGCCTCGCTTGAGCCTCCTCACGATCGTCGACTTGGCCGAGCCGACCGGCCCGTGGAGCAGCAGGACCCGCTTCTCCGTGCCGTAGCGCTGCGCCGCCGATTTGAAGACGTTGACCAGCTTCATGAGCGGGATGTCCAGCCCGAAGACCGCATCCGAGCCGCCGGCTTCCTTGTCGTCGAAGAAGTTGTAGTGGACGATTCGCTTCTTGTACTCGAAATACTCGCGCGTCCCCTTCGCCAGGATCATGTCGTAGATGCGCTGGAAGGCGGTGCGCGTCACCTTCGAGTTCTGGCGCACGATCTCGAGGTACTCCTCGAACGAGCCCTCCCAGTGCTGATCGCGGAAGCCGCGCAGGTCCTGAAGCCGGGCGATCAGCTGCACAATCTGGCCGCCGCTGGCGCTCGGGGCGCCGCGCGCATCCCGTTCGGTGGCGCGGGCCGTCGCCGGGGACTGCACCGTATCTTTCTGATAGGACATGGTTTCCTCGACCTCAAGGAACTCGTGACCCAATATAAGTCCCGGTTGCAGAATTGTCAAAACCTTTCCGACACTTTTTGTCGCTCGCGATGGGAGGTCAGGCGGCGGCGCAGTCAGGCGGCGGCGCAGTTGACAGTCGTTGCCTCCCGCCGATACCATCGCGCCCGCATCGGCGAGGTGGCCCTTGGAGCCGCAGACCTTGAGCCGCGCCGTTCGGGATGCGTTCCGCGACATCCTCGGAAACTCCTCCCTCAGCGGCCGTGAATTGACGACCGCCCTCGAAAGCGCCGGGTCGCGGCACGGCGTCGAGCCGTTCCGCGCCTGCCTGGAGCTTCTGTCCGCCGCCCCCCGCCCCGAGGCGGAAGCGCGACGGACCCTCGATGCGATCGAGACGCACCGCGACGGCCTGAGGGGGCACCTGCGCCGCGATCCGGGCCTCGCCGTGGCGGCCGCCGACTACCTGCAGGTCGCGGAAGGCCAGGCCTGGCGGACATCGCTGCGCCTGGCCCGGCGCGCGCACGCTGCGGACCCTCGGGAGTGCACCATCGACGAGATGCTGGCGACCGAGTTGCGGCGCGGCGTACGGGTCGGGCGGCCCCTGTCGCTCGTCCTGCTGGCGCCGGAACGCGCCCGACCGGACGACTCGGCGGCACGAGCGGCGGGCGCAGCGATCCGGGAAGCCACGCGCGGCGTGGACCGTGCGGTGCGGCTGCTTCCGGAGGGATATGCCGTGGTGCTGCCCTGCACGCCGGGCGCCGAAGCGGTTCGCGCCGCGGCGCGCCTGCGCGTCGTCGCCGGGCGGGCCACAGGTCTTGGCTGGTGCGCCGGAGTCGTCTCGGTCCCCGGCGTTCGACCCGATCCCGAGGCGATGGCGGCCTCCGCCCGCGCCGCGCTCAGCCGGGCGCGGCGCGGGGGAGGGGGCGCGGTCTGCCAGGGCGAGGGCGACAGGCGCCGAATGCGGCGGCGGACGGCGGGGCCGCACCTGGCCGGTTCGGTGTCGGCGGGCGGCCGCGAGCTGCGGGCCGGATTGCACGACCTTTCGCTGAGCGGCGCCCTCGTCCAGCTGGACGAGGAGGTCTGGCCCGGCACGCGGGTGATGTTGACCGTGCGTGAGACCACGCCTCGGGCAAGGGTCGCGGCCATTCCGGGGTGCGTCGTCCGCACCGTCCCGGCGGCCGCCCGCCAGGCCGGGGATTCCTGGCGCACGGCGCTGGCGTTCGACCCCGGCACGGATTCCCAGATTCAGGTGGTCGATTTGATAGCGGCGCTGCCCGCGCCCGCCTCCGAGACCGGCCGCGAATGATCGGGCCGGAGGAGGCGAACCGCTACCGCGACGAGCTGATCGAGGCCCTGCAGGAGGACGCCCACAACGAGGAGCGCATCCTGAAGCGCCTCGACCAGATCCGGAGCGAGGAGGGGATCCAGCTCTATGCGGCGCTGCTGCTGATCCTGACGCGGATGCAGTTCGAGGAGTCGGAGGCCCGGCGTCATTGGCAGGCAGTCCTCGAGCACCGCCGCGCGCTGGCGGGAGCGCTGCGCCGCGAGGTCGCCCTCCGGGTCGCCGTGCTCGACTACTTCCTGAACCTCAATCGGCAGCTCACCGGCCCGCGGCTCATCGACCTGTCGTTCGCTGAGAGGCAGGAGCCGGCGTCGGGAGAGGATCGGGTGACCGGCCTGTGGCACGCCTCGGCCTTCCTGGCGGCGCTGCAGAACGAGACGCGCCGCGCCAAGCGCTACGATCTCGGGCTGAGCGTGCTCTACGTCGACCTTGACAACTTCCGCGAGATCAACGAGAGGCACGGCGAGCTTGTGGGGGGCATCCTGCTCCGCGAGGTGGCGATCCTGATCAAGAACAAGATCCGCGATATCGACGTCGCGGCGCGGCTGGCGGGGGAGGAGTTCGGCGTCATCCTCCCCGAGACGGAGAGGATGGGCGCCTTTCTGGTCGCCGAGCGCATCCGTCGCGAGGTGGAGCGACACGGGTTGCGGCGGAACGCTGACGGCCGGCCGATCGGCATGACCGTGAGCCTGGGAGTGGCGCGCTATCCCGAGGACGCCATGACCGCGGATCGGCTGGTGGAGCGCGCCGAGGAGGCCCTGCACCTGGCGAAGTCGAGGGGCGGCAATTCGGTCAGCGTGTACTATCGGGAGCGCCGCAACTACATCCGCTTCGACCTCGCCCGAGGTCCCGTGCGGATCCACGTGACGCCGGCGGCACCGCCCTCCAACGGCCCCGCGCCGGCCGCCCAGGAGGCTTGCAACATCAGCCGCAGCGGGCTGCTCTTCGAGAGCGACGTGCCGTTTGCCATCGGCGTCGACGTGGAGATCATCATCGAGGACAGCCGGCACGCCGCGCGCATGACCCTGCCGGGGCGTGTGGTGCGCGTCGAGGAGGCGGAGGAGCGATCGGGCCGCTTCGAGGTCGGCGCCGCCTTCCAGGTCGAGTGGGAGCACCAGGAGTCCGAGATCACCGAGTTCCTCCGGCGGGCCGGGGCCGCGGCCTGATCCGATGGCCCCGAGCGCCTGTCTCGGAGTCGACACGGCGACCAGCCGCGGGAGCGTGGCCCTCGCCCCGGACTGGGGAGAGCCGTTTTTGCTGACTCTTGCGGAGCGGGGCGGGCACGCCCAGGACTTGATGCAGGCGATCGATCACTTGCTGGCGGAAGCGCGCCTGACCACCTCTGACCTGAGGGGCATCGGTGTCGCAGCCGGTCCGGGGTCGTTCACCGGTGTGCGCGTCGGCATGGCCACTGCCAAAGGGCTCGCCTACGCCCTGAACATCGCGCTCGAGGGGCTGTCGACGCTCGAGGCCCTGGCGCTTGCTGCGGCCCCCCTGACGCCGCCCGGCACCGTGCACCTCGCTCCGATCCTGCCGGCCGGGCGGGGCGAGGTCTACGCAGCGCTCTTCGCCCGCCGGGGGCCTGCCGTCGAGCGCCGCAGCCAGGACCTGGCGTGGCGCCCCGGGGACCTGCTCGCGTTCCTGCCCGAGGATGCCGTCCTCGTCGATGGAGGGAGGCTGGCGGGTGGCGTGGAAGGGGGAACGCTGCCGCGCCGCTCGATCGAGAGCCCCCCTCTGGCCGCGACGATCGCCGGCTGGGCCGCTGCCCGGATACCCCCCGGGGCGGTCTACCGGCCGGGTGGCGCGGCGCCCAACTACGTCCGCCCTTCGGACGCCGAGGCGGCACGACGGCGCGCCTGAAGGAGCCGGCGGGGGGCGGCTCCATTCCGTCGCTGCAGGTCGGCCCACTCGAGCTCGACGACCTGCCAAGCGTGCTCGAGATCGAAAACCTCTCTTTCCCTACGCCCTGGAGCCTGTCGTCGTTCCGGTATGAAATGCTCGAGAACCCCTACGCCAGCCTGTTCGGGGCGAGGGTCGCCGGCCCTCCGGGAGTCGTGGCATTCGCCTGCGTCTGGGTGATCGACCAGGAGATGAAGATCAACAACATCGCGGTCCACCCCCACTGGCGGGGCCGGGGGATTGGCGGCCGCATCCTCGATCGGCTGCTCGATTTCGCCGTCATCCAGGGGTGCGTTGAAGCCAATCTGGAGGTCCGCCCCGGCAACGAAGTGGCGCTCCGCATGTACTCCCGCGCGGGGTTCATGCCAGTGGGCCGGCGAAAGGCGTATTACAGCGACACGCACGAGGACGCTCTCGTCATGGCCTGTCCCCTGGGGCCCCGATCCGGCCGATAGTGGCTTGCAGGGGGCGATCGGGAGTGCTAGACTTTGCCGAGATGTGGCCCTTCGAATCACGCGGTCGCTGCGCTACTGACCCCATCCAAGCAGGAGGCAATACGATGGTGCACAACCATGAGGACCTCAGGCGGGAGCTTGCGGAGCAGAGCCCGGAATTCCGGAGACTGATGGCCGAGCATGCGAGCTACGATATCCGCCTTGAGGAGCTTCAGGGCAAGGCGGTCCTCGAGGACGCGGAGCGCGTCGAGACCATCAACCTCAAGAAGCAGAAGCTCCAGGTCAAGGACCGGATGGAGCGGATGCTGCGGGAGCATCTCGAGAAAACGGCGGGCACCGGCGTCCGGCACTGATTCAGAGTGCGACGGACCCGACGCCGTCGTTCGAAAGAGGGGGTGTGACGTCAACACCCCCGTTTTTTTGGCGGGACACGGATGCCGGTGGCAGGCCAGGCGGTCCCCTATTTGCTCGCCCTCGCCGTTCTGGCGCTCATCCCGGGCTCTGTCTTCGGGCCGTGGGCCGCTGCGCCCGCCCTCGTTCTCGCCGTCTTCGTGCTGTTCTTCTTTCGCGATCCCGAGCGGGCGACGCCGGCGGGCGAGGGACTCGTCGTTTCGCCGGCCGACGGCCGGGTGACCGCGGTGGAGAGCCGTCCTGACGGAGCCCGCGTGTCGATCTTCCTGTCGATCTTCGATTGCCACATCAACCGCGCCCCGATCTCGGGGGTGGTGGTGTCGGCGCGGCATACCCCCGGGCGCTTCCGGCCGGCCTGGGACCCGCGCGTGGCGCAGGAGAACGAGCGCAACCATATCGTGATCCGCGCGGAAGACGGCGACTACGGCGTGACCCAGATCGCCGGGATCCTGGCCCGCCGGATCGTCTGCGCGAAGCGGCCCGCGGACGCGGTGCGGCGCGGCGAGCGGATCGGCTTGATCCAGTTCGGGTCGCGCACCGATCTGCACTTGCCGCCCGGGATCGTGCCCGTCGTGCGGATCGGCGAGAAGGTGCAGGGAGCGGTGACCGTCCTGGCCCGCCGGGGAGCGGTCGGACGGGTGGAAGAGGGGCCGGGCCGGTCGGCCGCGGGGATGGGGGCATGAGGGCCAGGGCGCGTCTCCGCCGGGGGGCCTATGTCATCCCGAGCCTGTTCACCACTGGCAACCTCCTGGCCGGCTACATCGCCGTGGTCCGAAGCCTGCAGGGGGACTATGAGTGGGCAGCGCTCGCCATCTTCATCGCCGCGCTTCTCGACCGTGTCGACGGCTGGGTGGCGCGCCTGACGCGCACCTCGAGCGAATTCGGCGTGCAACTCGACTCCCTCGCCGACGTCATCTCCTTCGGCATGGCGCCCGCGCTCATGATCTACATGTGGGGCCTGGCCCAGCTGCCGAAGCCCTGGTCCCTGGCTCCTTTCCTCTACCTTGCGGCGGGGGCGACCCGGCTCGCTCGCTTCAACATCCAGGCGCCCTCCCAGGATCGGCGCTACTTCATCGGGTTGCCGATACCCGCCGCGGCCTGCATGCTCGCGGCCTGCGTTTTCTACAGCCCGGCGCGACTCATCGACCCGATGGCGTCCGGACTCGTGTCGCTGCTCGTGGTGGTGCTCGCGGTCCTGATGGTGAGCCGCCTGCGGTACCGTTCGTTCAAGGAGTTCAATCTGCGCAGCCGGATATCCTGGGTCATGGTGAGCCTGATGGGCGCGGTCTATTTCGTCGTGGCCGCTTCGCCGCAGCTCATCGGCCTCGTGCTCGGAAGCGCCTACGTGCTGTCGGGTCTCGTGCCGCGGCGGAGCGCGGCGGTGCGGCTCGACCAGCGCCCCTCCCCCGCAGGAGACTCGCATGCCTGACCGCCGCTCGGCGGGATCGGGGCGCAAGGCGCACGTGGCGCTGTTCGACGCCCAGAGCCTGATCGCCAAGGGGGTCCAGGACCGCCTCGTCGAGCGGTCCTTCCCGATCGCCTCGGTGCACCTGTACACATCCCGGCCCGATCCGGACGCCAACCTGACGGAATTCGGTGGGCAGGCGATGTTCGTGGCGCCGGCCGACATCGACGCCCTCGGGCCGCTCGACATCGCCTTTCTCTGCGGCACCCGGCCGGAAGGGGCGCTCTACCTCGACTGGCCGGGACGCAAGGGCTTCGCGGCGATCGACCTGACCGCCGCCTCACGCGGCGAGGCGGGAGTGCCTCTGGTCAACGCGGCGGTCAACCCCGAGGCGATTCCCGGGGGGCCGGGCCTGATCGGCACGCCGCACCCCATCGCGCTCATGGTGTCCACGGTCCTGTCGGCGATTCGCCGGGGCTGCGGTCTCCGGGAAGCGTCGATCGTGGTGCTGCAGCCGGTCTCGGAGTGCGGCGAGGAGGGGATCGCCGAGCTCTACCAGCAAGCCCTGGGCCTGATGAACTTCAACGACCTCCCGAGCCAGGTGTTCGGCCGGCAGATCGCGTTCAACCTGATTCCGGACTTCCTCTACGGGGCATCGGGACCCCCGGGCGGCTCCGCGACCGAGGAACTGGAGGCCGAGATCGCCCAGGTGACCGGCGGCGGATTCGACCTGTCCCTCGCTGTCGTGCTGGCGCCGGTGTTCCACTGCCATGCCGCGATGGCGCGTGTCGTGTTGCCGGCGTCGCGGGGCCGAGAGGATCTGCTGGCCGCGCTCCGCGGTGGTCCGGAGGTCCGCCTGCAGGCCGATCAGAGAGGCTCCACGCCGGTGGAGCGGGCGGGGGAACCGGGTGTGATGGTCACCGGGGTCCGTCCGGCGGGCCCGGAAGGCGCCTTCTGGCTCTGGATCGTGAACGATAACTTGCGGTCGGGAGCCGCCCTGAACGCCGTCCGCATTGCCGAGTTTCTTTGGCAGCGCGGCGGGTCGCGCTGAGGAGGAGCCGTGATCCGAACGCTGCGCATCATCCCGGCCTGTGCGATCCTGCTCGCCGCGCTGTCGCCGCTCCGCCTGCCGGCGCAGGACCTGAAGCGACCCGAGGAGCAGCTGGCGGCCATCTATGCGCTGAGGGTGCAGCTCGAGATCGAGCAGAAGCGGCTCGACGACGACTTGCAGCGTCATGGGGAGGTGGCACGGAAACGGGAAGACGCGCGCGGGCGCCTGCGACGCCTCTACGAGGACCTGGATGCCATGGTGGAGGGGCGCGCCGACTCCGAGCCCGAGCTGATCGAGGAACGCGAAGCCGAAGTGGCGCGCATCGAGCAGGAGCTCGAGGCCCTCACCGTTGCGGCGCGTGATCTCCGGACGAGCATCCGCGTGGCACACGATCGCATCGGGCTCCTGCAGGACCGGATGGGTCGCCTGCGGCGGACCCTCCCCTCGGACAACGAGTCGCTGACCGGCTCCTGGGACGTGTCGTACCTTCCGAGCGGAGACAAGGGTGTGTTCACCCTGCGGCAGTCGGGCACCCTCCTGGCGGGCGAGTACCTGCTGGAGGGAGGCTGGAAGGGGAGCCTGCAGGGGACCATCGTGAACGGCAAGGTCCTGCTGCACCGCATCGACTCCAAGCTGGGACACTCGCAGGACCTGGAAGGGACGCTGTCGCCGGAGGGACGCACCATCCGCGGGACCTGGCAGAACTTCATCCTCTCCGGCGGGCAGCCGGCGTCGGGCAACTGGGTGGCGCAGAAGAAAGAGCGCGCGGACTCCTGATCCACCGATGGCCTACCCTCTGTTCGTCGCGCAGCGTTACCTGCTGGCGAGCCGCAAGCAGGCGATCATCTTTGTCATCTCCCTGATCTCGATCGTCGGCGTCATCGTCGGCGTCGCCGCCCTGGTCGTCGTCCTGGCCCTGATGACCGGGTTCCAGGATCAGATCCAGGCGAAGATTATGGGCGCCAACGCGCACCTGACAATCCTCTCCGGCTGGTCGGGTCGGCCCCTCGACGACGGCGCGGCGTTGACGCGGCGGGCGCTGGAGCTGCCACAGGTGATAGCGGCGGCGCCGGTCGTCTACGAGAAGGGGATGGCGGCGAGTCCGCTCAACGCCACCGGGACCGCCGTCCTGATCAAGGGGATCGACCCCGAGCAGGAGGCGCGCCTCACCGACATCGCGTCCCAGGTGCGGGGCGACCTGTCGGCGCTGACCCGCCTTGGTGCCGGCGGGCGCGATCCCGCCATCCTCGGCAAGGACCTGGCCGCGTCGCTGGGGGTCGCGCCCGGTGACGTCATCCGCCTCATCATCGCCCGCCCGAACGTCTCACCGCTCCTGACCGTGCCCCGGAGCCGCGAGTTCGAGGTCACGGGCATCTCCGAGGCCGGCTTCTACGAGTACGACACGACACGCGTCTACGTCGGCATCGACGTCCTGCGCCGGTTCATGGGCCTGGAGGCCGGCCAGGCGAGCGCGGTCGAGGCGCGCGTCCGGGACGCGCGCCGCATCCCCGAGATCGCCGCCGCGGTGCAGGCGCAGCTCGGGCAGGAGTTCTACGTCAACGACCTCGTCCGCCTCAACCGGACGTTTTTCTCGGCTCTCCGTCTCGAGAAGCTCGCGATGAGCATCAGCATCGGGCTGATCATCCTGGTGGCCGCGCTCAATATCGTCTCCATCCTGGTCCTCATGGTCATGGAAAAGGTGCGCGACATCGGAGTCCTCAAAGCGCTCGGGGCGACGCGGTCCGGCATCCGCCGGATCTTCGCCCTTCAAGGGTTGATCATCGCCGGCGTCGGAACGGTCGCCGGGGCCGCGCTGGGCGTGGCGCTCGCCTGGACGCTGGATCGGTTCCGGCTCGTCACGCTGCCGGTGGACGTCTACTTCATCCCCTTCGTTCCGTTCCACGTCCGGCCGCTCGACGTGGCGATCGTGATGGCCGCCACTTTCGGCGTCTCCTTCCTGGCGACCCTCTATCCGGCCTGGCGCGCCGCGCAGCTCGATCCTTCGGAGGCGCTGCGCTATGAGTGAGGCGACGGACGCGCCGCTGCTGCGCTGCGCGGGACTGCGCCGCGCCTTCGGCCCTTCCGGAGGGCGCGTCGATGTCCTTTGCGGCCTCGACCTGGTGCTGGAGCGGGGGGAGATGGTCGCCATCCTGGGCGAATCGGGGGCCGGCAAGACGACCCTGCTGCATCTGGTGGGGGCCCTCGATCGGCCCGACGCGGGGGTCATCGAATTCCGGGGACGTGACCTCGGCCGCACCCCGCCGGTCGAGCGGGCCGCGTACCGCAACCGCGACATCGGGTTCGTGTTCCAGTTCCACCACCTGCTGCCCGAATTCAGCGCCGTCGAGAACGTCATGATGCCGCTCCTGATCGGGGGCGAAGACCGGCTTCGGGCGCGGGCCCGGGCGGAATCCGCCCTCCAGGAGCTGGGCCTCGGCCAGGCACTCGGGCGCAGGCCGACGGAGCTCTCGGGCGGCGAGCAGCAGCGCGTGGCGATCGCCCGGGCCGTGGCGCCCGGCCCAGCGCTACTGCTCGCCGACGAGCCGACCGGAAACCTCGACGAGCGCAACGCCGAGGCCGTCTTCGCGCTGCTGCTGGATCTGCACCGCAGGCGCGGCATGACGACGCTCCTGGTCACGCACAGCGAAAGGCTCGCGCGCCGCTGCACGCGCGTCCTGATTATGGAGCACGGTTTCTTGACGCCCTGGATGAGCGCCCGCTACAATACGTCGGCGGGTACCCCCAAGGTTCCTGCCGGTCAAGGCTGAGCCGCACGCGACGAGGGCGAATCAGGCATCGTACCGAGGTTCCTGGGCGGAGACCGCATGTTCGAGAAGTACACCGAGAAAGCGAAGAAGGTCCTCTTCCTCGCCCGCTACGAAGCCAGCCAGATGGGCAGCAAGGTGATCGGATCGGAGCACCTGCTCCTGGGTCTCGTCAAGGAGGGGGACGAGATGGTCCAGGAGCTGTTCCAGAAGTCGAACGTCAACGTCGAGCTGCTGCGGGCCGAGATGGAGGCCCGAGGCCCGAGCGGCGAGAAGCAGGTCACCCCGATCGAGATCCCGTTCAGCGAAGAGGCCAAGAAAGTCCTGGCCTCCGCCGAGGAAGAGGCGGAACGGCTCCTCCACCCCCACGTCGGCGACGAGCACATCCTCCTGGGGTTGCTGCGGGTCGAGGACTCCGCCGCCGGCAGGG
>Ga0247727_10007139_pt1 | contig 21496 bp, 17 predicted proteins | sample WisWelCaveWW1625_FD_202498 | JGI IMG/M metagenome (GOLD analysis project Ga0247727, IMG submission 202498) | Biofilm microbial communities from Wishing Well Cave, Virginia, United States - WW16-25 | ecosystem: Environmental > Aquatic > Deep subsurface > Groundwater > Cave microbial mat | place... | reverse complement strand
TACAATTTAAGCGACTGCTATCTTAAAAAAGGCGACTATGATCAGGCCATCGCGTTGGGCGACAAAGCCGCGTCAATAATAATGAACACGCTGGGAAAACAGGATTATCGCGCGGCCACTTGTTATATCTTGATCGGAAGAGCTTATGCCGACAAAGGTGATCACGACCAAGCGCTGGCCTTTTTCAATCAAGGTTTAGCGATTCAACGCGCGAGCTTGGGCGAACGGCACTTTGAGGTCGCAGTGACTTACCACAATATGGCAGCGATTTATGACGACAAAAGCGACTATGAGCAAGCGTTGTCTTTTCATCATAAAGCTTTGTCGATCAGAACTGCCGCTTTGGGCGAGCAACATCCCTACGTCGCGGATAGTTATGTTGGCCTCGGTGACGCGCATTCACATCGTAGCGATGATCGTCAAGCGCTCGAGTTCTACCAAAAAGCGTTGTCGGTCAACCTCGCCGTTCTGGGTAAACACCATCCCGCGCTCGCATCGTGCTATAACAGCCTCGGCAGTGTTTATGAACGAAAAGGTGAATATGGCCAGGCCATAAAATTTTTTCAACGGGCGATTCAGGCCAATATACCCCGATTTGACGGCTCTGATCCATACGCAGCCCCGCCATTGAACGACGTCCTTTCCGAAAGCGAATTACTAAAATCACTGGCGCAAAAAGCGCAAGCGCTCTCGCAACGTTACACGAAACAATCTCACAACCTGCGCGATCTGGAAGCCGCAGTCACGACCTACGAGGCCGCGAGTCAGCTTATCGACCAAATGCGGCGCGGCTACAAAGCCGAAGGCTCCAAACTTTTTTTGACGGAAAAGGCCGCAGATATCTACGACGGGGCGATTCAAGCAGCGCTCCGGCTTCATCGAGAGACGCGAGCGGCCGCGCTTAAAAACACCGCTTTCCTGTTTGCGGAGAAAAGCAAAGCTGCGGTCATGCTCGAAGCGCTTTCGGAAGCCGAAGCCCGGCAGTTTGCCGGCATTCCGGATAGCCTGCTTGAAAAAGAACGGCAACTGCGCCTCGATCTCGCCTTCTATGAAAAAAGCCTCGGCGAAGAACAATTGAAAAGACCTGAGGCGGACAGCGCCAAAATCGGGTTATGGCAAGATAAGGTCTTTAGCCTCAAACAGGCTTACGAGGGGCTGCTGCAGCGCTTCGAGGAGCAATACCCGGATTACTATAATCTCAAGTATCAAATTAAAACAGCGTCCGCGCCCGAAGCGCAAGCCTCCCTGGATGAGCAAACCGCATTGGTGGAATATTTCATGGGCACGGATTCCATCTTCATCTTTGCTTTTACGAAGGAGGTCTTTGCCATCATCGTTTCGGCGAAAGATTCTCTGTTTGAAAAACAGATCGAGCAACTGCGGCAGGGCATCATCACACAAGAGCGCCCGCAATACGCCCAAGCCGCCACCCGCCTTTATCAAACGTTGCTGGCGCCCATTGCCGAGCTGCTTCACAACAAAAATCTCATCCTCGTGCCGGACGCTGCGTTGAGCGCGATTCCGTTCGAAGCCTTGCTCACCGAGCAAGTGGCAGAGAGCAAGTCGCAAGATTATGCGAAACTGCCCTATTTGATAAATGAGCATGCGGTGAGCTACGCTTATTCCGCCACGCTGCTTCAACAAGAAATGCAAAAGAAAAGTCAGGAAACGCCGCGCGACTATCTCGCATTTGCGCCGGTGTTCGCGAACGGCCTGCCCGTCGGCACGCGCGGCGGCGATTTCTTCAAAGAAAATTTCGCGCACGATTCCTCTCAAACTACTGCCACCGCCACTCGTGTGCGCGGCTATTTGCCCGCGACGAGAAATGAAGTCACCGGAATTTTGACGCGCTTTGAAGACTCGTACAATCTCTTCGAACGCTGGTTCGGCGACAAAGCGCGCGCGCATTTGGAGCGCGAGGCCAATGAGGCGCGAGTCAAAGCCGGTGATTTGAGCGCGTATCGGATGCTGCATTTCGCCACGCACGGCCTGGTCAACGAGAAAAATCCCAAACTCTCCGGTTTGATTTTAGCGCAAGAAGATTCCACTTCCAAAGAAGACGGCATTTTACACTTGGGTGAAATTTACAATTTAAATCTGAACGCCGATCTCGTGGTGTTGAGCGCGTGCGAGACGGGACTCGGACAAGTCGCAAAGGGCGAGGGCATCATCGGCTTGACGCGCGGCTTTCTCTATGCCGGCGCTTCAAATGTGCTCGTCTCTTTGTGGCAGGTGAGCGACGTGACAACTTCGGATTTGATGATAGATTTTTATGACAAGATGCTCGGCGGCATGAGCAAGCCCGAAGCGTTGCGCGAGGCCAAATTGCAAATGATCCGCCGCCATGCGGAATATGCCAAGCCCTATTATTGGGCGCCGTTTATTTTGATTGGGAGGTGAAAAATGTGGGGCTTGAAAATTCCTTCCGGGTTTTGTATAGTTGAGAAGTGTTGCCATAAATTTAATCAGAGAGGCACTTATGCAATTCGCCGATCCGCGCACCGACTTTGCCTTCAAAAAGATCTTCGGCAACGAACAAGCCAAAGAGGTTTTGATCAGCTTTCTCAATGCAGTTTTGAGCCTTGACGAGGCCCACGCCATTGTCGAGGTCACTATCCTGAATCCTTACGAAGCGCCCAAAACCAAATACATGCGCGCCAGCTACGTCGATGTCAAGTGCATCGATGTTCGCGGGATAAGCTACATCGTCGAGATGCAAGTGGCTTACGTCGCCGGCTTCGAGAAGCGCGTCATTTACAACGCTAGTAAAGCGTACGGCAATCAATTGTTGGTGGGAGAGGCTTATCCGAAACTGAACCAGGTCCTTTCCATCAACGTCCTGGACTTCATCCTGTTCGATGATTTCAGCCATTATCTTTCCTGCCATCAAATCAAAGAGACCATCACCGGCAATACTTACCTCGATGAGATTCGCTATTACTTCATCGAATTGCCTAAGTTCGCCAAGAGCGAAGAAGAACTGGAGACGATTATTGAGAAGTGGATCTATTTCATCAAGCACACTCGTCGCCTAGATCATGTGCCGGCCAAGTTGGACGAGCCCACGTTTCGCAAGGCTTTCGAGCTGGCTAATCGCGCCAACATGACGCCGGAGGAATTGGAGAATTACGAAGACAGCGTGATGGTCATGTTGGATGAGCGCGGCCGGATCGACGGTGCGTTTGAAAGGGGGGAGCAAAAGGGAGAGCAAAAGGGAGAGCAAAAGGGAGAGCAAAACAAGGCGCGAGAAATTGCCCGTTCTATGCGGCAAGATGGAGCAGATACCGCCTTGATTGCGAAATGGACCGGGCTTGCCATTGAAGAAATCGAAAAATTGAAATAGTTTTGGAGAAGTGAACGTGAAGCCGGACTTGCGCATGAGTTTTTTTTTTGATTCAGCAAAATTCTGCAGCATAAGCCCGGCTTCGCCCGTATTTAAATTTAAAGCCTCACCGCAACAAGCTCATCTTCCGCGTGGCCATGAATTTCTCGCCGTTATTCGCCTGCGCTTCGAGGCGATAGAAATAAATTCCGCTCGCGACATTTTGCTCCCGCTCATCTTTGCCATTCCAACGCGCCACGTAGCGGCCGGCCGCTTTATCGCCCTCCTCCAACATTTTGACTTTTTGCCCACGCAGATTATAGATCGTCAAAGTCACCCGGCCTCGTTGTGGAAGCTCGTAGCGAATCAGTGTTTCCGGATTGAAGGGGTTCGGGATATTTTGAAAGAGCGCAGAGCGGGCCGGCAATGCTGCGGCGCTTTCAGCCGTCTTTATGCCGGTAATCACGCGCTCGACCAGCGGCACAAGATCGACGAAGCTTTCCGCGGAGGCCAATGTCAGCAAGTCGAGTTTCAAACCTTGCCAAGCGGGAAGATCGCCCCTTGCTTGCAATCGCAGCGTCAAGACATTCACGTGGCCGGCGGCGCCTTGAGCATTGATGCTCGCAAAGAGGAGTTTTCCTGCCGCGGTCTTTTGAGTGTTGACCACCGGGCCTGCAAATCCTTCCGTCGTGCCGGCCGCAAAATCCGTAAAAGCCATTTGCGTCGTGTCCCATTGCAAGCTGGTGGTGATTGCGCCCAAGCGGTATTTGGCCGCAGACATGTCGATGAGAATCGGCATGGCGATGATTTCACCAGACCTCGGACTCGCATTCGAAGGCAAGGCCGAGACGATGATCTTGCCTTGGGCCCAAGAGTATTGCGACGCGGCCGTGAAAAGCATCGCGGCCATGAGCGCGCACAATTTCGATTTACTTTCACGCATTTCTGAACCTCCATTTTAGTTTGTCATTCAGCAGGAACCTTTTTCAGCGCCGGGGACTTTGCCAAATGCTCAAAAGGATTCCTTCTGAATGACATCTTAGGGGGGAGCGCAGAACAGTTTGTGCAACTCGACCTTTAGCATCAAAACCAAATCCATTTTCCAATCGCTGCGGGCGCGGTTTCTTCGACGGCGTATTGCAGAATGAATCTCACGTCTAGCGCATCAGTCGCGCCGTCGAAATTCACGTCGCCGAACCCCAGCGCAATGCGTTGCTGGTAGTCCGCATTGGTGAGCAAGCCGAGGCGATAAGTTTCGAGCACGAGCGCATCCAACGCCGTGACTTTCCCTTCGCCGGTCACGTCGCCCAAGTAGCCGCCAACCGTGTTCAACGCATTCGTCAATTGCAGATTCGAACGCAGGCCCGCGGCGAAGTAATTGATGCCGTCTGCAAAGTTGCCCAATGTCGAATTGTCGGTCGCGGGATTATGGATGTCCGTCTTCACGCTTAAAATCATCGCGTTGTTGCGGCTGTCGAAAGTTGCGGTTGACATCCAATCGACTAAAGTGTCCTGGCTCACTGGCTGCGGCAGGGACCACGGCGAATCGGTGGCGAGATTTTTCATGCTCAAAAAAACGTCGCCATCCAGCTCGTCGTAGCTGCGCCAGCTCAACAAGGCAATCTCTTCTCCGGCGCGCGTGGCGATTTTGAGTGAAGGCTCTTCGAGCAGCAACGAATCAGCGAAGACCATTTCGGGCACGCTCCACGACGGCTGTTGCAGATCGCCCTGCGCAAACATTAGACACTCCACTTTCGAGCTGTCGGATAAAATCGTGCGTTGAACCCAAGCCGCGTACGGCGCGCCGGCCGCGTCAAAGGCAACTTCGGGATGATGTTCTTCCGTCAGCGTGTTGGTGAGCAGGCCCGCTGGCAGCCACGCGTTGCCATTCCACAAAGCATACGCAATCTCGATGTCATTCACCGTGATGGCGTCGGCATCGGCGTCGCGCGTCCATACGGCGAGAGCGCGGCCCGCGCCATCACTCGCCACTTTCACGCTGTGATCCGCGGCGTTGTCGTTCGTGAGCAAAAGCGGCGCGGACCAGGAATTGTTTTTACGCGCGGCATACTTGATTTCCCAATCGCTGCGCGTCTCCAAATCGTTGTCCTTGGTATGGGTCCACACGGCGAGCGCATCGCCATTGTTCAACAACGCCACGTCCGCGAGGCCGTCGGCAAAATTATCGTTGGTGATGAGCTGCGCCGTTGACCAGGTTTTGCTCTGCACATTGTAAGACGCAGCCGCAATCTCGGTATTCGCCAAAATATCTTCAAAGCTGCGCGCGGTGTCGGCGATGGATAATTTGTTGCGCGTCCATATTGCCACAGCGTTGCCGTTTTTGTCCCTAGCCACGGCCGGATCATAGTCGAACCTCTCGCCCGTCGTCAAAGGTGCGAGCGCAGTGAAGCCGGTGAGCGCGTTCCAATTCGCGGCGTGAATTTGCGGGAAGGCCAGGTCTTTGATCGGCTCGTTGTCTTTCACCCAAACCAGCAAAATATTTCCCGCGCTGTCGGAAGCGACTGCGGGCCGCGGCAAAACATCCGGGAGATTCGGCTCAAGTTGGGTGAGAACCGAGGCGAGCATTTCCTTTTGTGTTGGCCGCGGTTTGCCGAATTGGTACGGCCCGAATCGGCCGGTCTTCTTGAATTTGATCACCCAAAAAATTTTGCCGCTCGCAGACCAGTCCAGCCACACCTCGCCGCCCGCGCCCCAATTGCCGGTATCCGTCAGCGGCGTGATGAGCCAAATTGAAAGCCCCGGGCTGGCGCTCACGCTGGCCGAAGCCACGCCGAACAAAACTTCGACGGAAGCGGTGGCCACGCCCTTCGCGGAAATGACTGGAACCAGAGTAGCTCCCGGCCCCAGTTCGAGGCAGTTGTCAAACGCCATGTTGAGATCGATTTCGAGCCGGGCTAAAAGCTCGACGCTCAAATTCACCTTTGCAACCTTGACGAGATCGAGCTTGATGCCTTTGTAGTAAACGCGGCGATAGCCGGTGTCGAGCGTGAATTTCACTTTGGCTTGCTCGATATCGAAGCGATCGCCGATCTCTAAATTACCCGGGCGATCGGTCTTCACCAACTCGGCATCCAGCACGACGACGTTGAAATGCCCGGAGAGCGTGTTGATGAAATCAAGGTGCGTCAAGATGCCGTGAACCCAGCTCATATCGAAATCAAGGCCGAGCGCGATGCGCCTGCCGCCGATCAAGAAAATCCCATTCGGGATGGTGTAGTCGAGGCCATAGATCGGCTGGGGAAAGCGCAGATCGAATTGATAAAGATTGTCGCGAAAAACGAAAGCCTGCGGATGGTTTGCGATCCAGCACGGCTGCGCGATGACGTCCAAATAGCGCTCGAACGGATTCGAAGCGAGATTGCGGGAATCGAACGCCGAAAGCGTCAGGCGATTGGGATCAGCGCTGGAGGTGGGAGGCAACGCGCCAAGCCCGAGATTCGGCCAAGTAAAGGAATCGGAGGGATCGGTGTCTTCATAAATTTGGCCGTCCAAATCAAAGCGCAGCTTGGTGATCGCGTCGCCGGGGTCCGGGTCGCTCGCGTTTACATGAAGCGTGATGGGCATGGGCACCTGGCGCAAAACTTTGACGAGCGCGTTTCCAATCGGCAGAATCGGTTGGCCCAAAAACGAAGCGAGAACGCTATCCACCACGGGCGCAGAGTTTGAGCTTGCGATTCCTCCGAGATACCAGAAGCCCACGTATTTGTTGTTGGAAGGGCTTTGGATCACGCCGATGATCGGCTGACCGAAAGTGCCGACGACGTAATGATTGCTGCTGGAAGTGGATCCGCCGCCGTTGCCAAAAACGTTTTTCGGCAATTGATATTGCGCTTGCGTTGGCAATGGCAGGAGGAAAGCGAGGGCGAAAGCGAACATGAGGCCGCTTTTTATTGTGCTCGACTTCGAGTTTGGGCGCTGATCTTGCGAATATATTTTTTTGCCATCCTGAAAGGATCTTTTTAAGCATGGGGCACGGTGTCTGTGCTGAAAAGGATTCCTTCTGAATGACAGGCTCATGGAAAATTTTTTCATGGCTCGTTTCCTCATGGTATTACTCTGAAAAAGCCATTATGGCCGCGAAGATCCGTAGCGCAGGCATCTTGCCTGCTTCGCTTGCAAACTGGAAGTCTGCGCGACGCTACTGTTGTTGCGCGGTTTGCTTTACGCCCGGCGTTGCCCGCGCGACGCTCTTTTCCGGCGGCTGGCCGTAAGCCTCCGGGTGCAAATAGCGGCCGCGTTCTGCAAGGCTTTTTTCTTGTTCGACCGGAATGCGATGCTTCTCGGCATAGGCATCTTTGCGAATCCCCGTCACTTGCCATGATACTTTCAAGCCCGCAATTCCGCCCGCAATCTTGAAGCGATTGTTGCTCACCTCTTCGGCAATATAAACCTGCGCGAACCCGCCGATGCAAGTCAGTTGATAGCGAAAATCTTTGTTCAAAGCTTCAAACCAATTCGGCAGCTCGATCATCGCTTCGCCGTTTTTATCCAACGTGACATTGCCGTTGTAAACGTTCATCATGTCCGGGCTTTCGACGAAGGAGTGGTAGAGATATTTGTTCGCGGGATCGAGCGGATGATCGATCTTGAATGAGCCGGCGCCTTTGCTGAGAGATCCGATGACGGTCACGTCGCCGTCGAAGTAGCCGGCATCGAATTCCCCGCCGAGACTGTAGAGCATGGAAAGGTTGGGCGGGAATTGCGTGCCCACGCTGACTCTGCTGCTGACGTACACGTTCGCGAAATAGCCGCTGCCCAAAGCTTCCACGTTGCCATCCGCCGTCACGTTCGCGGTGGTGACCACGTCCTGCGCGCCAAAGCTTGGAAAAATCTTCGTGCCGTCAATGGCCGCTGCGGCGTTCACGTCCGCGTTCGTTATTCCGCCGTCTTGTATCATCGCGCTGGTGATGCCATTCGTTGCGACCGAGAGCGTGACGTCGCCCGTTGTTCCGCCGCCGGCCAAGCCGCTGCCCGCCGTCACGCCGGTTATGTCTCCGCTGCCGCCCGTCGCTGCGATGGTGATGGTATTGGCCGCGTCATTCGGCGTGATGGTGATGTTCGCGCCGGCCACGAGATCGACATCGCCGCCGTCGTTGCTCACGCCGTCGAGGCTGGAAACGATGTTGGGAGCAATCTCTGCGGCCGCAACGGCATTGGCGCCAATAGTGGGATTGGGATACGTGCCGGTCAAATCTCCGCCCGCATCATTCCGCTCGGCGCGCGCGCATTGGTGTTGCGCGAATCGCTATCGGTCACGTAACGATTCGTACCCGACACCACGCCGTTCGTTCCCGCGAGCGCGGCCTTTTCATTCGCCGTCGGATCGTTCGCATTCGTATGCGTGGCGAAATTGAGCGCGAGCTTGCTCTCCGAAATCGCAGCAGTCGCGGCGATATCGGCGTTTGCAATCGTGCCGTCGGCAATCATCGCGCTGGTGATGCCGTTGGTTGCGACAGAAACAGTGACATCGCCGGACGCGCCGCCGCCGCTCAATCCGCTGCCGGCATTCACTGCAGTAATATCGCCGCCGCCGCCGGCGCCCGTCGCCGCGATCACCAGCGAGTTGCCGCTTGGCGTGATCGTGACATTGTTGCCCGGCACGAGCGTCACGTCATCTTTCAAGGTGTTGAGGCTCTTGACCACTTGGCCGTTGGCGATCTTGTTGCTTGTGACCGCGTTATTGGCAATAGCGGGATTGGGATAGCTCCCGGTCAAATCGCCGCCGGCCGCAATGCCATTGATGCTATCGCTCCTGACCGCGCGCATGGAATAAGCCGTGCTGGTCAATGGAATGCGGGGCGTCAACTCGGGATCGCTTGTAGCCCCAACCGTCACGCCGACCCAATATTGTTTGTCGAATGGAAGGTTCAATGGCGTGACGCTGCCGAGGATGGTGTTGAACACGCCCTTGCTCACGATCGCCGCGTGCTCTTCTTGCCAAAGAGCCGCGCCTCCAGCAGCGACATCATAGAGTTTGATGATGAGATTGTAAGTTCCATCGGCACCCGGATTGCCGGCGGCATCGGCGAGAACGCCCTGGTAGCTGAGGGTTTGCGGAATCTGCGCCCACGCGAGCTTCATCGCAAAATGCGGCGCGCAGAGCAGGAGCAGGACGAGGAGAAGTATGCGCTTCATGATTATTCCTCCAACAAAAAGAATTTTGATCAAGTCAACTTAACATTACCAAGTTATTTCATCAACGTCAGCCGCCGGATCACTCGCGTTTCACCGGCTTGCATCACGTAGAAGTACACGCCGCTCGGCAAGTTGGCGGACACGAAAGTCACAACATAAATTCCGGCCGGGCGCAAACCTTCCACTAAAGTTGCAACCTCTTGGCCGAGCATGTTCATCTTGATCGTCACTTCGCTGTAGCTCAAAGCGCCGGCGCTGAGATCCACTTGCCACCATTGCGTGCCGCCGCTGGAACTGCGCCAATAAGCGCTCGTGCTGCCATCAACGGCTTTGTTGGGCGTATTGCTGCCGCTCGAGTTCGAAGCCGTCGCAGTTTTGTTGCGCGCGATATTCGCGCAGCTTCCGCCGATTGTAAAGCTCTTCTCGCTCGCGAAAGCGGATTCTATTTCTTTTTTCTATCGACAAGGACGCACGCCGCGCCGAAATTCCATATCAAAGGCAAAAATGATTTTGCGTTGAAATTATGTTGTCGAGATTTTTTGCGGCTTGCTTTCGACTGGCATTTTCGGTAAATATTTCACCGAAGGCCCCGAGCGTGGCCGAAAAACTTTGGCAGGGCGATTTATCGGCAGAGCTAGTTCAAATCGTTCTGCCGAAAAATTATTCTGCCACAAATTTTCAATCCTGCCGCTGCGGGATTATTCTGCGTTTGAAAAGCTGATCCGGCTATGCTCATGCCCCTCTCTCAAAAACGGCCTCATCGCGAGCTCGCTGATGCCGAGCTGCTCGCCTGCTATCAAAACACGGGCAACGCGGCCTATTTCGAGGAGCTCTTTGCGCGCTACAAAGACAAAGTCTTCCCGATTTGTTTCAAGCTGCTGCGCCACAAGGAAGAGAGCCAGGACGCGTGCATGGAAATTTTTGAAAAAGCCGGCAAAGCGCTGCTGAAAGATAAAGTGGAGAGCTTGAACGACTGGCTGTTCGTCGTGGTCAAAAACCATTGCTACGATCGGCTGCGCCGGCGGAAACTGCGCGTGGCCACAAATATGGGCGAGGAAGAGTTGGAAGAAATTTTATGGAAAAAGGGCGATTGTGTGCGTCCTGAATATGAAGCCAATGGCCGCCAAGACCGGCTGCAAGAAATCGAGGCGGCCTTGAGCGAATTGCACGAGACCCAAAGAATCTGCGTCGAACATTTCTATCGCCAGGGCGAAAGCTATAAAGTGATTGCCGAACAAACCGGCTACACGTTGCAGCAGGTGAAATCGTATTTGCAAAACGGCGTAAGAAATTTGCGAATCATGCTCAGCCAGGGAAAGGATTGAAAGCATGTCAAAGCGCGATGACGTTGTATATGCTGCCCAAGAAGAAGCGAGCTTGTGCTTGAATTTGGATCAGATGATCGGCTACGTTGACAACAAGCTGGCTTCCGAGCGACGTGCGCAAATCGAAACCCATCTCGACCAATGTCGTCTGTGCCGTGAAGCCATGGAAGGCGTTCGGCTTTATCCGGATAAAAGCGCGCTGCGAGAGCTGCTCGACGCGCCGAGCCATGATATTCATTTGCGGCCGGCTTGGATCGAATTTCTCAAACACAACTGGAAGAGCACGTATGCCATTGCGGCCATGCTGCTGCTCGGCTTGATCTCGGTGTTTTATTTGACCAAAGACAATCCCAACCAAACGCTGTTCGCCGAATCTTTTCACCGCTATCCGAGTCCGGCTTCTTTGGTTCGCGGCGAGCAAGCCGGAGGAAAACTGGCCGCAGCGCTCCGGCAATATGAAGCCGAAAACCTTTCCGGCGCGTTGAAAATTTTTCAGGAAATCCTCGCGGCCGAGCCGGGCAACACACCGGCGCAGTTCTATGCCGGCTTGGCGTGCCTGGAGTTGAAGGATTCGCCCACTGCCATCACACATTTGCAAAACGCGCGCGCGGACAAGAGCCACGAACTGGCCGAGCCGGCCGCGTGGTTTTTGGCATTAGCCTATTTGCAGAAGAATGATTTGTCCGAAGCCAAATCCAGGCTCAACCAAATCATCGCCGAAGGCGGCGCTTATCAAGAGAAAGCAGCGAAGTTGTTGGAGCGGCTTAGTCAATGAGCAAGGGCCAAACCGGACTTCACCGGGCTTTTTTTGAGGCTTGAAAATCCCTTCTGCGCTTTGTACATTCGAAAAGCGCGATCAGAAGTATAAACGAACTAGAGAATCAAAGTCAGAATAAAATTCTGAAAGTTTTTTTATCACCGGATAGATTAAGACCAACGGATGAAAAGGCAAAAAGCTTTATCCGTTAATCGTTTTGTCTCATTGGCTCCGGCTTGTCCGGGTTAGGAGAGATGATTATGCAATTCGCCGACCCGCGAACCGATTTCGCCTTCAAAAAAATTTTTGGCAACGAACAAGCCAAAGACGTTTTGATCAGCTTTCTGAACGCGGTTTTGAGCCTTGACGAAACGCACGCCATTGCCGAGGTCACCATCTTGGATCCTTACGAAGCGCCCAAAACCAAATACATGCGCGCCAGCTACGTCGATGTCAAGTGCGTCGACGTGCGTGGAATTAGCTACATCGTCGAGATGCAAGTGGCTTACGTCGCCGGCTTCGAGAAGCGCGTCATTTACAACGCCAGCAAGACCTACGGCAATCAACTGTTGGTGGGAGAAGCGTTTCCCAGGCTCAATCAGGTCATTTCCATCAACGTCCTGGACTTCATTCTGTTCGATGACTTCAACCATTATCTTTCCTGCCATCAGATCAAAGAAACCATCACCGGCAATACTTACCTTGATGAGATTCGCTATTATTTCATCGAGCTGCCTAAGTTTGCCAAGAGCGAAGAGGAGCTGGAGACGGTTATTGAGAAGTGGGTCTATTTCATCAAGCACACCCGCCATTTGGATCATGTGCCGGCCAAGCTGGACGAGCCCGCGTTTCGCAAGGCTTTCGAGCTGGCCAATCGCGCCAACATGACGCCGAAGGAATTGGAGAACTACGAAGCCAGTATGATGGTGATGTTGGATGAGCGTGGCAGGATCGACGGCGCGTATGAGCAGGGCGAGAAAAAGGGCAGAAAAGAAGGTAGAGACGAAGGCCGAGAAGAAGGCAGAGAAGAAGGCGAACGCAGCAAGACCTGGGCGATTGCCCGTTCCATGCGTCGCAAAAACCTAGAAAGCACCTTGATCGCCGAACTGACCGGCCTGACCATCGAAGAAATCGAAAAAATGGAAAATTAAAACTCGCCGCGCAAAAATGAAAAAAACTCTCCATCGACTATTCACGCTTTGAGGCGCTGATCGCTGACCATTGCGTCTACGCGAGGATTGGCGTGTCAAAGTTGTGAAGGCAGTTTGATTACAGAGTCAAAAGGTCGAATCTTCATGTGTACCCCCTCCTTCTCCACGGGCTGGGAGTTCTTGTGGCTTTGCTGGCCTCCTGCTCCAAAGAGCAACAAGCCGCGAAATCTCCTCCCCCCGTTAAACAAGTGATCCCTGAAAGAGCAAGCGCGGTCTCGCCCGGCGACACGACTCTTGCCGGCCGATACTTTGCCCGGGCGGAACAATTTGCCCAAGAAGCAAAGCATGATAGCGCGATGGCCTGTTTTGAAAAAGCGCGACGATTGCATGAAACGGAAGCGAACTGGGAAAAGTATGTTCGTTGCTGCGGCAAGATCGCCGCAAGCTGTATCGACAAAGTTGATTATGCCCAAGCGGAAAAATTCTTGAACCAGGCCCTTGAAGTTGGCGTCAAGAAGTTGGGTGAAAATCATTTCGAGCTTGCCGGCATCTATTATTATTTTGGGAGAGCGTATTATTTGAAAAGAGCATACGATCAGGCGATCAAATCTTTTCATCAAGCTTTGCGCATTCAAATACCTGCGCTGGGCGAGCAAAATCCTGAAGCGGCCAAGACCTATCATAGAATGGGAATTACTTACGCCGATAAAGGCGACTATAACCAGGCCCTCACTTTCCACGAAAAGGCTTTGTCCCTCCAGCTCGCAACTTTAGGCGAGCAGCACCCGGATGTCGCGCGCAGTTATAGCAGAATGGGCGTGGTTTATCGGCGCCAAGGCGATTATGACCGCGCGCGCGCATTTTTCAACAAAGCTTTAGCGATCGGTCGCGCCACACTCGGGGACCAGCATCTCACGATCGGCGGGTTTTACCACAGTCTTGCCAACGTTTATTTTGATCAAGGCGATTATGATCAAGCGCTGCGTTGCTGGGAAAAAGACTTGGCAATTTGCCGGGCTAAACTCGGCGAGCAGCATCTGAGTGTGGGTTACAATTACAATAACATCGGCAACGCCTGCCAAATGAAGGGGGACTTCGATCAAGCGCTCAGATTTCTCGAAAAATCTGTGTCGATCAAGCGGGCGATCTTGGGTGAGCAACATTCCGACGTCGCGATGGGCTATGGCAACATGGGTGAAATTTACCGGAAAAAAGGCGACGAGGAGCAAGCGCTTCATTTTTACAAGAAGGCCCTCGCGATCCATCTCGCCAGCCCCGGGACCTATGATGACGAACTCGCCGAAACTTACATCAGCATGGGCGAGCTTCTCGAAAGCCAGGGCGCTTACGATCAGGCCATGGCTTTTTATCAAAGCGCGATTGGCGTCAGTGTGCTCGAGTTCTCGCCGCGCACGCCGCGGGACAATCCTGCGTTGAACAAGATTCTTTTTGAGCAAACGCTGCTGGCCGCTCTTGCTAAAAAAGCCCGGGCCCTGGCCGGCCGCTTTGACAAACTGCCTCGCCGTCGCAACGATCTTGAAGCTGCGGTCCTCACCTGTCAACTCGCCGCGCAGCTCATCGACCAAATGCGTCACGGTTACAAAGCCGAAGACTCTAAATTATTTCTGGCGGAAAAGGCCGCGGACATTTATGACCACGCCATTCAAACCGCGCTGCGGCTTTATTCGGAAACGCAAAGCCAGGAACACGCGCACGCCGCTTTTGTGTTTGCGGAAAAGAGCAAAGCCGGCGTCATGCGCGAAGCGCTTTCCGAAGCCGAGGCCAAACAATTCGCCGGCATTCCGGACAGCTTGCTGGCGCGCGAACGCCAATTGCGCCTGGACTTGGCTTTCTATGAAAAGAGCCTCGGCGAAGAGCAGTTGAATCGTGAAGGCCAAAACAGCTCCAAAATCGCCCTGTGGCAAGACAAAGTTTTCGGCCTCGAGCAAGCCTACGACGCGCTGCTGCAGCGGTTCGAGAAAGATTATCCCGACTACTACAATCTCAAATACCAACTCCAAACCGTGTCCGTTCCGGAAGCGCAGCAGCTTTTGGATGATCACACCGCGCTGGTGGAGTATTTTACCGGCAAAGATTCGATCTTCATCTTTGCGATCACGAACGACGATTTCATCATCAAAACTTCCGCGAAGGATTCTCTGTTCGCGCAGCAGATCGAGCAACTGCGGCAAGGCCTCATCAAACAGGATTTCGCGCAATACGCGCAAGCGGCCCATCGTCTCTATCAAACCTTGCTGGCGCCGGTGACAGGCATGCTCAATGGCAAAAATCTCGTCATTGTTCCCGACGGCGCGTTGAGCGCCATTCCTTTTGAAACCTTGCTCACACGCGCCGTCAATCCAATCGGCGGCTTGAAGGATTATTCCACGCTGCCATACTTGATCGAGTCGCATGCGATGAGCTACGCGTACTCCGCCACGCTTTTAGAGCAGGAGCAGCGCCGCAGGCCTCGCGAGGCCTCGCGCGATTATCTTGCCTTCGCGCCCGTGTTCGCCGAAGGTTTGCCCGCCGGGACGCGCGGCGCGGATTTCGTCAAAAAAAATTTGGCTGCGGATTCTCTGCCGGAGGCCGTGCGCTTGCGCAGCTTTTTGCCGGCGACCAAGAAAGAAGTCACCGGCATTTTTGCGCGCTTCGAAGATTCGTACAACTTTGTCGAGCGCTGGCTCGGCAACAAATCGCGCGTCTATTTGGAGCGGGAAGCCAAAGAGGAAAAACTCAAGTCGCCGCAGTTGTCGAGCTACCGCTTTCTGCACTTTGCCACGCACGGGCTGGTTAATGATAAGAATCCCAAACTCTCCGGCCTGATTCTCGCGCAGGAAGACACGGCTTCACAGGAGGACGGCATTCTGCATTTGGGCGAGATTTACAATTTGCACCTCAATGCGGATTTGGCGGTGTTGAGCGCGTGCGAAACCGGCCTCGGGCAATTTGCAAAAGGCGAGGGCATCATCGGGCTCACGCGCGGTTTTCTCTATGCGGGCGCACAGAATGTGTTGGTCTCGCTCTGGCAAGTGAGCGACATGACGACTGCGGACTTGATGGTGGATTTTTATGATAAGCTGCTCGGCGGGATGAGCAAAGCCGAAGCCCTGGCCGAAGCCAAGCGCCAAATGATTCGCCGCGATCCGGGCTATGCCAAGCCGTATTATTGGGCGCCGTTCGTGTTGATTGGAAGGTGAATTTAGAAAAGGCTTCATCGGCCTTATTTGATCAGCGACATTCATTTTCAGCCTCTGTTGCAAGTATCATTGACCTTTTGGATACTTTTCTATTTGCGCTTTCCCTCAATCTTTGAAATGTATCTGGAGGTGGTCTGCGCTCAAGAATAGTCTATAGCCGATAGTTACGTGAGAATCAAGATTTTGTTTTAGCCTCCGCGCGACCTCGGCAAGCAGAAGCTCGAGACGCGGCAGTGTCAGCAGCCAATAGTCCGAGAAAAGCGAGGCGTCAGCAAAAGTGTGAGTGGATCGGCATATTGAAGACTCGCGTAATATCGCATGAGCGCTTTGCCTTTATCCGCTATTCTTTAAATCCGCCGTGCATATCGAGAAAGATCAAGAAATCCGTCGCTACCGGCTCTGCGCCGAGCTGCCGCAACATCGTCGTCACTTGCCCGCGATGATAGGTGGAGTGATTCACGAGATGCTCCATCATGTGCTTGAGTGGATAGCGCCAGGTTTCGCCTTGCAGGTTCTCATAAGCGACAACCTTCTTCAGCGAAACTTCCGTCACACCATGAACAAAATCCATTTGCTCGCGCTCGACTTCAACCCATCGCGCTCGCAATGCCGCGAGGCTTGCAAAATCCGCCGGATCGAACATGGACTTGGGCGACTGCCCGTGCCAGCGTCTCAACCAGATCCATTCGCCCGACATGATGTGCACGAGCGTGTCGCGCACGGAGCGATGGCTGCTTGCAAGGTCTTGGTTGAACTGCCCGGCATTGAGCGCCGACACAGCCTCGAGAATACGAGCGTTCGCCCAGCGGTTGTATTCGTACAAAAGTCGAAGGTCTTTTTTGTTCATGATCTAATGCCCAATTTGATTTTTTAAAATTCGAGTTTACCCTCTGAGGCCTCTTTTCTATTGCATAAAGCAGAGAGTATGACGCGAGCTCAATGCGCCATGCCCTCAGCCTGCTCTCCGCCCTCCTCTCTATGCACCCTTCTCCACCGGCGCGCCGACGAGATTGCCCCATTCCGTCCACGAGCCGTCGTAATTGCTTACGTTCGGATAGCCGAGCAAATATTTCAGCACGAACCACGTGTGACTCGAACGCTCGCCGATGCGGCAATACGCGATCACGTTCTTGTCCGGCGTGACGTCGGCTTTGGCGTACAGCCCTTTCAGCTCTTCGACGCTTTTGAACGTGCCGTCTTCGTTGCACGCTTTTGCCCAGGGAATATTTTTCGCGCCGGGAACGTGGCCGCCGCGTTGCGCGGTTTCAGGAAGTCCCGTCGGGGCGAGAATCTTTCCCGAATATTCATCCGGCGAGCGCACGTCCACGAGCACTGTGCTCGGTGATTTCATCCCGGTTTGCACTTGCGGCAGAAGGGCGCGATACGATTCTTTGAAACCCGCCGCCAAATATTTCGCCGGTTTCGGCGTGAGGAGATCCTTCGTCAACTCGCGATTTTCAGCCAGCCATTTTTTCCGCCCGCCGTTCATGAGCCGAACGTCTTTGTGGCCGTACATCTTCAACTGCCAAAACGCCCACGCCGCGAACCAATTATTATTGTCGCCATAAAGAATGATGGTCGTATTGTTGCCGATGCCGCTCGTGCGCAACAATTTTTCGAGAGCGGCTTTGTTGAGAATATCGCGGCGCACGGTGTCGCTCAACTGCGTTTGCCAATTCCAGCCGAGCGCGCCGGGAATGTGGCCTTCGTGATAGGCCGCAATGTTCGCATCGACTTCGACGACCACCACGTTGGGATCACTCTTATGCTGATTGACCCACTCGGTTGAAACCAGAACCTCGACTTGGGCATGAGCCGCCGGGGCTGCTAACAGAAAGCCGAGGATGAGAAGAATGATATTTTTCATGACCGTTCCTCTTTTGATATGCGCGAACCCAGGCTTGCGCCGGAATGCTTGCGCTCCTTGCAGGCGATCCGTGCGCAAACCCGCCTTCGCTTTGTGAAAAGCTTTTTACGAAGCTTTCTTCTTGGCTTCGTATTCCCGCACAATCGCGGCGACCATGCGCTTCAACTCCTCGGATTCTTGAAAGCGCAGATCGACTTTCAAAAACTCCATCGCCCATTTGTTTTGCATCTTGCGCGGCGGAACGAAAATAGCGAAAAAGCCGCGCGGTTTCAACTCCACGAAAATGGGGGCGGAGGCTACATGAGCATGTGGGGGGAAATCGTAAAGCATTTGGGCGGCGCGCACTTCTTAAAAAAATGCCACTTGCTCAGCTTCCTTCTCTTGATTGAGAGTTTGTTCGCAAAGTAACACTTCTCTGTCATCCTGGAAGGAACTTCCCCGGAAACAAGCACAGCGCCCAGCACGAGTGAAGTTTCTTAGAGAATGACATGTTACTTGGAAGCCACGGTCCAACCGTGGCTGAACGGTTGCAAAAATTATTTTCTTCTTTCGGGAAGAAATCTTCTCTCGCCGTCGTCTAAATCATAAAAGCGAACGAGGATGCCCTTACACATCGCACAAACACTCGCGGAGCGTAGGCTGGATTTACGCGCGATTTTCCTGGCTCATCATCGGCGATTATACCAGGTGGCATATCGCCTGACTTCGTCGCGTCAAGATGCCGAAGACATCGTGCAGGAAGTCTTTGTCCGTTTGTATCAAAAGCTCGAGCAATTTCAAGGCGAGGCCATGCTCTCGACGTGGCTGTATCGCATGACCGTCAATGCCGGCCTCGATGCGCTGCGGCGATTCAAACGGCGGCAAAAATGGGAGACCTCGTTGGCGTTGATTGTAAATGAGGCCGCGTTTGCAAAAGAAAATCCCGGTCAGCAGGCTCATATCGAGATTTCGGAAAAGCTTCAAAAGGCATTGTCACGTTTGCGCAAGCCGTTTCGCGCGGTGATCGTGCTGCGCGATTTCGAAGGCTTGGCTTATGATGAGATTGCCGAAGTTTTGCAAATCGACAAAGGCACGGTGGCCTCGCGCCTGCATCGCGCTTATGCGAAATTGAAAAAAGAGCTCGAGGCTTTGGGCATCGATCAAGACTACCTAAAGTTGTAACGCAGATTTCCAGTTTGCAATCCAAGACGCCAAATGCTGATAACTTTTTAAAAAGCAAAACGATTTGGGGCAAAACTATTTAAAAGCTTGTTGTATGAAAAAAAATATCACCTTCTTTCGCCACCGCCGCTTGCAGCGCGCGCTCGTGCTTTATGTTGATGACGAACTGCCGCAGAACGAGGCTGCGCAGGCGCACGTGCATCTTGAAGGCTGTGCTGTTTGCCGCCAAAAGCTCGCTGATATTCGCGCGTGCCGAGAGTTGTTGCAAGTTGGCAGAACACCGCAATCCGTTCCGACGGAGCAATTGTGGCAGCGCATCGTCAGAAAAACTTCGGCACGGACGCAAGCGCGGTTCGAACTGGGCGAGACTTTTTCTTCTGCGAGCTTTCGTTATCTGCGTTGGCCCGTCGTTGCGGCCATTCTCATCTTCTTCGTTTTGGCGGTTTGGATGAAGAGCAATGACGGCGAGCGCAGCGTTGCAACCTCGGCTTCCGCGACCATCGATTACGGCCTCTTTTTAGACGACCTTCGGCACAATGTTTCCGAGGCCAATTTTCACAAACGTTATCCCGCGCAAGTTGTCAAGCTGGCCGAGGCTCGGCAAGCGATTGCCTTTCCACTGGCGACGATTGAGGCTTTGCCGGATTCGTTTCGTTTGGATTGCGTGCGCGTGCTGGAGTGCAACGGCAAAAAGTGCATTCAGTTCACTTGCGTCAAGGCCGGCAAGGCGATCAACATTTTTCAACATGCCTTGGGGCAGCCGTGGACGATCGGACAATACGCAGCCACACGCACGCCGATTTGCAACGTGGAGTGTTCGCTGGTGAATGCGAAGGAGGTGATGGCAGTGAGTTGGCAGGGGAAAAATTCGGAATACCTTGCGATGGGCGATCTCACGCCCCAAGAGTTCGCGCAGATTGTGGAAATCTTGCAATGAAAGCCATGGCAATTCATATAATCAACGTCAAATCACTTTACCAAGGAGTACGAACATGAAGAAAGGTCTGTTGACTTTTGCGGCGCTCATGCTGTTGGCGCTCGGCAGTCTGGCAATGTCGTCCGATCAACCGGCGACGGAGAAAGAGTGTCCGCCCTGCAAGCCGCCGGTTTGTCAGCCTTCCGACTGCTGTCCGACGCAATGCCCGCAGTAAGCAAAGATCGATGTGCGTGGGGCGAAGTTTTATGCTTCGCCCCACGCATGATTTTGCCCTCAATTATCCCGCCTTCAGATCATCTTCATACCATGAAAACACCGGAAAATCCGTTGCAATGGATGCTGCGTCGAACTGCCGCTACTTTGATGCGTTCGCGCCATATTGCGCTGCATGCGGTGAAAAATTACTGGCAGAAGCATGAGCTTTTTCGCGCGGATCGCTGCGCCGGCTCTCCTCGCCGATTTTCCGATTCAATTCACCCATGCAACAAAGGCAGCTTTCCAGTTGCAGGGCGAACATGAACGCCACCCCCAAGAGCAGCCAGGTGCGAAGTTTTGATTTGGGGCTATGAGGTTGCGACATGGGAATTTCTCCGTGAGGAATTTTTGCGCGTTTCGTTTTTACGAAGCGAGAAAAAATTGGCGCGCGATAAGCGCGCTCTTTTTTGGGCGAATATTTTTGACCCGCCAATCAACGCGAATGAGCGCCGATATTTTTGATTCGCGATCATTCGCGCTTATTCGCGGTTGTTTACGGCATCGGAAACGCAACGCCGAACGAGAACAGCAAATCCCTGGTTTTGGCCGTGGGCGCCTCGGCGTTTTTAACGATGTTCGACAAGCCGATGACATAGCGCACGCCGGCCACGCCGCGATATTTTCCCAGCGGAAACGAAACGCCGCCGCCGAGGAGCAATCCGAAGTTCGCGGACTTCTTCTGATTTTTGATGTCGGTCTCGTTTTTGTTCTCGTTGCCGTTGAAGTTCGTCGTGGTTTTGCTCTTCGCAGAAAGCAGGAGTCCCAGCATGCCGCCGCCGCGCACGAACGGCTTGACGTTGCCCGTTCCAAATTCATAGCGCGCTTCCGCCGGCACGTTGATATAGGTGAGCACTTCGCGCGTCTCGATGGAATAACTTCCGCCTTCACCGCCGCCGCCTTCGCCGAATTTATAGTTGCTGCCGCTTCTCATATACCACAAACCGCTTGAAAGCTGCACCGGGCCTTGGTCATGAAGAACGGCCTCCACGCCGAGGCAGGGACACACCAAGCTTTCCGAACCCTCAACTCCTTCTTCGAAAAATTTTGAAACATTGAGCCCGAGGCTCGGCGCGAGGCTGCGGCCGTTGTCGGAATCTTGCGCGTCCAGCGTCGTAGCGACGAGCCCCAAAGACAAAAGCATCAACAAAGTTTTTTTCATGATCTCTTCTCCTTTCGTTGTGAGGTTACAAATGGATGCGCTTTGCATCTACGCGGCAAAAGTAAAGAGAACTTCGTGCGCGATCAACTCCATGAAGATGTAGGAAGAGGCTACATGAAGATGTGGGTGAAGAGAGAAAGGTGACGGGCGGGAAGGAGAGAGTGGAGACAAACCCTTAGCGGGGTTTCATGCGCCTGCGCAAAGCC
>Ga0247727_10007138_pt1 | contig 21497 bp, 19 predicted proteins | sample WisWelCaveWW1625_FD_202498 | JGI IMG/M metagenome (GOLD analysis project Ga0247727, IMG submission 202498) | Biofilm microbial communities from Wishing Well Cave, Virginia, United States - WW16-25 | ecosystem: Environmental > Aquatic > Deep subsurface > Groundwater > Cave microbial mat | place... | reverse complement strand
TGGCAACCGCACCCATGCCCCGGATGAGCATGTGCGGCTGGTAGATTTTCTCAACGCCGCGCGACACATTGCCCGCATCCTGAATGGGTTTGCGGATTTATAAATCATCCCCGGTAAGGGCAGTTTGGAACTGCCCTTACAAAAACAAACCCGGTCTCACCAATTAGAGGATAAGACCGGGTTTTTGATTTTTCTTACGCCCTGGGCGCTGGGATTGGATTACCGATTGACGGCCCGCAAGGCATCAACGATGCCATCGCCGTAGAAACCATTGAAATCGGGCGTCCCTACACACAAAGCGGTATAAGCGTCCGGACGATCCGGATAGTCAAATAGTGGTGGCTCCGGGCAGGGCGTATTGGTGGCGCTGCGGCGCAGGATCCTCTCGGTCATATCCGGGCGCAATGTAAGGCCCTTCGGGTGAAGGCGATCCCTCCTGCCGTATTCACTGACGATCAGAGCCGCCACCCCCACCGCGTGTGGCGCGGCCATTGACGTACCTTGAAGATACTGATAGTAGGCGCAGACCCCTTTGCGGCAATCGCGGACCACAAATGGGGTGTTCGGTGTGCCATCCGGATTCACTTCGCCGAAGGCGATCGCCAGTGACTCAGGATAGGGCGCCAGGATGAGGTTGGTGACAGTCCGATACTGAGGGGTCCCGAAGAAATCGCGGAAGTAACCGCCGGGCGCTGAAACGTCGGTCTGTTCGACGCCGTAGTTGGAGAAGTCGGACTTGAGCCCGGTCGGCCCTAACGATGAAACACTAATGACGCCTTTACCTTCTGCTGGCATATCCAGACAAGTGTTATCCACCGTGCGTGGATAGGCGGCCCCAAGCGGGAAATCGGGGCTAATGTCGTCAAAGGTTGGGTTGCCGAGATCGGTGTTGTCGTTCCCTAAGGCTGCGATCAGAGTCACCCCGTGAGCGCGGGCATAATCGAGCGCCCGCTGGGTGGCTTCGATGATGGTGCGTTGTTCCTGTTGCGCCTCAGGCGAATCAGCCGGATTATTCGGGCAGTTGTAGAGCCAGGGGTCAGTGAAGAAGCTCATGTTGACCACGTCCACCCCAATGTCGCCAGCATACGTTAAGGCATCCACCGTCGGTTGTAAAAAGAAGAAACCGGAATCCTGCCCCGCCCGCAAATTCACGAGCGTGACCCCCGGAGCAACCCCGGCAGTGCCGAGGTGATTGATCGGCGCACCAATAATGCCTGCCACATGGGTGCCGTGCCCGTTCTCATCCACATCGGCCGGATCGTTGCACGATTGATCCGGTTCCTCTTCGCACAGCCCGTCAACCTCCGGAATGTCCACCGTGAAGTTCCGGCTCAATTCGCCATTGAAGTTCGGCGCGATGTCAGGGTGTGAGCCGTCAATGCCCGTATCAATCACCCCCACCAATACTTTCTTGCTGCCTCTCTGTTCGTCGTAGGAGCCTTCGGCAGTGGCGTGAATCATCGCCATGTCCCATTGCAGGTAGGCTAACGGCTCGACGTCTTCATCGTTGCTTTCATGTTCCGATTGAGAGCCGCCACCCTTGCTATCGTTGCGCTCCTGCTGAAGTCGTTCGACATCGTCACGGTTTTTAGCGCGGTCATCCGGCGCCTGGCCAATTCTCACATTTTGGGCGGCGCCGAACAAGGCCGATTGCTGTTCAGCCGCCGCCATGAAATTCGAGTTGGTCGTTCTGACCGTCGCCACGCCGACCTCGACATTTTCCCTCACGATCTCGCCGCCTACAGCCGAAATGGCCGCTCGCGCCGCTTCCAGCGAGGCGCCCTGTTCGTAGACGACGACATACTCACGCTCCGTGCCGTCTTGTGAGGCCTGAGCCCGGCTCATCGGGAACAGCCCGACCAGAAGCGTGAACACTGCGAAATAACTGATCACTTTTTTCATATGTACCCTCCTAAGGTTGGAAAAAAAGTTGGATATGTTGACACGAAGGCAACGCGATCGGCCAGAGTCACGTGGACTGGGTATCCGATGTAATTATGGTGCAGGGGTCGCCGTTGCCAGCGGAGCAACGGTGTAAGTACAGGAATTATAATCCGCGCCGAGAATAATACGAAAGTTGATGGGTGAGTTGGCGTCGGGTTGGGCGACGACGTTGGCGCCCGACACTTTCAACAGCTTCTTCAGTTGGGCGAGGGGTGAGCCTTTAGGACTGATAGTATAATCGTAAATCGTCGTCGTGGCGTAATCTGCCCGATCGGGCGCGCCAATCGAAACCCGCATACCCTCCAAGCCCAGGCGATAGGCCGCCATATCATCCGCATCCCCCCACGTTGTCCCATTCCAAATTTCAACTGTATACGGATTTTGCGAGGCGCGGTTGGTGCCGCCGGCCGTCATCGCCCGCTGGACGTATTTGTAAAACTCGTCCGGGACGGGCAATTGCACTGACGAACCATCGGGCGTCGTCCAGCCCTGGGTGTAGGGCGGCGACAGCCTGAAATTGCGGACGTCGAGTTCGTCGAGGTTGAGGGCCAGGGGCAGGAATTGGAGAATGTCGCCCAGGGTCATGTCGGTGTCCACGACGGACGAGAACTGGTTGTAGAGCGAGGTTACGGCGCCGGGGTCGAGCAAATTCTGTTCGCGGGCTTTGCGATAGATCGCCCGCAGGACTTCCTGTTGCCGCCGGGCGCGATCAAAATCCCCCCCACCCGTCTTCTGCCGCGAGCGCGCATACCATAGCGCCGTCGTCCCGTCCAGGTGATGAATGCCGGCGTTGAGGGTGTACAACTCCCAATTCTCCTCGACCAATGGATCGAGCGCGGGATCGATCAAGCGATGATCCTGAAAGGTGCAAGTCACCGGAACATCAATGCCGCCGAGGGCATCCACAATCGTTTTGAAGCCGTCGAAGTCCACGCGGGCGTAATAGTGAATGGGGATGCCGAGGTTGTAGAGGATGGTCTGCTCCAGCAGCGGGATTGGGCCTTCGGGCCGGTTGCGGGCAATGTTGATGACGGTGTTGATGCGGCCCATCACCTTCAGGCTTTTGGGGATGAAGACGAAGAGGTCGCGTGGGATGGATAGCATCGTCACTGTGTTTGCCGTCTGGTTGATGGAAACGACGATCATCGTGTCCGAGCGGTACTCCGTGCCGGTGGTGTCAGCGCCGATGAGGAGGATGTTTTTTACGCTGCCGTCGAGTTCAACACGCTCGACGGGGGTAGGCACGGCAGTGACGGGGGTCTCTTCGGGGGTGAGGTAAACGAAGTCCAGAGTCGGGTCCAGCACATCGCGGGCGGTAGGCGCCGGGGTAAAAGTGGCTTCAGGGGTGGCAGTGGGCAAAACAGCGGTTGGGCCGGGCGTCACAGTCGGGATTTCGGGCGTTGGTTCGGGCGAATTGACCTGAGCCAGGGTGGGAACGACGACGGTGAGGGCGGCGGTAGGCAATTCTGCCGAGGCGGGGGTTGCTGAGGTCGAGGCGCAGGCGGTCACAAGGATCGCCAATGCGAGGCCAAAAAATGAAAAACGAAGTTGAGACATGAAGAAGATTATACCCCGGCGAGTCGGCCCCATTGCCGGTGGTGTTCTTTGCCGCCCGCTACCTCAACTTTATGATTCGGACGGTGGAGGTGTTTCTTCAGTGGCTGTCGGCTCGGGGGTGTCTATCGTTGTCGGCTCAGGAGTCTGACTCGGGGTTTCGGAGGGCGTAGACGTCGGCGTCTCTGTATCGGGGATAGGTGTGTTCGTCGGCGTGTCGGAGGGGGTGGCCGCCACCACGTCGGTTGCGGTCGGAGTCTCTGTGGCCTCGGCGACGACGATGGTCGAGGTGGCAGTGAAAGTGGCGGTGGCAACCGGCGGCGAAGTGGGAGCGGGCACAGTATGGGTGGCGGTGGGTTGAGGCGGTTGACCCGGAAGCGGGGTGGGAGTCAGAGTCGGAATGGGCGTAAGGGACGGAGTAGCAGTAATGACGATGATGATCGGGGTATTGGTGATGGCGGGGCCGGGCGGTAAATAGATTTGTTGTCCAGCCTGGATTGACACGCTGACAAAGCAGTTGGCGAGTTGGATTTCAAGAAGGGTTGTGCGAAAACGCTGGCTGAGGCGGAACAAAGTATCGCCCGGTTGAACAGTATAAAACACCCAGTTCGGCGGCGGGCCACAAGCCACTACCGTCGGCGTCTGGCCAATAACGGGTGTAGGCACGACGGGCGGCAAAAAAATCACAGTTCCGGCAAATACCGAATTAGGGTCTAAACAGTTAACCTGGGCGATGGCTTGCGCGTTCGTCCCGGTGCGCGAGGCCAGGCTGACCAGTGTGTCGTCGGGGCCAATGATAAAAAGCGCCCAACCGACGGGCGGCACAGGGATACACGGGGTGGAGGTTGCCGTAGGCAAAAGGGCCTCGGTCGGGGTGATGCTGGGGGTGATCGGCAGAGGCGTGAAAAAAATGATTGGCGGAGTCGGCGTCGGACTAATTTGAGCCAGGCCGGAGATCGCCGTTGGGATTGGAAAACCTTCACCCGTTTCGTAAAACGCGACGACGATGCCGCCGAGAACGGTGGACACGGTGATGACGGCGAAAAGGAGTCCGCCGAGAGCTTCACGCAAGAGGCGGATCATGGGCAGACGATGGGCGAGAAGTAGTAGGCTTGCTGTGCGACCTGCCCATCGGCAGAGACGACCTGCACCGTGTGCACGAGCGTGCCGCCGCACTGGGTGACGACGCTGTAGGGGTTGGCGGATTGGAATCCGCCGTCTTCAAAAATCGAATAGGGCGCGACACCGCCGCTCAATTCAACTTTGACGGACACAACTGCCTCCTCGGGCGACGACGAGTCGCGGGCGATGTTGGCGATGGTAATGCTGAGGATCTGGAGCGGCAGGGGGATCGGCGTGAGCGTTGGCGTGTTCTCAGGCGTCGCCGTCTCTGTGGGTTGGGCGATCACGACGAGTGTCGCCGTCGGCTCAAGACGCGGCAGATAAATTTTTTGGCCGGTTTTGAGCGAAAGGTCAACCAGACAGTTTGCCAGCCGGATCGCATCCACGCTTTGCCCAGCGCGGCGACTCAGCTCAAACAACGTGTCGCCGCGTTGCACGGTGTAAAGCGCCCAATTGGGCGGCGGCAGGCAGGGCGTGGACGTAAAAGCGAGCGCGGGCGTTAGCGTAAGAGTCGCTTCGCTTGTGAATGGCGTGCTGGTCGGAATTAGAGTTGGGGCCGCCGTCCACGTCTGAGTCAGGGTTGGCGTGTGAGTCTGAGAAGCAATGGCGGTTGCCGCGAGCAGAGTCGGTTGCGCCGTGGGCTGCGGGGCAGGCCCGGTGGGTGGTGGCGAGGTCGCCACGGCCACCGAAGTCCCCGCCTCGGTAATCGCTAAAAAAATTCCACCCAGCACTGTGCCAATGGAAATGATCGCGATCAACAGTCCCCCCACCACTTCGCGAATGGAACGCATTAACGATGGCCGTTGGTGAGCAGAAGCACGCTGAAGGTGCTGCCAACGCCCTGTTGACTCTCCACCCAGATGCGCCCGCCCTGCGCTTCGGTGAGGGCCTTGGCGATGCTTAACCCAAAGCCGGTGTCGCCCAACCCTGAGATCAGCGGCCGGTCGGCGCGATAGGTGCGGGCGAAGACGCGCGGCTGGTCGGCCGCCGAGATGCCACCGCCCGTATCGCGCACGGAAACGAGCAGGAAGTTATCCGGTTGCATGGCGGCAGTGACGTCCACTTGCGCGCCGGGCGGCGAGGCAGCGCAGGCATTGGTGAGTAGGCGGGAGAGGATTTGCAAAATCGCGTCGCGGTCGGCTTCGATGTTGGGCAGGTCTTCGGCCACATCCATATTGAGGCTGATGTTCTTTTCGCGGAACTGCGCGCCGACCCCGGTGAAGGCGTCTTCAATCGCTTCGGTCACGCCCACGTGTTGCTGATCGAGCCGGAGCTTGCCCGAATCAATGGCCGTGACTTGAATGAGATCGTTGAGCAGGCCCGTCATCCGCTCAATGCTGGCTTTGATGCGCTCCAGAAAACTGCGCTGGAGCGCGCCGAGGATGCCGACCGACTCGCTCAACAGCAAATCGGTGTAGCCGACGATGGACGACATGGGCTGGCGTAAATCCTGAATGAGTGATAGGAGCATGGCCGATTGAGAGGTATCCGTCGTGGCCAAGTCGGCTTCGGTGAGTTTGACTCGCAGTTGCATCAGTTCGTTTTGGGCGACGGCTAATTTTTCGTTGAGGGCGGCAATGTCGGCGGTATTCTCAAGGCTGGGCGCAGAGGACTCGACTTGGGTCAGCTCAGCGCGGAGTTGTTCCACTTCTTCCTGAGCGGCGGCCAATTGCGCGGTGAGAATGGTCAGTTCACCCTCGCGGTCGGCGGCCAGGGTCTGGGCTTTGGTAAGTTGTTCGTTGAGCATCGCCAGTTCGCTGGCCTTGCTGGCAATGGCAACCTCAGTAGCGCGACTCTGATTAAGTTGTGACTGGGTTTCGGCCAGCCGCGCCCGTAACGCCGCCACTTCGCGGGTGCGCTCGTCGGCCAGCGCCTGGGTGGTCGCCAGTTGTTGCGCCAGCGCGCCGATCTGGGCCTCCTGATCGGCGGTGGCTTTTCGCGGGAGGCGCAGTTTTTCGATCTCGGCTTGGGCCTCGGCCAATTGACTGTTGATGACGGCCAGGTCTTCGAGCGCGCGCCGGTAGCTGGCCTGCAGGGCGGCCACTTCGGCGCTGGTCATGCTGGGTTCGGCGGCCCCGGCTTTGATGATCGAGGCCAGGCTTTCGGCCTGTTGCTGGTGGCGTTTGCCCTGTTCGCGAACTTGTTCGAGTTCGCGCGTGAGTTGCTTGATTTCCTGTTGCGCCGCCTCCACCCGCATCGCGGCTTCATCCAACTCGTGCTGAAGGCGGTCAGCCTGGGCAATGGCTCGCTGGTTGCCGACAATGGCCGCGACGATAGGACCGACCATAGCCCCCAGCAGGGCCTGATCTTCGCCCGTCCATTCCTTGTCGGCTGAGATCGAGCCGATCATCACCGCCCCATAATTATGATCGTCGCCGACCAGTGGCATCATCAGCGCGCTGCCAATTTGATCAAGGCTCAGTGCATCGGCAATGTGATTCAACTCCGACTGTCGGGCCGGCAACCGCAGACGAACCGGGCGGGTGCGGATGATGGCCGAAGACAGCACAGAGGCCTTATCGGCCGGGACGATGAAGCCGGGGGAGTACTGGTTGTTGAGCTGGTCGTAGGCGCCCAGGCAGGCCAACAGACCATCGGGCTTGGGCGGGTTGAAGAGCAGAGTCACATCCGCCATCAATGTTTTCCCGGCCACGGTGGTAATACGGGTGACAATATCCTGCCGATCGGTGACGGCATTCAGCGAGGCCAGGGCATTGATCGACTCCGGGGTGAGACCGCGCGGTTTGAATCCAGAGGCGAGCGGTTGCGGGGCAACGGCGGCGCCCCCGGTGACGCCGCCTGCAAAAGCGGAGGCCAGCACATGCCGATAGACGATGACGGCAAAGAGTGGCAGCGCCGCCATTTCGGCAACCCGTTGGGGCGCAGGATAATTGTCGGTGGGAACAGGATCGATCAGATGGTAGACTGCGCCGGCCAGCAAAATGAGGAACAAGCCAAAAGTCAGGCCCCAATCCATCGGGCGGAAAATGATCAAGCTTAACAAGATGAGGCCAATTGCCGCAACTTTGGCGATCTCCCACGGAAATTCTCTCAGGGTGGCATTGTAAACCGTGCCGGCCGCGCCCAGCGGATACCAATCAATGCCGGCCACAATATAGGCCACGAAGACGACCACCAACGCAAAGCTGACCAACAGATCGGCCCAGCGATTGCCGGGGCGGAACACCAGCGCCCAGCCCAGAAGCAGGAGCATGGTCAGTGTGACTGCGCGGTCGAGCGGGGCCAGCACTGCCGGAGCAGAAAACAGCCCATAGGCCCCCAATGCGCCAATCACAAACGTCAGCGCCCGCAGCAGGCCAGCCAGCCCGGCGGCAATGGCCAGGCGCGTGGCGTTTGAGGCCGCGCCCATTTGGCGGCGATGGCCGAGGGCAAAGGCAAAGGCGGCCTCCAGGGCGAACAAGGCCAGAATATGGTAGATGGCGCTGCCTTCGCGCGTGTTGATCACGGCGAAGGCTTGATTCAGAAACGACATCGCTTCGATTATAGCATGAGGATTTTTTAAGGGGTACTGGTTGCAAGGTTGTTGCCATGCCAGTAAGGGCCTGGAGGTACTCTTGGGCCATCCCACCGCTCGAATGTTCGGCGCTTGTCCCTCAATTGGGAGAGGCCAGGCGACATTGGCCAGGCGACATTGGCCCGCCAACATTGACAGTTCATTGAAACCGGATAGAATGTTGCCTGCCCGCCGAAGTGGTGAAATTGGCAGACACGCAGCGTTCAGGGCGCTGTGGCCGCAAGGCCGTGTGGGTTCAACTCCCACCTTCGGCACACCTAACCCCGGTTTCCAGACCGGGGTTCTTGTTTAACCCGATGGCTGTGCCGAGTTGCGCCGATCTCCGAGTGCCAGTATATTACCCGACAGTCGCAGGGGGCATAGTTCTTGCATAACCAAGACCTACGGGGTTTGGCTAATAAATGGTTGAGCCTTCAGGCAGACTAAACCCGGCAGGTCTGAGACGCACAAGGCGATAGAATGACAACGGACGTACAACCACGAGAGAGCCGGTCGAGGGAGATTAGGCGTGGCCTGAACATCTCACTGCCACAAGTTTTGTTCGTGCTGGGTGTCATCATCAGCTTGTGGGTGATTATTGACTTCAACCGCCGCATTCAGGCCGAGCAACGCATCGCGGCCGAGGCCAGCCAATTGCGGGTCGAAGTCACGGCGCTGACCGCCACCAAAGCCGCGCTCACCTCTGAACTGGCCGTCGTCTCCTCCGATGGCTACGTCGCCCGGTGGGCGCACAGCGAAGGCCGCTACGTCCAGCCGAGCGAAGTGCTGGTTGTGCCGCTTGCGGCAAAAGACGCCGCCAACACCGCCCCGGTCGCCGCCCTCGCCGCTCAGACCGCGCCACTGAGCAACTTTGAGATTTGGTGGGATGTGTTTTTTGGGACAGGCGAGTGAAGCTGATTTGACGGCGACGCCGCAGGCCAATGCCTGCGGCGTTTTTGTTTTTCGATGTTGACGCGGAGGGAGGTTTGCCTATACTTGGCCTTCAGATTGCGTTTAGCATTTCGCCGCCCCAACACTACAACGAATTTAGGGATGTAACGAATTCGTTGCTTCCCCCAATTCGTTGTAGTGCCTCCGTTGCCGCTTCAGAACCACATGATCACCCTCTCCGACATCCAATCCGCCAATACTCGCATTGCCTCCTACGTCCGGCGCACCGAGACGGTCAGGAATCACACCCTCAGTCAGCGTCTTAGCGCAAACGTTTATCTGAAACTGGAGCTATTCCAGAAAACCGGCTCGTTCAAGCCTCGCGCCGCCTTCAGCAAAATGCTTAGGCTCAGCGAAGAAGAGCGCCAGCGCGGCGCGGTCGCCGTCAGCGGCGGCAACTTCGCGCAAGGCGCGGCCTATGCTGGTCATGCACTGGGTGTTCACACCACAGTCTTCATGCCGGCCTTCACTCCCAAAAACTATGTTGAAGCGACGCAAGCCTATGGCGCGCAAGTCGAATTGACCCCGGACATTCAGGCCGCCTTCGACGCCGCTGAAGATTACAAAACCCGTGGCCGCATCTTCCTTCACCCCTACGACGATTCCGATGTCATGGCCGGCGATGGCACGATTGGCCTCGAAGTGCTCGAGGATGTGCCGCAGGCCACCGACGTCATCATTAGCGTCGGCGGCGGGGGCCTGATGAGCGGCATCACCCTCGCCGTCAAAAGCCTCAAGCCAGACACACGGGTTTGGACGGTCGAAACCGAAGGCGCAGACTCTCTGGGGCGCGCCCTGCAAGCCGGGCAAGTCGTTCGCATCCAGCCCACTTCCCTGGCTCGAACGTTGGGCGCGCCCTACGTGGCCGCCGATGCTCTCACGATTGCTCAACAACATGTCGCGCAGCACATTCTGGTATCAGATCGCGAAGCGTACGAAGCCCAACGCTTTTTGCTCGAACGCGCCAAAATCCTGCCCGAACTTTCAGCCGCGGCCACATTGGCCGCCGCCTACAAACTTCAAAGCAACTTCACCGGTGATAGCCATCTCGTTCTCATCCTGTGCGGCGGCAATGTGTCGCTGGATGATCTTGCCATGTATAAAAGCAAGTTTGAGTAGCAAGGAAAAGTCAATATGGCGAAAGCCGGTCGCGCACTTGGTTTTCTAACATCCCTGGGGACTCTCAGCCTTTACATCGTTCTGGTTGAGTTCAACCCTTACAGTCCGGGCTACATGACCTTGCCCATCGCCGTGATGATGCTCTTGGCCCTGATCGGCATGGCAGCTTCGCTCAAAGCTTCTCCCTAACATCATGATGGTCATCTTCGGGGCGTTGTTCGTCCCAATTGGCTTGTACCTGTTGTTCACGCCCGGAATCTTCAGATGGATAGGAATTTTCAATTTGCTGTATCTACTGGCAAGCCTGCTGATGGTTGTTGAACATGCAATAGCAAAACCCTCGCAGTTTCGTTCTTGACCGCCCTTCACCCCCAATGCTATAATCGCGCGCACTCTATGAAACGTATTCTGATTGCCAATGATGATGCGAACTTGAATAATAATGACGGGCCCAGCCGGGGGCTTCGTTTTGTTCTGTTCGCCAGATAGCATTACCCAACAGACTTACCTGAAGCCGCCCGGCCACACCAACCGGGCGGCTTTTTATTTACCCTCGAACACCTGACAGGTTTTGTGCGAACGAGTTCGCCGGCAACCTGTCAGGTGTTGGCAGGCAAGGAGATCAAACGACATGCTCAAAACACACACCTGCGGAGAACTACGCGCCGAACACGTCGGCCAGACCGTAATCCTGGCCGGATGGGTTCATCGCCGCCGCGACCATGGTGGGCTCGTGTTCATTGACCTCCGCGATCGCTTCGGCCTGGCCCAGGTGGTGGCCGACCCCAAAAACGCCGCCGCCCACGCCGCCATCAGCGACCTGCGCAACGAATACGTCGCCCAAATCACGGGGCAGATTCGCCCCCGCCCCGCCGGGAACGAAAACCCCAACCTGCCCACCGGCCAGATCGAAGTCGAGGCCCTTGAAGTCAAACTCCTCAACGCGGCCAAACAACCGCCCTTTTACATCAACGAAGAAGCGACAGTGGATGAAACTCTGCGCTTGAAATATCGCTACCTCGACTTGCGCCGCGAACGGATGCGCCGCAACCTCGTCCTGCGCCACAACGTCACCACCTTCATCCGCAATTACCTCAGCCGGGAAGGCTTCATCGAAGTCGAAACGCCCATCCTGTTCAAGACCACGCCCGAAGGCGCGCGCGACTACCTCGTGCCAAGTCGTGTCCACCCCGGCCAGTTCTACGCCCTGCCCCAATCGCCCCAGCAACTCAAACAACTGCTGATGGTGGCCGGAGTCGAACGCTATTTTCAGATCGCTCGCTGTTTCCGCGATGAAGATCAACGGGGAGACCGCCAACCCGAATTCACCCAACTCGACATGGAGCTGTCCTTCGTCCAGCGCGACGACGTGATGAATCTGGTCGAAGGCCTGATCACGGCATTAGTCGAGAACACCAGCGACAAAAAATTGCAGGCCAAACCGTGGCCGCGCCTCACCTACGCCGAGGCCATGGAACGATTCGGCGATGACAAATTCGACATCCGCTTCGGCCTCGAACTGCAAAACATCACCGACCTTGCCAAAAGCTCCGGCTTCAAAGTCTTCGAGGAGGCCGAACAGGTCAAAGCCATCGTCGCGCCCGGATGCGGTGACTACAGCCGCAAGCAGATTGACGAACTGACCGAGTTTGCCAAATCATTCGGCGCAAAAGGCCTGGCCTGGGCCTCGATCAACCCCGGCGGCGAAGTGCGCTCCTCTTTCGGTAAATTCGTCTCCGAAGACCGGATGAAGGCCATCCTCGAGGGGATTGGCGCGAAAGCTGGCGACCTCGCTTTATTCGTGGCTGACAAGCCTACGACCGTTGCCGCCGTCCTCAGCCGCCTGCGGACAGAGTTCGGCGACCGGCTCAACTTGAAAGACGAAAACGTGCTAGCCTTCTGCTGGGTGATCGAATTCCCGCTGTTCACCTGGAGCGAAGAAGAGAAGCGCTGGGACCCCAATCACCACCTGTTCACCTCGCCCCTGCCGGAAGACATTCCACTGCTGGACTCCGACCCCGGCAAAGTGCGCGGCGCGCAGTACGACATGGTGTGCAACAACTACGAGGTGGCGGGCGGCTCGATCAGAATCCACGACCGCAAACTGCAAGAGCAGGTTTTCGATTTGATCGGCTTGTCCCGCGAGGTGGCGCAGGAGCGATTCGGCCACATGCTCGAGGCGTTTGAGTTCGGCACCCCGCCGCACGGCGGCATCGCCCCGGGCATTGATCGCTTGACGATGTTGCTGGCCGGTGAGCCCAACATCCGCGAAGTCATCGCTTTCCCCAAGTCGCAACAGGCCGCCGACTTGATGGCCGGCGCTCCCTCGCCGGCTGAGGCGCATCAATTGAAAGAGTTGCACATCAAGATCGTAGAATAGATTACAACATTTCCGATAGGTGTTTTTTAAGGGTTGCGTCCTTGTCAGGGGCAGCGCCGAATGGTATAAGAACCCTGCCCTGCTGTGTTCGTGATGCCGCACCCCCGGTTTTGAGCCAACACTTTTGTGAAGGGGATCGACTTACCAACAGAATGCGATAGGCCCTTTACCTCAAAGGAGCTAAGGCAAACTGCAGGAGTAGATCACCCGACCTGCTTCGGCAGGCACAAAACCTCGCGGACACACGGCATGGTGGGGATCTTTGATCCCTCACGAGCGGCAAGTTCTTTTAGGACTTGCCGCTCTTTATTTGTTGCCCGGTGTTGCGCTATACTAGGCCCCGGAGACCCCAACCTATGACAGTGCTCTTCGCCGTTCTTCTTGGCATTGGCGTCATTTATGCGATTGTGATTCTGGTCATTGGCGAATTAGGCCATGCCGATGTGTCAGGCGGCCTGGACGCCGACGCCGGCCACATTGATCTGGGCGGCGAGATCAAGATTCCGTCTCTCAGTCCGGTGACGATTGCCAGCTTCGTCACCGCCTTTGGCGCATTTGGGTTAATCGCCCAGGGGCTGTTTAACACATCTGCCACCTGGAGTCTGGTGGCGGCGGTTGTGGGCGGAGTCATTGTCGCCATCATTGCTCATTTTGCCTTCGGCTACTTCCTCATCAAGCCGCAGGGGTCAAGCGAAGTTACGATGAAAGACATCATTGGGACGGTGGCCGAGGTGATCACGCCGATCCCTGCAGACAGCGTCGGCGAAATCGCCTTTGTGGCTCAGGGCGGACGTCTCAACTACCCGGCCAAGTCAGCCACCGGTCAAAGCATTAACCGCAATACCACCGTCATCATTGAGCGCGTTGTGGGTGGGATTGCTTTCGTGCGACCACAATCCTAAACTCAAGATAGGGGAGATACTTTTATGGACGGTATTGTTCTTGCCGCACTTGCCATATTTGCATTATTTCTAACGATCCTGATCCTGGCTTTCGTTTACTCCAGCCGCTACAAGAAAGTCGGGCCCAATGAAGTATTAGTGATATCGGGACGGGGTCATACATTCACCGATCCCCAAACCGGCCAACGCACACGGCGCAATTTCCGCGTTGTGCGCGGCGGCGCCGCCTTCATCTGGCCGGTGCTGGAGCGGGTGGATGATCTCTCGCTGGAGTTGATTACGATTGATGTCATCACGCCCAAAGTTTATACCGCCCAGGGTGTGCCGGTCACCGTAGACGGGGTGGCTCAGGTGAAGATCGGCTCAGATGAAGTGTCCATCATCACCGCCGCTGAGCAATTCCTGTCCAAAAAAGTAGAGCAGATCAAGAATATCGCCCTGCAAACACTCGAAGGCCATTTGCGCGGCATCCTGGGCACGCTGACGGTGGAAGAGATTTACAAAGACCGCGACAAGTTTGCCCAACGGGTGCAGGAAGTGTCGGCGCTCGACCTCAGGAACATGGGCCTGGTCATCGTGTCATTCACGATCAAAAACATTCATGACGATCAGGGCTATTTGGATGCGCTAGGCCAGAGCCGCATTGCCGAAGTGAAACGCGACGCCGCCATCGGGCAGGCCAATGCCGCCCGCGACGCGGCCGTGCAGGCCGCCAGAGCGCGGCAGGAAGGCGAGATCGCCAAGCTGGAAGCCGAAACCAAGATTGCCGAGGCCAGCAAAAACTTCCAGGTTCAGAAGGCCGCCTACGACGCCGAGACCAATCAAAAGAAAGCCGAAGCCGAACTGGCCTACGTGCTTCAGCAAAACATCACCAACCAGAAGGTGAAGGCTGAAGAGATTCAAATCTCCGTCGTGGAGAAGGTGAAGCAGATCGAATTGCAACAACAGGAGACTCTGCGCCGGGAGAAAGAACTCGAAGCCACCGTGCGCAAGCCGGCGGAAGCCGAGCAGTATCGCATTCGCACGCTGGCCGACGCCAAAAAGTACTCGCTCGAAACCGAGGCCATCGGCCAGTCGTCGGCCAACGCCAATCTCGGTAAAGGTGATGCCGAAGCGAACAAGGCGCGCGGTCTGGCCGAAGCAGACGTGGTGCGGGCGCAGGGTCTGTCGCAAGCCGAGGTGACAAAAGCCCAGGGCCTGTCGCAGGCCGAAGTCATTCAGGCGCAAGGCCTGGCCGAAGCCGAAGCGATGACCAAAAAGGCGGATGCCTTCGCCCAATACACCCAAGCCGCCATCCTGCAAATGCTGATCAGCAACCTGCCGGCGCTGGCCTCGGCCATCGCCCAGCCATTGTCGCGCATCGAAAAGATCGTCGTCATCAACTCCGGCGGCGACGCCAACTCTGGCACCGGCGTGACTAAGGTGACCAAAGATGTGGCCGACTTGTTGACCCAACTACCTACGGTCGTGGAAGCCCTCACTGGCACAAACCTGATTGAAGCGTTGAAGAATTTGCCGGCTGTGCGGGGGGCCAAGCCGGACGGCCAAGCCGGTGACTCGGGGGAGAAACCGGCCTCACCTGAGGGGTAAAAGGGAACGAACAAACCGCCGGCTTAACCCACAGTGGCGGCTCAACCTGAATCCAAAAAACCGGGGCAACCAGCCCCGGTTTCGGTTAACCCTGTCCAGACAACTTGCATCGCAAATTCAAATATGCTATTCTCGCCGCTCGTCCAGAAAGGTATTCAATCGTCATGTTGCGAGAACGGGTCTCCGAGGATATTTACGTTTTTACCAGCGAATTGTATGCCCAGGTCACAGCCGGGGCCGTCGTCTCCCCCGAAGGCGCGATCATTATTGACACTCTGCCCTTCCCATCCGAAACGCTGGACCTGTTGGATTTCGTTCAGCATAAACTCAATGTGCCGATCCGGTATGTCGTCAATACCCATTACCATGCCGACCACACCTATGGCACCTGCTTTCTCAAAGGTGCGGAGGTCGTCGCCCATCGCAAATGCCGCGACCTGCTCAATACGGTCGGGCGCAAAGGGCTGGCCGAGGCCAAAAAAGAAAACCCCTCTCTGGAAAGAGTCGAGATCATCCTGCCTGAGGTGATATTCGACCGCGGCCAAATCGATCTCCATCTCGGCAAAAAGACGCTGACCCTCACCCATTCGCCCGGCCACAGCCCAGACTCGATCACCGTGGTGGTCAAGGAAGACCGCATCCTGTTCGCCGGGGACACCGTCATGCCGCTGCCCTACTTTGTAGACGGCGACATTGACGACATGGTCAAATCCCTGCAGGCCATCCCGTCGCTCGGGCTGGAAAATATCGTGCAGGGTCACGGCGAACTCATCCTGCGCGGCGAGATTGACGACGCCATTCGATCCACCCTCAAGTATCTCGACGCCCTGCGTAAAAAAGTGGCTCGCGCCGCAAATAAAGTCAAATGGCGCGAGGCTTTGGAGCAGATTGATATTGAGTCCTGCGGCAAGAGCCGCATCCCGCTCGGCGGGCTGGTCAACCGACTGCATCAAGGTAACGTCGCCGCCCTGTATCAAAGCATGACCAAAGGCAGAAGCAAATGACGACGCAACTCTATCACACCGATGCCTATGTGAAAGAATTTGAGGCCGTCGTGGTCGCTGTCGAGGGCGGCGCAACTGCGGGAGCCATTAGATTGGATCGAACAGCCTTCTACCCCGGCGGCGGCGGCCAACCCCACGACACGGGCGCCGTCACTATTAGTGACGCCGTCACCGTCGGGGAACGCTCGTGGCCGGTCGCCAAAGTCCGCAAGGCTGGCGAGCACCTCTGGCATGATGTTTCCGGCGAGCCGCCCGCCGTTGGAGCGACCGTACACGGCGTGCTGGATTGGGAGCGGCGCTACAAACTCATGCGCACCCACACCGCCATGCACATTCTGTGCGGCGTGATCTTCCGCGATTATGGCGCGAGCGTGACCGGCGGCAACATGGAACCGTTGAAGGGGCGGATGGATTTTGAGTTTGAGACCATGCGGCTGGAGTTGGTGAAAGAAATCGAAGAGAAGGTCAATATCGAGGTGGCCGCCGCCCGCCCCACCCGGATCAACATCCTGCCCCGGGCCGAAGCCTTCGCCATCCCCGACCTCATTCGCACCAAGATCAACCTTCTACCCGAAGGCATCGTGGAAGTCCGCACTATCGAGATCGTCGGCCTCGACCTGCAGGCCGACGGCGGCACGCACGTGGCGAACACGTCTGAGGTGGGCAGGATCCGGGTCGTGGATTACAAGAGCAAGGGCAAGATCAACAAACGAATAGAAATAGAAATCGGCGATTAGATTCTGCCTCTGATCGAGTGAAGGATTTAGCGTTCGGTCTAATCCGCCCGGAAACCGTCATCTAATATCTACCTTCTCTCTGCTGGGAAGCATCCCAGCAGAAACAAGCCGAACCGAGAACCAGAGATTGAAGGCGGATTAGATGGCCCAAAAAGGAACTATCATGACTAACGAAGAACGCCGCCAAAAAATCGAAACCTACGGCGAGGCTTACGAGACTCTCCTCGAGGCTCTCCAACAGTTTCCGAAAGAGATGTGGCGCTTCAAGCCTGCCGACGGCTGGAGCATTCACGAGATCGTCGTCCACATCACCGACAGTGAGGCCAACAGCTTTGTCCGTTGCCGCCGGTTAATCGCCGAGCCGGGCAGTCCGGTGTTGGGCTACGACGAAAACCAGTGGGCGAAGGCGCTGAACTATTCGGAGCAAAGCACGGAAGATGCGCTGGAATTGTTTAAGTGGCTGAGGCTGACGAGTTACAAACTGATCAAGGACCAGCCCGACTCCGTCGCCGCGAACGTCGTCCACCACTCCGAGAGCGGCCCGATGACGTTCGACGACTGGCTGGACACCTACGAGCGTCACATCCCGGAGCATGTGGCGCAGATGAGGCGGGCCTATGAGGAGTGGAGGGGGAAATAGCGAGGCCGCTTGTCTATTTGACAATCCCTCGGTCATCCAAGAATTCAATTGGCTCTTTGCTTTTTCCACGTTCCCACATGAGTGAATAAAACCAGATGCCACTCTCGCCAATCCAGAAATCGGCAGGTGTAAATCGCATCTTGGATCCAGAAGGCTTCTTACGGCTTTCGGGCGTATACGCGGCCTGCCAGCCAAAAATTTCACCCTCCCAATGCTTACCTCCGGCATGGAGGTAGCTGGCAAAAACCTTTATTTCCTTCAAATCCGGGATGACCACCGGCAGGATGGGTGAGTAGTTAGCTTGTTGTGGAACTCTGGCTCTAGCGGTTGTTAACACGTTTGCTCTGCTCCTTTTTCCATGCTTTCAACAGAAAATCTCGATTCTCATCAATGATGCGTTCAATCTCGCGAAGCTCTACAGGTTTGAATCCGCCTGCCCGCGCCATTCTCAAAGGGTTCAGCCAGTACTTTGCTTCTTTGCCTCCCCTGCCAACATGAACATGTGGCGGCTCATCAAGATCAGCCTCGTAAAACCAAAACTTGTAACCCTTGACGCGCAAAACAACCGGCATGTGGTTTCCTTGCGGAGGATTTTAGCACAGTCGCTGATTTTCCGACGACCCTGGTCAAGAGCCAGCCCGACTCTATCGCCACCAACGTCGTCCACCCACCACTCCGAGAGCGGCCTGATGACGTTCGACGACTGGCTGGATATTTACGAGCGCCACATCCCGGAGCATGTGGCGCAGATGAGGCGGGCCTATGAGGAGTGGAGGGGAGAAAATAAAAGGCGTGCCGCGCCGCTTCACCTTTTCGCGATTGCGGCACAGCATGTATTTTTCAATGCCACTTGTTGCGCCTAACCCACCTTTGGTGGCTTGCGCCAAGCCCAGCCTCTTGCCCACCGTCGCTCCCGTCCCCGCACCCACATTGCCCTGCGCTACCGGCCCGCTTGTCGCCGCCTCACAGGCGGCGTACCCGGCGGCGGCATCGGGCCGCACCGTGGCTGAACCAATGCCCACATCAAACAAGATGGCGGCCGGCACAATTGGCACTTTAGCTACACCGGCATCGAAGCCGTGGCCCCGCTCTTCGAGCCAGCGCATCACGCCCTCGGCAGCGGCCAGGCCGAAGGCGCTGCCGCCGCTCAACAGGATCGCATTAACTTTTTCGACAAGGTTGATGGGGTTAAGCAGGTCAGTTTCGCGCGTTCCGGGCGCCGAGCCGCGCACGTCCACGCCGGCCACCGCGCCCTCGGGGCACAGCACCACCGTGCAACCCGTCGCCGCCTCAAGATTTGTCCAGTGCCCGACTTTCAAACCGGGGACGTCGGTGAGAGACATTGTAGGAAGACACTACCAGTCCACAGCAGTTTCCTAATCGGTTGATGGCAGCACCCTGAGCGAAGCGGCGTTTTTCCGCGAAGTCGAAGGGTGCGGGCCATCAACCCGTCAGCAATTTGCTCTAAGTTGTCACTATTGCCCCTCAAACAACTCAGACTGAAACACGAACAAATCGCTAAACTCCGCCGGTTGCAATTGCTTGTAGTCACTCTGCGGCACTTTGAGATAGCGCCAACGCGCGCCGGTTAGCTCGGTGGCGCTTTCGGCCCAATGGTGGGCGGCCCGGTCTTTGTGGGCGACTTCTGCCGTCTCTTGCCCCTTCGTTTCCACAAGATAATGATCGCCGCTATTCAACACGGCTACAAAGTCGGGATAGTAATAACGCAGGTTGCCCACTGTGTCGGTGTACTCAATCGCAAAGCCAAACGAGTCGGGCAGTTTGGCGAACTTCTCCACGTCACGGGCATTTTGCAGGAACTTGGCAAAGTCCCGTTCAAATTCGTTGTCACAAGGCACAAGGTTATAGACACACTTGGGGGCCGCGTAGGTGGGGCGAGACCAGGGGAACGGCAGGGTCTGCGAGAGGGGCCGCCCCGCGCTTGCCAGTGTGGGGGTAAGCGACTCAACTAACAAGGGTTGCAGGGCGGCCACGAACGCTTTGACGGTGACGAATTGGGCGGTGTTGGCGCTGATCGCGCGGAGCATGGCCAGGGTCTCAATGTCCACCCGCTCGCCGAAAGCGCGAGTCGCCAAAAACTCGCGTACCTTTGGCGCAAGAGCCGCAAACTGTGACGGCAGTTTGACCTCTTGGGCGATTCGTTTGGCGTAATACGAGATCACCTCTTGCGCCGTTTGCACGTCGGGCAGGGTGTACTCGCGCTCAACCAGCTTTTCTAACGTGATCAGGTCATAGCCCTCATAGGTGAACTTTTCCGCCGGGCGACCATCGGCCTTACGCAGTAAATTCGAGAGGGGCAGTTTGGAAACGTCCAACGACGTGATCTCAGCGGTAATGTTTTTCTTGCGCGCCAGTAGTGGGCCAAGAGTCGGCAGGATAATGTCCTTGTCCAGCTTTGCCGGGTCGGGTTGGATGGTGACGATCTCAACTTTGTCTTTGCCGACTTGGAAGGTCTCCAACTCCAACCCCTCTTGCCGCTCCAGGTCTTCGACAAACTCAATAAACTTTTTGTTGCCGATCACGTCCACCCGCTCGGTGTAGCCGATGGTGGTATTGCGAAACATGAGGCGCAAGCCGCGTCGATGGTTTGCTCTGGCAGGATATTGGCCTTTGAGGTGTAAGGCCGCAGCCCCACGATCACCGTCACGTTTTGCACGTCCCACCCTTCCCGCAGCATGAGCACACTGACAATGGCATTGATCGGGCTGGTCGCCAAGTCCACGTCTCGCGCCCCTTGCCGCGCCTTGTCCAAGTCGCCCTTGGCAATCTCGCCGGATCGGTTGGTGTGGATGGTGAGTAACTTGTCCCCGCCAAACTCAGAAGGATATGTCTTCTGCAAATAGTCGGCGATATCGTCGGCCTCTGCCGTGTCATTCATCATCACGAACAGGATCGGCTTTTTGCCAAGAGGGGAGAGTCCATCGCGGTATTCGCGCCAGCGATTCACGCCCGCCGTAAGATAGGCTTTATAGCGGGTGCTGGCAACCGAGGAGCTGATCTCGTGAATGCCGGTGGTGACGCCTTTGACCGGGCGTTTCACAATACCGTCAATAATGGCTTGCTTGAGGGGATAATCCGAAACCGTCCACGAAAACAAACTGCCCTTTTGGTATCGGGGTGTCGCCGTGAAGTCCAGTTGCGCGGTCAAGCCGCCCCTCACCGACTCATGTAAGCGCCGGATGACGGCGCTCCAGGCGCTGTCTTCGTCGTGGGTGTGGTGGGCTTCGTCGTTCACGACCAGCACCGGACCGCCCCGCGCGATCAATCGTTTGTCAAAGTCTTCAACAGCGGCGGGGGTGGTGGGTGGCTTGGGGCCAAGCAGGGCCGTTATCTCTTCCGGTTCGTCCGACTCGGCTAGCGAGTTGTCCTCATGCAGTTGGTCAACGTTGGTCAGGTACAGCGCCCCAAGTGATCGCGCCCGCTCCGGGTCGCCGCGCAGGTAAAACTCTACATCCCAATAAATTTTCAGTTCGGGGGGAATGATGGGATCAACTTTGAAGAGGCGGCCTCCCCCGAAGTCAGTTCGTAGCCGTTCAAAGACAATCACGTTCGGGGCGATGAGGAGGGCGGCGGTGGCATAGTCTTCACCGCCGCCGGTCACGGCATTGAAGTATTGCCAGGCAAAGGCCAGGGCCATGACTTTCGTTTTGCCGCTCCCCGTTGCCATCTTCACGCAATAGCGGGCGAAGTCATCATGCTGTAGCAAGCGCAAAGGGCGATCATGTAGATCGCCCCTACGCGGGGCGAACGTTTCCAGCAGACTCTTTTGCCGCCGCGCGTTTACCACTTCCCACAAATAGATCAGCGTTTCGACGGCTTCGCGTTGCGCGAGGTAGTATTCAAACTTGCGGCCCTGTACGCGATGGTCGGTGAGAAACCAGTAATTGAGGAGAATACTGGTCGTTTCAGTAACGCCCTGATTATAGTGGACCCAAGAATCTAGACACAAAAACGGGTCGGGCTAAGGTACACTCTGCCCATGAAAAAAGGGACTGTTCGCACTCACTATCCACCTGAAC
>Ga0247727_10007137_pt1 | contig 21499 bp, 27 predicted proteins | sample WisWelCaveWW1625_FD_202498 | JGI IMG/M metagenome (GOLD analysis project Ga0247727, IMG submission 202498) | Biofilm microbial communities from Wishing Well Cave, Virginia, United States - WW16-25 | ecosystem: Environmental > Aquatic > Deep subsurface > Groundwater > Cave microbial mat | place... | reverse complement strand
CGATGGCGACGGACGGTCCTCCACCCCTCCTCCCCCACCCCGCATGCGGAAATCAGGAAAACTATTTTACCGGGTGGAACAACCTTGGTACCATTTCGACGGGGGAGGCTAGCAATGAACACTGCCATTGATTGTAAGGGCTGGGGAGTTGTCCGGGCTCTGTCGGCTTTCCTGTGCTCCGCCACCCTTTTGTCGCTCTCCCTTGGTGGTTGCGCGGGAACGCCGATTGATCCGAAGGACGACACAGTGTCGCTGGTCTATGCCTATTTTGACATGGCCGACGCGCCGTCAAAGTTGGAGTGGGCCTCACTGAAGCGGTACGGCGAAAAGGAGAGCCTGTGGTATACCATGGACGCCCGCGAGGGGGTAGTTTTTCACATCGGCATTGCGCCTGGGTCCTATCAAATCGAAAAGTTCGGGGGGACGGGGGGCATTCCATTTCTCACCAGCAAGCCCTATGAGTACCTTTTCGGCACGCAGGGTCGAAATGACACAGCGGTCCGGATTACCAAGCCCGGTATTTACTTTCTTGGAGCCTATAAGTACGTCGACCGCCCAGGCGGCCTGTTCAAGGCCGACAAGTTCGAAATGAAGCCGCTTCCAGCTCCCTCGGAGAAGGAAGTGTTGCAACGCTTGATTACGCTGCTCGAATCGGACAGCGACTTGAAGATATACCGGCACCAAATCGCCCTGGCGAAGCGACGCCTCTCCGAACTGCCCAAATGACCCATTGGGGCCGGTGGCCAGGCACCGCTCTCTGGATCACGACGGTCTTGACTGTCGGGTGCGGGACCATTCATCCCGAGGTCACGAGCCTTAGAGAGATTTCCTCCGAGACTGTCGCGGTGGTCGGTCGGATCGAGTTGATCCCGCCGCTGCAATCCGGGGAACAGGTGCTCAGGATGGGCACCTTCGATCCCCTCGACACAGCCGGCAAGCTGCGCGATCGGGCCGTCCTCCACCTGGCAAATGAGGCGAAGCCCATGGAGGAAACCTGGGAGGTCATCAACCCCAGGCTGGATCAGACGTTTTTCTTCAGAATCCCCAAACAGAAGCGTTTCATGGTCTTCGGCACCATCACGACCTCATACGAAGCGAGAGTCGCATCCCGGCGTCACATGAATGTCAACAGGACTGACATCCTCCTTCCACGGATGGTCTTCGACATCACGCCCGCGGACAAGGCGATTTACGTCGGCACGATTCGATTGCACCGAGATGAATTTAACTCAATTACGAAGGTGGAAATACTCGACCAATATCCTGCCGCTTCCGCGGAATTCAAGAATCGGTTTGGAAGCGGTGCGGAACTGCGGAAGAGCATCACAAAGCCACTCTTGCAGTAACCTCCTCGAAACAAGATTGGGGATCAGAGTACTATTTCCGCTGAAGACTGACGGCCCGCCGATGGCGACGGACGGTCGGATGGCCCCCCCCCGCGCGTCTTGCTGATCACGACCTCCCTGCTCTCACGTTCTAAAATCGTTATGATCTCCACGTTCCATATCTCCACGTCCCACAGCAAGTGACTTGCAATTTGCAAGTCACTTGTTTGTTGTGCCGACTTGGGCAAGAGACAACCTGGGAGAGCGAAAAGCAGTTCTGGGAATTTCAGTGTGGGAAGGCTTTACTGATTCTCGCCGAAGGCTTCTTAAAAGGAGTGAAACTTACTGGCTTTGGCTTCCTTGATCCCCTGCCGTAATGCCTTGGCCTGCTGCTGCGTGGGCGGATTCTCGAAAAAACCCGGAGGTGGAGTCGTCGTGCCTGGAATGTGCTTGTTGGACCAGCGGACCATCTCAATCAGTACCGGCAGGAGATCGCCGGCTTTCTCGGTGGGCACATAGCGATGGCGGGTCGGTTTGGTCTGGTAGGGCTCTTTGGTGACAAAGCCGCACTTCTCCAGCCGTTTCAATCGCTCAGCCAGGATGTTGGTGGGAATCGCTTCGGACGAAAACGTGAAATCGCTGTAGGTGCGCTTGCCGAGCAAGAGCATGTCGCGCACGATCACGAGCGTCCACTTATCGCCGAGAAAATCGAGCGCATTGGCGATCGGACACATCGACCGCAACAACACTCCCCGCCGATCTCTCAGCCTCGTCTTCCGGCCTTTGCCTTTCCTCACTTCCGCCTCCCCACCCCTGCCTCAGCACTGCCCAGTGACTTGCATGTTGCAAGTCACTTAGCTTATCTCACAGACTTTCAGTTCGCAAGCTACCAAATTGATCAGAAAGAAAAGATGCCGGTGAGAAAAGACAAGGTGCAGGAATCGTTTCCGCTGAAGCCTGACGGCCCGCCGATGGCGACGGACGGTTTCTGCCCCCTGTCTCTCTCCGAACCATAGGCCATAAGCTATCTGCCATACGCTCTGAGGAACCCGCCCCCCACCCCCGCGCATCCGCTTGACTCGTTTCTTCAGTCGGCCTAGCTTTATGGCCATCCAGAGCGAATCCATGACCTGAAACGACCTGTCCAAAATTAGGTGGGGCAGTACACATTGAATGCCATATCATGGCGCCACAAGGGAGGTGCCAATGAAAACTTTTGGAGTGCTGGCGACTCTAACATTGCTGCAGGCTTGTTTGATCGCCTGCACTTATAAGGCTAGCTTTAACCCTTCGCCGTATGTGAACCCATCCACGCTGAAACCTTATACCTCGGCCAGGTCCGAGAAGCGACCCGAAGACATAATCTTCATCAAAGAACCCCCACAGAAGTCGTTCATTGTCCTTGGTACGCTTGATGCGCCAGTTTTCGAATGGACAGCACACTATACAACGGAAGATTTGCTACAAGCCATGCGAGTAAAGGCAGCAGAAATTGGAGCAGATGCCATTCTTGATTTTAGAACAAAACACGATCCTACAGTTCGTAGCGTTGGAAGCGTCACAATAATGCCGGGCTATGCTGTCGGATCAATGGCAGCTGTACCATTCAAAGGCCTGCATGCTTGGGGTGAGGCTATTCTCTTTGTTCCTGAGGAAATCAAGAAGCAAATTGAAGGGCAAGGGAAGTAACCTGGAGAAAGTAAAGGGGACAGGCTACTTTTCCGCTGAAGCCTGACGGCCCGCCGGTGGCACCCGCATGAATTTCCGACGGCAGGAATGCCCCTGTTACCGCCACTGCCTCGGAACAGAATACTCACTGGCATAGCGCTCGAGCCTGTCATGCAGTTTATTCGCTTGTTCGTATTGCCCTTCCGAAAACGTCTTGAGTTTTTTCAGGCCCTCTTTATCGATTCCTCTTTGAATCCGCCTGTCGATTGCCTCTCCGTACTGCTGCCACGCGTTGAGGTAGTCATTAAACTCCTGGAAGGTACTTTTCCACCAGCGCTCGTCCCGCCCACCCGGAGCGTTCAAATCCGGAGGGAGCTCTTCAAATACGACCACCTTCTTCAAAGGATCGACTTTCATGGAATACTTGGACGTGAAATCCATGCCGATCAGTCCCTCGAAGGAGGGTGATATCAAACGGGTAACGGTGGTGGGGACAAAGCGATCGCTGGCCCCTCCCATCTGAACCTTGTCGATGATCGTACGAATGGCAGGAGTCGAGCCTCCGATGCCGCTTGCGATGATCCATACTCGTCCTTCATCCTGACTGAAGACCCCCAGTTTTTCTGCAAGCTGGGGCGAAATCACCAAGCCGGGCGCTCCTGTATCGATGATCATGGGGGCGGTGACAGAATCGTTAAACGTGACCGAGACAATGATTCTTTTCGCCGAACCTTCATAGGCCACAAACGGGACTTCATAACGTCTGGGTTGTGTTTCTTCCTGAATTGGAACCAGCGGGGCCTCGACAGTTGGAGCTAGGGGAGTCTCGACCACTACCGGGGCTCTCTCAGGAAGAGGCGGATGCGGTTTTGGAGAAGGATTCTGAGGGATGGGAGAGACAAAGGCCACCGGCACGGGCGCTATGGGCGGGGGAGCATGAGTAACTTTCGGAGGAGCCGGCAGGACTGCCGGTGACGGAGGGCGCGGCGCGGGCGTCGGCATGACCGAAACGTATGCAAGCGGTGCTTTCACCTGCCTCCCATCCCAATCATGATATCCCACAAAGAGAATAGAACCGATGATCAGAGAGGCTAGGAGAAAGATCACGTTACCTGTATGGAACGTATTCTTCACGGGCGATGATTGAGATGAGGACTTCCAATATCCGCAGTACGGGCAGGCTTGCCCGCGATGTTTAACCGGCCGGCGGCAGCCGGGGCAGGTGGCCATCGGACGACACACTTTTATGTCTTCTTGAACAATCATGCATGCTTCCCCTGCTGGTCTTACTCCTACAGTCTGTCGCGCTTGCACCGGGCTTAACCAGAAGAGAGCAAGATCTAAGCCGCCAGCGAGACCTTGAAGCCTGCGCAGATCTTGTTGAATTTAGAGGGAACGGAAGTTTGAGAGAGTCCTCTCTCTCCCTTCGCGCAGCAGATTATAATCTCCACGTGTCAACTTCGTTGACAGTTGTCTACTTCGTGAGCAGATTGAGAGAAGAAAATGGTGTCAGAGGGAAGAAAAGGGAACAGGCTACTTTTCCGCTGAAGACTGACGGCGCGCCGATGGCGACGGACGGTCTTCACTCCCTTGTTTCATCTGAGCTATAAGCCATAGGCTCTTAGACGATTAGGCCATACGCTCTTCGGAGCCCACGCCCCACCCCCCGCGCGTCCGCTGATTTGAGCGAAACTGGTTATCGGTAGACGTCTTTGCGGTGTTCGATGGAGAGCACGTCCAACCATTCTGAGCCGACGCGCCGGTAGAGAACACGATAGGGCCACACCCTGTAGGACCAGACCTTTTCCTTTTGAAACTTGCCTTTGAGCGGCTTGCCGTCGGTCGGATTCTGAGCGAGATGGCGGAGGGCTTCTTTGATTCTGTCTTTCGTCGGTGGGTCGAAGGCTTCGAGGTCTTTGAGCGCCTGCGGGGTGAGGCGGACTTGTCTCACTGAGCCTCACCAAAAGCATCTTTGAACGAACGGAACTTGCCGGCCTTGGCTTCCTTGATACCCTGCTCCAGGGCTTTGACTGCCTTCGGATTGGCCAGCAGCTCCAGCGTCTCCGTCCAGCTCTCGAATTCGTCTGCGCTCATAACGACGGCCTTAGGCGAGCCGTTCTTGGTCACCACGTACCGATCCGAGAGCCGGTCTACCTTATCCACGATCTTGGAGAACCGGCTTCGAGCGTCCTTGAGCGAAATGGTCTTATTCATGGCCTTCCCTTTCCTTATGATAGGGAAGTGTACACAATTATGGCTACTTCTTCAACTAGGGAGGAGAAAAAGGGGACATGCAGAATTTTGTGAGACGCCCGCCGATGGCGACGGACCCCCTTCTTATCTCCTCCCCCACCCCCGCGCGTCCGGTGATTTGGCTGCCTCGCGTCCAGCGCCACTTAGTTAGCTGACAAAACCACGCCAGTTGCGCAAACCGGTCGAATTACTGTATATACAGTAATGTGTTCTCATGGGACATCCCTAAGGCAATCTCGAACTTTGAGAAGCACGGTGTCCCATTTGAAGAGGCTGCCACTGTCTTCGGCGATCCACGCGGGCTGGACTGGGAGGACCTGGCTCATTCCCAGCACGAACGCCGGTTCAAGCGGGTTGGACAATCAGTCGCAGGTCGGATTCTCATGGTCATCTACACGGTGAGGAGAAACGAACATGGCAAAGAGACACTCCGTATCATCGGTGCACGACCGGCGAGCCGTAAGGAGCGCAAGGCCTACGCCGGACCGAGACATTGATTTTTCCGATATTCCGGAAATGACCGACGAGGAACTGAAGCGGGCACGCCGCGTCGGCCGTCCCAGAAGCGGCATGGCCAAGCAGCTGATCGCCATTCGGCTCTCGCCGCGCCTGCTGGCCGACTTGCAGAAGATGGCGGCTAAACAGGGCAAGCCTTATCAGACTCTGATTCACGAGTTACTGGAAAAAGCCGCCTCGCACGCCGCTTAAAATGAGTCAGATGCAATTTCAGATCGAGCTTGAACAGGAAGAAGACAGCCGCTGGATCGCCGAAGTGTTGGACCTGCCCGGCGTGCTCACCTACGGGGCGACTCAGGAAGAAGCTGTGCTAGCGGCGCAGACGCTGGCTCGTCGCGTCTTGGCAGATCGGATCGTTAGCAACGACCCGGAGCAGAGCAGGAAGGCTGTACTATAGTTACCCGAGAGCACAACACGATGGAGACGCCGAAAACACTGTGTCCGTTCTGTGAAAGCCTGTTCGTCACGCCAGTCCCGCCTGCAGGCCTGCTGGATACGCTCTCAGGCCTGATGTCCCTTCACCCGTTCCAGTGCGAGTCGTGCAAGAAACGTTTCCGGCTCAAACAACTGGGGGGACAGTCTCCCACGGGCTCAGAGCGCCGCAAATCCATTCGGGTGGCTGTACGGATTCCTGTGACCTTTGAGAGCAACGAGGTCTCAGGTGAAGGCGTGCTGACCGACATGTCGCTGCACGGCTGCTCGCTAGAGTCACAGCAAAACCTCCGGTCCGGACTCCTCATTAAATTGAATCTTCCAGCCGGGAAACCCGGCAGCACCACGCAGCAGCTCGCAACGGTTGTGGGGGTCACTGGCACTCGGGTCGGGCTCAAGTTCCTGGCCTATTCTTTTCAGGAGAAAAATGCGCTGACTCAAACCGTCACGAGTTCCGTGAGGATTTATGCCCGCTAAAGCCTGACAGCCTGCCCTGAGCCTGCTTGCCCTGAGCCTGCCGAAGGGGTCGAGGGAGAAAAGTGGAAAGGGGAAGAAAAAGGTGTCAGGAACCATTTCCGCTGAAGATTGACGGCCCGCCGATGGCGACGGACGCCCTTTCCTTTGCTCCGCGTGGAAGTCTAGAATGCCCGCCAGTTGGGAAGCCCCGAATGAAACCGCGCATTACGGTCATCACGGTAGGCGTAGACGATCTGGAAAGATCCTTGAAATTTTATCGCGATGGGCTGGGGTTTCCGACGGACGGGATTGTCGGCACGGAGTTCGAGCGTGGCGCGGTGGCCTTTTTCGATTTGCAGCCGGGGCTGATGCTGGCGATCTGGCCCCGCGCGAACATCGCCTGGGATGCGAACATCTCCCAGGCTCCTCGCAGCGCGACGGAGTGCACCATCGGCCACAATGTCGGCAGCAAGGCAGACGTTGACGCGGTGATGGAACAGGCGAAGCGTGCGGGCGCCAAAATCACCAAGCCCGCCGGAGAGACCTTTTGGGGCGGCTACGCCGGTTACTTCCAGGACCCCGACGGCCATCTGTGGGAGGTCGTCTGGAACCCACACATGAAATTAGCTGATTAGGCGTTTCGCTGAACCCTGGCGGCCCGACGATGGCGGCGGTTGCTAGGAGGCGACCATGGGCAGCTCGCGGCGGCCCTCGGCTTCCTCCTGGATGCGGAGGCGTTCGGCGCGGGATTCCTGGAGGACGTGCTCCAGCATGTCATCCGTCACCTGGGTGAGGCCGGCGGCCTCGTCCTTCAGGGCCCTGTGCTCGACGGCGCGGGAAAGCACCTCGGCCTGGGTCGCGCCTTGCCCCTTCCCCAGGAACGGCTTGATGATGAGGTAGACCACGTCACGGACGGGCATGTAGCGGAGAAAGCGCCGCAGCAGCCGGAACGTCTGCAGCGGATAGTGCAGCAGCTTGTAGAGAAAGAGCCGCCGCAGCCCGGCCCGCCGCACGTCGTTGATCGTTTCTCCCGACAGGCAGGTCGGATCGATCGCGGAACACTTGAAGTACTTGTACCAGTCGGTCGTCTCGCTCACCAGTCCGCGCTTCACGTATTCCTGCCACAGGGGCGTGCCCCGATAGACGCAGAGCCGGTTGAACCCGAACGTGTCGAGCGGCAGCCGGGAGGCCAGATCGAAGGTCGCCTCCATGTCCTCCACCGTTTCATCGGGATTGCCGACAGTGAAAAATCCGTGGACGATCTCGATACCGGCCCGCTTGGCGTCGACGACGGCGCGCTCCACTTCGGCCAGCGTCTGTTCCTTCTTCAACCGGTCCAGGATCTTTTGGCTGCCGCTCTCGATCCCGAACATGATGGTCCGGCAATGCGCCCTGGCCATGGCCGGAAACAGGTGCTGGGCCACCGAGTCCACGCGCCCCTCGCATCCCCACTGTATGGTAATGCCGTTGTCGACCACTCCCTTGCAGATGGCCTCGATACGTTTGGGCTGCAAGAGAAAATGGTCGTCCACGAAATAGACCGACCCGTAACCGAGTGCCTGGAGGTACTTGAATTCTTCCGTGACGTGCTGCGGACTCCGGGCCCGCCACTTGCCTTCGTTGAAGATCGGAATGTCGCAGAACACGCAGGGCCAGGGACAGCCGCGCGAGGTCTGCATGGTGGTGAACCGCTCCATGGAGAGCACAGCCGGCACGTCCAGCGGCATGGATTCGATGAAGTCTAGTTCGAGGCTCTCCCGGTCCGGGAACGGCCATTGGTCCAGGTTGCGTTCCATCGTCCGGTTGGCGTTCTGCCGGACCTGCCCGTCCCTGGCCCAGGTCAACCCGGCCACGGGTTCCGGATTGTCCAGGTGCTTGAGCAGGTCCAGGATCAGCTGCTCCCCATCGCCACGGCAAACGAAATCCACCTCAGGGCATTGGAGCTTGATCAGTTGAGCGCTGAGGGTCGCAAAGACCCCGCCGAACGCCAGCTTCACCTTCTGATTGACGGCCCGGATCTGCCGGGCCAGGATTTTGGCGTAGGGATAGCTGGTGGTGCTGAGAAAGCTCAGGCCGACCAGGTCCGGCTGGCGCCGGTTGATCGCCTCGATGATGGTCTCGTTGGGTGTGTCCGGGTTGGCCTGATCGAACATCACGCATTCGTGTCCGGCCTGTTTGAGCACGGACGAGAGGGACATGATGCCGATGGGAGGGAAGCCCATGACCCGGATGCGCCCGTTTTTGGCGCGCGTCTTCGCTGGCAGCGCGTAGAACTGGGGATCGCGGACGTGGACCAGAAACACCAGCATCGAAGCTCCCTCTTCGCGCCACAGCGCGCGCGCGAACGCCCCTCAGTATACCGATAGGCTCGGCATAACGCTAATAAAGAACGCCGGCCGATGGCCGCCCGCACGCTCTCCTGTTCACGGATGTGCTGATTCCGGATGAATCAACGGGGACAGGCTGCTTCCTATGACGCGCGAGGGGGCCTAGGTGGACTCGCCCTCGGAGAGAAGATCTTCGACTTGGGCTTCGTTGCACGTCAGTGTGTCGCCGGGGCGTTGCGGTGGGCGTGGGGCGGTCCGCTTGCGCAACGCGTCGGATGGCCGGTCCTTGCGCCCCTCGGCCGGCTTGGCCTTGCTCTTTTTCATCGCCCTTCCACCCCTTGGAGCCACGCGCAGCTAGCCCCAGATGCGGTGCGTCTCGCTCACGTGCTCCACCCCATCCGTCTTCTCGATCTGCCACAGGGCGTCCTGCGGAATCTCCACCACTTTCAGGGCGGCGGCATGGCCGTTCGCGCTCGGGCCCAGCTTTTCGACCACCTGCACGAGATGCCGGTCGTCCCGCGGGATTCGCACGCCGAACTGATTCAGGCGCGGCTCGTCCGGCCTCGACCCTGCGGGCCAGTGGGCGCCGAGATCCTCTTCCTGAAGCGCGTCGCGCTGCCCCAGCTCGCGCAACTGTCGAAACGCCGAATGGCTGAGACAAAACTTTCCGTAGCTCGTATTGATCACGATCTTCCGTGTGGATCCTGTCGTCATCGTCTCTCCTTCAGATTGAGCCGATTGGGCCGGCATGGATGAGATGTCAGCCTCCCGTGTGACGCCGTCACGTCGCGACCACAAATCGGTCGGCGGTAAACGTGGCGTGCAGCCGCTCCGTGATCTGGCGGCGGTAGCCTTCTTGCTGCCTGAGGATGAGGACCAGCCCGGCCTTATCTGTCAGGAGCAGCAACTCGTCCTCGGCCGCCAGGTGCATAGTGGGCTCTCCCGCCACATCGACACGATACTGCGTCCGCCCGTCGGGGTTCCGACCGGGTCCGACGACGATCTCCGTCAAGCCGTCCACGACGCCGTCCTTCTTCTCCGACCGATGCCGGACCTTGGTCCCGTTGGGAATTCTAATCCAGGGCGCTCCGGCCGCCGCCCGTTCTGCTTTTCCGTCGCTCATGATCGTCTTGCCTCCATCAGATGTTCATGTTTTTGCGCTTGGCTCCGCCGGCCTTCGCCGTCGGCGAGCCGGGCGGGCGCGCGCCGTTCCGTGTCGGCTCACCGTGCCCTTTCCGATTGGCGGCGATGACGGGGTCGGTGATCTCCCCGCACATCAGGCACTGCCATCCGGAATGACGGTCCGTGGAGCGTCCCACGTCCATCAATGCGGTGGTGATCATGAGACCCCGACAACGAGGGCAGGTCACCTGCCCCCCTTCCGGAGCCGATTGCGGTCGACAAGCAACACCACGGCCTCCTGGGCTACGGAGCGACTCTGGCGTCAAAGCGGCGGAGACTGGAGAATCAGTCGCGCTGGGAGGAGGTCGGAAGCGCGAGGAGATGGGACAGTCAGCGGGGCTTATCCGTCAGACGCAGCATAGCACGTCCCCGGGGACCTGATGCAACTTTTATGCAGGAGGGCAGGGGGTCAGGCTTTCGTATCTTTTGGATCAAGAATACGGAACCGGACTTCATCGACCAGCGTGTAGGCGGACATTCGTTCTCCCTCGAATAACCCGCAGCGGTAGAGGCCAGGCGTCCATCCTGTTTTGGGAGGGGATAACGCAAAATAGCCGGACAGGTCGCTCATGGACAGGACGACCCGGTCCTGCGACAGGGTGCGTTGCTCTCCCGTCACCTCGGATGTTTCCAGGACACATTGCGCTGTGAGGGACACCGCATCATACGAGGCCGTCACCAATCCGAACACCAGGTAAATCTCTTTCTGTGTTGCGGGAAAGCTGTCTCCCGGGTTCAGCGGAACAAAGTCATGTTCACCGGTCGGCAAATCATCCCGCATGACGTGGCTCGCCGGGATGACAAATCGAAACAAGCTGAAATCGGCGTCCCGGCCCATGAGTGATACCCGCGCGTCCAGCGGTTTCTGGGGTTTCAGCCGCTCGACGGCTTGCCGATACCGTGCTTCCTCCGACGGAGCTGTGGAGCTGGAAGGATCGCCGGAAGGGATGCTCTTGGCGGCAGTCTCAGCCTGCTGTTTCGCAAGTTCGGGAACATGGGGACGCACCTTCTCGATCCACCGGGCGAGTTTCTGTTTATCCAGCACACGGGTGTCAGGCGGGAGCGCGACATCCTTGTTGGCCTTTTCAAACTCGACGGCCGAATCATAGAGTGTTTGAAAATGAACGTACGCTTCCTCCCACTGTTCCAATTCCACCAGGCATTGGCCTACACGAAACACCGTATCCGCATAGTCTTCCTCATTGGGATCGAGGTTGAACATGCGTCCGAGCACGGCCAGCGCCTCCTCGCACCGGCCAAGCTGCATGAGGATCACCCCTAATTGATGCACGGCGGTGGGATCCCCGGGGTTGAGGGCCAGCAGTCTTCGGAAAATCGGCTCGGCCTCCGCATACCGGCCTGCCACGACCAGTCTCCACGCATCTGCGCGTATCATGGCCCATTCCTTGCGCTGTGCCGGTGTCACCGGTGAAGGAGGAATGGCTTCAAAGCGCCGGCTGTGAGCCATGGATTCGGAGATCAGTGATCGGAGATTTTTGGCAGGGAGCTCCAGCGGAGAACCGGGCGGCACCCGTTGCAACACGTATTGGACTTCCTCATCCGCGCCCGGAAAGTCCAGGAGATCAAAACGCGCCCGGGCCATCCCCAATCGCCAACCGAGCACATCCGGAGCAAGTTCCACGGCCTTCTTATACGGTTCCAGCGATTCATCAAGATGATCGAGATTGCGGAGTTCCTGCGCCAGCCGCAAATGAATCAAGGGATTCCGGGAATCAACCTGTGCCATGCGTTGCAACTCGGCGATGGATTCCTCTCCCCGCCCCAAGCGAATCAACACACTCCACTTCGCCCATCGGACATCCAGCGCGGCCGGTTTCCTGGCGAGTACCGTCTCATAGGCCTCCACCGCTTGCCGGGGACGGCGGATGGTGGCGAAAATATCACCGCGTAATTTGTGCAGCGTGAGCGCGTGGGGATGGTCGTGAATCCCCTGGTCAAGGATATCCAGCGCCCCATTGATCGCGCCGCTCTCCCACGCACCTTTCACACGTTCGGCGACCGTCTCCTCCGACAACGCCTGCGGGTCCTCCGCGAACGCCAGGGGACCCATCGTCAATGTCAACGCAAGTGGCACACCAAGGAGCAGTGCGAAGGATTGAGCCCTTCGCTGGAGGGCGAGGGCCGGCAGCAATCCCGCTGCACAGCCCCCTATCATGAGGCAGGGCCTGGCATTCGACGGCATCGTCACGGCTTGATGTAGAGGTACCCTTCCTTCTGCAGATCCGCGATGCGCTTCACGGCCACCGGATGGAGCGTCGCCACGAACCCCTTCGCCAACTGATCCAGCGACTTGCCGAACGCTTTCATGGAAACCTGGCACATTTCGGCGTGCACGCCCTTCTCGATGATCGCGTTAAACCGCTTGGTCATCTCCGGATCCATCTTGTCCCGCTCGAAGAGCTCCAGCGCCGGCCCATGGACCACCAGTTCGACGTCGATGTTTTCCGGTCCGCCCTCCGCATCAATGTGCTTGTTGATGAGCGCCAGGGCATATTTGGCAACCTCGGGGTCCTTCCCGTCCACGTGGTACAGGACTTTCAGCTTCTCTTTGCCCGGACCGTCGGCCGCATGCGTGTCGCCTGCGACCAGCGACCCGAAGAGCACAGTCACCACCGCGAGCACGCCGATGAGCGAAAATTTCTTGAACTGCTCGATGCACATGGTTCCTCCTTGGGTTAACACGGCCTCTAGACTTGGGATTGAGCCTACCATCTTCTCTTGGAAAGAAACAGTGCCGGGCACCGCGTTCCGCCTCCTCTCGTCGCAGGCAGGATTGACAGAACCAGGTCCATCTGACACAGTAGCCCCGCGTTCCGGCTTCATGCTCCATGTGCTCCGCTTTTATCTTCTGTTTCGTGAAGTGCTCTACTCGGGTGTCCAGCCAAAGGAGGTGCCTATGCCTGTCGGATGCAAGCGTATCCTGATCGGACGGATCGGCGTGGTGCTGGGATTTGCCTGCGGGGTCATCGGCCTCGTGGCCGGCCTGACGGACCATACGTGGAAGCTCTGGCCGATGGGGTGGTTTACCGGCGGCTCGCTGCTGACGCTGGTGTCGCTGTTCGCGCTCGTGGATGCGGCAATCGCGCAACACAAACCCCGGGCCTGACATACCAGAAAGGAGAAAGACCATGTCACTGATGTGCACACTGCAGGTCTGCAAGGCTCAGTCGGGAATGTGCGGTCACGAGAAGGTAATGTTCGGGATCGCTGTGCTTCTGGCTGCGGGCGCAGGCGCCTACGTGTTCCTCGGCTGACCGTTACCGCTCCTCATGGAAACGGCCCATGATGGCGTGAAATAGTTCGTGCCCGCAGACATCGAAATTGTCCTTGGTGCAGTAGATCGTGGCCGTCTTGTAATCGAAGAAGCCCTTGACCGTGTCCGCCATGCTCATCTGGCTGCCGGCGACCGTGAACTTGATGGTCCGGCTCGCCGGCTGCCCGGAGACGTACTGCCAGCGCCGCTGCAGCGCCTTGTCGTCCAGAAGAATCACGGTCAGATTCTTGACGACATGGGTTTCGTAGTAGAGGTCGCTTTTAGACTCCGCGCACCCGGCCAGCGCGCCGGCGAGCATCACCACGCGTAACCCCATCGCAATCCGTCTCCGCATGCCACACCTCATACCGATGCCGGAACTGAGGCATTCTACGTTTCTGCGGGAATCCACGCAACGACCGGCTGCAGGAAGCCGGTTCACTTGGGCCGTGAATCGTGGTATCTTTGCGCCCGGTCGTGGAATAACCCGCCAGATAAGGAGCAGGTTGCATGAAGCTGATGGACGGCAGGAAGGGACTGATCGTCGGGGTCGCCAACAAGCACAGCATCGCCTGGGCGATCGCGGAAGCCACGGCCCGCGAGGGGGCGCAGTTGTTCCTCAATTACCAGAACGAGCGGCTGAAGGAGAACGTCGAGGAGCTGGCCAAGACGGTGCCGGGCTCGAAGACCTTCCCCTGCGACGTGGGGGACGACGCCCAGATCGAGGCGCTGCTGAAGCAGGTGGAAAAGGAGTTCGGCCGGCTCGATTTTCTCGTCCATTCGGTCGCCTTCGCCCCGCGCGAGGAACTCACCGGTCAGTTCGTCAACACGACGCGGAAGGGTTTCGCGACCGCGCTCGACATCAGCGCCTACTCGCTGATCGCCCTCACGCGGGCGGCCGCCCCGCTGATGACCGAGGGCGGCTCCGTGGTCACCCTCACCTATCTCGGCAGCGAGCGCGTGGTCCCGCATTATAATGTCATGGGCGTGGCCAAGGCGGCGCTGGAATCGTCCGTCCGTTATCTGGCTCACGATCTCGGGCCTAAAAACATCCGCGTGAACGCCATCTCGGCCGGCCCGATCCGCACGCTGGCCGCGCGCGGCGTGGCCGGGATCAGCAAGATGGTGGACCATCACCGCGAGTTCGCGCCCCTGCGTCACGCGACGGAACAGTCGGAATGCGGCGACACCGCCCTCTTCCTGCTCAGTTCGCTGGGCCGGGGCATCACCGGCGAAGTGATCTACGTGGACGGCGGGTACCACATTTTAGGATCCTTGTTCTCCCCTGAATAACTCCCTGCAGATGAGGCCTGCCCATGGCGACCTCCATGCAACACGATCCCGCGCTCGCGCGCATGCTCATCCTGGATGAGCTGTTCGATCTCTCGCTCTACAAGGCCCTGCGGGACATTTCGACCGACGTGGAGTCGCGGAGAGTCCTCGACGAGTTGATCGTCGTCGAGACGCAGCATCTGGCCTTCTGGCAGAAGTTCTTCGATTCCCATCTCACGGCCCTCGACGTGGGCCGCCGGCTGAAGCTGCAGTTCATGATCCTCGCCTGCCGGCTCCTCGGCACGACGGGCATCCATCTCGTCCTCGAAGCGATCGAAGTCCACGGCGTGCGCAAATATCTCTCGCTCTGGGCCGTCTACAAAGATCAACCATTGGGGAATGCCCTCAAGGGCATCCTGATGGACGAGTTCAAGCATGAGGACGTGCTGGTCTCGCAACTGACCGAGCGGAAGATCAACCCGGAGCGGATCCGGAACATCTTCCTGGGGTTGAACGACGGGCTGGTGGAGATTCTGGGCGCCGTGAGCGGATTCTTCGGCGCCTTCGGCGACGCCGCGACGGTGCTGATCGCCGCCTCGACCACCGCCGTGGCCGGGTCCATTTCCATGGCCGCCGGCGTCTACGCCGCGCTGAACTCCGAAAAGGAAGTCAACACGACGGAGTTTCTGAGGAAACAGTTTTTGGGGGAACAGACCGACGCGCACATGGAAGAGCAGCCCTTCGGATCGGCCGTGCTGGTGGGCTGCAGCTACTTCCTGGGAGCGCTGGTGCCGGTGCTGCCGGTCCTGCTCGGCGCCAAAACCGCGTTGCTCTCGCTCATGACCGCCGGCAGCATCGTAGTCCTCGTCTCCACCCTACTCGCCTTCCTGTCCGGCATGGACGTCACGAAGCGGATCGCGCTCAATCTCGTGATCATCACGATCGCCGTCGGCGTCACCTACGCAATCGGAATTGTCGCAAAGACGGTGTGGGGCGTGTCGGTTTGACGGGTTAACGCGCCCAGATTTTCACGGGCGTATCTTCGAAGGGATACACCGGCAACATCCAGCCGAAGAGTTGGGGAACGAAGCGCCCTCCGGCCTTCTTGCAGCCTTCTTCGGTCGCGATCGAGCCCCTCACGCCGAACCTGGCCCAGTCGGACGTCCCCTTGGGTGGGATGCAAATATTGACGTGCGCATGCCACTGCGCCAGACTCAACGGTACGAGCGCATGGAGCTCCCGCTCGCCGGCATCTTTTGATGCCATGTACATGGCGCCGATCAACTTATAATCCTTCCCCACTCTTTGATACAGCAACGTCGTGGGTTGCGCAGGATCAAACGCGAGCGCGGCCTTGAAGCCGTGGAACTTTTTGGTGAAGTGGTAATAGGGCTGCGGGACGTTCGGCAGGAACGGCTGGAATCCCTTGTTGAGCGCTACCCGGGAGTCCCTGTACTTTTCGAGGGTTTGCCTGACCGTCTGCACCACCTGCGCCGCCCGCTCGTCGTCTTCCGGATCGGCTTTTCGCTTCGCCGTCCATTTCACGTGGGGATCGGTCTTGTCCCGCGCATGCATGGACTCGACCGCCGCCTGTTGATGCAGCGCCTGGATTTCGATCGACTGCTCGGTCGCCTCGTCGGCAGCCATGCCAATAGACACGCCGGCCAGGATACTCACCAGCGTGATCACGATCGCACCGAGGCACTTTCTCATCAGCATCAAGGGATCGCCTTAGCAGCTCTGGAGTATTGCCGTCTGGCGGCCAACCGCGCGGACCGCGTTACAACAACAGAATCGGCACCCATATCGGCGAGGTAATCACCCCGATAAGACCCGCCGCGGCCACAGGATAGAAGATCGTGGCGGCAGGAACTTCCCACAGCCGATTCCAGCAGGAATGGCGGTGGTCCTCCAGCCATTCGTTGCGAAAAAATGGGAACAGCGTTTTGCACGTCCCCGTTTCCGGAGCGATGACATAGGCCGTCATATCCCAGTCATCCCCGATCTTCGCGGCCTTCCCGAGGACTTCAATCCGTCCGCTCGCGCAGGGCAGTTTCATCAGCTCCTGCTGCGGCAGGCCTTTGGCCAGACTGGGCTTCAGGCACGTGACATTCAGCACGGTGCCGTCGCGATCCACTCTCAGGATATGCCCCGCTTGCGTCGCATAGTAACGGGCGGCGGGATCCTCATCGAGATAGGTCCGCGGAGAACCATGCGTCGCACAGGCGGCCGTCACCATCATCAGGCCGGCTGCAGTCGTGAGAGCAAGCGCTCGGCCGATCGCTGCCGTCGTTTCGAGTCTGCCGGAAACGCCGCTCGATCCGCCGCCGCCCGTCATTCAACGGCCTAGCGCCGTTTTGACCGTGATCCCAATCTCAGCCGGATTCTTGCAGACGCGGACGCCGGCGGCTTCGAGCGCCTTCATCTTCTCCGACGCCGTGCCCTTGCCGCCCGAGATGATCGCGCCGGCGTGGCCCATGCGGCGGCCGGGAGGCGCCGTGCTGCCGGCGATGAAACTGACGACCGGCTTGCGGATGTTCTTCTTGATGAATTCGGCGGCCTTTTCCTCGGCATCGCCGCCGATCTCGCCAATCATGACGATGGCCTTGGTTTCCGGGTCCTGCTCGAAGAGCGGCAACACGTCCACGAAACTCGTCCCGTTGACCGGATCGCCGCCGATCCCGACACAGGTGGTCTCGCCCAGACCCAGCGTCGAGAGTTGGTGGACCGCTTCGTAGGTCAGGGTGCCGCTGCGTGAGACAACCCCCACGACGCCCCTCTTATGGATGAAGCCCGGCATGATGCCGATCTTGGCTTCGTCCACCGTGATGACGCCTGGACAGTTCGGCCCGATGAGCCGAACCGGCCGACCATGCAGCGCGCGCTTCACACGCACCATATCGTTGACCGGAATGCCTTCGGTAATGCAGATCACCAATTTAACGCCGGCATCCGCCGCTTCCAGAATCGCGTCGCCGGCAAAGGGCGGGGGCACGAAGATCAGCGACGTGTCGCACTGGGTCTTCTTCACCGCGTCGCGGACGGTGTTGAATACCGGGATGCCTTCGACCTCCTGTCCGGCCTTGCCCGGCGTGACGCCGGCGACCACCTGCGTGCCGTAGGCCTTGCACTGGGTCGCGTGGAACGAGCCTTCCTTGCCGGTGATCCCTTGAACCACGACCCGCGTGTTCTTATTAACCAGAATGCTCATGAGTGCGCTCCCCCTGCAGTCGTCGGCTTCGATCGCTTTTTCCCCGTCATGCCTACGATTTTCTGGGCTGCTTCCCAAAGGTCATCCGCCACGTCCAGCTTGAGACCGGAATCCTTGAGCAGCTTGCGACCTTCCTCGGCGTTGGTGCCCTGCAGACGCACGACGAGCGGCACGGTGATTTTGACTTCCTTGGCCGCCTCGATCACGCCGTGCGCGATCCGCTCGCAGCGGACGATGCCGCCGAAGATGTTGATAAAGATGCCCTTCACGTTCTTGTCCTTGAGCAGGATGCGGAAGCCCGCGGCCACGGTTTCCTTGGTCGCGCCGCCGCCCACGTCGAGGAAGTTGGCCGGTTCGCTGCCCGCCAGCTTGATCACATCCATCGTCGCCATGGCCAGGCCCGCGCCGTTCACCATGCAGCCGATGTTCCCGTCCAGCTTGACGTAATTCAGATTGTTCGCCGTCGCTTCGATCTCGAGCGGCTCCTCCTCGTTCAGGTCGCGCATGGCCTGGACGTCAGGATGTTTGAAGAGGCTGTTGTCGTCGAAGGACACCTTGCCGTCCAGCGCGATCAGCTTCTTGTCCGTCGTGATCACCAGCGGATTAATCTCGACCATCGCCGCGTTCTTGTCCATGAACAGCTTGTAGAGATTGCCGAGCATCTGCACGAAAGGATTGATGACCGCCGGCTCGATGGTGTTCAGACCCAGCGCGAAGGCCACGTTGCGGCCGTTGTAGCCCTGGAACCCGACCGCCGGATCGATCGGTTCCTTGACGATCTTCTCCGGTGTGTGCGCGGCCACTTCCTCGATCTCCATGCCGCCTTCCGTGCTGGCAATGACGATCGGCCAGCCGCTATCCCGATCCACGAGCAGGCTCAGGTACAGCTCCTTGGCAATGCCGGCGCCTTCCTCGATCAGCAGGCGACGGACCTTGCGGCCCTTCGGCCCCGTCTGGTGCGTCACCAGTGTCTTGCCGATCAGTTCCTTGGCCAATCCGGGCACGTCGGCCTGGTTCTTGGTGATCTTGACCCCGCCCGCCTTGCCGCGCCCGCCCGCATGGATCTGCGCCTTGACGACGAAAACCGGGCTGTTCAGCTCCTTGGCCCATTTTTCGGCCTGCAGCGGCGTCTTCACCTCTTTCCCATTCGGCACCGGCACGCCGAACTGCGCAAACAACGACTTGGCCTGAAATTCATGAACGTTCATGAGGCTCCTTTAGGAAAGACTGCGGCTACTCTTTTTTTGCGTAAGCGGGGAACAGCATCGGCGAGATGACGTCGGAAGACGCGTGGTGCTTTTTGGCTTCGTCCTTGAACTTTTTTACGTGCTCCAAGGTCAGTTTGCCTTGCGAGCCGGATTGGGCCCGCGCGGCTGCCGTGAGGCCCGATCGCTTGCCGTAGACCATCAAGTCCAGCAGCGAGTTGCCCATTAGACGGTTACGGCCGTGCAGGCCGCCCGACGCTTCGCCGGCCACGAAGAGATTCTTTACGTCGGACTCGCCGTTCGTGTCGATCTTCACGCCGCCATTCTGGTAGTGCAGCGTCGGATAGATCAACACCGGGTCCTTGGCGATATCGATCCCGTAGCGCTCGTACTGGCGCACCATCGCAGGGAAGTGCTTGTTCACCGTCCCTTCGCCCTGCTCCGCTTCCAGCAGCGGCGTATCGAGCCACACGCCGATCCGGCCCGACATGGTTCGGATGCCGCGGCCTTCCTCACACTCGCGGATGATGGACGACGATACGACGTCGCGCGTGTCCAGCTCGTTCACGAATCGCTCGCCCTTCGCATTGACGAGATGTCCGCCTTCGGAGCGGATCCCTTCCGTGACCAGCGCGCCGATCAATTGTTCGGGATAGACGGCCCCCGACGGGTGATACTGGAACGTGTCGATGTGCATCAGCTTCGCGCCCATGCGATAGGACATGGCCAGCCCGTCACCGGTGGCCCCGTAGTGATTGCTCGTGGGAAAGCCCTGGATATGCAGCCGCCCAATGCCGCCCGTGGCGAGAATCACGGTCTTGGCTGCCACGACGAAGAACCGCTTGTTGTCGAGGTCGCGCAGCACGGCGCCGGTGCACGTCCCCTTGCCGTCGCTCAACAACTCTACTGCCGCGCAGAATTCCAGCACCTGAATTTTCTTGTTCAGCACTTCATCCTTCAACACTCGCATGATCTCGAGACCGGTGTAGTCCGAGCAGGTGAGCAGCCTCGGCTTGGAACTGCCGCCCCCTTTCTTCACGTGCAGATTGCCGTCCGCGTCCCGGTCGAAGAGCACGCCCAACTCGAGCAGCCACTTGGCGATGGACGGCCCTTCCTCGACCATGACCTTGAGCAGGTCGTGGTCGTTCTTCATGTGGCCGCCCTTGAGAGTGTCGAGGAAGTGCGTGACCGGGGAATCTTCGTTGGTGACCGCAATCTGCATGCCGCCCTGGGCCATGACGGTATTGGAGTCGCCCAGACGAAGTTTCGTCGCCAAAATAATCTTGGCGCCCTGTGCGTGCGCGTGAAGCGCAGCGGCCGAGCCAGCGCCCCCGCCGCCCACCACCAGCACGTCGCAGGTGTGCTGCGGAGTCAGGTCCAGATCCATCGGCACCGGGCTGTTGCCCTCGAGCAGCGCCGCCAACTCGCGGACGGTTTTCTCGCCGGCGTTCGGGCCGAACTTGATCGGGCGATAGGCGTTCTCGCGAAAATCGGGATGGTATTTCTTGATCAGCGTGTCGCGCTCGGCGGGAGAATATTTTGGGAACGTCTGCTTGCGGCGCGCGTCGCGGGTCTTGTGGACGATTTGCTGTAAGACGTGGATGTCCATGGCTAGATGCCGTTACCCGTTATTCGTCACTCGCTATTCGGTAAAACAAGGAGGAGACAGGTGAATCTTTCTTGCGAATGACGAATGACTAGTAACGAATGACGTTTTTTCATTTCAACTCTGCGCAGACCTTCGTCAGCTCCTGCTCGTTCATCTTCAGGACGCGATTCCACTCATCCTTGTATTTGCCGCCGGCAATTTCCTTGATCCGACCATCGAGCCGCTCCGGCTTCTCCGTGAAGTGCGCGCCCTGGGCCCGGCTGGCGTACAACGCCACCAGATTGGGCGCGATATCCGCAATGCAGACCGGCACACAGAGCCCGCACATGACGCAGTCCATGAACATCTCGGACACGCTTTTGAAGTCGCCGAAGACGGCCTTCCAGACACCCTCGCGCACGTCGATCTTCTGCGGACAGGCTTCCGTGCAGGCGTTGCAATTGCGGCAGAGCGGCGCCTCCGGATAGAGCGTGAAGAGATCCTGCTTGGGATCTTTCAATTCGGCCATGTCGTAGATCGCCTTGCGCGCCGGGAACGGCGGCATCATCGAAAACGACATGCCGTCCTGCACTGCCGTCTGGCAGGCGAGGCAGGTCCTCACCTTTGGATCGTCTTTTGTCCGGTAGTAGGCCGCGCAGGCACCGCAAAAGCCGCCGAGGCAGCCGGCGCCGCGGATGACTTCCTGCCCCGCGTACCACAGGGCCTTGATGACGGTGATGCCCTCCGGCACTTCGTACTTCTTGCCGGCGATCTCCACCGTGACCATCTT
>Ga0247727_10007136_pt1 | contig 21500 bp, 15 predicted proteins | sample WisWelCaveWW1625_FD_202498 | JGI IMG/M metagenome (GOLD analysis project Ga0247727, IMG submission 202498) | Biofilm microbial communities from Wishing Well Cave, Virginia, United States - WW16-25 | ecosystem: Environmental > Aquatic > Deep subsurface > Groundwater > Cave microbial mat | place... | reverse complement strand
GCTCATGCCCGCTTGGATCAGTGTGATTGACAGGATTGTTGTTGACGTAAGCGTAGCGATTCAGGGTCTGGGGATTGCGCCAGTCTGGTACAATCGGGTCGGGCTGTATCCATTGGTTAAGATAAGAGACCAGAAACCGTCTCAACAAGTATGCCGACTCTCGATCCCGAACTTTCTACCCGCCTTGCCGCTGCCCGCGCCGGCGATCAAACCGAGTTCAGCCGCCTCGCCGAACCCCATCGCCGCGAACTGCAAGTGCACTGCTATCGCATCATCGGCTCACTGCACGACGCCGAAGACCTGGTGCAGGAAACGATGTTGCGCGCCTGGCGACGATTGGACACCTACGAGGGCCGCGCCTCGTTTCGGGCCTGGCTTTACAAGATCGCCACCAACGCCTGCCTTGACGCTCTCAGTAAACGCCGCCGCCGACTCGAGCCAACTACCCGCCTCGCCTCTCACCGATCCCGTATGGCTCGACCCCTTGCCAGACGATTTGATCGCCGACGCCGAAGAGTCGCCCGAAGCCCGCCACACCGCGCGCGAAAGCATCACCCTGGCCTTCCTCGTTGCCCTACAAGCCTTGCCCCCTCGGCAACGCGCCGCCCTCATTTTGCGCGATGTCCTCGACTGGCGCGCGAGCGAAACCGCCGATTGCCTGGGGCTGACGGTCTCGGCGGTGAACAGCGCCCTGCACCGGGCGCGGGTCACACTGGCGAAGCACTATCATGGTCAGGGTCGCGAGACGGTCAAACGATCGCAGGACGCCCACACTCGCGCTCTGCTTGACCGATACCTGCACGCCTGGGAAGCCGCCGACGTAAGCGCGCTGGTCGGGCTACTAAAAGAGGACGCAACCCTCGCCATGCCCCCGACCCCGTCGTGGTATCGTGGTCGCGACTCCATTCGCCGAGTTCTCCAACTCATCGCCTTCGCAGGGAATGCTGAGGGGCGATGGCGGTTAATACCGACACGCGCTAACGGCTCACTCGCGTTAGCGTTCTATCAGCGCAATGAGACAGATGGTGTCTATCGCGGCATTGGAATACAGGTATTGACGACGACAATAGACGGCGAAACCTTCTCAGACATCATCACCTTTATGAACCCAACCCTGCTCCCCCATTTCGGACTGCCGGTTGAGTTGGCGTAAGAGCCAGCGCCCAGGTGCGGCTTCAGGCTTTTGCAGGAGCGGCGGCGCTAATGGCTTTTGCTTCCGTATACCCATCATAGGCCATCAACGAGTTGATGATGAACACGGCGGCGAACATGATCGGGTATAGGCCCGGCGCGGCGGTCTGCAAGTTCAACTCAACGTAGGTCAGCATGATCGCGCCGACTGTCAGCGCGATACCTACTGCTTTACGTCTGCCGTTATACAGTGTCCCTGCGCCCATCAGAAAAAAGTTCAACACGGCCGCGATCCAGGGGTTCCTCATGGTATATCTCCTCGATAGGTTGGATTTGAACGATATGACGGCGGCGCAACCAAAAACTGTGCGGCCAAAAGTAAAATGGTGGCCGCCATATTGGCGCCTGCCACCACCACAGAGAGGACATTATGATCGAAATCGTACCCTACAATCCAGGCTGGCCGGACGAATTCCGCCAGCTCGCCGGGGTATTACGCCAGGGATTGGGCGGCCTTGCCCTACGCATTGACCACATCGGTTCTACCTCAGTGCCGGGCCTGCCGGCAAAGGATGTGATTGACATTCAAGTGACTGTTGCCGCGTTGAACGACCGAATCGTGGCGGCTATGAATCGAGTCAGTTACACCATCAGAGTCGGGTACGACCGCGATCATCATCCCCCGCATTTCACCGGGCCGGATCAGGAATGGGCGAAATTACTTTTCAAGCCACCTGAAGGCCAGCGCCGCACCAACACCCACGTTCGCGTTCAAGGCCGCGCCAATCAACGCTTCCCCCTCCTCTTCCGCGACTATCTCCGCGCCCACCCGCCCTCGGCAGAAGCCTATGCCGAACTCAAACGCCGCCTTGCGCAAAACCTCGCCGACCTAGACAGATACACCGACACAAAAGACCCGGTTGTGGACTTGATCATGTTTGCCGCCGAGGAATGGGCAGCGGCCACCCAGTGGAAACCGGGGCCGTCGGACAGTTGACCAGCTGGACTTACGCAAACGCACCCTTCGACGTGCTTCGCTGTGCGAAGCCCGCGTGGCGGCATCCTGAGCGGAGGGCATCGCACTTCGATGCAGGCATTGCGCCGCAATGCACGTCGAAGAGGCCGCCACGCCCTGCTCAGGGCGCTTGCCGGTGGAAATTGCGTAAGTCCAGACCAGATAGGGGCGAACACATAAACATAGAACGGGCGAACACACTGATTCGCCCCTGCCGATCGGCATGTTTCTTGCATCCATTGGCGCAACATCCATTTCGCAAGGAGCGTGCTATGGTCACCACCCCCGAACTTTTCCGATCCATCTTTGCCTGGTCGCTATTCCTCTTTGGCTGGCTGTTTGTCGGGGCCGGCTTTTTGAAATTGGTGTCGTACAGCATCAATAGCCACGCCGCGAATCTGGCCCTACAGTCGGCCCGCGTCGGCCAGAAAGCCATTAGCGACGACATCGCCCGCATCACCCAGGCCATCAGCCAACTCAACGACTCGGTCAACAATCTACTCAAGACTTCAGCCGGAGTGGGCGCATTTCTCATCTTCACGGGCTGTGTGATGCTGGTCGCCTCGTTCGCCGTCATGTTCGTTCTTTAAAGTCATTCCTCAGTTGTGGCGGCGATGTAACTGCCGCGCGAACTGCGAGACCCATCCATGATGAACCCCTCTTTTTTCCGCTACCTCCCCGAACCCCTCTGGGCCGAAGTCAATCGGCGACTGCGAGCCGAACCTGCTTTGTGGGAATTCGCCCACAGCGATGGCGTCCTGCCAGCCTTTGTGGCCGCAGGCAAAACGTTGGATGCCTGGCGGCCCGGCCCACTAGGGCTGATCGCTCTCCCTGTCTATTTGCCTGCCGCCGCGCCCGACCCCATCGCCTGGCTCACAGCAGAGGGCCGCGACAAACTATCGAAGGCCTACGACCAGTGGCACAATAGACATTCGACTGGTGATGGCGAAGTGCCGGAATTCATCTGGGCGGCGATTGCGGCAGTGGCTCTCAAACAAAAACTGGCCGCCACCGGCGACTTCGCCGGGGTCGCCGAGGCGGCTTCACATCCCGGAGGCTGGGAATTGCCCCTGGTCTGCCTCTACGGCCTACTCGATGATCCAGCCCCACTCGCTTCGGCGCTCCTTCAGCGATCATCAGCCACCCTCGTCGCCCGACTGTGGATCGCCAACGAGTCGCTGAAGGCAATGGCCGAACTTGCGCCCAAAGCGACTGCCGCAGAGTCGGTCAACACGAAGATCTCTATTGCCGAGACTCTCTCTCGCCACGGCTTCGTTGAGGCGGCGCGGGCCATTGCCAAAACAGCCACAGCAAAAGACCGGCACAATCTAAAAGATTTTGGCAGTTTAGAGTCAGCCCTCCAATCCACCACGCTCACTCTCCTCTCCGGCGATGACACAACCCAAGCGGCGGCACGCGAAGAGATGGGCCAGATCGTTGAAACGGCGCAATCGCTCACGGCAACATTAGCAATGCGATTGGGCGAGCTTTCGATGAAAGCAGATGATCCGGTCTCGGCGCTGGCCGCGTTTCAAGAAGCGCACGTTTTGCACCCGCACGATCCCGGCTTGCGTCCCTTCCTGGCCGAGGCCAAACTGACTTGCGGGCAGGAACACGCGGCGCTGGTCGAACTCAATAGCGTGCCGCCGAACGCCACCATCCCGGCCGGGGCGCATTTGGCCGCCGCCCGAGTCCATCGCAAACTCGGCAATGACGAACAAGCCTTGCTCGAGGCGACCGCCGCCATTTCTTATTCGCCCGATCCCGAAACATTGCGCGCCGCCGTAATTCTTTTTGTCGAATTGAATCAACCGCAAATGGCGGCACAGGCTTTGAGCGAATTGCTCGTTCACGCGCCAGCCGACAAGAGCGCCCACTTGATGAGCGCCCGGCTGTCGCTGGCCGCCAATCACATCGAAGCCGCCCTCAACTCGGCGTGGCAGGCGGTGGGGCTTGCACCCGAAGACTCCCCGGCGCGGCAAGTGCTGGCCGAAGCATTGGGTCGGGCCGACGATCACACCCTTGCCCTCGTCCACTGGCGGCGCGCCGCCGAACTCGACTCGCGACCGGGGGTGAAAGTAAAACTAGCCGAGGCCGCCCTCGCCGCCGATCAGGCTGACCTGGCTCTCAGCGCCGCCCAAACTCTGCTCGAAGATGTTGACGGGACAACCGACGTGAACAAGACCGGCCTGCCTCTGATCATTGCCGGGCGGGCACTGGCCGCGCTCGGCCAAGCGGAGAAAGCGTTTGAACATTTCAACAAGGCGACGGCCATCGCACCCACCTCCACAATTGCCTGGCGGGCTGTGGCGGCTTACCATCGCGCCCACAGCGACTTGCAACGGGCACTGGCCGCGCTCGAAGCGGGCCGGGCCGCGGTGGCGGCTGACACAACCGAGGCCGCTGAACTGTATGCCGAGTTGGGTGATCTGCATGTCCGATTGAATCATCTGCCGGAGGCAACTGCCGTCTACGAGCGGGCGGCGAAGATCGCGCCTGATCTACCAACCCTGCAACGGCGGCTCGGCGAACTGTATCGCGCCCAAAAACAATATCCTGCCGCCATTGACGCTCTGCGCCGCGCGGCGATTGGGGCGGCGAGCGACGCCGGGTTGTGGCACATGTTGGGGCAAACGTTTGAGGCGGCGGGCCGCAATGACGACGCACTGGGCGCATATCAACAGGCGCGGTCGGTGGCGCTGGGCGGCGGATCGGTGGCGCTGCTCCGCGATCTGGGGCGATTGGCCATGCAACTTGGGCAAACCGCGGTGGCACGCTCAGCACTGGAGGCCGCCATCGGCGAACGTGAACTGCTCGAACCCGACGACCTTCAGACTCTGACTTTGCTTGGCGCAATCTACGAACAAGCGGGAGAGTTCATGCCCGCGTTGGCAGTGTACAAACGCGCCCTGGCCCTTGCGCCGATGCAGGCCGACCTGTGCGTCCGGCTCGGCGTATGTTGTCTGGAGTTGGGTCAGGCCGAGGCCGCCATCGCCGCGCTCAAAGAGGCGGCTGAAAATGATCTGGAGGACGCCGAACTGCAAAAGTTGATGGGGCAGGCCTATGCGGCGGCGCACCTGTGGATCGAGTCAGCATTAGCCTACGGGCAGGCGGCGCGACTCTCTCCCGGCGATCATCAAATCCTGCAAACCGTCGCCCGCGTGCAAAAGGCCGCCGGGGACACTGAAGCGGCAGTGGAGGCCTTGCGACAAGCCATCGCCCTTGCGCCCACTATCCCCGCCTATCAATGCGATCTGGCCGAACTTCTGATCACGCAAAATAAACTGACCGAAGCGCGGGCGCTCTATCTTGAGGCGACGCGACTCGCGCCGCAGGACGTATCCATCCTCATGGCGCTGGGCCATGTCAATCTGATGATGAATGAAAACGGCGAGGCCTGCGCCATCTTCGAAAAGATCGCCTCGCTCGATCCCAAACACGTCGAAGCTTTGCAGGCATTGGGCGAAGTGAATGCCCGCCTGGCCCGTCTCGATGTGGCCCATGCCGCCTTCTCCCGCGCCGCCGAACTGGAGCCGCACAATTCCGTTCACTGGCTGCGGGCCGGGGAATGTTTGTGGCAACTCGGTCAGGGGGCGGCGGCCACCTCGTTGTGGCAACGGGCGCTCCTCGCCAACCCGGATGATCCGGTCACTCACGCTCGACTCGGCGCGGCGCTGGCGCAACAGGGCCGAAACGTGGAAGCCCTGGCCGCATTTGAAAAAGCGACGGCAGGCCGACCGAATGATCCGGCGTTAGCCGTGGACGCGGCCCGGGTTGCGATCACATTGGGCGAGTTCAGCCGCGCCCTCACCCATCTTGAGCGCGTGACCCATCTCGCACCCAACGAGCCAACTGTCTGGCAACTGCTCGGCGAAACTTGCCGGGCCAAAGGTTTGCGCCAAAAAGCCCTCACCGCCTTTCAGCGCGCGGCGCAACTTGCCCCCAGCGATGGCAAACCACAGGCCGCCATCGCCCAACTGCTCGCCGAGTCCGGCAACCTGCCCGAAGCCCTCGTCTCGGCAGAGGCGGCCTTGCAGGCCAACCCCAACGACTTCAACGTGCTGGCCAGTGTGGCCGAAGTCTTCGCCGTGCGCGGCACGGGCCGCCTCACCGACGCTGTAACCGCCTGCCGCCGCGTGGCTGAAGCGCGGCCGAACGATGGCGGGGCGCAGTTGGCGCTGACCCGGGCGCTGGTGTTGGATGCTGAGGCGAAACAGGAACGTGGAACGCAAGACCTATCAAATCTCCAAGACCTGACTGGTCTCATCGAAAAGGCAACGGCCCTCGGCGCGGACACCGCCGCACTGCGCGAGTGGTCGGGGCGGGCCGCCGCGGTGATGGGTGACCCGGCCTCGGCCATTCCCCGTTTAGAGTCGGCGGCCATCTCCCGCCCCTCGTCCGATCTCTTCCGGGTGCTGGCCGCATGTTATCGCGCCGTCGGCAAACTCGCCCTCGCCCGGCAATCTATCCACGCCGCGCTTGAACGCGCGCCCTCTTCGATTGCCAACATCATCGAGCTTGGGCAAATTTGCCTGGCGCAGGATGACAAAGCTGGCGGGCGGCAAGCCCTCACCCGCGCCATCGCCCTCGACCCGCGCCATGCGCGCGCGCACCAACAACTGGCCGAGCTTCTGTTGACAACGGGCGAGCGCGCCGAAGCAATGGCGATGTACGCTCAGGCCCTGGCACTCGATCCGCAACGCGCTGACTGGCACCACCGCCTCGCCGAACTGCATGAGAGCCGGCGCGAGACCGACTCGGCCCTTCCCCACTACCAACGCGCGGCGGCGCTAGCCGTCGAACAAAACCTGCCTGCCAGGGAGGCCGCCAACTATCTGGCCGCCTTCGCCCGCGCCCAGGCCCGCGACGGCGACTTCGAGTCTGCTGTTAAACAATTTGAAGCGGCGTTGACCCTGCGCGCCGATCAAAGCCCGTGGTGGGCGCAGTGTGGAGACCTTCATCTCACGCTTCGTCATTACGACCGCGCCCTGGAGTGTTTCAACCGCGCCTGCGCCCTCGTCCCCGAAGACACTGTGGCCCTCATCGGCGCGGCGCGGGCGGCGCTGGCCCTCGGCCACGAAGAAGAGGCCGAAGAGAAAGCGATCTCCGTTCTGCGCTTCAACCCCGATCACCACAGCGCACTGATCGCCATGGGCGAAATTTTCAGCCGCCGCAGCGACGCCGCCAACGCCATTGTCGCCTACAACCGCGCCCTTCAACACGCGCCGAGTCCACAGGCCGCCCTGCCCATCCTCGCCGCACAGGCCCAACTCCATCGCGCCAACGGACAACTCGTGGAGGCCATCAACACCCTCAAACGCATCCTCGATCTCAATCCCGACGACGACGAAACGTTGGGCATGCTGGGCGATGTACTTTCGGAAAGCGACCGGGTTGAAGAGGCCGTGAAGGCTTATCAGAGCGCGGCCCGCATCGCGCCGCGCAAGGCCACGCATTTGTTGCGACTGGGACATCTGTGCCTCAAGTTGGGCCGATTGGATGCGGCTCTGGGGCATTTGGGGCAGGCGCGTGAACTGGAGCCGCGCAACACCGAGGTGATGCGGGCCATGGGGTCTGTGTTTGAGGGCCGCCGCCAATTTGATCGAGCCTACGAAATTTATAGCACGCTGATCATGCTGGAGCCAGATGAGGCCAAAAACCATTACGGATGCGGCAATGCTCTGCAAAATCTCCACGACTATGTGCAAGCCGCCGAGTGTTTCGCGCAAACTGTCAAACTAGACCCCACCAACCTCGATGCCCAACGCCGACTCCTCGCCGTTTCGGCAGTGGGCATCCTCCGCGGCAAGAACGCCCAACCGCTGGCCCACTCCAAACCGCTGGGCGGCCCAGTGGGCGGCCCGGATTGAAATGCAATGAACAGAACTGACACCTTCTTTCTAATTGAAAGTTCACTTGCCGTCCGACGCAACGACTACGCCTGCGCGCTGGCGCAAGCCTGGCTGGCAAAGTGGCCGGGCGACAACCGCGCCCGGTTTTATCTGGCGAAGGCTTACGCCCTCAACGTCCAGACCGAAGAAGCGGCGCGCGAGTTGACGACGATCACTGCCGTTGACTTTGAACACGCTGGAGCTTATCGCCTGCTTGGTCAATTGCGAAACTGGCCGACAGCCTGGGCCACCACTCACACCCTCACCGGCGCGTCCCTGCCCAAAGACATGGCCGAGCCAATGTGGATGGAGTCGGCGCGCAAAGCAGTGGTAGCATTGAACACAGGCGATTATCAGGCCGCTCATCAGTTTGCTGAGGCCGCCCTGCTTGCCGACGACGACGCGCCGCCGCTGGTTTCGCTTATTGTGGTCAGAGCACACTGGCTGGCCGGGCAGATCAATCTGGCTCTGCCGTTGGCCGAAGGTTTTCACGAACGCTGGCCCAAATGTGTCGCCCTCATGTTGTGCCTCGCCGAGGGACTCTTCCGGATCAACGAATCTCACCGCGCCGTCGAACTTCTGCACTGCGCCAGCGCCCTCGACCCCGCCGGGGAGATCGTAAGCCGCTATTGGGGCGCCTCCCATCAATACACCAGCCTCTGGCCCAAACCCATTACCATCGCCCTGCCCGGCCCCCTCCCCACCGAAGTCGCCAATCTCGCAGGAATGAACCGATTGAAAAGCACTTCGGAATTGCCAAATCCCAAAACCCCAACCGCCAAATCAATCGAGACGCGACAAACGCCAAAACTCTACACTCCCTACTCTAACTCTAACTTCAAGAGTGAAGAACTGCGCGACATTCAATTCCAACTCAACACTGTCGCCTCAAAACTGGGGCAGGTGCGTTACTATCGGCGTCCGGCGCACGTTATCCTCTACAGCCACAATTTGCTATTTGCCAAGTTCGGGCCAGAGGGCAGTGCCGAGGTCATTGAGTTGATCAAAGAGTTGGGGGCAGTGACGGCTAAACACCGCGGCCTGCCCGTCATCCTCCACGCCCCCGACGATGTCTCGACGCTGGCTTCCTTCGGCCTCGACAAAGTTCAGCCGACGAACCCGTGGGCGATCAAAATGATGTTGCACGACATTGATCGTCAATTGACCCGGCGTGGCCGCGCCATCGGTTCGCTCCTCATTATCGGCGGAGACGATCTATTGCCATTCCATCGGTTGCCCAACCCGACCGATGATGTGGACGACGACATCCCCTCGGATAACCCTTACGGTTCCACCGACGACAATTACTTCATCCCCGAATGGCCGGTGGGGCGGTTGCCGTCTCCCTGTGGCCGCGACCCTGGCCCCTTGTGCCGGCTCCTGCAAAACACCATCGCCGCCCATCGCGCCGGAGCGCCGAATGGATCATGGTTGAGGCGACTGTTTGTGCGCCTCAAGTTTTGGAAGCGCGAGCCTTTCGACGACCCCTCCTCCATTGGTTACGCCGCCAACATTTGGAAAGAGGCCTCGCGCGAAGTGTTCGAGCCAATCGGCCCGGAGAAAAATCTGCACACCAGTCCCCCGCTTTCCGCCGACAGTGCGCCCGACTCGCACAAGATCGAATTGTCGTACTTCAATCTGCATGGCATCGAAGACGGCGCGGACTGGTTCGGCCAGCGGGATGTGGCCGACGGCCCTGGCGACGGCCCCACTTATCCGGTTGCTCTCCGCCCCTCTGACATTTCGGGTGAGCCAAGTGCGCCATCGCCGAAAGTCGTTTTCACTGAGGCCTGCTACGGCGCAAACATTTTGGAAAAAACTGCGCCAGATGCCGCACTGTGCTTACAGTTTTTGTCTGACGGAACGCAAACGCTCGTCGGCTCGACGAAAATTTCCTACGGCTCGATCAGCACGCCCCTCATCGGCGCAGACTTGCTGGGGCGATTGTTTTGGGAGAGTTTGTTGATCGGACTGCCCGCTGGTGAAGCCCTGCGCCGGGCCAAACTCTATCTCGCCCAAACCATGCACAAGCGCCAGAATTTTTTGGACGGCGAGGATCAAAAGACGCTGATCTCGTTTGTTTTATACGGCGATCCGTTGCTGGCGGGCATCAAGACTCAATCGCCCAAACACGTGGCGAAAGGATTGCCATCTGTTGAGACCAAAGCCATGGAATACGAATCGGGCCTCGCCGGCGACCTCAAACCTGAGTCCGTCGCCGAGATCAAATCCATGTTGGCCCGCTACCTGCCCGGGGCCGAGTCGGCTGAGGTGCGGCTCTCGCGCCCGCTCACGCCGCTGATGGCGAAGGGAAATACGCCGCCCACGCATCGCGTCTACACCTTCACCCACACCATTCGCCTTAACGCCCGCACCCTGCCCGCCTTCGCCCGCGTCACCATTAACAAGGCGGGGAAGGTGATGAAGGTGGCAATATCAAAATGATTGGCTTTCACTACTTCCCCGACGATGTGCATTACCGGGCTAAAGATTTGAAGGTGTGGTTACCGGAATTGAAAGCCCTCGGGGCGTCGTGGGTGACGCTCAGAGGCTCGCTCGCCCGCGCCATCCCCGAATCATTTTTGCGCCCACTGATCGAGTCCGGGATTGAGCCAATCATCTATTTGCAACCGGGCGCAGTGCAAGCCGTTGATCTCGACGCGCTGGAGGTGTTGTATCGCTGTTATGCCAGTTGGGGCGCGCGCTATGTCGTCGTCTATGATCAGCCCAACACCCGCGCCGCCTGGCCCGCCGAGGCCTGGGGCCACGACGATTTGGTCAATACCTTTCTCGATCTGCTCCTGCCGACTCTGCAATTGGCGCAGGCCAACGGCCTGACTCCGGTGTTCCCGCCGCTCAAACAGGTGGGCGATTATTGGGACACGTCGTTTCTCGACAAGGCACTGGTGTTGATGAAAGGGCGCGACCACACCCCATTGCTCGAGGTGATGACCTTCGGCATCTATGGCTTCACCAACAACCGGCCCGTTGACTGGGGGGCGGGCGGGCCGACTCAGTGGTCGGCGGCCAAACCCTATAACGTGCCGCCCGGATCGCAAGATCAGAGCGGGTTCAGGGCGTTCGAATGGTATGCCGATGTCATCCGCAACCGCCTCGGCAGTGAGCGGCCGATGGTGATGTTGGCCGGCGGCGCTGATCCCGACGACGCCGACTCAAATGAATGCAACACGGCAATTGCCCGGGCGGCGCTGGCGCATGATTTCCCGTCATACCTCCTCAACGTGAACTTCTGGTTGCTGGCGGGCGACGAGAGGGCGGCCTGGCGGCGCAGTGACGGCACGGCCCTGCCGGCGCTGGAGGCGGTGCGGCAGTTGGCGGCGACGGCCCGACAAACCGAAGCGGCAACCCCGGCCCAGTCCAAGGGCATCCCGAAGCATCTCCCAACGTCTCTCAAACCGATCTATCACTATCTGCTCTTGCCGTCTGCGGAATGGAGCAATTGGATCGCCGCTCTGGAATACGTCCGCAAGTTTCGGCCCACCTGCGGCTTTTCAATTGAGGAGGCTGTATATGCCGCCCACGTTACACTTCTTGGGGATGAGGGGGTGATCAATGCCGAAGTTGAACATGCTTTGCGCGCCGCCGGGTGCGAGGTCGAACGGGTTTGTGCTGGAGACGCCATCGCCACTCAAGATCAACTGAACGCCCGGGCCAGTGCTGGCACGAGATTTGCAACACTGTGAGGGATGATAATCAGACCTGACAGGTCTCGGAAAAGGGGGAGGAAAAAATGACGGTCATCAAAGTTCTGGGATTGGGCGGCGGCGGCTCGAATGCCGTAGACAGGATGATCCAGTTGGGCATCGACGGGGTGGAGTTTATCGCCGCCAACACCGACGCGCAGGCCCTGGGGCGCAGTGAAGCGCCCGTCAAACTGTGGTTGGGGGCCCGCACCAGCCGGGGCCTGGGTTCCGGCGGCGACCCCGAAAAGGGTCGCGAGGCCGCCGAAGAAAGCATCACCCTCATCGCCGATGCCGTTGAGGGCGCGGATATGGTCTTCATCGCCGCCGGTATGGGCGGCGGCACCGGCACCGGTTCGGCCCCCATCGCCGCAAAATTGGCGCGCGAGGCGGGCGCGGTGACAGTCGGCGTGGTCACTGTGCCATTTTCGTTTGAAGGCCCGCGCCGCTTAAGCAAAGCCCGGCAAGGCATTCAAAAATTGAAAGAGCATTGCGACACATTGATCATAGTGCAAAACGACAAGCTCGCTTCCATTCTGGCGCGCGATGTGTCGCTGGATGTGGCCCTGCGGGTGGCCGACGATGTTCTGCGGCAGGGCATTCAGGGCATGGCCGAGATCGTCACCCGCCCCGGGTTAATCAACGTGGACTTCGCCAACATCCGGGCGCTGATGCAATTGCCGGGCGGCGCGTTCATGGCTGTCGGACAGGGCAAAGGCAGTCACAAAGCCTGTGAGGCCATGCAGGACGCTTTGCTCCATAAACTTCTCGAAGACAATGCTCTGGACGAAGCGCAGGGGGTGCTCGTCCATTTCACTGGCGGCGAAGACCTGTCGCTATTTGAGATCAGTCAGGCGATGGAATTGATCAACCGTATCGTGCACTCCGAGGCGCAAATTGTGATGGGGACGACGCTCGACCCAATGATGATGGGACGGACGCAGGTGATTTTGGTTGCCACCGGCGTGAGTGAACGGATCAAGACCCCGAGGGAAACGGCCACCTATGTAGCGGCCCCGTCAGCGATGGCCCCATCGGTGACGGCCCCCACCCCGGTGCCGGTGAAGCCGGGGAGTCTAGCCGGGTCGTTGTTTGCCAACATCCCCACGCCAACGACATCTCAGCCCGATCCAACGTCGGCGGAATGGGACGTCACCGAAAGTTCGGAGCCAATATCATCAGCACCAGTGTTGTCGCCGGAAAATCTCGACATCCCTGCCTTCATGCGGCGGCGGCGACTGCTAGCCTCATCGAAATAGTAGCCTGCCTGGCCCCTTACGAGCGGCGGCGCAAGGCCCTGGGCTACGAAAGGAACCATCATGGCGCTCACGTCTTCACAACTCAATGCTATCGCCGAGCAGGTCTATCGCAAATTTCCCGAACTGAAGGGGTCGCGCCCGGCGGTGCAAAGCCGGAATGCCCCGGGCGCAAAATCGCCGGAAGCGGCGACGAATTATCTGGTCACGTTCAAGGGGAACGGCCAGACAGCGGGCCGTCAGCTCATCCAACGCGTGGTGCGGGTGACGGCGGATGCGCGCGGTAATGTGATCAAAATCAGTACCTCGCGCTAGAGAAAGCATGTGTTATATTTCAGGAGGGGGGACATGAACCACATCTTGCGTCATCAGACCAAACGTCTTGGTCTGACACATCAAGTTGAAGCGTTTCTCATTTCTCGCGCGGCAGAGGCCATGCACACCCTGTTGCGTTATTGGCCCAGCAAACGAGCCTTGCGGGCCATGGTGACGGACGTGGTGGGGGCGTCCCTAATTGGTCTGTGCATCGGCATCGTCATCCAATTGTTGCTTTACACCGCCTTTGGCTAGCGGGGTACGCTTTTCAAGATTTTTATGAAGTTTTGCCGAGTCTCGTTCCGGGCAGTGCTGGCGCTGTTGCTGGCAGTTGAAATTGTGGTGATGCCGTTTGTCTTTGCGCATCGCAACGTTTACGCCGACAAAATGGCGGGGTTTGGCTTGCGCGTTAACTTGATTGGCGAGGGCGACCCAACCCCCCTGCTCAATGCCGCGCAGATTATGCGTTCGGATTGGATAGCGCAGACCATTCGGTGGAAAGATATCGAGCCTCAACCGGGCCAGTTTACCTGGGAGCAGGTTGATGCCAGCGTCAAGGCCGCCCGCCTCTACGGGTTTCGTATTTTATTCAGCGTCGCCGGCGCACCGGATTGGAGCCGCTCGCCAGACAGCAACCTAGCTTTCGACGGGCCGCCGGCCGATTACGCAACGTTCGCCGCTTTCCTGACGACGCTGGCGACGCGATACGTCGGATTCGTTCAGGCTTATGAGATTTGGCCGGAAGCAAACCTCAACTCGCGCTGGGCCAGCCCAAACGGCGTCTCGCCCGTTCAATACACCGAACTTCTGCGCCAATCTTATCTGGCGGTCAAAGCCGCCGACCCGGCGGCCATCGTGGTGTCCGGGGGCCTCGCGCCCACCGGAGCCCACGACGGCTTCAACGTGATTGACGACCTGGCGTACTATCAAGGCCTGTACAATGCTGGGGCGGCCAATTATTTCGATGCCCTCGGCGTGCGCGTGGATGGCTACAACAATCCGCCAAACGACTCGCCGGCCGTCTCGACCGTGACGACCACCAGCTACAAAGGCCACACCAGCTTCTACTTCCGTCATTACGAGGACGTGCGAGTGATCATGGTCGCCAATGGCAACGCCGACAAGACGTTGTGGATCACCTCGGCGGGTTGGGCGTCATCGCCGACGACGATACCGGGAATGGAGTTTGCCGCCGACGTAAGCGAACAGCAACAGGCGGACTATCTGGCGATGGCACTGGCCCAAGTTCAGGCACAGCCTTACGTGGGTGTCGTTCTCATCAACAACTTCAACTTCGCGACGGCGGGCGATCCATATCTGGGGCTGTATAGCTTGATCCGGACGGACTGGTCAGCCCGTCCGGCGTTCATCACATTGGCGCAGTTACGTCAGGACTCTCTGTCCGCGCCGCCTTCTCAACCTCAATTGGCCTCTACGCATATCTTGCCGAACTGGACGCCGCGTCATCGGAATTTGCCATGACGTTGTTGCCTTCCGATTATGCTGAAACCAATGAGACAGAATATCCCAACCGCGTCCGCACCCGGCTATGGGTTTGGATCGTCATCGGGTTACTGTTCGTCATTGTCGGGCTGTCCATGCCAATTTGGTACGACGGGCGCGCCGAGGCTCCGCCTACGGCGACGCCATTGCCTGGCACATTTCGGACAGTTGTGTTACTGGGCATAGACTCAGCGCAGGCCCCGGCGCCCCAAATTGAGGCCGTTTGGCTGGTGCTGATTGCCCCCGATTATGAGACGATTGAGTTGGTGGGCCTGTCACCTGTACCCTTTCGTAATCTATACACACCGCAGGTTGGGTTGACAAGTGATGTGATTCAAGGCTATGCCAAAGGGGAGTTTGAGGGGACGATCATTTTTGATCATGCCGATCTGGCCGAACTGGCTGACACATTGGGCGGAGGCTGGCTCGACGGGGCAAAACTGGATGGAACAAGTCTGGTCAACTACATTGTCGCCGCGGATGCGAGCCGGCCGAATGATGAGCTGGTACGGCAGGCGGCGGTGATGCAAGGGCTGGTGGCAGAGATGTCTATTCGTGACCAGGATCTTAATCTGGCAGACCTCCTCGATATTCCCAGCCTGAGGTCAGTAGACGAGACTGAGCTTCACGATATTCTGTCTCATTTTTCACCAGTGATAATGTCGAAGATCCGATTTCGAGTTTACAGTGGCGGGCCGTGATCCGAGTAGTAAGCATTTTAAATGCCCACGCGCATTATGGGACATAGGTGATGACCCGTCCCAAATTTTCAATTGCGCCCGCCCTCGATGAGCCGCCAATGATATAGAGGTGGCCGCCCACTGCGGCGACGGCCTCCCCGTGCAATGGAATTGGCATCTGGGGAGCAAACCCCCATGCCTGAGTCCCCGGATCAAAAACCGCCAGTGTTGTCAATGTTTCATTGCCGTTGATGATGATCTCCCCACCCGCCGTCACAATTTGCCCGCGCAGAACTGCCGCCCCAAATCCACTTTGTGGGCGCAACAGCGGCGGCCCCTCGCGCCATACATCCTTCACCGGATCGTAAACTTCAATCGAGATCAATTCGCCGACTCCAGCCCAGCGCCCGCCGAGGGCATAGAGGAGGCCGTTGAGGGCGACGGCGGCAAAATGTTCACGGGGCTGACTCGCCGCGGCTAGCGAACGCCAACCATTATTTGCCGGATCGTATTCGAGCAAGCTTTGTGTGCCGCCGACCCCGCCGACGATGTAAATTTTTTCATTTAGCATAACCGCCGCACCGGAGAGGCGGGGTTCGGGCATGGATGCCGCAGACCCCCACGAGTCGGTTGAAGGGTTGTAGGCATAAACTCTATCCGTGGGTTCCCATGAGCCAGCGGCGGCCCCGCCGAAGACAAAAACTTTTCCGCCCGCGGCGGCGGCCATGAGGTGGTGTCGTCCTTCCGGCAGTGGCGCGAGGTCATCCCAGACACCGGTGACCGGCTCATAGGTTTGAAAGACGGTCTCACCGCCGAAGCCGCCGGGGACGTAGATGAGGCCGTTGAGGACGGCGGCGGGCATCTCGGATCGTGCAGGCTGTTGGGCTGTACCGCCGCGCCACTCGCCGTGCAGAAGGTCGGGCGTAGCCTGCCCAAAGGCTTCGTAAACTGGTTGGCCCACTGTATCCTCTGGCAGTGACAACCCCAGCACATAGGCGGCTGTGGCCGCCGTGTCGGTGGTGGTCACCACAGACTCGATTGGATGATCGGCCAGCACGTTCGGCCCGGCGATGATCCACGGGATGGCCATGTCTTCGGGGATGTCGGAGCCGTGGATCGTGCTGTGTCCGCCGTGATCGGCGCTGACGATGACGATGGTGTTTTCGGGCAAGGCGTCAAGGATGCGACCCACCGCTTCATCGGTGTTGGAGATTTCGATGATGTAGGTTTCCGACATCCAACCGGTGAAATGGCCGAAGAAGTCGGTGTTCGGCAGATGGACGAACATGAGATCAAAATCGGACTGGATGGCCGCCACTGTTTGATCAGCCACATCCTGATCCCCGCCGGTCGCATACAAGAAAGAGTCAACAGTCCCTGGGGCGTTGAATTGGGCCATCTTTTCTTTGCCCACCACCATCACCGTCCGCAGTCCGGCCTCGTGGGCGATTGAAAATATCGTCGGCGCCTGGATCGTGCCACGACCCGGCAAGTTGTCGTTCCAGGTAATGCCATGCCCTTCAGGGGTGTAGCCGGACAGCATCGAGGCGTGTGAGGGCAAGGTCACGGGTGGAAACGTGGTCTGCGCGCTCCACGAATATGATCCGCGCTTGGCTAATGCGAAGAGATTGGGCGCATTCGCCTGCAACAGGGCATCGGGGCGCAGGCCGTCAACCGAAATGATGACGACCTTTGGCTTGGGTTGAGGTGTTGGGGTAAGGGTGGCAGTCGGGGATGGTGTCAGCGTGGGAGTCAGAGTTAGGGTAGGCGTTGGGGTGAATGTCGGTGGCGTAATCGTCGTCGGCGAGGGGGTGGGCGTGGCCACGGGAGTGGCCGTCGGAGTCGGGGCGACGCAAGCGGCGAGAAGAAAGAGAGTGATAAAAGTGATTTGTAGTCGCATGTATGTTGAAGATGGATACGGTCGTTATCCTACCATGGCCAACACTTCTTCCCGGCTCGGCATCGAAGATTGCGCCCCGGCTTTGGTGACCGACAGCGCACCGGCGGCTAAGGCCCAGCGAATCGCGGACTCAAGCGGCAGACCTTGATCGAGCGCGGCGGCCAGCCCGCCGTTGAAGGCATCTCCAGCGGCGACGGTGTCCACCGCTTCAACCTTGAAAGCTGAATACATCCGCCCACGATCAGCATCCGCCACATACGCGCCGCGTGCTAGGTACGCGCCGCGACTGCCAAGTTTAATGATGACGTGCTTCGCCCCCCACCCTAACAAAACCTTCGCCGCGCGTTTAATTGAGTCATCGTCGCTCACGGGGAAGCCAACAAGCAATGCCGCTTCACTCTCGTTCGGAGTCAAATAATCGGTGAGGGCATAGAGTTCGGGCGGCAGTGGTCGGGCCGGGGCGGGATCGAGAATCACGGTCAGGCCGCGTTCATGCGCGGCGCGCGCCGCCGCCACAACCCTGTCGAGCGGCGCCTCGAGTTGCAGCATCAAGATCTTCGCCCCGTCGAGCGCCGATTCCAGCCGCGCTACATCGCTTGAGTCAATCGCCCCGTTCGCGCCGGGGATGACGATGATATTGTTTTCCGCACGGTCATCTACCGCAATGACGGCCACCCCGGAGGGGCCAGGCGTGGCGAGCACACCCGACACGTCCACGCTATAGTCGCGCAGGCCCTCACGCAGAGTTCCGCCGAAGACATCCTCCCCCACCCGCCCGATCATTTTGGTGGCCGCGCCGAGCCGGGCACAGGCCACAGCTTGATTCGCGCCCTTGCCGCCGGGCGCGGTGAAGAAGGTGTGGCCGATGAGGGTTTCGCCGGGCGCCGGCAGGCGCGGTGTGCGCGCCACCAAATCCATGTTGATGCTGCCGAAGACGAGAATAGGCATAGACGTATTGCGTATCGCGTATAGCTTATCGCATATCGCGGGTAGTTCGACACAATAAGCGACAAGCCATTAGCGATACGCCATCAGCGAAAGTGTGTCAGCGGTGTGCATTCGCAGACCGGGCAAATCGAAATAAGTTGTGGTGAAGCCAAGTTGTTCGGGCAGTAACATTGCATCCGTTTCCCGTCCGTTGTCAGCCTCTTTCGCTCAAAATCTATCTCTGCTATATTGCAGTTAGGGTAGGGAGTAAGAGTAATCGCCAGTCTCCAGTTTACCCGCTCTAACTCTAACTCAAAACTCTCACTTTTAGGAGACGCACCATGCCCCAGTTTGTCGCCGCCATAGATCAGGGAACGACCAGCACCCGTTGCATGATCTTCAACCACGGCGGTCACGTCGTCGCCCTTGGCCAAAAAGAGCATCAACAAATCTACCCCCAGCCTGGTTGGGTCGAACATGACCCGCTGGAAATTTGGGCGCGCACCGAACAGGTCATAAACGGCGCACTCGTCAAAGGCGGCGTCAGTTCGCACGACATTGCCGCTATCGGCATCACCAACCAGCGCGAGACCACGGTGGTCTGGGACAGGGCCACCGGCCGGCCGATCTACAACGCCATCGTCTGGCAGGATACACGCACCGCCGACATTTGCAAAAAGCTGGCGAGAGCCGGGGGACAGAATCGTTTCCGCCACAAAGCCGGTCTGCCCTTAGCCACCTACTTCTCCGGCCCGAAGATCAAGTGGATTCTCGACAACGTGCCGGGTGCGAAGGCGCGGGGGCGCAAAGGCGAGATTCTATTCGGCAACATTGACACCTGGTTGATCTGGAACCTCACCGGCGGCCCGAAAGGCGGCGTCCACGTCACCGATGTCTCCAACGCCAGCCGTACCCTGTTGATGAATTTGAAAACGCTGGATTGGGACGACGAGATTTTAAAAATCATGGGTGTGCCGCGAGAGATGTTGCCGACGATCCGGGCTTCGAGCGATTTCTACGGGGACGCCATCGGCGCGGCGGCGGGCGTGCCGGTGGCGGGCGACCTCGGCGATCAACAAGCCGCCCTCTTCGGCCAAACGTGCTTCGGCGTGGGCGAGGCCAAGAACACTTACGGCACCGGATGCTTCATGCTCCTCAACACCGGCCACACGCCGGTGCAATCGAAGAATGGGTTGCTCACCACCCTCGGTTACAAGATCGGCAACGAGAAACCGGTGTACGCGCTCGAAGGCTCAATTGCGATTACGGGCGCGCTGGTGCAATGGTTGCGCGACAACCTGGGGCTGATTGAAAAATCCAGCGATGTCGAGACCCTGGCCGCAACCGTCGCCGATAATGGCGGCATCTATTTTGTCCCCGCCTTCTCCGGCCTCTACGCACCGTATTGGAAGGGCAACGCACGCGGGGCCATCGTGGGCATGACGCGCTACGTGAACAAAGGCCACCTCGCCCGGGCCGCGCTTGAAGCGACAGCGTACCAGACTCGCGAAGTGCTGGATGCGATGAATAAAGACTCCGGGGTGAAATTGAAGGCCCTCAAAGTAGATGGCGGCATGGTCTTCAACGACGCCCTGATGCAGTTTCAAGCCGACATGCTCGGCGTCCCCGTCATCCGCCCCAAAGTGGCCGAGACCACCTCGCTCGGCGCGGCCTACGCCGCCGGACTCGCCGTGGGCTTCTGGAGCAAAGTCGAAGACCTGCGCGCCAACTGGGGCAAAGACAAAGAATGGACTCCGGCGATGCCAACGAAGGGACGCAAGAAGTTATACGCTGGCTGGAAGAAGGCGGTGACACGGACGTTCGATTGGGTGGAATAACGTATTTCGTATTCCATATTGCGTAAACGGAATACGAAATACGCACTACGCGGTATACACTGGAGACGACTATGGACAGCTGGGTCTATCTCTTCGAGCAGGGCGATCGGAGCATGGTATCAACGCTCGGCGGCAAGGGCGCGGGGCTGGCCGAGATGTCGCGGGCAAGTCTGTCCGTGCCACCCGGCTTCATCATCACCACCGAGGCCTGCAACGCCTATTACGCCAACGACAAACTCTTCCCTGAAGGCATGTGGTCGCAGAGCAAGGCCGCACTCAAAGTCGTCGAAGAGAAGACCGGCAAACGATTCGGCGACCCCGCCAACCCCTTGTTGGTTTCCGTCCGCTCCGGCGCGCCCATCTCCATGCCCGGCATGATGGACACCGTCCTCAACCTGGGTCTCAACGCCCATACCCTCAATGGTCTCGCCAAGCTTACCGGTGACGAGCGCTTTGCCTGGGACGCCTATCGCCGCTTCGTACAAATGTTTGCCAACATTGTGCTGGATGTTCCCAAAGACAAACTGGATCGGGCAATGGAGGCCGTCAAAACCCGCGCCGGTGTCCACCGCGACTCCGATCTCACCGTTGCCGACCTCAAAGCTATCGTGGATCGATTCAAAGAGATCATCTTCGGCGAGACCCGGCAAAACGTCCCCGACGACCCCGAAGAGCAACTGCGGATGGCCATCGCCGCCGTATTTGACTCGTGGTCGAGCCGCCGGGCCGTTGATTACCGCCGCGTCAACCGCATCAGCGACACGCTGGGCACGGCGGTGAATGTGCAAGCGATGGTGTTTGGCAACGCCGGAGATGATTCGGGGACGGGCGTGGCCTTCACCCGCAACCCCAACACAGGTGAGCCGACTCTGTTCGGGGAATATCTCACCAACGCCCAGGGCGAAGACGTGGTGGCCGGAATCCGCACCCCGCTCCCCATCCAACAAATGGCCGAGGCCATGCCCGAAACCTATCGCCAGTTTTTGCAGACCGCGCGCCAGCTTGAGTCGCACTACCACGACATGCAGGATTTGGAGTTCACCATCGAGCGCGGCAAGTTGTGGATGTTGCAGACGCGGCAGGGCAAACGTACCGGCAAGGCCGCCACTCGCATCGCCATTGATCTGGTGAACGAGGGCGTAGTCGCGCGCAAAGAGGCCGTGATGCGAGTCGCGCCGGAGCATATTGATCAACTTCTGCATCCTATCGTGGATCCAGCGGCGAAAGCGACAACGCTGGCCACAGGTCTGCCCGCTTCTCCGGGGGCGGCCTCGGGCAAAGCGGTGTTCGACGCCGATGAGGCCAAGTTCCTGGCCGAGGCCGGCGAGAAAGTAATCCTCGTC
>Ga0247727_10007135_pt1 | contig 21500 bp, 15 predicted proteins | sample WisWelCaveWW1625_FD_202498 | JGI IMG/M metagenome (GOLD analysis project Ga0247727, IMG submission 202498) | Biofilm microbial communities from Wishing Well Cave, Virginia, United States - WW16-25 | ecosystem: Environmental > Aquatic > Deep subsurface > Groundwater > Cave microbial mat | place... | reverse complement strand
ATCTCTGCGCCCGGCACGCCGTCCCTGCTTCAAGTTTCCCGCCATGGCCCTCGCCGCCTTTTGCGGCTAGGCATAGCCTGTCCCCGGGGCCCGGGAAACGGGGGTCCGCCATGACCAGAGGGCTAACCAAGCCCGCACCGTGCAACAAGCCGGCCGTTGTGCCGCCCAAGTCCGGGCTCTATCGTGAAATTTCCCGCCGTCGCAGCGGGATGTTGCGAGAGGGAAAAGCCATGCCTGTCAAGTTCGCCGCTGCCCGCTTCACGGCAGAGGAGGCGCTGCAGTTCCACTCCCAGGGCAAGCCGGGCAAGCTCGAGATCACGCCGACCAAGCCGCTCACCACCCAGCGCGATCTCTCGCTCGCCTATTCGCCTGGTGTCGCGGTGCCGGTGCAGGCCATCGCCCAGGATCCGCAGCTCGCCTACGACTACACCAACAAGGGCAACCTGGTGGCCGTGGTCTCGAACGGCACGGCCATTCTCGGGCTGGGCAACCTCGGCGCGCAAGCCGCCAAACCGGTGATGGAGGGCAAAGGCGCACTGTTCAAGCGCTTCGCCGATATCGACGGCATCGATTTGTTGATCGACACCGCCGATGTCGATGCCTTCATCAACTGCGTGCGCTACCTGGGGCCCAGCTTCGGCGGCATCAATCTCGAGGACATCAAGGCGCCGGACTGCTTCATCATCGAGGAGAAGCTGAAGGAGCTGCTCAACATCCCGGTGTTCCACGACGATCAGCACGGCACCGCCATCATCGCCGCCGCCGGGCTCATCAACGCGCTCGAGCTCACGGGGCGCGACATCAAGAACTTCAAGCTGGTGGTCAACGGCGCGGGTGCTGCCGGCATCGCCTGCCTGGAGCTGCTGATGGCCATGGGCATGCCGCGCAAGAACGTGATCTTCTGCGACACCAAGGGCGTCATCTATCGCGGCCGCAAAGACGGCATGAACCAGTGGAAGTCGGCGTTCGCCGCCGAGACCAGGGCGCGCTCACTGGCCGACGCGCTCGAAGGCGCCGACGCGTTCTTCGGCCTCTCGGCCGCCGGCACCATGACCAAGGACATGGTGCGATCGATGGCGGACAAGCCCATCATCTTCGCCATGGCCAATCCCGACCCGGAGATCACGCCGGAGGAGGTGGCCGAGGTGCGGTCCGACGCCATCGTCGCCACCGGCCGCTCGGACTATCCCAACCAGATCAACAACGTGCTGGGCTTTCCCTTCATCTTCCGTGGCGCGCTCGATGTGCAGGCCTCGACCATCAACGAGGCCATGAAGATCGCCGCCGCCAAGGCGCTGGCAGAACTTGCGCGCGAGGACGTGCCCGACCAGGTGGCGGCCGCCTTCCTCGGCCGGCAGGTCAAGTACGGGCCCGAGTACATTATTCCCGCGCCGTTCGACCCGAGGCTCATCAGCCGCGTGCCCCACGCCGTCGCCAAGGCGGCGATGGAAACCGGCGTCGCGCGCCGGCCGATCGTCGACATGGAGGGCTATGCGGCGCAGCTCTCCGGCCGCCTCGATCCGGTGGCCGGCTGGCTCGCCAGCATCATTCAGCAGGTGCGCAACGCGCCCAAGCGCATCATCTTCGCCGAGGGCGAGCAGCCGCAGGTCGCGCGCGCCGCCAATGCCTTCCACAACCTGGGCCTCGGGGAGCCGGTGCTGGTTGGGCGGCTCGAGCCCATCCGCGAGACCTTCGCGGCGGCCGGCCTCGAATTGACCGACGCGATCGAGACACACGACACCAGCAGGGACGAGCGCCGGCACGAGTACGCGGAGTTCCTCTACAGCCGCCTGCAGCGCCAGGGCTACCTGCTGCGCGACTGCCAGCGCCTCGTCAACAACGACCGCAACGTCTACGCCGCCTGCATGGTGGCCATGGGCCACGCCGACGGCATGGTGACCGGCGTCACCCGCAACTGGTACACCGCCTACGAAACGGTGCGGCATGTGTTCGATGCCCGGGCCGGGCGCCGGGTGATCGGCGTGTCGATTGCGCTGATCCGCGGCCGCGCGGTGCTGGTGGCCGATGTCAGCGTGATCGACATGCCTGATGGGCAGCAGCTGGCCGACATCGCCGAGGAGGCGGTGCGGGTGGCGCGGCGCCTGGCCATGGAGCCGCGCGTGGCGCTGCTGGCCTACTCCACGTTCGGCCATCCGCGCGGCGAGCGCTCCGACAAGGTGCGCGAAGCCGTGTCCATCCTCGACCAGCGCCAGGTGGACTTCGAGTACGACGGCGACATGGCCGCCGACGTGGCGCTGAACCGCGAGGCCATGAAGCAGTATCCGTTCTGCCGCCTGAAGGACACGGCCAACGTGCTGATCATGCCGGCGTTCCACTCGGCCTCGATCTCGACCAAGATGCTGAAGGAGCTTGGCGGCGCGACTCTGATCGGACCGATGCTGGTGGGCCTGACGCACTCGGTGCAGATCTGCGCGCTCGGCGCCAAGGACAGCGACGTTTGCAACCTAGCGGCGCTGGCGGCGTACGACATCAACGGGTGAGGTTTGGGGAAGTAGGGATAAGGTTTCAGGTTTCAGGGGTCAGGGATTAGAGGTGAACCCTGAAACCTGATCCCCGAAACCTGAAACCTGACAAAGGCAACGACCATGGGCCCACTCGCCGGATACCGCATCGTGGAGATGGCCGGCATCGGCCCGGCGCCGTTCGCGGCCATGCTGCTGGCCGATATGGGCGCGGAGGTCATTCGCGTCGATCGGCGCGAGGCCGCCGACCTCGGGCTGCCCGGCCGCGAGGTCAAGTTCGATGTGCTGCACAGGGGCCGCCGCTCGATCGCCGTCGACGTCAAGGCCGAGACCGGGCGCGATGTCGTGAAGCGGCTCGCGGCGAAGGCCGACGCGATCATCGAAGGTTTCCGCCCGGGTGTGATGGAGCGGCTGGGGCTCGGGCCCGATGTGCTGCTCGCGATCAACCCCAAGCTCGTGTTCGGCCGCATGACCGGCTTCGGCCAGGACGGCCCGCTCGCCCAAGCCGCAGGCCACGACATCAACTACATCGGGCTCGCCGGCGTGCTGCATGCCATCGGCCGCAGAGGCGAGGCGCCGGTGCCGCCGCTGAACCTGGTGGGCGATTTCGGCGGCGGCGGCATGTTCCTGGCCTTCGGCGTGGTGTGTGCGCTCTTGGAGGCGCAGCGGTCCGGCAAGGGCCAGGTGGTCGACGCCGCCATGGTCGACGGCTCGGCCACCCTGATGGCGCTGATGTACGGCATGTTCTCGCAGGGCATGTGGAGGGACGAGCGCGGCGTCAACATCCTCGACACGGGCGCGCCATGGTACGACACCTACGCCACCAAGGACGGCAAGTGGCTGGCCGTCGGCGCCATCGAGAAGCGCTTCTACGAGGAGTTCGTCGAGCTGCTCGGTTTGCAACTGAGCGACTTGCCCAAGCAGCACGACCGCAACGGCTGGCCGGACCTCAGGCCCCGCTTCGCGGAAGCCATCGCCACCAGGACACGCGACGAGTGGGAGCGCATCTTCGCAGGCAGCGACGCCTGCGTGGCGCCGATCCTGGCACTCGGCGAAGTGGCCGACCATCCCCACAACAAGGCGCGCGGCACCTTCGCGAGGCGCGACGGCGTGCTGCAGCCGGCGCCGGCGCCGCGGTTCTCCCGCACGGTACCGGAGATGGGCGCGCCGCCGCGGCAGTCCGGTGCCGACACCGAGGCCGTCCTCGGCGATTTCGGATTTTCGCAGGCCGAGATCGCCAAGCTGAGAGACACCGGCGTGGTCGGGGCCGCGAAGGCCGAGCGCTGATCCAGTGGCGCTGCAAACCGGCTTGCGGCTTCTCCTCATGCCTTCGCTGCGAGCCCGCGCTTCTCGAGCAGCGCCGCCGGCGTCGGCAGCCGGCCGCGGAAGGCCTTGTAGGCTTCCGCCGGATCCCGCTTGCCGCCGGCGGCATAGATGTGGTCGTGCAGCCGCCGCGCGATCGCGGGATCGAAAATGTCGCCCGCCTCCTCGAACGCCCGGAACGCGTCGGCGTCCATCACCTCCGACCACATGTAGCTGTAGTAGCCCGACGCATATCCGCCGATGATGTGCTGGAAGTGCGGGATGCGATGGCGCATGCCGATCTCAGGTAGCGCGCCGATCTTGTCGATCGTCTCCTTCTCGAAGGCGTCGACGTCGAGGCCGTCGGCCTCCTCCAGCTGGTGCAGGTCGAGATCGACGATTGCCGCCACCACGTATTCCACCGTCGCGAAGCCCTGGTTGAAATTGCGCGCCGCCTTGATCTTCTTCAACAGCGCCTCGGGCAGCGGCTTGCCGGTCCTGTAGTGCCGCGCGAACTTCCGCAGCACCTGCGGGTGCATGATCCAGTGCTCGTAGAGCTGCGAGGGCAGCTCGACGAAGTCCTTCTCGACGCTGGTGCACGAGACCGCCGGATAGGTCACATCGGACAAAAGCCCGTGCAGGGCATGCCCGAACTCGTGGAACAGCGTGCGCGCGTCGTCGACGCTGAGGAGCGCGGGCTCGCCCGGCGCGGCCTTGGCGAAGTTCATGACGTTGACGATGATCGGACGCACCTCTTGCGCATCGAGCTTGTGCTGGTCGCGCCAGCGCGACATCCAGGCGCCCGAACGCTTGGAGGGCCGGGCGAAATAGTCGGCGAGGAACAGGCCGATGTGGCGTCCGTCCGCACCCGTCACCTCGAAGCAGCGCACCTCGGGGTGGTAGACCGGCAGGTCGGTGCGCTCCGTGAAGCTCATGCCGAACAGCCTGTGCGCCACGTCGAAGGCGGCGGCGATGACGTTGTCGAGCTGCAGGTACGGCTTCACCTCGGCCTCGTCGACGTCGAACTTGGCCTTGCGCACCTTCTCCGCGTAGTAGCGCCAATCGGAGCCGGCCAACTCGAAGTTGCCGCCCTCGGCCCGTACCGCCTTTTGCAAATCGTCGCGCTCCTCACGGGCGCGCCCCCTGGCCGGCTTCCACACTTCCATCAGCAGCTTGCGGACATTGGCCGGCGTCTTCGCCATGGTGAATTCGAGCGCCGCGTCGGCCGAGGTCTTGAAGCCGAGCAGCCGCGAGCGCTCGGCCCGCAGCTTCAGGATCTCCGCCACGACCTTGCGATTGTCGGTCTTGCCGCCGTTGGCGCCGCGCTGCCGCCAGGCCTTGAAGGCTTGCTCGCGCAGGTCGCGCCGAGCCGAGAACTGCAGGAATGGCTCGATGCTCGAGCGCGACAGGCTGATGGCATGCTTGCCCTCGTGGCCGCGCTCGTTGGCCGTCTGCGCGGCCGCCTCCCGCACGGCATCTGGCAGGCCGGCAAGCTCGTCCGCGGAGTCCAGCATCAGCAGGAATGCCTCGTCCGCCAGTACATTCTGGTTGAACCTGGTGCCCAGCGTCGCCAGCCGTTCCGCGATCGAAGCGAGACGCTTCCGGGCCTTGGCGTCGAGCGCCGCGCCTGCCCGCACGAACCCGCGATGGTAGCGTTCCAGCACGCGCGCCTGCTCCTCGTAGAGATCGAGGCTTGCCCTGTTCTGCATCAGCGCGTCGACCCGCCGGAACAACTTGGTGTCCTGGTAGATGCGCATGCCGTGCATGGCGTAGCGCGGCGCAATCTCGCGCTCGATCGCCTGGATGGTCGCGTTGGTGTCGGTGCCGGCGAGGTTGTAGAAGACGCTGGCCACACGATTGAGACTGCGCCCGGCCCGCTCCAGCGCTTCGATGGTGTTTTCGAAGGTCGGCTTGGCCCGATCCTTGGCGATCAAGGCAATCTCGTCGGTATGGTCGGCGAAGGCCTGCTCGAACGCCGGCATAAAGTGCTTGTCGCGCACACGGTCGAACGGCGGCATCTCGAACGGCGTAGTCCACGGCGCAAGCAGGGGGTTCTTCGACGCGCCTGCCTTGTGCACCGATGCTGCGGTTTTGGCGCCGCCTGCAGTCGCCTTCGTCTTCGCCGCTGTGGACTTGCTCGCCATCGCCCGTATCCCGTGCCCTGTCGGAAGGGTGGAGCTATGCGGCCTGTTCGCGACATTGTCGAGACGCGCTTTGGAATGGAGCGGAAAGCCGGAGCCGGATCACGCGCGCTGCCCGAAGATCTCGGAGCCGATGCGTACGTGAGTTGCGCCGAAGCCGATCGCCGTCTCGAAGTCGGCGCTCATGCCCATGCTGAGCCCCTTCAGGCCCAGCTCGCCGGCGAGCTTGGCGAGGAAGGCGAAATGCACGCCCGCCTCCTCGTCGAGCGGGGGAATGCACATTAGGCCAGCGATATCGAGCCCGAGGTCCTCGCGGCAAAAGCGCAAGAGGCTCGCCGTCTCCTTCGGCGCCGCGCCGGCTTTCTGCGGCTCCTCGCCCGTGTTGACTTGAATGAACAGCTGCAGGCGTTTGCCTTGCTTCGCCATTTCCTGGGCCAGGGCTTCTGCAATCCTCGCCCGGTCTATGCTGTGCATGGCATCGAAGAGCTGCACTGCTTCCTTGACCTTGTTCGACTGCAGCGCTCCGACCAGATGCAGCTCGATGTCGGGACAGCGCTCGCGCAGGGCAGGCCATTTGGCGCGGGCTTCCTGCACGCGGTTCTCGCCAAAGGCGCGGTGGCCGGCCTCCAGGACGGGCACGATGGCGCCGGGGCCGAAGGTCTTGGTGATGGCGATGAGCCGGACCGAGGCGGGATCGCGACCGGCGGCCTGGGCGGCAACGGCGATGCGCGCTGAGACAATGGCAAGACGTGCCTGAGCGGCTTGCGGGTTCTCACTCATGGCCCTGGACGTTTTGTTCCTCGCGCGGGTGGCGGCCGCTTTGCATGTGGGTACTGCTTGCCGCAACCGCTACTGCGGGCAAAGGCTACGGCTGGCCCCGAAGCAACATTGCAGCCCGTTAATCCTCTTACTGACTGTAACCTGACGGTCACGCAGGTCCGGCGCCTTCACCGCGCCGCAGGTCATCCCTGCTTTCGCCGTCACTTCACCGAAAGAGGGCCAAGAAAGCTGCATAGGCTGCGCCTCTTGCATGGAACCATTCCGGAAAGGCAAAAACATGCGCATTCGCTCTATTGCACCTCTCGCTGCGGCGGCTTTCGCGGCGCTTGGGCCCGGTAGCGGGCCCGCTTCTGCCGATGCCAGCCAGCGCCTGTCGGGACCGCATCTGCACGCAAACCTGGCCATCTACTTCGTCCATGGCCTCAGCGCGGCCGGTCCGGTGCCGCTCACCCTGACGGAGGCCCTGGTGAAGGGCAAAGCTCAGGTGATCGAAACCGGCCAGGTCAACGAGCTCAAAATCGAGAATACCGGCGACGAGGAGGTGTTCATCCAGGCCGGCGACATGGTGAAGGGGGGCAGGCAGGATCGCGTTCTCACGGTGAGCCTGCTGCTGCCGCCGCGATCCGGATTGATCCCCATCGCCTCCTACTGCGTGGAGCCGGGCCGGTGGACGGCCCGCGGCTCCGAGGACGCGACCCGCTTCACCAGTGCGTCGGAGGCGATGCCTTCGCGCCGGGCGCTGATCATCATGGCGGCGCCGCCGAGCGCCGAATCTGTGGGGCTGGCGGGCGGTCAGCGCAAGCACGGCAGCGATACTGCAGGCAGGCAGCAGCAGGTGTGGGACTCGGTGGCCAAGATTCAGGCGGACCTTTCTGCCGGCCTCAACGCCCGCGTGTCCGCCCCGCAATCGGTGACGAGCCTACAGCTTTCACTGGAGCACACCAAGCTCAAGGAGGCGCAGACGGCCTATGTAGCGGCAATCGAGGCGCAGGGCTTGAAGGACGACGATGTGGTCGGCTACGTCGCCGCCGTCAACGGCAAGACCGTCAGCGCCAACATCTATCCCTCCAATGGCCTGTTCAGGAAGACCTGGCCGAAGCAGCTGGCTGCCGTCGTCACCGAGGCGATCGGGGACAAGTCTGGCGCGGCTGCGGTCGTGGCGCCGCCCGTCAGCGCGGTGCAGGAGTTCCTGGCTGCGGCGGAGAAAGGCGCGGCGCGGGGACGAGAGACCGCTGCAAAGATGTTCCAGGAAACGCGCGACAGCGAGGGCGCGCTCTACAATGAAGCCCGCGGTCCCGGCGGCAGGTGGGTGCACAGGAACTACCTGGCGAAGTAGTAGCTAAGCCCGCTGGAATTCCGGTCGCGTCGGCAGGTCGCTAATGCTGGCGAGGATCAGGTCGGCGGTGCCGGCCAGGTCCTCGCGCGCGCTGGTGCCGCCGAGCACGCCGACGGTGAGGCCGGCGCCGGCTGCGCGGCCCATGGCGAGGTCGTGCACCGCATCGCCGACCATGGCGACCTCGGCGGGCTCGACGGCCATCGCGGCGCAGAACGCATACACCATGCGCGGGTCGGGCTTGCTGCCGAAGCCCGAATCGCAGCCGACGGTGAAATCGAGCAGCGCCAGGATACCGCTGCGCGCCAGGGAGGCCACCAACCCGCCTTCCGAATCGTTGGTGGCGACCCCGAGCTTGAAGCCGCGCCGCTTCAGCTCGCCAAGCGTGCGCTCGGCGCCATCGACCGGCACGGCGCGCCTGGCGCCGCCATCGCGGCAGATGCGGTCGATGGCAACGGCAAGGTCCGGCGGCGTGCGGCTGCCGAGATGCTCCGCGAAGGCGTTGGCGATGTCATAGATGCTCCCAGCGGCCAGCACTGAATTGGCCGTCACCGCGCCGGTGTCGGGGTCCTGGCCGCAGAGCCGCAGCAGCTCGGCCGCCAGCGCGGTATCGCCCCGTGCAGCGTAGAGCGCCGCCTCCTTGTTGATCGGCACCCAGGTTCGCCGGTAGTCGATGAGGGTGCCGTCCTTGTCGAACAGGATGCCCTTGATGGCCATCGTCAGCCCCTCCCCGGCTAGAGCTGCTTTTCAAGCGGCGCAGACGGCGGCACCGGTGCCGGCGTGGATCGACAGGTCGCGGATGGTCGGCGCCGTGCCGGTGAGAGGATTGGCCGGATCCCAGGCGATCTTGATTTCGGTGAAACGCGCGGCCTGCGCGTCATAGAGCAGGAGACGCCCTGCCAGGCTCTCGCCCAATCCCAGGATCTCCTTCAAGACTTCGGTCGCTTGCAGAGTCCCGATCACGCCGACAGCGGCCCCCAGCACCCCGACCTCCGCGCAGTTGGCCACGGTGCCGGGCGGAGGGGCCTCAGGGAAAAGGCAGCGATAGCTGGGATAGGGCTCGCCATCCGGGCCCTTCTCGTATGGCTTGAAAGTGGTGACATAGCCGTCGAAGGGGCCGACCGCGGCGAACACCAGCGGCTTGCGGGCGAGGCAGCACGCGTCACTAACCAGATAGCGGGTCGCGAAGTTGTCGGAGCCGTCGGCCACGATGTCGTAGCGTGAAACGAGCGAAAGGGCGTTCGCTGCATCGATGCGCTGGTCGTAGGTCTCAACGCGCACGTGCGGGTTGAGCCTGGCGATGGTCTCGCTGGCGCTATCGACCTTGGCGACGCCCACCCGCGGCGTGTCGTGCACGATTTGCCGCTGCAGGTTGTCCAGAGACACGCGGTCGTCATCGATGATGCCTATGGCGCCGACGCCCGCCGCTGCCAGGTACACGAGCATGGGCGAGCCCAGGCCGCCCGCCCCGACCACCAGAACCCTGGCAGCCTTGAGCTTCTGCTGGCCCTGGCCGCCGACCTCGCGCAGGACGAGATGCCGCTTGTAGCGCTCGATTTCCGGCGTGGTGAGGGCCATGCGGTGTGGGGTCCCTACATCGATTGGGAATAGTCTACTGCAAATATGGGCAGCCATGTGTGACATTGCAGGCCGCGCGTATTTGAGAGTCGTGCGCGATGCGTTCGACCGGCTTCCTTTGCCTGGCCGGGCGCCGGCGCCTCCGCCAACACCGCCAAGTTTCGTCAAATTGGCCAGGGCATCGCTGAAGGGCGACGACGGCGAGGTTCAGAGCGACGTGCCTGCCTTGCCAAGCTGCGGAAACCGGCCCTCGATGGGATAGGCCGGGTCGTTGAAGCCGGGCGTCGAGGGGTGGCCGGGAGTCACCAGGCTGTCGGCGAGCGACTCGTCCTCCGCAGTCCATTTGTAGTCGAGCGCGCCGAGATAGCTCACCCATTGCTCGAAGGTGCGGGGGCCGGCGATCGCCGATGTCACCGCGCCATTGTTGAGCACCCAGGCCGTCGCCCAATCGACCAGGGTGGCGCCGCGGCTCTCGGCGTGAGCCTTGAGCTTCTCGGCGATGATCAGGCTCTCGGGGCGCCACTCGGCTTCCAGCATGCGCTTGTCCTGGCGCGCCGCCCGGCTGCCGGCCTCCGCCGTCCGATTGACCCGGTACTTGCCGCTGAGCACCCCGCGCGCAAGCGGGCTGTAGGGCACGACGCCGAGGTCGAAGAACTGGGCCGCCGGCAGCAGCTCCACCTCCGGCTGGCGGTTCATCAGGTTGTAATAGGGCTGGAGCGCGGCCGGCTGCGGCACACCCATCTGCCGGCACAGGTGCACCACGTGCGGAATGTGCCAGGCACGCACGTTGGAGAGGCCCCACTCGCGGATCTTGCCGGCACGAATGAGATCGCCGAAGGCGGCAACCGTCTGCTCCCAAGGGGTCGCGGGATCGACGCGGTGGATGTAGTAGAGATCGATGTGGTCGGTCTGGAGCCGCTTCAGGCTGGCCTCGACGGCCCGCATGAGGTGCCGGCGGGAAAGTCCGCTGTCGGTGACGCTCGGGCCGATCTGCTGGGCCACCTTGGTCGCCAGCACCCAGCGGTCGCGCCTGGCTTTGATCGCCGGGCCGACGATGGCCTCCGAGCGCCCGTCGGCGTAGACATCGGCGGTGTCGATGAAGTTGACGCCGCTGTCGGCCGCATGGTCGACGATGCGCCGGGCTTGCGCCTCGTCCGTGGGCCCTCCAAACATCATGGTGCCGAGGCAAATCTCCGACACCCTGATGCCGCTGGAGCCGAGCACGCGATAGCGCATTTGGGTCATGTGAAATCCCTCTCAAGTCATATCACTGTCATCCCGGAATTTCGCGGTTAGCGAAAAATCCGGGACCCAGGGTCGCGAGGAGAGCGCATCGTCAGTGGCCGGGGGTCCCGGATCGACGCTGACGCGTCGTCCGGGATGACAATCACGAATGCCGAAGCAGGAAGCGGTAGACGCCGCCGGCCTCGCTGTGCTCGACGAGCGCATTACCGGTGGCCTCGCTGAAGGCGGTGAAATCGGCGACCGAGCCGGGATCGGTAGCAAGCACCTCCAGCGTCGCTCCCTTGGGCAGCTCGGACAGCGCCTTCTTGGCCTTCAGGATCGGCAGCGGACAGGCGAGCCCCTTCAAGTCCAGGGTCTTGTCGGGCATGGGGCGCGGCCTTTCGAAGCAATGGGGTAAGCGCAGCCTATAGCAATGAAGGGAAGCCGCTGGCAACGCGCTTGACCTGCGGTTGCCAGGGACAGGGTTGCCCTTGCATGGGGAAGGCCGGCACGCCACCATGTGGGGGAGAATCACCTTCCTCCCGCGATAGCGCGGGGCAACTCAGCACGCCGCCCGGCGCAGCAGCTCGAGGGAGCCCGATGGACGCCACTGCGGACCCGCCGCGACGCTCCCTGGCATTCGGCCTGGAGCGGGCGGGCCTGATCGGGCTGGGGCGGCCGCGCCTTACGATCCTGCTGATCCTGCTGGTGTCGGCGCTGGCCGCGTGGGGGCTAACGCTGCTCAAGGTGGACGATTCGCTGTCGGAGTTGTTCCGCACCGACACCGAGGAGTTCCGCCGCTACGAGGAGATCGATCGCCGGTTCCCGTCGAGCGAGTACGACGTGCTCGTCGTGGTCGAGGGCAAGGACCTCCTCAAGCGGCCGCAGATCGAGGCCTTCCGCCGCGCCATCGTCGATCTGCAGCTGGCCGACGGGGTCGACGGGCTGGTGTCGATGCTCTCCGCGCGCGGCAAACCCGACGAGAGCGGCTATGCCCCGCCGATCGTCCCCGACGAGCTGCCGGACGGGCCGGCCTACGAGGCCATCGTCGCCGCGCTCAAGGCCAACGAGATCGTGGCCGGCAAGTTCCTCTCCGACGACGGCGAGCTGGCGCTGGCGGTGGTGGCGCTCGACCGCAAGGCGGTGGCCGAGCAGGGGGCCAAGGCGATCATCGCCAATATCAACGAGATCCTGCGCAAGGAGCTGGCGTCGCTGGGCCTCAAGTCGCACCTGACCGGGGCGCCGGTGATGCAGCTCGAAATCCGCAACGCGGTCGAACGCGACCAGATCCTCTACAACGGCCTGGGACTGCTGTTCGGCGCCGCCATCGCGGTCATCTTCTTCAAGCGCGTGTCGCTGATGCTGCTGGCGGCGCTGCCGCCCGTGCTGGCCGTGCTGTGGTCGCTGGGGCTGCTCGGCTGGCTCAACTTCAAGCTCAACCTCTTCCTCAACGTCATGACGCCGCTGGTCATGGTGATGGGGTTCGCCGACAGCATGCAGATGGTTTCCGCAATTCGCATCCGTCTGCGCGAGGGCGACAACAAGGCGCAAGCCGTGCGCTTTGCTGTCCGTGTCGTCGGGCCGGCCTGCGTGCTGGCGCATGGCACCGCCCTACTCTCCTTCCTGGCGCTGCTTACCTCGCAATCGGCGCTGATCCGCACCTTCGGCCTGGCGGGAGCGTTCGCGGTTTGCATCTCGTTCGTGGCGGTGATCCTGGTGCTGCCTCTGATGGGCCTCTACCTGATCCGCAATGAGGCCAAGCTTGCGCGCGACCGCTCGCCGGCTGACCGGCTGATGGACGGGCTCGGCACCCTGGTGGGCTGGATCGTCGACCGGGTGGTGCATTGGCCGCTGCTGACCACGGCGGTCGCCCTTGGGTCGTTCCTCGCCCTGGGACACGCCTACCTCAAGCTGGAGCCGCGCTACCGCCTGGCCGACTCGGTTCCCGACCGCGAGACGGCGCGCAGTGCCACGGCGCAACTCGACCAGAAGCTGACCGGCGCCAACCCGGTGCACGTCATGATCGAATGGAAATCCGGCGAGTCGCTTTACGCGCCGGGCCCCATCGCGGTGATCGCCAAGGCGCACGAGATCCTGGAGAAGCAGGCCGGGCTCGGCAACGTGTGGTCGCTCGAAAGCCTGCGCCGCTGGCTCAGGGATGCCGGCGACGAGCGCATCGAGACGGTGCAGCGCTACGTCAAGGTGCTGCCCGAGCATCTGGTGCGCCGCTTCATCGCCAAGGAGGAGAATGCGGTGCTGGTGACGGGCCGGCTGCCCGACGTGGACTCGAGCCAGATCCTGCCCCGGGTTGAGCAGGTCGATAAGGCGCTCCATGATTTGCGCATTCAGCATCCAGACTTTCGCATCTCCGTCACCGGCCTGCCGGCAATCGCCGCGCGCAACAGCGCGCGCATGATCTCCGAGCTCAACAAGGCGCTGCCGTTGTGCGTGGCGTTTGCCGCCGTGCTGCTCGCCATCGCCTTCAGATCGGTGTTCGTCGGGTTCGTGAGCCTGCTGCCGGGCCTCTACCCGGTCGTGGCTACCGGGGCGATCCTTTGGGCGTTGGGGGGAGGGCTGGAATTCGCCTCCGTGGTGGCGCTGCTCATCGTGTTCGGCCTCGCCATCGACTCGCTGATCCATTTCTTCAACCGGCTGAGCCTGGAGGAGCGCAACGAGCCGCGCGCCGACATCGCCATCCGCAATGCGCGCGTGCTGGTGGGGCCGGCGATCATCCTCACCACCCTGGTGCTGGCCTTCGGCCTCGGCGTGACGGTGTTCTCCGACCTGCCGTCCCTGCGCATTTTCGGCTTCGTGTGCGGCACGACGCTGATCGCCTCCCTGCTCGCCGATCTGGTGTTTCTGCCGGGCCTGATCATGCTGGTGCGCAAGGTTTGGCCGCACAGGGCGGTGGCGCGGGTGTAGGGAGGGTCAAGCGGAGCGCAGACCACCGCTGGCAGGCGCCGACCCGATTTTGGGGCGGATTTCGGTCCCGCAGCCGCTTTTTTTAACCAGGTGTGCTCTGAGAGCCACACCAATGTTCGACCGTGCGAGATGCAGGACTACGCACAACTCATTGATAGATCTTCATTTATCACACGAGCCGCGCAGGTTGACGATCTCCTAGCTCGGCTACCCCCGGCCTCCCTTCCTCAAGCCCGACACAAAGCTTTCCCAAGGCCGACACAAAGCCGCGTGTAGGTTCCATCGGGCTTTTGGGGGGTTCTTGATCGGTGTGGGGCACGGAAGCGCACACGCGAGGGAGAACTCAGACATGAAGATGTTGCGGAGGGGACTGCTGGCATTGGCTGTGTCGGCCGGCATGGCTGCAGGAGCAACCCTGGTGGCGGCCGATGGACCAAGTAAGAGCCCCGGCCGGCCCTATGTTCCGTCGGCCTGGCAGGGCCTCTACGGCGGCGTGCACCTTGGCCACGGCGAGGTGGGGAACTTCGATGACGGCCTGCTGGGCGGCATTCAAATCGGCCGCAACTGGCAAAGTGGCAACATCGTCTACGGCTTGGAAGGCGATATCTCGATATCCGGTATGGACCACGTCGACTGGATGGCGACGGTCCGCGGCCGCCTGGGCTATCTGATCAGCCCCAGCATCTTGCTTTATGGCACAGCCGGTCTTGGCCTGGTCAACTTTGGCGGCACCGAGACCGACTTCGTCTACGGCCTGGGCATCGAGGGCAAGCTGACCCCGACGACCACGGTGCGCCTCGAATATCTGGGGTTCGCCGATACCGAGATCGACATCATCCGCGTGGGCCTGAACTTCAAGCTCAACTGGTAACCGCAGTTTTGGGGGTCGGCGGCCGAGCCAGCGGCTCTCTCGAGTTGCGACGGCGTGCCATGTCGTGGCTCGGCCGCTCGAACGCGGGATTCCGGTCTTTCACCGCTGCAGCCGCAGGATGCGCCCGTCGATGATGACGAGCGCGGCGGCGATGGTGAGGGCGCCGGCAATGTCGCGGGCGCTCAACTGCTCGCCCAGGAACATGCCGCCGAGCAGGATCGGCGTGAGCGGCATGATCAGCGTCACCAGCGAGGCGTTGGTGGCGCCGGCGCGCTGCAGCACCGTGAAATGGCAGAGGGAGGCGAGCGCAGATCCAAGTACGCCCATTCCAGCAATGGCGCCAAGCGCTTTCAGCGACGGTGCCGGAAGAGCCCACGGCTGATCAATGGCGAGCGCCAGCGGGAACGCCACGAAGATCGCGCCGACCATCTGCATCGCGGCGACGACAAACGGCGGATAGTGCCCGAGCCTGGTGCGCGCAAAGATGTTGGCGCACATGTAGCACAGCGGGGCCGCAAGCAGGGCGAGCCGCGCCAGCACATCGGCACCCGAGCCGACGGCGAAATCGTAGCCGACCAGGATGCCCACTCCGGTGATCCCGATCAGGATGCCGGCCAGCTTGTTCCAGGTCAGCTTCTCGTCGTGGGTCAGCAGGTGGGCGAGGAAGATGCCAAACAGCGGCGCAGTGGCGTTGAGGATGGCAGCCATGCCCCCGGTGGCCCGGGCCTGGCCCCAGACGATGAGCAGGAACGGCAGCACCGTGTTGAAGGCGGAGAAGGCGATGAACAGCCGCCATTCCGCGAGCGTCGCGGGCAGCCGGTAGCCGAGCGACAGCACGATCAGCAGCAGCGCGGCGGACGCAGGGATCGTGCGCAGGGCCGCGATGGTGAAGGCCGGCAGCTCGGGCTGCACGACGGCAATGAAGAAGTAGGAGCTGCCCCAGAGCATCGACTGGAGCGCGATCAGGCCCCATTCCACGGCGCCCAATCGCAACGGTACGCCGGCCTTCCCCGCGGTTTCCTGCATGCGGCCATGTTGCGCCGATCCCAGGAGTCCCTGCAATCGCAAGCCACGCTGGTCTGGCGTGCCTTCGTCGCGTAGGTTGGTGCAAATGCCGTGTTCGTTCCTGGGCTGTTGTCGAAGGCATGCAAAGCGCTGGTGAACGAGCTGACGGGGTCGTATCGGCCCGAAAAGCACTACGTGCGCGGACCGGGCCCCAAATGGCGCGAGAGGAGCGCTGGCGGCCCCGACAATCAGGGATCGCGATTGCCACACCGCGGTTCCCGCAGAGCGCAAGCGACTCTGTCCCCATTCTGCTATGAATGGTCGCTGAACGCACCCGCTAGCCGACGTTCAGGTGTCGCGTGAGCAATCTCAAGGGGAGCAAGATATGCGTAGCAATGCCGGTGCTCCCGATCGATGCTGAGTTTACTGAAGCCGGTACGCAACCCGTCCCCAAGAGACGACGCAACATCACTCGTCGCTGCGGCCCATGGCGCAAAACGATGTGGAGCATCCGCGTGCTTCGAGAGGATTTTCGTAGGGACTGCCCATCCGGCAGCCTAGCCCTGGTCCAACGCTTCTCTTGAGGGCCGACAGGTATGACACTAATTGCGGTCGAGGCGACGATCGCGAGGCATAGGCAATCCACGCGCCGGAACGGCATATCGACCCGGCCGGCGAGCCTGCATGTTCATTTCGCTTTGATCGCACTTGCGGCATTCGGTCTTTACTGGCTTTCCTCTTTTCTTATTGAGGCAGCCCATAGGACAACACATTTCGCCGCCGATACATGGTTTTATACGGAGCTAGCCAAAGGAAACATCCTAGGCCGGATCGCCGACAATTACCACCTTGATCGCATTTTTCGATTCCACCCGACGACGGTTATTATGGCGGCGGGTTGGATGCAAATTGTTGAACCTCTCACTCCGTGGGTTTCTCCAGAACATCTCCTGAAGGCGCTGTTTGCTCTGGTCGGCGCCGTTGGGGTGTGGGCGGCGATGTGGGCCTTCGCAGCGGTTGTTCCGCGCCGCTACGCAATGCTTCTTGGGATCATCTATGCCAGCTCACTCAGTATTTGGTATTTCTCGAGCATCGAGGAGTCGAAGATCGTTTCTGCCACTCTCACCGCCCTTTACATCGCGACCTACTTGCACTTGCGGAAAGCATGGACGATGCGCGGAGCCGCGCTGTTGACGGCAATCCTGCTGCTCGCCTGCTTGAACGAGATCGTCGCCGGCTTTCTAGTCATCATTCCTGTAGTCGATACGCTGGTGCAGCGCGGATGGGACTTGCGGCACGGCTGGTGGATAGCCTGCCATGCTCTCGCGGGGCCGGTTGCCTTGGCCGTTCTCGAAGGCATCATGCGGGGCAGGACGGGCGCTGCGGGGGTCCACCCCGAAGGGGCGACCCATTTCAGCATGCTCGTCTATTACATTTCCCAAAACGATTACAGCTTGGGTAGCCTTTATGCGTTCGCTGTAAGGTGGCTGTTTTTTAGCACCGCAGCGCCATCGCCCAATGGGTCCCACTGGGCTGACGCCTCCATCAACTACGGCGGTGATTTCGAGTTGGTGCTGACAAACTATCTCTCCTCGCCGGTATCGGCCAGCCTGGTTGTGTTGTTTGGCGTGATGCTGGCCGCGGGCCTCCTGGCGCGCTATCGGGGTGAGGGTGTCGGCGCGCTGACCGGCGTCCTCCTCGCCCTCTTGGCCTTCACCCTGCTCCGCGGCACTTTCTTTTTTATATTTATCCCCAAGGAATGCCTTCTCTTCAGCGCCCCGGTTGTGCTGGCGCATTTACTGATCGTCTGCGTTCCATTTGCGGCTTCAAGCTTTCCAGCGAAGCAGGGCATACTCGCGGCCGTTGCGTTGCTCTTGTTTATCACCAATGGCACCTTCATCATTGGCCAGTGATGCCGACGTTGTGGAGGAAAATGATATGGACCCAACATGCCCGGCATAAAACCGTGGGAAACCGAGCTGCAGCAACCAGGTCGTTTTCCGGCGACGCGATTATCCCCATAGCTGAGGTTGCGGAGGGTGCACCAACGCGCCCTCATAGCGCAGGCCCGCCTGGCGGTCGCGCGCCAGCAGCAGCGGGCCGTCGAGATCGACCCAATCGGCGTCTTGTGCGAGGAGCAGAGCCGGCGCCATGGCGAGCGATGTCGCGACCATGCATCCAACCATGATGTTGAGGCCCGCGGCGCGCGCTGCCGCCACCAGGGCAAGCGCCTCGGTCAGGCCGCCGGCCTTGTCCAGCTTGATATTGACAGCGTCATAGCGGACAGCGAGGTCTGCAAGGTCTGCACGAGTATGCATCGATTCATCGGCGCAGACAGGCACTCTACGCTCGATCTGCGCCAGAGCAGCGTCGGCGCCGGCAGGCAAAGGCTGTTCGATCAGTTCAATGCCCGTCTCCACCGCAACCGCCACGAGCTGGGGCAGGAGTTCCGGCCACCAGGACTCGTTGGCATCCGCAATCAGTCGGGTATCGGGACAGGCCCCGCGCACGGCCCGCATGCGCTCGGCGTCGCCATGGCCGCCGAGCTTGAGTTTCAGCAGAGGCATCGACCGGGCTGCGGCAGCTTTGGCGGCCATTTCGTAGGCGCTGCCGAGACTGATGGTGTAGGCCGTCGTTACGGGGCGCAGCGCCGGCAGCCCCGCCAAGCCGGCTGCGCTGGTGCCCGATCGCTTGGCCTCGTAGTCCCACAGCGCACAGTCCAGCGCGTTGCGCGCGGCGCCTGCGGGCATCCGCGTCAACAGTTCTGCCCGATCACGCACGTTGCTCTGCGCGGCGATCAACCCGCATACGCCGTCCAGCGTCTCGCCATAGCGCGCGTAGGGCACGCATTCGCCCCGCCCAACCGTCGATCCGTCACCGACGTGCGCAACTACGACGAAGGCTTCGCGCTTTGCGCCGCGGGCAATCACGAACTCGCCGGCGATCGGCCAGGTCTCGACAGTGGCATGAACTTTCAGGGCAGCGGGCATTCTCGGCTGGTACCGCTTTGCAGAGCGGCCGATTCCTCAGCGCAGCCGGCCGCTCGCGTGGGCGAGGAACAGGTAGACGCGGCCGCTGTCGGAAATGAGATGGTTGTGCACGCTGCGGCCGGCCGGGTCCTTCTGTTCGATGTCGCGAACGAGCCACTCGAAATCGACGAGGAAGCGGTCGACGACGCGGCGGAAATCCACGTCCGTCCGGTAGCGGGCGCTGATCTCGTCGAACAATGCCCGACCGTCGTTGGTGTAGATGCTGCGCACCATGATGCCGCGCTGGCCTGCGCGGAAGCGCGACCAGATGGCGGAGGCCGTGGTCGGGTCGAGCGCCCTGGCGATGCTGGCGATGTTGATAGCGCCATCCTCTCGTGACGCACGGGCCAGGAGATCGCCGAGCGTCCAACGGTCGCCGGCGTCGGCGATCGGGACGGGCAGGTTTTGCTCGCTGCGCTGGGCGGCGAAGGCAGCGGTCAGCGACACCGGTGCGCCTGGCGCCAGCGGGCCTGGCGGCGTTACATCGCGGCGCTCGCGGGCAGACAGGCTCGACAGTTGCTCCAGCGCGCGCAGCTGGTCGCTGAGCGCACTGCGCATGCTCTCGGCGCTCTCGCGGGCCGCCGCCGGAAGCCGTTCCGCTTCTACGCGAATCCGCTCCTGCTCGATCTCCAGGTCCGCGGCCGCACGAGCCGCGCGTGCCTTCAGGTCTTCCGACGTCTCGCTGAACCGGCTGGCGATTTCACCGAGGTGCTGCGACACCTCCTGCGACACGCCGGAGACCTTCGCTCGCATCTCATCGAGCGCACGCGCAGCTTGGGCGTCGGTCTGGGACCTGAGCCGCTCGAGCTCGGCCGCCGCGGCCTGGGAGTGGGCGGCCGCGTCTTGTACAAGCTGTTGCGTCACGCTGCGGGCGCGGTCTTCGGTGCTGGCGATGGTTCCTTCCAGCGACTGTGAGTAGCCGCGCACCACCTGATCGAGATGGTCAGCCTTGCCCGACAGGCGCTGCAGCGTGTCGTTCAGCTCGCCGTGGCGCCTCTGCAGGGTTGAATCGATGCGCATGTTGGCCGACTCGAGAGCGCTGGCCGCTTTTGCAATGGACTGGCCTTGGTTCGTCACACCGGTCATCTGTTGCACCAGGTTCTCCGAGACGCTCTTCAAAAGGTCGGCCTGGCCGGAAAGACCCTCGATTGCGTGCAGCGACTGGCGAGTGATGTTGTCGCTTGATCGGCGCACGGCATCGAGCCCATGCAACATCGATTCATCCAGGTTGTTGGCGTGCTGTCCCAGCGTATTCGATAGCGAGCGTACGTGGTTCTCCATGGCATGCGTCAGCGCGCGCGCCTTCTCGCTTACCGCGCTGTCGATCGCCACCGTCGAGCGCATCATCGTGTCGTCGAAACGCGCCATGCGTTCCGCAAATGCGGCATCCAAAGCACGCGTTCGCTCCAGCAGCTGGATGTCGAGCGCCTCGGCACGGCTTGCCAAGGTCGCGTCGAGCGCCACCGTGTAGTCATCGAGTACCGCTTGCAATTGCTGCGTACGGTTGGCAAGCGTCGCCTCCAGGCCTCCGCTCGCGGTGGCGAGCTGGCTTTCCAGGGCGATGAGGTTCTGGCCCGCCCCCTCGATGATCTTGGCGAGCTTGATCTGCTGCTGGGATAGCCTGTCGATCAGCATGGGCACATCGCTGCCCATGGCCTTGAGCGTCTCGGAGACTTTGTCGGTTGTGCTTACCAGCGCATGCCGCTCGCCAGCGAGTTCCTGAATGAGTCCGCGGATCTTGTTCTCGTTTTCCCCGTAGGCCTTCTCCAGCGAGGCGACCTCGTTGTGCACGAGCCCCTCGAGTTCGCCTGCCCGGCCGAGCGCGCGCGAAATCGCCTCGTTCATGAACGAGACTTGGCGGCGGACGGCTTGGCCGAGCGATGCTGCCGACTGTTCGGCCGCACGATCGGGCTCCGCGAGCCGGACGGCCACCTCGGTCATGGCCGAGGACATGAGCTTGAGTTCCTGCGCCCGCCACGCCAGCAGCGCCAGGAACCAGAAGAGCGCGATGGGCAGGAAGACGGTCGCCGCCACGATGATCATCATGGGGCTGGCGAGGGTTTGGAAGAAACCGCTGCGGGCGACCTCGGGCGACAGCATGGCCCAGGCCAGCAGGCTACCGACGGCGAGCCAGCCGCCCGAACCGGCAGCGGCCAGCATGAACGACTGGTTCGACGGCCGCTGTTGCAACGCAAAAATGAGGCCGCCGATGGACGGTGCATCGTCATTGGCCGCGACGTGCGCGCGCGGCGGTGCGGCCGGCCGCCGCTTGGGCGCGCGCCGGCTTGCCTCCTCGTCTCCCTTGTTCCCCGCGGAAACGGCAGGTGCAGCTGATTCTCTTGCGGACCTCGCCGATGCGGGTGACCGATCAATCGCCGCCTTGGGGAGGGGGATGTTGGGCGGACCGGAGGGCCCCGCCCGCTTTGCACCGGGTTGTGGGACCGCGTTGAATTTCGGCAAGGGCTTTGCCGCGCTGGGCGCCGGGACGGGCCCGGCATTCTGGGTTCCAGGTTTTGGCCCGCTCGCTACCGGAAGTGCTACATTTCCGCGGCCAGACGGGGCGGGCGCCGCGCTCTCAGGCGTGCGCTCGCCCTTGCTGGGCTCAAAGGGGCGCACAGCCGAGTCGCGTTGCGTGTTGCCGTCGTGAGCCATTCTCCCCCAGTCCAATCCTCGGCGCCGCAAAGCTCCGAATCTTAACCGCAAGACATAGCGCATTTGCCCGTTGGGGCACAGGCCGAACCAAAAAAGCCGATCGGTTGACCTGAGAGCGTTACCCCGGGCTCGGCCCCGCGCGCTTGAGCGTCTCGTGCCTTGCTATGCACGCAATAGGGC
>Ga0247727_10007134_pt1 | contig 21503 bp, 26 predicted proteins | sample WisWelCaveWW1625_FD_202498 | JGI IMG/M metagenome (GOLD analysis project Ga0247727, IMG submission 202498) | Biofilm microbial communities from Wishing Well Cave, Virginia, United States - WW16-25 | ecosystem: Environmental > Aquatic > Deep subsurface > Groundwater > Cave microbial mat | place... | reverse complement strand
TTCATTAAAAAATAGGCAAGTTAATAATGTTAAGATAAACTTTGGAATTGTAAGAGGTCTTGATTACTATTCTGGTATTGTATTTGAGGCCTTTGACAGTAATTCCGATCTTGGTGCACTTGTAGGTGGTGGAAGATATGATACTCTTACAAAGGCTTTTGGACGATCTGATCTTGGTGCAACTGGCGTTGCTGGTGGTGTAGAACGCATCGCATTTTCTCTAGAAAAACAAGGTGTTGTCGTTAGTATAAAAACGCCGCAAGTTTGGGTTGCATTTGTTAATGATGAACTACAAAAAATTGCATTAAATATTGTTTCTCAACTAAGACAAAAAGGAATACGAACAGAAACCGATCTTGGTGGTAAATCACTAAAAAAGCAGATGGAAATGGCATCAAATTCACAATTTACAATTATTGTAGCACCAAAAGAATATTCTTCAAAGTCTGTAGTAGTTAGAAACATGAAAGATGGAACCGAAAAACAAATTGGTCTTGAATCTTTATTGTCTAACCCACAATCTAATCTTCAATTTTAAAAGCTCTTGTTAGCATAACAAGTTCTGGTCCATTTGTTAATGTGCCTACTACAAGAGATTTTTTGTTTGCCAAAATTCCCGAAGCAACATAAGGTATGCCTCCATTTATAGTAGCAGCTTCAAGTTGTACTCCTAATACTTCTGACATAATTTTGATATCCTTCTCTTCTGTATCAGGATGAACAATTCCACCATATGACGTAGCAACTACCATGGCTCCAACTTGATGATACCCAGCTACTCTCCTCTGTATTATTTCAATTCCTAATGTGTCTTCAACTTTTTTTACAAACCCTGTTGGAATCATGGGTGACATTATTCCTCCTTTGTCGTTAGCACAAATCAAATTTCCAAGTGCATTGTGTTTTGTATCTACGATGTCAACATTAAGTCCTGTAGATTTTTTTAAATGTGCAAGTTCCTCTTCAAGAGCAGTACCAGGTAATATTATGCCATTATTGTTAACTACCATGAGCGGACCAAGTAATCTTGTATTTGCTACTGATGTAAAAATATGATCAGTCTTTAGAAACCCTGCGAGATTTTTTGCCTTTGTTGTTGCAAAACCATTTGGAATAAAGACAAAATCATCATTAGCTTTGCTGTAAATACCTATGTTTGGACTTCTGTAAACATCATATTTGAAAATTCCCAATAAATAAAACAAAGACAGTGAAGATATGAATTTATCTTAAGTACACTTTAATTAATCAGCTAAAGTGTGAATTACAAATGCCAATAGATCCAAATTTCCCAAAAAACCATTTCGTTGTTGGAAAATCCAAGGATCCACTAAGTGATAATTATCATCTTGTATGGGGTCCCGGTAGATTAGCAGAAGCAGCTTGTGATGAAAATGTAAAAGCAGACTATGTTACCCTAGGCGAAGAAATCAAACCGATAGGAATCCATGGAACTTTTGTTGCAGTAGACTGGGATTCCTGTATTGCAGACGGTATCTGCCTTATGTGCTGTCCTGTTAAGGTATTTGAATGGTACAAAAAGCCTGGAAAGACGCTAAGAAGAGATCGAGCAGATTATACAGACAAAGCTAATCCGGTCAAAGAGGCTGATTGCATTTGGTGCATGGCATGTGTTGAAGTATGCCCTACAATAGCAATTAAAGTTGATCAGGCAAATGTAGAAATTCATGAAAAAGAGATCGCGCGTCTTAATTAGTCTGAACTAATTTTGTCTAAGTTTAAATAACATATTATGTGATAAATTTTCATGCCAATAGCAGAAGATTTTCCAAAAGGACTTGAAGTAATTGGAAAAATAAAGCATTCAGATGGTGAACACTTTCACTTTGTATGGGGTCCAGGTAGAATGGCAGAAGCTGCAGAAGATCCTGCATGTATAGCTGCATATGAAGCCCATGGTGAAAAAATAGAACCGCTTGGTGTTAGTGGTACAATGGTCGCAGTAGACTGGGATGCCTGTGTTGGAGATGGTGCATGTATTGAAGCTTGTCCAGTACAAGTCTTTCAATGGTACAGAACCGAAAAAGATATCCCCGCAATTAAGGCAATTAACGAAACGTTTGATGGAACTGGTAAGACTGTAAAGGAAGAAAAATTAGATCGCTCAGACAAGGCTGACCCAATACGAGAGCATGACTGCATTTGGTGTATGGCATGTGTTTCTGTTTGTCCTCCACTAGCAATCAAGGTTGACCAGTCAAATATGGAAGCTCATGAAAAAGCTGCCGGAACATACCAGCAATTGGGCTCTGGTTCTGTCAATCCACACGCACATCACTAAAACTCTATTCATTTTCTTTATTTTTATTTCAGTTCTCTAAAGGACTATTTGCTCTTTTAAAATCTAATATGAGTACTTTCTTTGGTAGATTTATTGAAAGCATTTTTTCTTGTTGTGGTTCAAACTGTAGAACATGAATTAACATGACTGATTCTTCTCCGATTCGTGAATCCATTTTCTTTGTAATTTTTTTTTGTTCAATAGAAATTTTTGGTTTGAATAACACATCAAAACTATAATGGTAGGAATTTCCCCAAATTCTAAAGGAGTATTCCACTTTATAATATGGGATGTGTAAAATTGGATATTTTAATTTGGAAGAAGAATGAAGCAAATCCTGTAAAAAATAGACTTTATGATGATAATCATCAAGAAAATGTGTCTTGGCATATACTGATGATCTCTGACCTTTTCTAGTAAGAATTGAAGAAAATTGCATGAATACCTCATCAGGCATTCCTGCTGGCCCATATCTTCTATCATCATAAACCTGAACTCTTCTGTTTACGACGAATTTATTCTCAGAGTCTAAAAGGCGACTAATATTTTCTACAAACTGAGTCTCATTGCATTCAAATGACGGCATCCAAGTCTCCTAAAATCGTCTTAATTGTACTGGGTAAACCGCATATTGATATTATAGGATCTTTTGGCCAATAGTCTCCAAGCTCCTCTGATACAGAAACTACTTCTTCACCTTTTACATATAGCATCTTTTTCCAGAATTTTCCATCGCTTGATGTAGTTGCACTATCTTCTTGCACAAATCCAATTTTTTCTAAGCTTGCACAAACCACTTCTTCTGGTATAAAGACCGAAATTGATTTTAATTTTTTTTCAAGCAATGTACTAAAAATCATACTTTTAGATATAAACATTAGTACGCAGAAAAACAATAAATAAATGACATATGTGTCAGCTTCTTACATGAAAAAACCATTTTTTTTAATTCTATTTTTACTAATTTTAGGTTTTGTCGCCCCTTCGTTTGCACAGCATCATGAAAATCCGCCCGCTGCACTTGGAAATAGAGTTGCTGTGATGGATTTTGTATTTCCAGATAATATCCAACCCAAGGACGATTTTACGTTAACAATGTCGGTTTATGACAAGACTAATGATCAAAATTTCAAACATGTATCAGTACAACTTGCTATCTTCAAAAAAGGAATTGAAAAATATCTCATGAATGAACTTTTTTATGATGAGAATGGGCAAATTACAATTGATTTCAAACACAAATCATTTGATGAACCTAACAGGAAACAAATCAAAGCTACTACAGAACCTTTTCTTGGAGGATGGATGAAAGATTATGGTAGTAATATACAAGTCATGCAAAACATATTTTCCGAAAATGCAATTTATACATTAAAAGCTACAGTTGTAACCATAGATACACCACGACAATTTATTGATACGCCTGTAACATTTACGAGTCAAATTCATGTAGGAATGGATCATACGGCAATGTAGAAATCAAGATTCCTGACTGGGTTAAAAACAATGCTAAATGGTGGTCAGAAGGCTCCATTGGTGATAATGACTTTGCCTCAGGAATTCAGTTTATGATTAAAGAAGGAATCATCAAAATACCTACAACCGAAAATGAACAATCCAAGCAAGAAATCAAGATTCCTGACTGGATTAGAAACAATGCTAAATGGTGGTCAGAAGGTTACATTGATGACAAGGACTTTGCCTCAGGAATTCAATATCTAGTTAAAGCAGGTATAATTAATGTCCAATAATTTTCTATATTCCACACCTATCAAATATCAAAAGATCTTAAACAAATTTTAACTAGTTTTTATGAAACAAATCCGCAGAGGTCGCCTAGCCCGGCATGGCGTGGGCCTTGAGAGCCTATGTGCGCAAGCACGCGGGGGTTCAAATCCCTCTCTCTGCGCTATTATTTTCCTATTCTTCCAAGTTCTGCTAAAAGTGCAGAAAGCTGAATTTCTGGATTTGCACCAATAATTAATCTATAATCATATTTTGCTATTGTTTCTAAAAGCTCATCTAGTTTTCCAGTCTTTATCTTGTAAGATTCTTCATTTAGATATTTTAAAAAGTCTGATTCCGACATACCATATACTTTGATTATCTCTATCATCTTGTTTCTAGCATCAGACAATCTTCCTGCAATTGCTAGTTTAAGAATTTCGCCAACATCATTTACTTTTGAAAGGCCAGCTGATGTTTTTACATTTGATTCGTTTACAATTCCAAGACTTGCTACTGCTTGTAATATGTTTATGGCATGACGCATATCGCCTTCTGAATAACTATAGATTGTTTTTAGTCCTTTTTGGTCAAACTTCACTTTTTCTTTTTTACAGATTTCTTCAAGATATGGTAACACTTCCCTTTCTGAAATTCGTGTGAACTTGAATATGGCACACCTACTTTGAAGGGGTTCTATGATCTTTGATATATTATTTGCAATTAAAATAAATCTACAATATCTTGCCGTGTCTTCTATAATTCTACGTAAAGCTGTCTGTGCATCGGAAGTCATTTCATCAGCTTCATCTAAAATTATTATTTTAAATGGAATTTTTACATCCAATCCTGAAAACCGTGCAAATTTCTTAACTCTGTCTCTCACCATGTTTATACCGCGCTCATCCGACGCATTAAGTTCAAGAGTATGGTCCTTCCAACGGTCTCCAAGTATTTCACGTGCAAGACAAATGGCAGCAGTTGTTTTTCCAACTCCTGCTGAGCCAGAAAACATAAGATGTGGTATTTCAGGTGTGTTTTTTAAAAGTGATTTTAGGCTACCTATGACTTCTGTTTGATTTATTATTGAAGAAAGATTCACTGGACGATATTTTTCTACCCACATTGTAGCCTCAGTCATACGCTGTTTCCTTTCTCTCTCACTAATAAAATTACGGCTAAGATCAAATGATCAAAGCTAGTTGTTAACGGAATTGATCGATCGATCCCATTAAATCCTAGGATGGAGTTTCATGCACAATGGAGATTTCAGACCTGACTCAAGTACATACTATAGGATATGGACTACAAGATGTCAAAGTGACCTTTAATTATGATATCAAAGTAGATGCATCAGACGTATCCATTGATGCAAAACATGGAGAAATTATTAGTATACCACGTTGGGTTGCAGACATACTGGCATCTGATAAACTTGTAGATGTGCAGGATACTGATATGATTGTAGCCTTAAAGCAAGCACTAGTAAAGGAAAATGTACAAGGTGACTTTGATCTTTCTACACTAGACATTGATTTTTACATTAAAATAAGAGCATACATGCAAAGACTTCCACAACAAGATCAGGATAAGATAGAAAGTATGCTAAACACACTTATGAGAAAAAGACAAGGGAAAATAATTAGACTGGCAGACTCATCAAAAATGACATCAGATCTTGCGAAAAAATTATCTATAGAAGAACGTGCTTTATTTGATGTAATACGTGCACAAAGTGTAGACTTTCAAAAACAGATCTTAGGTGACAAGAAATGACACTAGTTTCAGAATCGGTATCATCAGAAGGAAGACGTCTGGATCAAGTAAAAGAATTTTTGATTCAATTCAAAGACAAATCTGGTGATTACAAGTATGTAGAAGAAATAGATCAGATGATGGGAAAGAAAGTCCAATATCTTGTAGTAGATTATAATGACTTGGTATCTTATCCCGAAATAGAATCTATTTTTAATACAAAACCAGATGAAATGCTAAATGTATTTGCAAGTGCAATAAAAGACATTCTTAAAGAAAGATTCCCACAATATGCAGAAAAAATTCAGCATGATATCAGAGTAAGAATAGCAAATTATCCTGCTCAGCGTAGTTTGCGTGAGATAAACGCGGAAATCATTGGAAAGATGACAAGTGTATCTGGAATGGTAGTCAGATCCTCTGAAATAAAACCACTCGCAAAAGAACTCATCTATATTTGTCCTGAAGGTCATCGAACTAAGCGAGTTCAAGAAAAAGGACTCGAATTTAGTGAGCCATTAAAATGTGATAATGTAAAGTGTACCCATAAGGACCTAGAGCTTAGTCCTGAAGAAAGCCGATTTATTGATTTTCAAATGGTTAGGTTACAGGAATTACCAGAAGACTTGCCTCCAGGTCAACTGCCACATTATGTTGATGTCACAGTGTTACAGGATTTAGTTGATAATGCAAGACCAGGTGACCGTATAATACTTACAGGAATAGTACGAATTGAACAAGAACACATACCATCTATGCGTGGTAAGAGTGGGATCTACAGATTAAGAATTCAAGGAAATAACATAGAATTCCTTGGTGGAAGGGGACCAAAAACTTCCAGAAGTACAGAACGAGAAGAAATATCCACAGAGGAAGAAAAAATAATCAAATCACTTGGAAAGAACGCTGATATTTATGACAGATTAATTGCATCATTTGCTCCACACATTAGCGGACAAGATATTATAAAAGAAGCAATTCTGCTTTTGATTGTAGGTTCAACACAAAGAATTCTTGCAGATGGTGCAAAAATTCGTGGCGATATAAACATATTTCTTGTTGGAGATCCTGGTACTGCAAAAAGTGAAATGCTAAAATTCTGTGCAAGAATTGCACCTAGGGGATTATACACTTCTGGAAGGGGTTCTACAGCAGCTGGACTTACTGCAGCCGTAGTTCGAGACAAAATAGGTATAATGATGTTAGAAGCAGGCGCGGTTGTTCTTGGAGATCAAGGTCTAGTTTGTATTGATGAATTTGACAAAATGAAACCAGAAGATCGAAGTGCACTGCACGAAGTAATGGAACAACAATCCGCTAGTATCGCAAAAGGAGGTATTGTGGCTACACTCAATGCAAGAACATCAATTTTGGCAGCAGCTAACCCTATGTATGGAAAATATGATCCGTTCAAAAACATCACAGAAAACGTAAACCTACCAATTCCACTGCTTACAAGATTTGATCTCATTTTTGTAGTTAGAGATGTACCATCAAAAGAAAAAGACACCAGAATAGCAAAACATATCCTCAATCTTCATAGAAGTTCACCGACTGATACAAAATCACTAATTGATGCAGATATACTTACAAAATATCTCTCATACGCCAAAAAAATGGAACCGGTTCTAACAAAAGAAGCTGAAGACAAAATTCTGGAATATTATATGAAAATGAGAAATGTTGAATCTGAAGGAATGATAACTGTAACTCCTAGACAGCTTGAAGGATTGATCAGATTATCTACTGCTAGGGCAAGATTGTTGATGAAGGATCAAGTAGATGCGGAAGATGCAGAACGTGCTATTTTCTTAATAGAAAGCATGTTACAAGACGCAGGTGTAGATGTCAATACTGGTCAGGTTGATCTGGGTGTACTCCAAGGTAAACCTCATAGTGAAATTTCTAAGATGCAACTATTCATGGATGTTATGAAATCACTTGAGGGTGATGAAAAAAGGCCAGTTGAAGAGAAAACATTTGTTAAGGAACTAGTAAAAACAGGCAAATTCACTGAAGAAGAAGCACGCAAATATATCAAAAAACTCCAACGTGAGTCAGCTATTTATGAATCAAAACCCGGTTATTATAACCGAGTATGAAAGTATCGGATCTTAACTTACCAAAAACTGCAATTGAATTTCTACATAAAATTGAATATGAAGAACTTTATCCAACACAAGAAGATAGTGTAAATGCAGGAATTCTAGAAGGAAAAAGTGTACTTGTATCTGCACCAACTGCAAGTGGAAAAACACTAATCGCAGTACTTGCCATGATTAACCATCTTTCCAGTAAAAAAGGGAAGATAGTATATCTTAGTCCGCTTCGTGCTCTGGCAGCGGAAAAATTTTCTGAATTTCAAAAATTAGAATCTATAGATTTTGGAAGAAAAATAAGAGCACAAATATCAACTGGAGATTTTGATAATGCAGACAAAATTCTTGAAAAAAGCGATATAATCGTACTTACAAACGAAAAAATGGATTCACTTATCAGACATGGCGCAGAATGGATTAATGACATAAGTCTTGTTATTGCTGATGAAGTACACCTTCTTGGTGAACGAGATAGGGGCCCAACACTTGAAATCGTTTTGACCAAACTAAAGTTATTGCAACAAAAACCGCAGATTCTTGCTTTAAGTGCTACTATTACAAATGCAAAAGAAATCTCTTCATGGATCGGCTGTGATTTGGTAGAAAATGACTGGAGACCAGTACCATTATGGGAAGGAGTCTACGATGGTGGAACAGTAAGAATGCAGAATGGAAAAAAGTTTGAAGTTGAGCCAAGTATGAGAGGACCTTCAGTAGATCTTGGTATAGATTCTATAAAAAATGGAGGCCAGACGATTCTATTTGCAGAAACAAGAGCACGTTCTGCTACTCTTGCAGCAAAAGCCTCTGATGTTGTAAGTAAAAATCTTGACGAAGATGAAAAAAATCAACTTGATAAAATATCACGACAAATACTTGAAGACAACGAACATACCGATCTTGTCAAAAATCTTGCCACACTTATAAAAAAAGGAGTAGCATTTCATCATGCTGGTCTTAATCAGAAATGTCGTGAAACAATAGAATCGGAATTTAGGAATGGAAAAATAAAATTACTTGCATCCACTCCAACTCTTGCAGCAGGAGTAAATCTGCCAGCAAGACGTGTGATTATATCAAGCATGAATAGATATGATGCAAAATTTGGTGTAAACAAACCTATCAGCATTCTTGAATACAAGCAGCTTTGTGGCAGAGCAGGAAGACCACAATATGACAAATTTGGTGAAGCGATAATTGTTGGAAATTCTAACAGTGATGAACTTCTTGATTATTATGTAAATGGAACTCCAGAACCAATATTATCAAAACTGACAGATGACAGAGCCTTGAGAATTCATGTCTTAAGTTTAGTATCTACAAGTCCCGGAATCAAAAAAGTTGAGATAATGGATTTTTTTGCAGAAACTCTAGCCGGCTCCCAAATAAGAAAACCTACTATGAAATTCAAGATACAAATTACATTAGATTATCTTGATTTGGAAGAAATGATAAAAGAAAAAGGAGGCAGATTTGTAGCGACCGAATTTGGTAAAAAAACTTCTATGCTTTACATTGATCCACTAACAGCTGTTTCTTTTAGGAAGGCATTACAAAAAACTTCAAAGCGTAAAAATCACACTTTTGGATTTCTTCATCTTATTACAAACTGTGAAGACTTTTTCCCTAAATTTTCTTTGCGTAATAAAGACTATGAAACTATAGGTACGTTGCTTGAAAATCACGTATCTGAATTAATTGAATCCATTTCAGAGTATGAATGTTCGAGAAGTCTTCTAGCCATACATGCGTGGATAAATGAATCAAGCGAAATTTTCCTTTCAGATAATTTAGGAATAGAATCAGGTGATATGCATAGAATGGCAGAAACTTGTGATTGGCTGGTGTATTCATTATATGAACTTGCTAAACTTGAATCACGAGATGATATTCTTGACGAATTGAATATTCTAAGGCAAAGAATTTCTTACGGAATAAAAGAAGAACTTATCGAACTGGTTAAGATACATGGAATTGGCAGGATACGATCACGCATATTATACAAGAATGGAATCAAAAACCTTTATGATTTATCTAAAATTTCGATAAAAGACTTGGCAAAAATAGACAAGATAGGTTCATCCCTTGCAGAAAATATCAAGGCACAACTACAAAAGGTATCATAATGTTTGATCAAATCGTTACAGTTATACTGATTTCTATTGTAGCATTTTTTTCGGTTTATGTAATAACACCATTCTTAATTCGTACGCTAGAAAAAAGAAACCTCACAGTAAAAGACTATCATAGAAAAGGTGGAGCTATGATACCTAGACCTGGTGGTCCATCTATCTTAATTGGAATCATCGCTTCAGAGATTACGTTATACGCCTTCTTTCCAACTACTGCAATAATCACTATTATCATTACTACTTCACTTGCTTTTGTAGTTGGAATAATTGATGACAGATGGACCTTCGGGGGGTGGTTCAAACCACTTGCTCTTGCTGCTTCTGCTACCCCGATTATCTTTCTAGGTGCATATGACTCAAATCTTGCATTTCCACTTTTTGGTTCCTTTAAAATCCCAGCACTTTATCTAGCGTTAATAATATTCATAATTCCAATAACTGGTAACACTATAAATTCAATTGATGTTTTAAATGGTGTTGCAAGCGGTTTCATGACTATCGCAAGCTTTGCACTGACTATTTCTCTTTTTATAATGCAGCATTATGAAATTGCAGTAGCAAGTCTACCACTTGGATTTGTTTCATTAGCTTTTTACAAATACCACAAATTTCCTAGTAAGATATTTCCAGGGGATTCAGGTGCCTTAACTCTTGGTGCAATGTATGGTGTTATAGCAATACTTGGTCATGTAGAGATAGTCGCTGCAATTGCACTTTTACCAGCTGTGATAAATTCATTTTTATTTTTATCTAGTGTAAAACGCGTAGTAGAACACAGGCAGATAAAAAATCCTACTGCTGTTACTTCTGATTTTAAACTCATGGCTACCAGCGATAAAGATGCACCAATTACACTTCTACGTCTTATTCTTGCAGCAGGTCCAATGACTGAAAAACAAATTGTCTTAGTTATTTTCAAACTGGCATTATTTTCTGCATCTCTTGCAATTATTACTGCATTTATGATGGGAATTAAAATATGAAAAATTATACCATTTTCTCATTCATCTTTGTAATGTGGATTTTAATCATAATTGGTGGTGGTTTATTAGTTGCATTCACATCCATGATCTCAATAGAGGGATATGTTACAGTCGGTCCTTTAGAATTGTATTATGCTTCTATTGCTAAAGCCTTGATTGCAATAATTTTAGTAATTATCTGGGTTTATGTTCTTACAAAGATAAAGAACTGGATGTTTCATAAAAAAATAAAAAACTAACCGCCTTCCCATTTCTTCTTTTTTCTATCATACTCTTCACGTGTGTATTTGATTTTTGCAGGTACTCCAACTACTACCATATTGGGTGGAACATCTTTTGTGACAACTGCCCCCATTGCTATTACGCTGTTTTTGCCAACAGTTATGCCTGCCTTGATAACAGCACGTGAACCTATGATGACACCATCTTCTATTGTAATGCCAATGAGTTTTTTGCTTGTTGGGTATGGATCATTCGTTAAAACTGCCGCGGGTCCAATGAAGACATTTTTTCCTATTCGAGAAAGGGGGGGAATGTAAACTAATCCTTCAATCATAGTATTTTCTCCTATCTTTACATTATAATCAATATGCGTAAGTGAACCAATTTTTACATTATCACCTATCTCCGTATTGTCACCAACATATGCAAAGTGCCATATGCGGACATTCTTTCCTATCTTTGTTTTTTCTGAGATAAAATTTGTTACCAAATTAATCACAAATGCCAAGGAGATGCTTGTCTAGTTATTTTTTCTGGCAACAAGGATTGGTTTCTTTTTAAAAATTCGATGTCTTGATTCTTGTCTCTTAGTTCATCAGGTAACATTATTGGAATCTCTTCTATGATGGGATAAAATCTAGAACATTTTGTACAATATATTGCTCCTTCCAATACCGTTTGATCTTTAGAATTTGATTCAAAAATTTCAAGTGGGAAATGCTTGTCTATTGGACATGCAAGTATCTCAAGCATTTTTTTATTCATTTTAGGTCTAGATAAATTGGAGTTCCTTTTTGACTAGATAAAAGTGCTGCTTCTGCAATCTTTGTTGTGTTTACCGCATGTTCTGGTTTTACTAATAGTTCTTCTTTACCTTCACAAGCAGCAAGAAAATTCTTTATCTCTAAAAGTAATGGTTCCTTTACATCTTTTCTCGGAATCTCTGTCCAGTTATTTGTCTCAATCTTCACTTCCTGTGAAATAAAATCCGAAGATATTATTGCATCTCCACATACTGCATTAAACTTTCTTACTCTTGTAGGAGTAATCCAATTAGACGAAATGATTGCTACTTTACTATCCTTGAAGCCAAGCATTATAGTCGCAAAATCTTCATGATCGTGCCTTATTTTTCCGGATCTTGCAAAAACAACTTCTGGGGTATCATCAAAAAGCCACATTGCAGTATCAATATCATGAACCGAGGTATCATAAATTATTCCAACATCCTTTATGTGTAATGGCATTCTGTTTTCTCTGTGAAACTCTAACATAATGAGTTCGCCATATTTTTTTGATTTGACATAATCTTTTATCAACGCAACTGCAGGATTGAATCTTTCAATATATCCACATGTTAATACTACTTTATTTTTATATGCAAGATTCTGAAGCGAATCTCCCTCATGAGAAAGATACGTCATTGGTTTTTCTACAAAGACATTTTTCTTTTGTTGTAGAAGAGTCGTTGCAATAGAGAAATGAGTAGAAGTTGGAGTGCAAACAAAAGCAGTATCAAATTTCTCTGATTTTAAAAGCAAATCCAAAGATGAATAATGATTCACCAAATATTTTGACCCAAAATCCTTAGCTCTGTTTGAATCTACATCACAAACGGCAGTTAAAACTCCCATCTGTGAAAGGATTCGTGCATGATTTTTACCCCATCCTCCGGTTCCTATCTGAATGACTCTCACATCTAGTACACTGCCGTTATCCAATGGGTGTACTTTTTATTCTTGCCCATTACTATGTCTGAATAAATAGAACTGATTTGTTTTGTTACTTTTCCAGCTCTCCCATTTCCTACCTTTTTTCCATCAACAGATATGACTGGAGTTATTTCTGCGGCAGTTCCAGTAAGGAAAATCTCATCTGCAAGATAAAGTTCGGTACGGGGAATTTCTCGTTCTAGGACTTTATACCCTTCATTTTGAACTATTTCTATTACCGACTCTCTTGTTATCCCTTCTAATGCAGATGAGCTAGATGGCGGAGTTGCGACATTTTCATTTCTTAGAATGAAGATATTTTCACCAGGGGCCTCGCTTACATTTCCTAAATGATCAAGTAGTATAGATTCGTCATATCCATTACGTTTTGCTTCTTGAGTTGCTAAAATTGAATTAAGATAATTACCTCCCATCTTAGCAAGAGGCGGTGTTGAAATATCTTGAATCCGTCTCCATGAGGAAACTCCTGCTTTTATTCCATTTTTATTAAATAAATCGCCAAACTCAAACATGACTATGGCAGTATGTGTTGGGGCTTTTTCTGTTACATTTAAGTTTATTCCATATTTTCCAACAAAATAAAATGGTCTGATATAACATGATTGTCTTACATTATTTTTTTTACAGAGTTGAATTATGGCATTTGAAATTTCTTTATTTGTAAATTTCAAATTAATGGAATATATTTTGCCAGAATTTCTGAATCTTTTAATATGATCATCCAGTCTAAAAATATTCAAGTTTTTTGAATTCCAATAACCACGTAACCCCTCAAAAATCGAAGTTCCATAATGAATAGCATGTGTCATAACAGGAACTTTTGCTTCTTCTGATCTTACAAATTTACCATCAAACCAAGCAAATTTTGCATTAAAAGATTTCATATTAAACAACAAAATTAGTCTATAATTAATCTATTTCTACCAAAAACCATATTTTGGAAATTTCATTCCAAGTAATCTATATGTAAGATCTTCCGCAGATGAGTATTTTTTAACTATATCCCAGTTTTCGTGTATTATTTTTACAACTTCTGTGGGAACATAGTTTTCCCAATCCGAGTCTTTTCCAAGTGCAGCATCAAACATTTTTTCCTTTACAATCGATGCTGAGATTGTTTTCCTTTCACCTATTCTTGGTTTTAATCCATATAGTTTGAGTACAAAACCTTCTGCTTTGTCACCCGTATATGTGAAGTAATCATCCGAAACATCATCTAGAACCTGTCTTTTTATGTTCCATGGGAAGGGAGAAAGTAATGGCGGCATGTATTTAATGAAAGGTGCAGAAAATGCATAGCTTGAAAGAACCGAGATTGACTCACCAAAAATCGATTGAAGCATCTTCTTTCGTAATTCAAAATTAAAAGGAAAACTCCTACTGTTAATTTCCTCTCCTTTGTTAATAAATATGACAGGAAAAACTCTGACCTCGTTTGCTTTTTTGAGTTCTTCTATGATCTCTACATGCGCTTTTGTTACAGGATTCAGATGAGCTAGATAAATGGCAACTGTCAATTATACTTCATACTAGAAATCTCGTATATTTCAATGCTTGATGCAATTATTTTATAAAAATACTAAATTTAAGGTGATTCCTAAAACCTGGTTTTTATCACTAATTACCAGAATAATTTGTGCACAAGACTAATTAATTGCTAGGAAACGACATTGTACAGAAAATGAATTTAAAAATACTCCTGTCATTATTGATATTTCCTTTACTCTTAATGCCAATTGCTTCTAGTTATGCCATGTCTAGTGAACAGATGTCTATGAAAGATAAATCATCGGTAAAAATAAACATACCAGTGAATTCGAGTATAGAGAAAATGAGACATATGGGGCAAACAAAAATTGCAAACCCATACTTTTTTCAAATTGATGATACTACAGTAAAAATAAAACGCGGAACTGTTACAATATCTGGCCATGGTGTATACAATCCAGTTCAAGATGTGATTTCTGCTTGGGGAAAATATTCTATCTCAATAGGAAGCAGAGAACTTGCGGGGAGCTGGACAGCAGCTAATCTAGTTAGTGGAAAAGGAAATCCATATGGTGGGGATTCTGATGCATCTAACGTGCATTTTATTAGCAAGACTATAAGCCTTAAAGATCCAAAATATACAGGTAATAACGCGAAACGAGAATCTGTAATGAGAGGATCACATCAGATTTGGATATTAGCTAACGCAGAGGAAGGAAAACTCTGTGTTTATGGTTCATACGTAGGTACTCCAAACCCAATAAATGCATGTGTAGAAACAGACACAATTTCAATAACTAAATAAATTTTTTAAAATCTGGGGACGATGGGACTTGAACCCATGACATCCAGCGCCCGAGGCTGGCAGTCTACCAAGCTGACCTACGTCCCCGCAGATCAGCCCCTGGCTATGCAATATTATCTTTTCAAGAGAAATTTTATTCTATCCGTACGATTCGTATTTAATCTCGAAGCTCTTATCTGGCCGCTTATTTCTTTCAGTGACAAAACCCTTTGGTCCTAGATAATCCATACATCCATCTATAGTTCCTTGCCAGCCACAAATGAAAAATATGGTGTTTTCTTTTGTAATTTTTTCACCAACTAGCTTTTCAAGAGGTGATTGTTCACCATCTTTTGATCTAAGGAAAGTTTCTACTCTGCCAATTTGTCCGTTCCAAGATCTGTTAAACCATTCTTGAGGCCTACTGATAGTTGCCCTATATCTGAAATTCCACTTATCTTTACCCTTGTCTAGACTTTCATTTTCTAAATCAGTCAAAAGTTCTTTGTAGCCTAGTTCATCAACATAACTTGCTCCATGTAACACTACAATTTCTCGTTTGCTTCCAGTAGCATGTAGAGACTGCGCAAGACTAACAAACGGAGCTAAACCAGTACCTCCTCCCAAACAGATTATTCTTCTATCATCTTCTGAACCGTCAGCTTTTTTGTCATCAAGTGTAAATGCACCAGTTGGTTTTATCCAAACTATTTCATCACCTTCTTTTGCACCAAAAAGCTGTGTAGTAAGACGACCAGGTAGAGGTTTTCGTACCCATCTTATGTATAATTCAACATATTTTTTATTTTCTGGGTTTGATGCAACGGAATATGCTCTCCGTATAATCTTGTTTTCACTTGGAACATGCATGCCTATTGTAATGAATTGACCTGCTTTGTATTCTGGAACTGGTCCATCTTTTGGTACGAGTCTAAAAATTGCAAGATCTTCTTTTTGGACTTGAATATATCTCAAAGTCGCTTTATTATCGACGACCACGCGAAATGTGTCATACTTGATAGTTAAATATCTTATGTTGTTTTGTTCAAAGATAATTTTTCAAATACAGCTAAACGTTAATAACGGCTCGAAAAAAGTTAATGCAAATCAGAATATCATTCTGATTATAACAATTTGGGCCGGTCGTCTAGCCTGGTAGGATACGCCCTTGGCATGGGTGAGATCGTGGGTTCAAATCCCACCCGGTCCATCTTTAAATTTATTAATAAAATTTTTTGATGTGCAATAATCAAAATTTGTTTTATTGTTTATGATATAGTTATGATGGAAGTAGATTTTGGAGCTAAAGCACTTATATCACGTAAATTATTCCATACAAAAGTTTCAATTTTATAGGTTCCGCCGTTGTGTGGAGTCCAAAAAAGAGCTGTTGTTAGAGTTTGATTTTTAACAAGTGAACCTGTTGAGAAATTAAGATCTACTATAGCTCCCTTTGAATCAATTATCTGTACAATGTATACCCAATCCATTTCTCTATCACTGACATTTGTAAGGGAAGTTTGTAGGTTAAGCTGTTGTTCTACCAGAGGCGATTTTATCTCCTCTCCTAATGTGTTGACAACTTTAAAATTTGATGTGACTATTTCTTCATACCCGTAGGCATAACCAAAACTTATGCCAAAAAAAACTAAAAAATAAATAAAAAACTTCATCTAACCAATTCTCATATTCTTAGATTTAAATTATCCTCCAGTATTAGGACATGATATGTCCGAATCAAGAGAGACTATCTTTATAGGAAAAAAACCACTGATGGCGTATGTTACGTCGACGCTAATACAGTTGGCAAACCAACCAAAAGTATCTATCAAGGCAAGAGGGCTTAGCATTGGACGTGCAGTTGATGTAGCACAAATAGTTGCACGAAAAACCGAGAATGCTGGCTATTCTATCGGAGACATCAAGATCGGTTCAGAACAACTACAATCACAAGATGGACGACCAAGAAATGTTTCCACCATAGATATAGAAGTAAAAAGAAACACTCCGTAGGAAAATCTTGAGAGGATTTTTCCTTTCTTTTTGTTGTTTTAAAATTTATGGCCGTACTTATTTTCCATTTTTCTATATTTTGACAAGTCTACGATATCGTTGAATTGATCAAATGCGACAAGATTCTTTTTGAGCCTAGAGGTTGTACCTGATTTTCTAAGCTCACGCAGAATTTGCATAGACGCAAATGTATTTGCATAAAGAATGGACAGAGGATACAAAATTAATTTGAATCCCATTTTGTGAAGTATTTTAGTAGAAAGAAGAGGTGTTGCTCCTCCTTCAATCATATTAGCAACTAAAGGTGCGTCAATAGATTTTCCAATCTTTTTCATTTCTGCAACAGACTTTGGTGCTTCAATAAAAATTGCATCTGCGCCAATCTTTTTGTATAGAAGGCCACGTTCTACTGCTGCATCAAGTCCTTCGGGCGCTCTTGCATCAGTCCTTGCAACAATTATGAAGTTTTTACTTTTTCTTGCATCCAGTGCAGCCCGTAATTTTTCTACATATTCTTCTTTTGGAACTACTTCTTTTCCTTTCATATGTCCACATCTTTTTGGCCATTTTTGATCCTCAAGAAAAATTCCAGAAGCTCCTACAGATTCCAATTCCTTTACTATTTTCCAAACACTAAGAGGGTTGCCATATCCTGTATCTGCATCTACAATTACAGGAACAGATACTGCAGCACAAATTCTACGAGCATTTTCTACAGTTTCTGTAGCCCCAATAAACCCATAGTCTGGCATTCCAAGAAGCGTAGCTGAAGTACCATATCCTGTCTGAAACATAGCTTCAAAACCTGTCTTTTGAGCAATTTTTGCTCCTATGGCATCATATACCCCAGGAACAACAAACGGTTTAGAATTATCATATAGTAATTTTCTAAGTGTTGGCAACTGTTGATAGTGTTAATGACAATTATTTATGGTTTAATTAATTTTGATCTCTTTTCCACGAGATTTTTTTTCAGATGATTGTAATTTATGAAGTTCAGACTCTAGGAATTTCTTATATCGCATAGTTTCTTCTTTTGTCATATTTGATACATTAGAGCTAAGAGAGTTTCCTATGCTTGTTATGCGTTCAAGAAGATCCATAGCGACAAATTTTCCTATGCTTCCTACTCTAAACATCACATCAAGTTGATTTTTTACTATATTATTTAGCGTTTCAAGATCATCTGTCATAACTCGGCCTTTCCTAGTTATCTGATATTTGCCATCTTTTGTTTCTTCAATAAGGCCATCATCTAAAAGTCTACCAAGCAAGGGATAGATCAACCCCGGAGAGGGTTTCCATTTGCCGCCGCTTTGTTTCACTGCAAAGTCGATTATTTCTTTACCAGTACAAGGATGTTTCTTTAGGGTTTCCAGCATGAAATATCTTGAAAATCCTCTTGGAACTACACTCCCAACTCGTTGTATCCACTGTGATAACATCACTAGTGATATCACTAGTGATATATATTAACAATTCGATTCAAATTTGCAGAGACTTCATAAGACATATTTATCTAATTTGAAAAGGTAGAGGTCTAAACATATGACCGACACGATAGAACAAGATCTGCTAATTGTCGGCTCTGGTCTTGCTGGTTTAAGAGCTGCAATCCAAGCTGCAAAGACAAGCTCAAAGATCAAGATTGCAGTAATTTCAAAACTACAAGTTATGCGTTCACATTCTGTTTCCGCAGAGGGCGGAACTGCAGCTGTTCTTTTTCCTGAAGAAGGAGATAGCTTAGAATCACATGTATATGACACAGTAAAAGGAAGCGACTTTCTTGCTGATCAAGATGTTGTAGAAAGACTAGTACATGAAATGCCGTCTGAAATTTATCAGCTTGAACATTGGGGGATGCCTTGGTCGCGCAGAGACGATGGGAGAATAGGTCAAAGAAAGTTTGGCGGTTATAGTTTTTCAAGGGCAACATATGCCCAAGATAAAGTTGGATTTTATGAAATGCAGACATTGTATGATACCTGTCAAAAGTTTGATAATATTGAATTTTTCAACGAATGGTTTGTTACATCGATAATACACGATGGTCAGAGATTTTGTGGAATAACTGCAATCGAACTTTCATCAGGAACTTTTTACACCATAAAAGCTAAAGCATTGATAATTGCAACAGGTGGTGCAGGAAGAGTTTATAGCTATTCAACATATGCGCTTTCATCAACACCTGACGGACTTGATATGGCATACAGAGCGGGCCTTGCACTAAAAGACATGGAGTTTGTTCAATTCCATCCTACGGGAATTCTGCCTTCTGGCATACTAATTACTGAAGGCGCACGAGGTGAGGGTGGTTATCTTATCAACAAGGATGGTGAAAGATTCATGAAAAGATATGCCCCAGGATTGATGGAGCTTGCGCCGCGAGACATAGTTTCTCGTTCCATGATGACTGAGATGTCTGATGGTCGTGGCTTTAAAAATGAAACAGGAGTCGACTGTCTAAAACTAGATCTTCGACACTTGGGTGATAATGTAATAAAAGAAAAACTTGCTGCTATCAGAGAAATATCTATGAAATTTTCAGGGATTGATCCAAGTAAAGAACCAATTGATGTCAGACCAGTATGTCATTACATGATGGGTGGAGTTCATACTGATATTGACGGAGCCACAGAAATACAGGGAATATGGGCTGCTGGAGAAGCTGCCTGTAACAGTACACATGGGGCAAATAGATTGGGCGCCAACTCTACAAGTGAATGTATTGTTTGGGGAAAAATTACAGGTGAACTTGCAGCAAGATATGTCCTAGATGCTAAAACATCACCATTTCCCTTACACCTTGTAGCTTTAGAAGAAAAAAGAATCTATGATGGAATATTCCGTGGTCATGGTGATGCAAATCCATACGAAGTAAAACAACAAGTTACTGATATGATGAATGAAAAAGCATACGTGTTTAGAAATGAAAAAGATTTGGTTGATGGGTTAAAAAAACTACGTGACTTGAAAGAAAAAACATGGAAACACGTTGATGATAAAGCAAGCGAGTACAATACTAATTTTACAAATGTTATGGAACTCGATTCTATATTTCGCATTGCTGAGGTTATCTTAGTTGGAGCAATAAAGAGAAAAGAATCTAGAGGTGCTCACGCAAGGACAGATTATCCAGCAAGAGATGATAAGAACTTTTTACATCACACTCTTGCTTATTATGATATCAAAGAACCTGTTCTAAAAGAACATCCTGTCACTATTACTAAATACAAGCCTGTGGAGAGAAAATACTGATGGAAAGACAATCAAATCGAGAGGGAATAAAAGGTTGGTTAAATCCAGGTAGATACGGACTAGAACGAGTTGCATACTGGCTTATGCGTCTTACTGGGCTAGGATTACTAGTATACTTTATAGCTCATGTCTTTGAAACAAGTTCAATAGTTAATGGTAAAGAAGCATGGCAAAAAATGTTAGAGCTTACTCAGACAACAGAAGGTCATATCATACTTACCATAGTTATAGGAATGTGTGTCTTTCATACTGTAAACGGAATAAGAGTAATGCTTGGTCAAGGTGGTGTGGGAGTTGGTAAACCAGGCAGACCGGACTATCCATACAAACCCGCGTCGTTAAACTCAAGACACAAACTATGCATCTTAGCCTCAATTGGACTTGCGGCATTGGCAATGATGTATGGCTTGGCAGTTTTGTTTGGTGAGTAAAATGCAAGAAAGCGTAATTATGAAAATACATTACGGTACAGCACTTGGAGCAGTAGTACTTGTAGCGATACATATTCTATTTAGAATGACACAGAACTTTTCCGAATCTTTACAGTACGAAAGTGTGATAGCAAATTATCACTTTTTACCATATGCAATTATGCTAGAATTAATACTCATCTTGCTTTCAGTACACGGATTTAATGGATTAAGAATAATACTATTAGAATTAAAACAAGGTGTTGGATATGAAAAAGCTGTTAACTATGGTTGTATTGCTGCCATTGCTGTACTTGTCACCTATGGATCTAGGACTATACTGATGACAGGATTTGGAATGTAACATGGCTGCAATAACTCCAAAACTTTCTGATGAATCCCCTTCTACAATAGTTTCTTCTACTAATTCAGTAACTCTAAGGATCTCAAAATTCAATCCAAAAACCGACTCGGCTGCAACATTTGTAGAGTTTAAGGTTCCTGTTCAAAAATGGACAACAGTTTTAGACGTAATTTTAGCTGTAAAACAACACCTAGATCCTTCAGTCGCAGTAAGATATTCTTGCAGACAAGCATCA
>Ga0247727_10007133_pt1 | contig 21505 bp, 18 predicted proteins | sample WisWelCaveWW1625_FD_202498 | JGI IMG/M metagenome (GOLD analysis project Ga0247727, IMG submission 202498) | Biofilm microbial communities from Wishing Well Cave, Virginia, United States - WW16-25 | ecosystem: Environmental > Aquatic > Deep subsurface > Groundwater > Cave microbial mat | place... | reverse complement strand
CCCTTATCGGCTTTGCAAAAACAGCTTCTGGTTCTGATGGGCGTTCCGGAAACCATCTATCGCCTCCCAGAACCACAAGCCAGTGGATAATTCAAAACGGACTATTAAAAATAAGCGAACGATGAGTCCTTCCGTGTGAGAATAATGAGATCTGTCCGTTACTCCTGTTGGTTAAACCGAATTTAAAGGTGAAATTCCAAAATTAAGGATTTTAAATATAAGCGTTAATCGCCCAATTTACAAGCAATTTTTGCGGGAAAATATAATCCGGGGTTAGCGCCGACATTTTGTCTGCGGAAAATTTCCGCATTCCCGCCTTCTTCCCGCATTTGCAAAATATCCGCGTCGGCTTCTCATGATTGAAAATGCTTGTTTTAGCGATGACTCAAAGCCTGGCATCTGCCTTGCGAGAACAATAAGCGCGAATCCGATTAATTTGCAATCAGGAAACTTTGGAGATCAAAATGACCAGGCTTGTGCTGGCGTCAAGATTTTTTTTATTTTTGTGCTTCTGCTTTTTTATGCCTATTCACGCACGCTGACGCGGCTGGCGTCGTTAAGGGAAGCGTTCTTGATCGCACGACACGCGAGCCTCTGTCCGGCGCCAATATTCGTGTTCTCGGCACGGCATTCGGAGTGGTCGCTGGAGGCGATGGGCGTTTTCGCATCAATCAAATTCCCGAGGGAAAATATGCGTTGGAGGCAACGCTCCTCGGTTACCAAGCGCAACGTCGGCAAAGGACAACTATCCGTTTTTCTTGAGGTGATCAATTTGTATGATCGCACCAATGTTCGCGCTTACGAATATTTGAACAAATTACCGAAAATCATTATATTAAAAGTGAGGAGCTCCATGAAACCTCAATTCTCGAAAATGGCTGCCATCACGTTAGCAACTCTCGCCGCGCTTTCTGCGTATTCATCTGTGTCGGCGCAGGAACGTTCCACCGGCATCGGTCTGCGCGGCACGTATTGGAACATGAACAACGGCCCGGCCCACGTGATCGTGACGCATCACGATGATTTCAGCGCCGTGGACGTCGGCAACGGCGGCGGCTGGCTTTTCCTGTTCTCGCGCCTCGACGAGCAAACGTTTTTCGAATTCAGCTTGGGCGCGGTCGGCAGCGTGGAAAGCGTTTCCAGCGACGGCTTTCATGACAACGTCAATGTCACCGCGGTGACGCCGGTGTTGCTCGGTTTTCGGCACAATTTGTTTTCGATGCGCAGCCGCAGCGCTTTGCAACCGTACATCGCCTACGGCGCGGGGCCGTATTGGCTGCACGACATCAAGGTGCGCGAAGATTTTTATGGCGACGAAGCCGTCGTCAAATCCAGGCTCAACCCCGGCGCCTATGCCGGCGGCGGCATGAATTTCATGGCCACGAACTGGTTCGGTTTGAATTTCGACGTTAAATATCATTTCCTCGATTTCAACGTCAATCACGACCTCAGCGGCTTCGAGTACGGTCTGGGGTTTTGTTTCATGTGGGGGAGGTATCGAAGATAGAAAATCGAAGCTTGAAGATCGATAATTAAAATGTCATTCCGCAGGAATCTTGTTTGTTGCCAGCACGCGCCTTGATTAATGTGGAGGATTCCTGCGAATGACACTGGAGGACGCATGAAACGCCGCTTAAAAATCACTCTGCTTTTATTCACGGCATTACTCTCGAACTTATTCGCGCAAGGCGTCTCGCGTTCGTCCGGCATCGGCTTGCGCGCCAGTTACTCGAGCATTGCCGGCAGCCCGACGCGCTTCAATATTTCGGACGGCGGCACCAGCTCGGTGTACGATTTCTCCGGCCTCGGTTCGTCGCTGTATTTTTTTTCGCGCGTGCAGCAGAGCAATTGGTTCTTCGAATTCAGCCTCGGCGCCGTGGCCCGCGTTCATGGCGAAGAAAAGATCGGCATGGAAGATCATGTCAAGGTCTCGGCGGTCATTCCCTTCCTTCTCGGATTACGTTACGATGTGCTTTCGAACCGTCATGCCAATACTTTTCAACCGTATATCGCCGGCGGGGTCGGCCCGTATTGGTCCACTGCATTTAATGTGCGCAATCAAGTAACCGGTGAAACCGTCAGCGGCGAGGCGGAATTGCGGGCGGGCGGCTATGCCGGCGGCGGCGTCAACTTCGTTCCGCTCAGTTGGATCGCGCTCAACCTGGATTTGCGTTATCACTTCGTCGATTTCCAGCGCCAACGCGAACCCAGCGGATTTGAATTTGCGTTGGGCTTGAGCTTCATGTGGGGGAAAAAACGCGAAATTTTTCAGATCAAAGAAACCAAAGTCGTGGTGCGCGATATTTATCCGGCTTATTATCAGTTTTACAACACGTATCCGATCGCGCTGGTCACGGTGAAAAATCTCGCAGGGCGTCCGATCGAAGTCAACGTTCGCAGCCACGTCAAAGGTTATTCGGTGCGGCCCAAAGACAGTGGCTTCATCAAGCTCAATCGCAACGAAACCAGAGATATTCCCGTGACGGCGATTTTCGGGCCTAAGCTGCGCGAGGCTTCACGCCGCACGCCCGCGGTAATCGATCTCGAAGTGGAAGCGCGCGCCGGCAGCACGCATCGCAAGGAAGTGAGCGCTGAGATCATGGTCCACAATCGCAATGCGTGGAACGGCGAAATCGATAAGCTCGGATTTTTTGTGACGCCGGATGACGAGAAAGTTTTGCAATTGCGCCGCAAATTCCTCCGCGAGAAAAAGCCCGAAGATTCGACTGCGGCCGGAAATCTGGCGGCCGCAGAAACTATTTTCGCGGCGCTCGGCAAAATGGGCCTGCAATATCAGCGCGATCCGAACATTCCGTTTTATCGGGATGATCGCGTGCAATTTGCGACGGAAACAATCGCTCTCCGTCACGGCGATTGCGATGACCTCGTGGTGCTGTACGCCTCGTTGCTGGAGAGCACCGGCATCAACACCGCCTTCGTCGAAGTCAAAGACCCGCAGAAAGAGAGCGCGCATTTGTATCTGCTATTTGATTCGGGATTGCTCGCGAGTGAGAGCAGCATGATCAGCAGCAATGAGAAGCGTTTCATCATTCGCGAAAACACCCGCGGCCAAAGCGTGATCTGGATCCCGGTCGAAACGACGCTGGTGGCGCGCGGCTTTGAGGAAGCCTGGAAAACCGGCGCGCTGGAATACTTGCAGGACGGCGTCGTGCGGCAGGGGCTGGCAGAGAATTGGGTGAAAATCATCGATATTGAATAATGCGTGATGCAGGAGTTTGGCATTATGGTAAAAAGAAGTTTATTGGCTTTTTTAACGCTGCTCTTGGTAACGGAAAACTTATCTGCAAAAATTGCCGTGAAAATCATCAGCCTCGCCGGCGAGGTCAAAATCCGGCGCGGGGTCGAGGAAAATTGGCAGCGCGCCGGCGCCGGCATGGCGCTCGAAGAGATTGACACCATTTTGACCGGCGAAGCCGCAACGGTGACGCTGGAAATGCAAGACGGCGGCACGTTCCGGCTCGGCCGTTTCGCGATTTTGGATATTGCCGATTTGCGCAAAATCAGCGAGCGTGAGATGTTCGTTCTTTTGATGTCGCAAAAAGTGAATCAAATTCCCGACCGCCCGGAAAAGGCGACATTGCGCGTCGGCAATGTCAGCGCGATCCACGGCGAATCCAAAGCCGGCACGGCGCGGAACCAATCCGGCCGGGAGGAATCGCAGAATTGGAAACAGGAAACGAACGGCGCGCAGGCTTTGTACGAGCAGGGTTATTATCCCAACGCCGTCGTGAAACTGCACAAAGTGCTGGCGAAATACCCCGCTCGCGAAGATTGCGGCGAGGTGCATTTCAATCTCGGCAAAGCTTTTGAAGCACTGAAGAAAAACGGTCAGGCGAGTGATGCCTATAAAAGCGTCTTCGAACGGCTCTGCGATAATGACGCCTCAAAACAGCGCGCTGACGAGGCGCGCGAGGCGATTGCACGGTTGAAGTAATAATTGTTTTGCTGTTTTTTACAATTATTCAACCCAACCCGCATGTCATTCGAAAGAATCTTTTTTGAACCAAGCTAAGTGCTCGTGTGAAAAAAGTTTCCTACGGAATGACAGCCCCTTTTATCCCTGAATCTTTATGATCTTGTTTACGAAAGGAAAACTCCAATGAAAAATATTCGTTTGTCAAAAAACACTGCTGCGATCTTTTTACTGATCCGGGCAAGCCTCTTTGCCCTCACCGCCTGCGACGTTCGCGTCATCGATTCCGACGATAACGTCGCCAACACGAATTTCTTTGCCGCCGAATCTTTCGCGTTTGAAATCACCGTCAACAATCAAACGCGCCTCAATTTGACGGCGATCAACGGCCCGGTCGGGGTGATCGGCGTGCCGGGCGCCACCACGGCAAAAATCTTCGGCGAACGCCGCGTTGAATCAGAAAGCGAAGCCGACGCCAAAGCGCACCTCAAAGATTTGGAAGTGCGCGTTTCCGACCGCCAAAGTGAAATCGCCGTGAATACGGTTCAGCCCGACAACGCGCGCGGGCGCAATTACAAAGTGATTTATCATCTGCACCTGCCAAACACATGGAAGTTTAACGTCGATCACGTGAACGGCATGGTGACGATTGATTCGCTTAGAAACGACGTATTGCTGAAACTCACGAATGGCAGCGTGGAATTACGTGAAATCTTCGGCAGCGTTGAGGCCGGGTTGGTCAATGGCCAACTGACGGGTAGGCTGTGGCTGCCTACGCAAGGCACTTGCAAAATGACGACGGTGAACGGCCCAATTTTGCTGAACATTCCCAAAACGACAACGGCGGATTTTTCCGCAGCGGTGACCAACGGCGATATCAATCTCGCGAACTTGGCGCTGCACAATTCGGTAAGCACGCCCAAATCTTTGCGCGGCAAGCTCGGCGACGGCCAGGGCGCGATCTCGCTCTCGACGGTGAACGGCAATATCAGCGTTAATGGGTTTTGATAAAGCAGGAAGGAATCTTTACACTTTCGGCGTGTGCTGCTTAAAGAAAATCATCCTGCGCCGAATGTCATAAACCCAACTACGCTCTCTCCCACACCACCAAACGTTCGCTGCGTCCCTTATCATCATTCCAACAGCGCAAATCAAAGTCAAAGCGGCCATTGGCGCAGCGCATGAAATAAGCAAAAGTCAGCGTGATCTTGTCGCGGATGGGATGGTGTTCGCCGCGCTCAATAACGGGAATCCACGCGCCGGTGTTGATGTACCACCAATTATCTTCCAACGCTTGCACCGCCGGTTGATGCGTGTGGCCGAGGATGAGAAACTTTCGCCTCTGCTGTTGCGCTCGCGAAATGGCCCCTTTCCATCGGTTTACATTGATTCCATCAACTTCTCCTCTAAGGAAAAATTTCAAGCAACAACGTGAGCGCCACGCCGCGATAACCGCGGAACAGCATTTTCGTGGCCAGCGGAAAATGCCGCATCAAAAGGCGCAGCGCGCGCCAGCGGTGTCCCGTCATCAAAGCCTGAAAAACGGCAAAGGTGCCGCGAATGTAGGTCACCACGGGCGCGAGATGGTCGATGGCATTTACCAAATAACGATTGAGAATCGAGCCCGGCGGCAGGCACAGCTCCCGCTCATTCAGCAACGGCCTGGCGACGCTAGTGATCGGCTGATACTGATGGCCATGTTCGATGTAGAACTGATTTTCAACAATATAAGCCCGCTGGCAAAACTCCACATGCGGGCGCAGATGCAGATAGCGCAGGCGCGCGGAGTTGGGCCGCTCTTTTCCCGGCAACCATTGCGCCGCGAGTAAGCGCACAAATTCTTCCTGCACCGCTTTCCAGAAAAATTCGAGATCGTGGTTGCCCTTGATAATGACCAACCGATTACCCGCCGCGATAAATTCGGCCAAAGCCGCAAAGACGAGTGGATGGCCTTGACAGATGCGGTGCAACTTCCACACGGATTTGTGCGGTTCGGTTTTTAAGCCGTAGCGGCTTTCTTGCGGGCCGATGTCAAATTCTTCTTCGTTACGGATCAAACCAAGCCGGCAAAAGTAGCGGCGAAAGAGCCGGCGCTCGCGCTCATCCGGCACGGAGCGGGCGCGCACAAAATCGAGGAAATCGCCGTTGATGATGAGCTTCAGCGGCTTCGCGTTGGCGGCGATATTTTCCTGGTGGAGTCTGTCCAGAAAATTGTAAAACGCTTCATCAGAGAAAAAGCGTTCGGCGCGTGAATACGCCCGTTGCGTTTGCAGATAGCCTTCGCCAATGTGCAAATCACTGATGATCACCAGATTGCAATCTTCGCGCGCAACGATGATATCGGCTTCGAGAGTTTCACGGCGTGGCATGGTTGGATCGTTGTTCATAGCTCCCGACTCCTGTCGGTCGATGAAAAGGTCCGAAGGGTGAAGTGGTTTTTTGATATTCATTTAACGCCGCATGCGCAAAAAAGTTTATTTTTCAATTTGCAAATTCACCAAAAACTATTTATCTTGAGCTTGATGCTGGTATCTGGTTGCTCGTTGCTAAATTTCTGTGCAATCGGCCAGCAACAAGTAACCAGCCACCAACTATGCTCATTTGCCGCGTGGTCGGAGACGTGGTCTCCACCATCAAAAACCAACATCTCAAGGGTCACAAGCTGTTGCTCGTGCAGCCGGTCGATTTGGACGGCACGACGCCGAAAGGCGAGGTCATCATCGCGCTCGACAAAGCCGATGCCGGCGCGCAGGATTTGGTGTTGGTCAATCGCGAAGGCGGCGCCGCGAGAATGATTTTGGGCAATCCGAAAATTCCCGTGCAGGCGGTGATCGTTGGGGTGATTGATAATCTTGATGTACCGATTTAAAAGAGTTGTCCAACGGATTAAAAAACGACCAACCGATGGTTAAGAGGAGAATATCCGTTGGTCGTTTTTTAATCCGTTGGAAAAGGCTTTTATGATGTTTTAAGCAACAAACCATGACTTTAGACGAACGCATTAACCGTATCATCGCCGAAGAGCGCGGCCACACGCCTCGCGCGCCGAAGTGCAATTGGTGCTGGGTGTGCCCGGATTGCAAGACGGAAGTGGTGTCGCATATCGTCCGCAGTGGCGCCACGCGCGTCGGCGCCAACCCCGGCATCGGCCCGTTGCTCGGCGATATGGCGAAGACCATCGATCACACTTTGTTGAAAGCCGAAGCCACGCAGATGCAGGTTGAGCAACTCGGTCGAGAAGCCGCGGAATACAGTTTCGCCAGTGTTTGCGTGAATCCGACGTGGGTGCCGCTTTGCGCTAAACTTTTGCGCGGCACGGATGTGATGGTTTGCACGGTGATTGGTTTTCCGCTCGGCGCCACGACCACGGAGACGAAAACGTTTGAAGCCCGGCAAGCCGTTGAATGCGGCGCCGCGGAAATCGATATGGTCGTCAACATCGGCCGGCTGAAATCGGGCGATAATGACGCCGTCGCGCACGACATTGATCACGTCGTGCGCGCCTCGGCGCCGGCGCACGTCAAGGTCATCATCGAAACCTGTTTTTTAACCGACGAGGAAAAAATCAAAGCCTGCGTGCTGGCGCAGGAAGCCGGCGCGCATTTCGTGAAAACTTCCACCGGCTTTGGCTCCGGCGGCGCCAAGATCGAGGACATCGCGCTCATGCGCCGCGTCGTTGGCGAGTACATGGGCGTTAAAGCTTCCGGCGGCATTCGTGAATATGAAACCGCCGCGCAAATGATCGAAGCCGGCGCCTCGCGTATCGGCGCCTCGGCGAGCATCGCGATCGTGGAAAAAAAGAAAGCGGCGTGAACGGGCGAGGTTTTTTATAAATGTCATTCCGTCGGAATCTTGTTTGTATGGAGCGATTATCTTGAATTGGAAAAGGATTCTTACAGAATGACAGCTATCTCTCTACGCGCGATTAGATCGATAACATTGGGGTTTCTAAAAAATGGGAACCAAGCACGAAGTTTAGTTCGACTAATCCTCGCCCTCTGCACCTTTCCGTTGGTCCTGTTTTCTTGTCAAAAGCAAACGAACGATTATTCCCGGCTTCTCATCTTCCGCAAAAAATGCGCTGCGATTTTAGGCAGCCGCCCCGGCGCGATCCTCGCGATGAATCCGCGCAACGGGCTGGTATTGGCTTTGATAAATGAAAAGCTCGGCCTGCAAAACTCAACGCGTCCCGGCTCGGCGTTTAAGATCGTGACGGCGCTCGCGTTGTTGCAAAATGGAATCGTCCAACCCCACGAGCAGCTTATTTGCAACGGCCAGGTCGAGAGTCGCCGCAAAATGTATCGCTGCTGGCTGCGTGAGGGGCATGGCAAGCAGGAACTTTTGCAAGCGCTGGCCAATTCCTGCAATGTTTATTTTTATCAGGTGGGGGAGAGGCTCGCGGCGGAAAAGCTGAAAGCGGTGGCGCGACAGGCTCATCTCGGAGAATGCACGGGCATCAATTTCGCCAACGAGGATTGCGGCGCGCTTCCCGATTGGGTTTCGGAGGACGAGCGTCTCAATTTCATGGTCGGTCAAACGCGCGCGTTGGCGGTGACGCCGCTGCAAATGCTTTCGTTGATTTCGGTTTTGGCCAATGGCGGATTTTGTTATCGGCCGTTTTATCCCAATTCCCCGGAAGAATACAAAAAATTTCATCCCCAATTAAAAGAAACTTTGCAATTCGGCGGCGAGCTGCGCGTCATTAAAGAAGGCCTGCGTCAGAGCGTGGCGTATGGGACGAGCGCCGCGGCAAAACTATCCGCGATCGCGATTGCGGGCAAAACTGGTACGTCGTCGGAATATTTCGGCAATAAAACCGACGCATGGTTTGTTGGCTTCGCGCCGTTTGAAAAACCGGAGATCGTTGTCGTGATTTTTCTGGAGAATGCTCGCGGAGCGCTGGATGCGGCGCCGCTGGCGAGAGAAATATTCAAAAATTATTTTGCTTTAAAATAAAAACTCCGTTGCAGCGGAGCTTTTTTGTGGCGTGCCGGGAGCGGGACTTGAACCCGCAAGGGCTTGCGCCCACTGGATTTTGAGTCCAGCGCGTATACCAGTTTCACCATCCCGGCATTCTTCGGCGTTTGCGTGATAAAAAATATAAGAAAATCCACGGTGAGAGTCAAGTCCGAAATTTAGCAGTGCAAAGTAATCTCGCAATTCCGTATTGGCGGGCAACCAACCCCTATTAAAATCGAAGATCGTGCTGGATGGAAACAGGATTCCTACGGAATGACATTTTTTGCATTGCACGCAACAGCGCGTTCTCCTTACGGCGCATGCGTTTTTTCTCCGCGGGCGTGTGATCGTCGTAACCCAGCAAATGGAGCACGCCGTGAATGACCAGTCGTTGCAACTCGGCGCGCAAACTTACGCCGTCGGTTTTGGCATATTCCTGCGCCACGGGCACGCAGATCGCTAACGTCGCCATGCGCCAGCCTGCCGGCGTCACGCCGAGATCGAAAGTAATTACATCCGTGGGCGAGGCGTCCTGCAAAAAATCGTAATGCAGTTGGCTGATGGCAGCAGCGTCGACAAAACTTATGTCGAGATGGAGCGAAGTGGTTGCGCGCCGGTTCCAGACCTCATTTAAAATATCGTGCAAACGCTGCCGCTCATTTTTCGTGAGCAGCGTCTGGCGGCGCGGCCATTGCAGTTGCAGGCGCGGCGTGATTCGGCTTGCGTCCGGCGCCGGCAGTTTCCGCTGTGGTTGTCGCCGTTCGTTGATTCGGTCGCGGCGAACGGGCGCGGTTGGCGTTCGGTGTTGCTTCGCCGTTTTTATGATCGTCGCCGGCGTTTTTCTGATCTTCCGGATACTGGGTGCGGCCATGAAAAATACCTGTCAGCGTGCGGATAAAACTTTCTTTGATTAAATTCAGATCGCGCAGCGTCAGCGGGCATTCGGCCAGCTCGCCTTTCTTGAAACGTTCTTCCACAATGCCGTTGACCATGCTGCGCAACCGGCTGATGGAGGGATCGCGCAGCGAACGGCACGCCGCCTCGACCGCGTCCGCCAGCATCACGATGCCGGTTTCTTTGCTCTGCGGCTTCGGGCCGGGATAACGAAAGTCGGATTCGTGCACTTCCTCGTCGCCGCCTTTTTCCAGCGCTTTTTTGTAAAAATACGAAACGACATTGGTGCCATGATGCTCGGGAATAAAATCGCGCACTTCGCGCGGAATATTATTTTCCTCGGCGATCTCCACGCCGCGCTTCACGTGGTTGAGAATCACCAGCAGGCTCATGTTCGGCGTCAATTTCTCGTGCGGGTTTTTGCCGCCGCGCTGGTTCTCGACGAAATATTCCGCCATCTCCGCTTTGCCGATGTCGTGATAATACGCGCCGACGCGCGCCAGCAACGAGTTGGCGCCAATCGCTTCCGCCGCGGATTCGGACAGCGTTCCCACCACGATGCTGTGATGATAAGTGCCCGGCGCCTGCAAAGCGAGATCGCGCAGCAGCGGCCGATTCAACGCCGAAAGCTCGAGCAACGTTGCGTCAGTGGTGAGATCGAAAAGATATTCGAAGATGACCATCAAGCCGTACGTAAAAATCGGGCACAACAGCGCGTTCAACAAAATGCCGTCGCGCAGGTTCAACAGCAATTGCGGCAGCGGCGTGAATCGCAACAGCCCGGTGGCGGTGATGACAACGATATAACCGGCGGCGAGCAGCATGATGGCTTTAAAAATCCAGATGCGCGAACGCACGCGACGCACGGCGAGAATGGCGAACAGGCCGACGATTATAGTCGTGAAAATCGTGTTAAATTCATAGCCGCGCATGCTGCCGAGCATGATGCCCAGCGAGACCGTGCCAATGAACGCCGTGGGCGCGTCAAAAAACAGCGTCAACAGCATGGGCGCGATCGCCAGCGGAATCAAATATTCCGAAAGCCCGAGGCGATAAACCAAATACGAAATAAAAATCACCAACAGCAAAATAATGGCGATGAGCCAAACCCGCTGCGGATCGCGATAAATCTGCGGGCGGGAGATGAAGAGAAACATGCCAAGGATGCCGATGCTGATCGCCAGGATTACGGCGCGGCCTAAAATCGGCAGCACCCAGCGCAAGCCGCCGGCGGAAACGCGCCGCCGCGCCATTTCGGCTAACAGCGAGCGAACTTTTTGCAAATGCTCGGGCGTGACTTTGTCATAACTTTCGATGATGCGCTCGCGAGCGAGAACGGTGCCGCGGGCGCGGGGCACTTTGGCCTCGGTTTCGCTCACGCGCTGTTGCGTTTCTCGTTCTTCGTAAAAAAGATTGGGTTGCAAAAAATTGGCAAGAATTTGGTAGCCGATGTTGATCGCGGTATCGCCAAGGTTGGGAATTTCGCGCAACTTTTGCAAGGCCGCCGCTTTCGCGGCTTCGGGGCCGGCGAATGTTTCAAGGCCTTCCACCGTTTCGGTGGCGCCCGTGCGAATTGAAATTTTCTGCGCGTAAGCGGGGAGTGCGCTCCGCTCAAGACTCAAAATGCCGACAGCAAACAGATCGCGGGCAATCCGTTGCAGTTGCGCGGCATAGTTTTGAAATTTCAAAAATCGCGGCCCGCGAACGAAGCCGTTCAACAAAAACCGCTGCCCTTCTTCCGACAGCGCCAATGGCGGCGGCGCGGCCAGGAAATCGCGCAAGCGGCGCAGCTTCAGCGAGTCCGGCGCCAGCGCTTCGATATTTTGCTCGAGGCCGGCGAGAAAATTCGCCAGCGCCTGCAGTTGCCGCGTTTCCACGCTATCACCGCGGGCAAAAACCGGCGGCACGCTTTCGCGGGCGGCGCGCTTGTCGCGTTCGTACTCGTCCGGCGTTTTATCGATGGAGAAAGTAAACGGTGCGATGATCTGTTCCCCCTCATAAATTTCCCCTTCGCGCAGATCGGCAAACTGGTAGGATTTTCCGGTGGGGAAAAAAAACATGGCCACCGACACAAATGCGGCGGCAATAAGGAACGGCGCCCGATGCCGTTGCCAATAATCCAACGTCCGCGAGCGCGCCGACAGATTTTTTTTGCGGAAAATTTTGACGAGCCGCTTGACGGCCGGCGTATTCGACACGCCGTCAAGCCACCGCCCTAGCGCATCCATAAAGCTCACGGACTGTAGTGATCGTACGCTTTGATAATGTCGCGAACCAATTTGTGGCGCACCACGTCGTGGTCGGTGAGATAAACGAAACCGATGCCTTCGACGCCTTGCAAAATCTCGCGCACCTGTACCAAGCCCGATTGCGCCGTGCTCGGCAAATCAGTCTGCGTGATGTCGCCGGTCACGATGGCTTTGGAATTGACGCCCAGGCGCGTGAGAAACATTTTCATCTGGCTCGGCGTGGTGTTCTGCGCTTCGTCAAGGATCACGAAGGCGTTGTTGAGCGTGCGGCCGCGCATGTAGGCCAGTGGCACGATCTCGATCACCTGCGTTTCGAGATAGCGCCGCAATTTTTCCACGGGAATCATGTCGTGCAGCGCGTCGTACAACGGCCGCAAATACGGATCGATTTTCTCCTTCAAATCGCCGGGCAAAAAACCGAGGCTCTCGCCGGCTTCGACCGCGGGGCGCGCCAACACGATGCGATCCATCTGCCGGTCGCGCAAATGGGCCACCGCCATCGCCACCGCGAGATAGGTTTTGCCGGTTCCCGCCGGGCCGATGGCAAAAACGATATCACTTTTTAATGCGGCATTATAAAACTCCAACTGGCCGTCGGTTTTCGGTTTAATCGCGGCGCTTTTGGTGTAAACGACCACCGGCCGGGAATTGGGCGAACCCGAATTTTCCTGCCCCGGCGCTTTGTTGCCGTTGCCGCGCTTCACGACGTTGATCAAGGTCTCCACGTCGGCGTGGCGCAATTCGTCGTTGCGATTCAAGACGAGAATCAGCTCCGTAAACAGCCGCTCGAGCTGGCGCAGTTCCGCTTCCTGTCCCTGCAAAATAATTTCATGGCCGCGCACGGTGATCCGCGCCCCAAAATTTTTCAGAATCTCTTTTAAATGTTGATCGCCCTGACCAAGCAATTGCAACGAGTCCACGCCGCGCAACGAAATGCGCCGCTCCTGAACCGCGTTTCCTTCCTCCGGAGCCTGTTCCAAATGCGCTGGTTGTGCCAAAAAATTTGACCTCCTTCAAAAAGAAAAAAGCCCCGCCCTCCCAAAAAACGTTTGAGGAAGCGCGGGGCATAAAGTCACATGGCAAGTGTGAGGTTATTTCGGCATCCTCAACACGGTGTAGGGATAGAGACGGCTCCGGTCGTCGCCGATGAGGTCTTTGTTGGCCTCGTAAATCTTCATCCAACTCATCGAGTTGCCCATCGACTGCGAAATCCGGCGCAACGAGTCGCCTTTTTTCACGAGATATTCATCCGGCCCGACTTCCCGTTGGATTTTCAAATTCCAGTTCGGATAGATCAAATCCGGATTTTTGATCATCTCGCGGTTGTACGAATAAATCCGCATCCATTGATACGGATCGCCGTAAATATCCGATTTTTTCGAAATCCGCCATAGGTAGTCGCCTTTAACGACGGTGTATTGATCGTAAACCGCTTTGGGCATTTTGGCGCGCAATTGCGTCATCTTGCCCTCCATGGTCGCGATCCGATCCTGCATCTCGGTGAGTTTGGAAATGTTGTTCTTTTTCATCTCATCGAGACGCGCCTGCAATTGGTCCAGCTCGGCGCGGCGCTTGAACAACTCTTCCGGCGAGAGTGCCATCAGGCCGTCGATGTCGGATTCGAGCTGGTTCAGTTGGTTGCGATAAGCTTCGACGCCGGCGCGGTCCGTGCCGACCAGGGCATAAGTCTCATCCTCGGTCTGCGTCGTCAGTTGCTCCGTACTCGCAATCTCCTGGCGGAGTTGCGCAATTTCCGCGTCTAACTTAGCGCTTTCCGCTTTCGCGTCGGTTTCACGTTTTTGCGCGGCCGCCAATTCGGTGGCGTACTGCTCCATGGTCATTTTTTCCTGCGCCACGGCGGGGGCAACCAACGATAGGCTGAGCAGGCCGATAACCAGGGCAGGAAAAATTTTGATGGAAATTTTCATGTCTTTCCCTCTAGGTTCATTTTCCTCCGGCGGCGCCATGCGATGAAGTTTTAACCGGCGAAAAAATTTCGCCGGAACTCGGCGCCGGTTGCTGGAGGCGTATTCTTTTGGTTAACGCACGAATTAATTACCGCTCAACCGTGCCGAAACGGCGGCCTTCTCCGCCTGCGCTTTTTGCAGCGCGGCCTTCTTCTCTTGCAGTTGTTTCAACAACGCGTCACGTTCGGCGCGCTTTTGTTCGACTTGCGCTTCGGCGGCTGCCGCGGCTTTTCTCGCCTCCTCAAGAGCTTGCAACTGTTCTTTGCTCGGATGCTTCGTGCACGCTACCAAGGAGAGGGAAGCCAACATGCAGAACACCAGGCTTTTGGCGAACCAGGACTTCATTTTTTCCCTCATGAATTTTGCCTCCTTACTTTCTGAAACGTTATGGTCCCGCATGACGCTACGGGACGAGTCAATTATTTCCAACGCCTCCACGAATACCACAACTTTTGTGACCAAACCGTCACAACCTTGTTGCAAGGTCGCTTACATGCAACTGGTCTCAGTATATAAAAAAAATAACAGATTGTCAAGCGAAAAATCGGATTTTTCGGAACTGCCGCGCTCTCGTCATAATTCCGCCGGAAGCGAAAATTTCGGTTCTTTTATTCAGCCAGCGCCGCGATTTGCCGCCGGCTCTCGCGAATCAACTGCGTTTGATCTGGCCAAAACAGCTCGGGCATTTCCTCCAGCAAAAACCATTTGACTTTATAACGGCTTTCGGTTGGTTTGACCTCCACCTCTTTGGTGGTGAATAAAAAATAATGCGTGCGCTTCCAATGGCGTTTGGAAAAATCCAGGCGCTCTTTCACGCCGAGCGGCGCCACGAGCCTGAGCCGGGTAAATCCCGCTTCTTCTTCGATCTCACGGCGCGCTGCCTGCTCCAGCGTTTCGCCGCCTTCGACGTGGCCTTTGGGCAAAACAAATTTCGACCGGCCGCGCTGCCCGACCAGCGCAATATAAACGCGCTTCTTTTCCACCCGAATCACCACGCCGCCGGCGGAAACATGCTCCGGCATGCCCGGCGGGCGCTTGTACCAGCTTGCGTCAATTTTGGTTTTGTGAAAAAATTTTAATTGCAAGCGATCATCGACGTTTAATAATGAGTATCCGGAAATTTTAACCAATATAGGCAAACCGCGGGAAAAAAGCAAGCCCACTTCACCGCGATTGAATTTTCACCTTGACTTTCCCTCCGTGCTTTTGTATTCTTTATTCCACCAGCGGTCGATCTTCTTTTATGCAAAAGCTCATTTGCCATTCGGATGATTGCATCCTGAAGATTCGTTGAATCCAAATACCAACAAAAGGAACCCCGCGTGAAACAAACCACCGGCGGTGAGATCGTCGCGCAGATGCTCGCCAATGAAGGCGTGGAAAAAGTTTTCGGCATCATCGACGGCACGTATTTCGGCCTGTATGCGAGTTTAAAAAAATTCGGCATCGATCTCATCAGCCCGCGCCACGAGGCATGCGCGCTGCACATGGCCGGCGCGTATGCGCGGCTCACGGGAAAGTTAGGCGTCGCCATCGCGAGCAACGGCCCCGGCGTGGCCAATGCGCTGGCCGGCGTGGCGGTTGAAAATGGCGAGGGCAATCGCGTGCTGCTCATCACCAGCGCGCGGCGCACCGGCATTGGTTATCCCGACCGCGGCGGCACGTATCAATATTTCAATCAAGTCGGCGTCATTAGAGCGATGGCGAAATGGAGCGGCGTCGCGTCTTCATTCAATCGGATTCAAGAGATGATGCGGCGCACATTTCGTGTTTCGTATCACGGGCGGCCCGGCGTCGTGCACGTCGATGTGCCGGAGGATATCGTCAACAGCAAAACCGCCGCGCAGAATTTTATGCCGCCGCAGCGTTATCGCCGGATCACTCCGATTGCGGCAACGGACGAGCAAGTGGAACACGCTGCGGAGATGCTGGCGCGGGCGAAGCTTCCCATGATTCATGCCGGCAGCGGGGTGATTCACGCCGGCGCTTATGCCGAGTTGCAAAAAGTCGCCGAGCTTTTACATGCGCCGGTGACGACGAGTTGGGGGGCGCGTAGCATTTTTCCGGAAACGCACGAGCTGGCGATTCCGATAATTTACCTCAAACTCAATCATCTCGTGCGCAACAGCGCCGACCTCGTGCTCACCCTCGGCTCGCGTCTCGGCGAAACGGATTGGTGGGGCAAGCCGCCGTATTGGGCCTCGCCCGCCGCGCAACAAATGATTCAAGTCGATATCGACGAAGAGATTTTGGGACTCAACAAACCCGTCGATCTTGCGATTCTTTCCGATCTCAAAATATTTCTGAGCCGGCTCGCCGAGAAGCTCGCGACGCTGCAAAATAAAATGCCATTGGCCGAGCGCCATAAAGCCGTGAAAAAATTTCAAGCGCTGGCGAAAAAGGACCGGCAGAAATTCAATGAACATTTGGACGACATTTCGGCGCCGATGAATCCCGCGCACGTGGCGAAAATTTGCCGCGAGTTTTTTAGTGACAACGCCATTTGCGTAATGGACGGCGGCAACACCGCGGTGTGGGCGCATTTCTTTCACGAAGCGCGCGCGCCCAACACCATTTTGCAAACCGCGAAATTCGGCATGTTGGGCGCGGGCGTCGCGCAAGCGCTGGGTGCGGCCGTGGCTTTTCCCGGGCGCCAAATTTATTGCATCATCGGCGACGGCGCCATGGGTTTCAACGCGCAGGAAATCGAAACCGCGGTGCGCAACAAGCTGAATGTGATTTATCTTGTCTGCTGCGACAAGCAATGGGGCATGGTGAAAATGAACCAACAGTTTGCGTTGAAGCCGCTGAAGACAATTGTGAAAAAATCGCTCGGCCCGGATGAAACGATCAACGCCGATCTTCACGAAATTCAATTTGACCAACTCGCCGCCAGCATGGGCGCACACGGCGAGCGCGTTGCCGCTCCCGCGCAGCTCAAACCCTCGCTCGAACGCTGCCGCGCCGCCGGCAAATGCGCCGTCATTCACGTGGACGTCAACCCCGTAAAACACATGTGGGCGCCGGGGTTGATTCATTTTAAGGAGATGCACAAGGAGCCGAGGGGGAAAGGTTGATTTGCGCCAAACGGTTTCCAACGGATGAAAAACGACCAACGGTTTTAAACCGTTTTTCATTCGCTGGCCACAAAAACCTTGAAATCTTTTGCCGGAAAATTTCAATCTTATGCCGCTCGATCAACTCCAGCTCAACTTCAATCCGCAAAGCCTCAAACTGCTCAACGTGATCATCGGGCTGATCATGTTTGGCGTGGCTCTTGATCTCAAAGTTGACGATTTTAAACGCATTGCGGTTTCGCCACTGCCGCCAATGATCGGCTTGGTGGGGCAATTTCTTTTGCTGCCGGCGCTGTCGTTTCTGTGGACGTTAATTCTGCGGCCGCCGCCGAGCATCGCGCTGGGCATGATTCTCATCGCGGCTTGTCCCGGCGGCAATGTCTCGAATTTTTTGACGCAGCTCGCCAAAGGCAACACCGCGCTTTCCGTCAGCGTGACGGCGATATCCACCGCAGTGGCGCTGATCATGACGCCGCTCAATCTCACGTTTTGGGGAAAACTCAATCCCGACACTGCGCCGATTCTGCACCGCATCGCTCTCGAACCGCTCGAAGTTTTTTATACCGTCGTTATCATCCTCGGCATTCCGCTGGCGGCGGGAATGCTGCTCGCTCATTACGCGCCCCGATTCGCCGCGCGTTTGCGCCGGCCGCTTAAAACTTTTTCCATCGTCTTTCTCGTCGCTTTTATCATTGTGATCTTTGCATTGAATTGGCATAATTTTCTGAATTTCGTGCCGCAAATTTGGTTTGCTGTGTTCGTCCAAAACGGCCTGGCGTTATTCGGCGGCTATGCGATCAGCCGGCTCTTTCGCCTGCCGCAGCGTGACGCCCGCGCTGTGAGCATCGAAGTTGGCATCCAAAACTCCGCACTGGGTCTCGCCCTCGTCTTTGAATTTTTCGCGGGGTTAGGCGGTATGGCTTTGGTCGCCGCGTGGTGGGGTGTGTGGCATCTGATTTCGGGCTTAACGCTTGCGCTGATTTGGTCGAAACGACCGGCGTAGTCACAACCAAAAGGCAGAATGATTTTCCGGCAGAATAATTTTAATCATCCTGCCGAAAAATTATTCTGCAGAGAATCTTATGGACACACTCGCTTTGTTAGGCTCCACCTTCGGACTCGGTTTGCTTTCTGGCGTCCGCCTCTATTCGACCGTCTTGGCCGTCGGCCTCGGCGTGCGCTTCGGTTTGATCAACTTGCATCCGGCCTTGTCGCCTCTCAATATTCTTACGCATCCGTTGATTTTAACCGTTGCCGCGACCATTTTTCTCGTCGAGTTTTTTGCCGATAAAATTCCGTGGGTCGATAGCCTATGGGACAGCGTTCACACGTTCATTCGCCCGCTCGGCGCCGCGTTGATCGGCGCCACGGCCATCGGCGAGGTTGATCCCCTCGTGAAAACTGCGGTCGCGCTGCTCTGTGGCGGCGTGGCATTGTCCAGCCATTCCGTGAAAGCCGGAACGCGCGTACTGGTGAATCACAGCCCCGAGCCGTTCTCGAATATTGGTCTGAGTCTTGTTGAAGACGCCTTTGTCGTGGGCGGCACGTGGCTGTCACTGGCGCATCCGGTTTTAATGTTTGCAGTCGTTGCGGTTTTTCTTGTTTTGTTCATTTTTATTTCTCCAAAAATTTTTCGCTTGCTGCGTCTCGAGATCAACGGTTTCTTCGGTTTGCTGGAAAAATTCTTCTCGCCGCCGGCGGCCGCAACGGATTCACCGTTGGTCGAGGCGTTGCCGGAAAAATATCATCGCTACTGGGCTAAAAAAGTTTTGCCCGCCCATCCGCAAGGTCGCGTTGCTTGTTTTGCCGGAAAGGGCGTGAAAGGCCTGCGTTATTCGATGGGGTACTTTTGCCTTGCCGAACACGAAGCGTTTTTTCTCACGCGCCGCTCGTTTCGGTTTCGCATTCATCCCATCGATTTAAAAGCCGTCACGGCGCCTTATTTTAAATCGAAGCTGCTCTTTGATCAAGTTATTTTGCAAGACGCGAAAATGCAACAGCATTTTTATTTTTTTAAAGACAGCGCGAATCGCGGCGAAGGTGTTTATAAAAAGCTGCAACAACTGGCTCGGAACCAGAGGCAAAATTGAACTTAACATTTTCACGCTCGCGTTCGTCTTAAATTGAAAAGAATTTTTTATAACCCTTTGCCCAATGTCATTCACCAAGCCTCAAACCAATCATTCTTCCGAGCTGCGCCGAGAATTAACGCTGCTGGATTCTACCATGATCAACGTCGGCACGATGATCGCCTCGGCGATTTTCATCGTGCCGGCGACGGTTGCGATGCACGCGCAGGGTTCGGCGTTAACCGTCATCGTTTGGATTGTCGGCGGCCTGGTGAGCTTGATGGGCGCGCTGGCGATTGCCGAGCTGGGCGCGGCGATGCCGGAAGCCGGCGGGCAGTTCATATATTTGCGCGCGGCCTACGGGCCGGTATGGGGATTTCTTTATGGTTGGGGCGCGTTCATGGTGATCAACACCGCGTCGATTGCGGCGATTGCCGTGGTGTTCGCGCAATATCTCGGTTATTTTTTTCCGCTGACGGCCGTTGAAATAAAAATCGTCGCCATCCTTTCGACGGTGGTGCTCACGACGCTCAATTGTTTCGGGCTTAAGCTGGGCGCGTGGACGCAGAACGTGTTTACTTTTTTAAAAATGGCGGCGCTGGCCGGAATCATCGCGTTGAGTTTTGTTTTAAAAGGCGGCGCCGCGGAAAATTTCACGCCGTTTTTTCCGGCGCAATCCTTTTCGAGCTTGCTCGGGCCGCTCGGCCTGGCTATGGTCGCGGCGTTGTGGGCCTATGACGGCTGGATCGAGATCACGTATGTCGGCAGTGAAGTCAAAAATCCGCAGCGTAATTTACCGCTCTCCATTATATTCTCAACGTTAATTGTTATTACGCTTTACGTTTTAATCAGTATTGCCTGTGTTTATGTGTTATCGGTCGGCACGATGGGAGAGGCGATGAAGGCGTCGTCATCCTATCTGGTTGCCTCCGAAGTGGCGACGACGATCATGGGAACGGCCGGCGCGGCGCTGGTGACGATTGCCATTCTCATTTCAACGCTCGGCTCGAACAACGGCATCGTGTTTACAGCGGCGCGCATTCCTTATGCCATGGCGAAAGAGAAACTTTTTTTTCACGCCATGGGAGAAGTGCACAAAAAGTATCACGTGCCGATCGTCGCATTGATCGTGCAGGGCGTGTGGGCTTGCATTTTGACCGCTTCCGGTTCTTACGATCAATTATATACCTGTGTCGTTTTTGTGTCGTGGTTGTTTTACGCCATGTCCTGCGGCGCCGTGATCATTTTGCGCCATAAAGCGCCGAACCTGCCGCGGCCTTACAAAACGTGGGGGTATCCGGTGGTGCCGATCATCTTTATTATCTTTGCGATCTGCCTGATGCTCAATACAATTATTGAGACCCCGCTCGAAGCCTTGATTGGCGCGGGCATCATGTTGTTGGGTTTACCGATTTATTTTTATTGGAAACCCAAGTGAAAGCTTCTTGGCACCGCCAAACATTTTCAACTTGACTACAATTCAGATTTGTTTATCTTGTACACAACATTAGAAGCGAATATTTTGCCGGATGGCGAATACAAATCGACGTGGCGTGTTTGTTCTTTTACTCGGGATTCTGCTGCTCGGCCTGACGGACGTGCAAATCATCGCGCCGATCCTGCCCAAATTAGCGCAGGATTTTAGGGTCACGCCAGCCGCCGTGGGAACCGCGGTGAGCGCTTATGCCATTGCTGCGGCAGCATGGGCGTTGGTCGTTGGGCCGCTTTCGGATCGGATCGGGCGTTTGATTTTTTTGCGCGCCGCGGCATTCATTTTTGCCGGCGCGGCGCTCGGCGCTTATTTCGCGCCACAGCTTGAACACTATATGATCGCCCGCGCTTTCGCCGGGCTGGCCGGCGGCACCATTTCGGCCTGCGTCATTTCACAAGTGGCGGATTTGTTTGAGTATTCGGCGCGCGGTCGCGCCATGGGCCGGCTCGGCGCGGTTTATTTCGTTGCGCCGGTGATGGCGGTGCCGCTGGGCGCATGGATGGCCGCGAGTTGGGGCTGGCGCAGCCTTTATTTATTGCTCGCCATGCTCGGCGGCGTCAGCGGTTTGCTCATGCGCCCGGCGCTGCTGCAGAGAAATGTTAAAGCGCATGCCGTCACTTCGTTGTCGCAGCAGTTCAAAGCCTATCCACGATATTTTACGCGCTCGACCACGCTCGGCGGCTTGCTGCTCGCCATTTCAGTTTCCACGGCCATTGCCGGGCTGATCACTTATCTCGGCGCGTGGCTCGCTTCCACATTCAGCATGTCGATCAATAAGATCGGCGCGGTGTTTATGGCCACGGGTGTTGCCTCCGTGCTCGGCGCGCTGGCGGGCGGCTGGCTCGCGGATAAAATCGGCAAGCG
>Ga0247727_10007132_pt1 | contig 21507 bp, 12 predicted proteins | sample WisWelCaveWW1625_FD_202498 | JGI IMG/M metagenome (GOLD analysis project Ga0247727, IMG submission 202498) | Biofilm microbial communities from Wishing Well Cave, Virginia, United States - WW16-25 | ecosystem: Environmental > Aquatic > Deep subsurface > Groundwater > Cave microbial mat | place... | reverse complement strand
TGGGGAAGCGCTTGTCCTCGAAGCAGATGCCGGCGATAGCGGCCTCCTCGTAGCGGCGCACGGCGTAGGCCACGTTGCGCTCGTCGCCGTACCCGGTGTCGCCGTCGGCGAGGATGGGGATCGTGACGGCCTCCCGCATGAAGCGGGCGGCTTCGAGGTAGTGGAACATCGAGAGGAGGCTCGCGTCTGGGACAGCGTGGGAGGCCGAGATCCCCAGGCTGCTCGACCAGATGAAGTCGAAGCCCGCCCGCTCGACCAGTTTCGCCTCGAGCGCGTCGCGCGCGCCTACGCCGACGAGCAGGTCCCTGCGGCGGAACCAAGCCGGCCTCCCGTTCCCGATCGCCATGCAGCCTTCCTTATGGAGCCGGCTTCGCCTTCTTGACCTTGATCCCGGTGATCGACGAGAGAGCGGCCTCGATCTCTGCGGCGGAAAGCTCGCCGTTGGCGTTCGCGTCGAGCTTCCGGTGACGGCAAGCCGAGTCGCCCGCCCCCCAGCCCATGGCGGTCATCTCCTTCTCGGAGAGCTTGCCGTCGCGGCCCCAGTCGAAGTCCTTGATCGACTTGATGTGGGCCTCCTCGTCCATCGCCTTCTACTCCTCGTCGTCCAGCTTGCCGTCGGCGTTCTTATCGTACTTCTTGAGGTCCTTGTCCGCCTTCTTCTTCGCGAGGGAAGGGTCGAGGGCGTTGAGGGCCGCCTCGCCGGCCTCGGGGGCGAACGCGGGGAACTCGGTGATGTTGAGGATCTATGCGCAGACGTTCACTGTTGATCTGACAGAAGAGGAAGAACAGGTGCTCATCGTCTGTCTGGTTCAAGAATCCATCGACCAGCCGATCGGTCTTGAGAAACCCAATCGACAGGCTGCGGGGATCTCCGTCCAGCATGAGACCACACTCGGCGAAACGGCGTTTCATGTAGGGACCGATGAGAAAGTAGTAGTCCGCGCCTATGTTCTCGCTGCGGATCGCCTTGTTGCGGATACGCGGACTCGCACCCCTTTCAGCTGGCGCAAACGCTCGCCCAGCGGGCGAAAACAGGCGTAGTGCACCGGAGCATGTCCCGTGAAGAGCACTTCGGTGGTGCTCATGGTGGACACTCCAAGGACAGAGGATCAGGCGAAGGCGGCAGCCTCTCACTTGCCTCCGACGAGCGATCGGACACCACTCGTCCTTTTCGCAAGAAAATCACCCGGTCGAACTCGTGGGCGAACGCGAAGTTCGGTCGGAAGGTCACGAGCACGGTACCCGGCCACGCGCGGATCGCCGCCATGGCGGCTCTCTGCTGGGCTTCGGTCATGGACGCGAAGGGAGCGTCCAGCAGGAGCAGCGAAACGTCGGCCCGAATCGCTCGGATCAGACCCATCGCTTTGCTCTCCGTGACGGATAGATCGGTCGATGCCAGAGGAGCGTCCCAGGTCGTGCAGTGGCGACGGATTGGACGAACCGCGCCCCAGGCACCCAGTGAGCCATTGAGATCCTCGGCAGAGCCGAGAGGTCCTTCCTGGTCGATGTTGAGGAGTCGGTTGAGCGGAATTCGATACCAGCTCGGAGATTCAGGAAGGAAGAACAACGCCGAAGACCGGTCGACGGAACTCTTCCGGGAGATATCCAACTCGTCCCAGAGAATGCGACCTCGACGCACTCTCTCTTCACCCGCGAGAGTCCTCAAGAGAGTGGTCTTTCCGGAGGAAGCCGGTCCGACGATGGCGACGTGCTCACCTGCCCGAAAACGGAGATCGATCGGCCCGAGTCGTCGTCGGCGAACATCGTGCACTTTCTTCGTCGACACCTTGACTCCATCGATGTGAATGTGGCTGCGCAGCGGCGGGAGGAGCATCCGCGTCGTCGTGGGTGGCTCGCAAAGCTCCACGATCCGCTCCGCGCATGCCAGGATCTTGCCGGTACTCGCTCCTTGGCTCACGATCTTCGCCAGGGGCGCGCGGAGCAGGACCGCATAGAGCAGAAAGAGCAGAAGGTCGGCGTTCTGAAGCTTGCCGGAAGCAATCTCGTGCCTTCCCACCAGCACCGCCGCGACGATCGCGAGGCCCAAAGCACCGTGGGCACTCCACGAACAGAGACCTTCCAAGCGCGTCAGGTGTGCCTCGGAGTCCCCGCTTTTTCGATTGAGCCGTGCGATGCTCTTGTCTCCATAGACCCCCGACGAGGCTTTCGCGACTCGATTCGCGAGGATTCCTTCCTTGTCCCGGTATCGATGTGCCACGTGATACATGGAGCGTGCGCTGTACCAGGTCAGGGCGGCGACGACCAGGAATGCAGCGAGAAAGATTCCCGCCAGGTTGAGGTTCACCCACATCAGCACGGCCGATACCGAAAGGACCAGCACGCTGTTGGTGAGGACATGGATCAGGAAGGCCTTGAGACCGGCCTTCGCCCTCGCCGTGTCGCCGATGAGCCGTGAAACCAGCTCCCCCGACCGCAGGTTTCTGTAGGCGGCGCCATGCTCCCGGATCGCTCGAATCGCGACGGCTCGCGCCTGGCGCACCGTTCCGATGGAGAATCGGGCGAAGCACACGCGTTGGTACAGGTCGGCCAGTCCCAGTACGGTGAAAAGAACGAACAGCGATGCACCGACCGCCACCAAGGGGTCCAGTCCGTCGTCCAGCAGCGATCGAAGGACCGGGGCGTCCCCCCCCTTCGCCGCCAGCGCGGGGCGCGCCACGTATCGAAGAGGAAAGGGCAATGCGAGACGGCTCAGGACGATCACGAAGCTTGCGAGCGAGCCGCGCAGCAGCCATCCTCGGTGACCGCGGGAGTAGGACCAGAACAGGCCCAGCACCCGGCGGAGCGACGTGGTTTGCGGTGCGGAAGGAGTCATCGCGAATGCTCGAAACCGCTGCACCCCAAGCGACCCAGTGCAGCGGACGAGAAGAGCCTCACTTCGGGAAAGTAAGAATGGTCGGGAAGGACGATGTATTAAAGCCTCTTCTCGGGGATGCAAGGGCGACCCTGTGACCATGATCGGGACTCGTCCCGGGTCACGTCGCCGGCGATCGCGCAGTTTCAGGCGATGTGCCGTTCTCGCGGGAACCGCCTTCCTTGCCTCCTGCGTCTTGAGCGAGCCGAATCTGCCGGGCAGCGATCCGAGCACGCCGGGCGTGGTGTTGATCGTCGTCGACACCCTGCGCGCAGACCATCTCTCGCAATATGGTTATTCACGCGCCACCAGCCTGGCTCTCGAATTCTTTTCCCGGCAAGCAACCCTCTTCGAGCAGTGCTACGCACCGGCCTCGTGGACGACGCCCAGCACGGCGAGCATTCTTACCGGACTTCTGCCGATGCGGCACGGGGCGGAGCTCCGAGGAGCGGCTCTCGATCTCGAGGCGACCACGCTCGCCGAAATCCTAAGGGACGAAGGTTTTGCAACGCTGGGAGTGTCTTTCAACCACAACATCACCCGCACCACCGCCTTCGACCAAGGCTTCAGCATTCTTCTCGACTTCGAAGGTGAGTCTTCAGAGTACCCGGACATCGCAAAGATGCGTGCAACGGCACGAGACCTCCTTAAGACCTCGACGCGGCCCTTCTTCCTGTACTTGCATCCGATGAACGTTCACGGTCCCTACCTTACTCCGGAGGAACATCTTTCAGACCTGCTCGGTTCACCTCCGGGGAAGGAGTTTCGATACAGCAAGTCGCTGATGGACTCGATCATGAAGAAAGGCCGGCTGGAACGACGTGGCGAGGTCACCGCGCTCCATCTGCAGAGCCATCGAGACCAGTACGACACGGCCATTCGCTACAGCATGGACCAGATCGCACGGGTATTCGGGGACCTTCAAGAAGCCGGGTTGTACGAAAACTCGGTCATCGTCCTGACCGCCGATCATGGCGAGGAGCTGTACGATCACCAGGGGTTCGGTCATGGATACACGTTGTACGAAGAGCTGTTGCGCGTCCCTCTGTGGATCAAGCTTCCCAACCAGAGAAACCCAAGAGTCATCGAAGAGCCCGTGTCACTGACCGACCTGCTGCCTACGATCCTCGAAGTCCTGGATCTGACCGTGCCTGAGCATTTGGACGGTCGCTCGTTGGCCGGCTTGCTCAACCATGGCATCGATGAGACAGTGCGCGAGCGAGTCTTCGTGTCGGAGACCCGATGGCCGGGCCGGTTCGAAGGGAGCAGCGTGCTGGCCTACCCCTGGAAGCTCATCCACGTGGAAAGCAACTACGAAGGTCGGGAAGCCGACGACCTCCTGTACCACCTGGTGGAGGATCCACTGGAACAGAACGATGTGGCGAATGAGCACGCGGAAGTCGTAGAACGACTCACAGGGCTGCTGGAAGAATCCCGGCAAGCCGCGGGCGCATCCCTAAGGTCCGAGGACGTGAGCGAGAAAATGAACGAAGATCTCCTCAAGGCTCTCGGCTATGACGAGTGAGAAGTGACCGGGCGCTCAGAATTTCGCCGTGGCCCCGACCCCGACGTAGAAGTTGTTGTAAGCGGCCTCCTCGTCGTCGGCATCGGCGGCCGAGTTGCGATTGGAGTCTTCCCGGACGACTCCCGCAACCAGTGACGCCGTCCAGTGGTCGCGAAACTCCCATTCAAGGTCCAGACTCAGCGCTCGGCCACGATCGACGCGATCCCGGTGGGTGTCGTCCACAGGCTCGTCGGAAAGATAGTCCTGTACCCGGACAGACCCGCCGATCTCGGCCGACCAGTGCTTTGCGAAGTCCCAGGTAAGGCCGACTCCCAATTCCTGCTCGTTCCGGGAGCGATCGACGCTCTCAAAAGCGCGTACGTCCTGGTCGACGCGGTCACCGTCCAGGTTGAAGTCCATGTCAAACTCGTCCTCGTCTCGAATCAGGACCTCGCGCCCGTTGTCCGTGCGCACCCGGTCGAAGGCATACCCGACCGTCGCGCTCCATCCTTTGCCGAATTCCGCTTTCAATTCCAGGCTTGCGAAGACCCGGTCCCGATCCCGGTTGGAGAACGGCACGTAGTACCAGCGACGCCCGACTCCGACCGTCGCGTCCAGGTCCACACGCCGGATGCCGAGCGCGCCCGCGACCGCCCGGCGGTCGGCGGAGCTCTTCCATAGCCGCTGCTCGAACGAAGCCGAGGCCGACCAGTCGTCGTAGATCCCCTCCTCGTACCGGCGCTCGGAGGAGCTCACGTCGCCCACCAGGTCGGTCGCGTCCGCCAGGTAGTTCCGGGCGAAGACGTCTTTTTCATACTCAAGATCCAATTCGAGGGTGCTGCCGGACAAGAACTCCTGCTGCATCTCGAGGAAGAATTCGGGGTGACTCTTCTTGGGGTTTTCGGTGTACGCCAGGAATCGAAGGCCAGGCTCGATTCGAAAGTCGTCGTCGTCCGAGTCCGTGATCTTGCGCTGCCACTCAAGCTCGGTCGTCAAGATCAGGTCGTACGCTGAGTTCATGTCGTCGTACCGACCGCTGATCTCGTCACTCGCACGATCCTCGCTCAGTCGATCGAGGGAGTCCTCCGAGAGGCCGAAGACGTTGTCTTCGTACAGTGCCTGGAATTCCGCCCGGAGGTTCCAGCCCGTGTCCGCAACCTTCTTCACCGCGGCCGCCGGATCGTCCTGGGCAATCATGGTTGTCGCGACTGTGGCGACGTGGACCACCACCAGCACGGCAACACGTGATCGTTTCGGCTGCAGCGAACGAGAGGATCCTGGCCTGCGTGTTGGACATCGCTCCTCGATGGGCGCTGAGATCATGGAACCTGGATCCGATACCGGATGGGGAGCAAGAGATCTTCACCTCTCGACGACCGGAGACCACCGTACACTTGGACCTCGACCCGCCCTCCGGAGAGGGGCGAGTCCGCGTCGAACACGATCTGTTCGAGGATCACATTCAACGTGCCTGCAACGTCCTCGTCGTCCAGGAGAACGCGAAAGGTTGAATCACTCACGGTAGTCTTGTCCAGCGTTCGGGTGAATCCCACGCGGATCTGAGAAAAGGGGCCAGCGGCCGGACCTGGCGCTGGAGTCAACCTCGCAACGACGAAAGGGATCCATTCGCCCGAGCGGAGCGGCAGAAAGGACTCCAACGATCCGCCGAGGACGCCCACATCGGGTACGGTGGCATCGCCGTCCCTGTCCAGCGGATCGCCCGCATCCTGCCAGCGGGAACCAGGGATCAGTCGAGGATCCTCGACCACATCCGGGCCACTGAACCGAGCCACCAGGGTGCCGGCCGCGGGCGGAGCGCTGGCGGGCGGCGAGAACGTCACTTCTCCTGCTTGCACTCGGGCGACCTGGCGCACCACAGCGTCGTCTCCGAGCTCAAAAAAGTCGCCCTCGAACAAAGACTCGCCGACCGGCAATGAGAAACGGTCCCGATCGGCTCCGGCAACGTCCAGGAGGAAGAATTGCAGGGGAGCCAGCCGGACTTCCGGTGCTCCTTGGAAGTTGCCGATCCCAGGAAGAGCGGGGTCCGAATAGGAAAACGTGGTGTCTACCGAAGTTGGCGCGCTGCACAGCCAGAACGCACCATTCACGAGCAGCGTTGAATCGTTCCCGAGAATGCTCACTCCTCTCGACCCGGTCACTGCCGTGTGAGACAGGATCGTCGGAACGGGTCCAATCACCCCCACACCTTCCCCTGCGGAGCCAAGCTCCCAGTGGTTGCTGACGATCACCGCGGCGCTGCTGCTCGCACCTCCCGCCGAAAGGCCGCGTAGTCCGTTTGCCGACGATCGGTTGCCCACCAGCACGAACAATCCGGTGGCGTCGGCGTCGACCCTGAGGCCGTCCAGTCCCTGGCGCGACACCGTGTTGCCGCGCAGAAGAACTCCGGTTGATATTTCGTCGACGTCCTGGAAGTCGATGTCGATGAGCAGGCCACGTTTTGCGTTGTCCATGGCACTCGACCGCTCGACCAGGACTTCGATTCGACCACCGAGCGAACTGCCACCAATGGTCGGGAAGAGTTCATTGAGATCGACATCCAGCCCGTCGTTCCCGTTGTGGTCAAAGTTGCAGTCTCGAACCCAGAGGTGGCTTTGGCCGCTGGGCTGGACGGCGAGGTTGTCGAACTCCGCACCCTCCTCGCCGTTCTCGCGAAACGTGCAGGAGGTCAACTCGGCGTCCAGGGACCCGGTGGCCTCCAGGCCCTCGGTGGCGCAGGCGGTGATCCTCACCTTTCGGACGCGAAGAAGCGAGAGGCGATCCTTGGAGCTGCATTGAAGCCCTTCGTTCGCCAGGTTGAAGATGTCGCTGTTCGACCACTGAAGGTCAGCGTTCTTCACGTTGACCGCTCTCCCGACCTGCCCTCCTCCATCGATGTCGAGCCCGTCCACGAAAGTCGGTGGAGCCATCACCGCGATCTGAATTGCCGTCGATCCCGCGACCGTGGGTCGAAGAGTCGAGGGATGGTTCTGCCGATCTCTCATGGAGAACAAGGCATCGTAGGACCCGTAGAGGTGCACGTCACCCGGCAGGATCAGCTGTTCTTCGTAATCCCCTGCGGCGATCAAGATGATCCCGATCTCGGCGGAATCGATCACTGCCTGGATGGCCTGTGCAATCGTCGTGAAAGCAGAAGATCCGGTTCGGCCATCTCCGCCTGGTGACGCGCCGTCGTTCACGTACCAGAGCGGCGCCACGACGCCGTCCAGGCGGACCTCGTTGCGATCGAGGTCCGAGGCGTCGACTAGGGAATCGGCTTGCACCGCCACGGAAACCCGAGTGCCAGATGTGAGACCGCTGAGCGTGGCACCAGCTGCGCCGGGCGGGGTCACAAGGAACGGCGGCGCAGAGTAATCGAGGTCGGCTCCGTTGAAAGAGACGTAGACCCGGTAGGTGTAGTCCTCGCTGGCAAGGCCTTGATCGTCCCGCACGGGATTCCACGACGCGTCGAATCCGTCCGCGAGCGGAGACAACTGCGCGACACCCTCGAAGCCGGAAGCCCCGCCGGGACCCGCGGAGGGAGACGGCGGTCCGGGCATGACGACGAAGTCGCTCCGATCGGAATGCGGGATCCGTCCGCATCCACCCGAAACCAAGCCCAGTTGAAGAATCCACAGCCAGAATGGGAGCCACCGATGGCCCGGAGGAGGATCCGGCTGGATCGGCTCGTCGGAGGATCGGAACAGAGAGTCAACCGTACGTCGCAACGTGCATCCTGCTCTGTTCATCAAAACAATCCTGGGTTGTGGGGATGCCCAGATAGCTTGCCGAATCTCCCACGATCATTTTTTGGTTCTTCCGGGATTCCAGTGGGTGAATCGGCGGGCCCGGAATAGCCCACAGGGGCCGTTTCTCACGAGTAGAACACATCAAAACGGCGGGTTCGCAGGTGTCTAGCTCTGCGGTTCACCCACCGAAAACCCGGAAGGAGCCTTTTTTTTCCATCGGAAGACCCCTTGCGATTCTGAAGTGACCGTGCTAAGGGTTACCCCCCCCCTCGAACTTTCCAGTCTGAAAGGACACCTTGTGAATCGACATCTGTTGATTTGCTCCGTTCTCTGGATGACCTTCGTCCCCGCATCCAACGCAGAGGGTCTGAGGGGCGAGGTTCAACTGGACCAGGCCATTTCTCCCGCGGGAGCGTACGGCTCGGACGACACCGACATCAGCTCGTCCGGCTTCAACGTCTACGCGGTGTGGACCGAAGCTGCCGTGCCCCCTTCGACCTCGAACGACATCTACTACTGCCGCTCGCTGGATGGGGGCAAGTCCTGGTCGAGTCCGATCAATCTCAGCGCCAACGACGTGATCGACGACGGGAAAGCGGACATCACCTCCGATGGCAACCGGGTCGTCGTCGCATGGCTCCATGGCTCGGCGCTCGCCACTCAGGACGTGCGGGCGGTGGTATCCACCGATGGTGGCGCGACATTCGGGCCGGTCCTGGAACTCAGTGGATCCTTGAAGGGGGATGCAGGAGATGCCGACAGTCTGAGGGTGAAGATCAAGAGCTCGAACATCTACGTGTCGTTCGAAGACGACGCTGCAAACCCCGGGCTCACCGAAGACGTCTATGTTGTGTCGTCGATGGATGGTGGAACCAATTTCGGTTCCCCTGTTCGCGTCAACGACTCGGCCGCGGGCACCGTCGATTGCGACGATCCGGAGTTGGACACGACCGGCTCGACGGCCTACTTTGTCTGGCTCGACAAGCGCACGGGCAACGACGGTGTGTACTTCAGCTCCAGCGTCGACGGCGGCGCAAATTGGAGCGCCGACAAGCGACTGGACCGAGGCGGCCTGATCGGCGACGCGGGCAATCCATCGATGTCCGTCGAGGGCTCGAACGTGTACATCGATTGGGTGGACGATCGGAACAATCCGGCAGTGGCGGACGAAGTGTTCTTCGTGTCTTCGGCCAATTCTGGCGTCTCCTTCACTCTGGACAAGAAACTGGGGAGCGCCGCATCCGGCGTGGACGCCGACAGCCCGCGCATCTCCGTCTCAGGATCCCACGTCTACGCCGTCTGGGTCGACAATCGCAACGGACTCAACAGCGACGTTTTCCTCGCCGCCAGTTCCGATGGTGGGTCGACCTTCAGTTCCGAGTTCGCCCTCGACCCTGACGCTGGATCGATCCATGACGTGAGCCCCCACCTCCGCGCCAAAGGGGACTCGGTGTTCGTCCTCTATCAGGAGGAAACATTTGCTCCGCTGCTGCACCAGATGTGGTTGAGCTACAGCCCCAATCGTGGGGTTTCGGGTTCCTTTCAGAGGCTTCGACTGAGCAGCTCCTTGGGTCCTGCCGGAGACGCCAACGACCATCAGTTCACCGTGACCGACTATCGGGACGTAGTCGGAGTCTGGACGGACGACCGAGCCGATGGCCTTACCCACGACGTCTATGCCAACGGTCAGAGGTTTCCCAACCTGACTGCAGTGCAGAATGGTTCGAGAATCTCGTTCCAGATCAGCGACGCCACTCCATCCGAGGAGGGCAAGTTCTTCCTCGCCGTCTTCTCGTTGACGGGAACCAATTCGACGATCCTTCCCGGCGGGATGAACCTCTGTCTGACAGTGGATTCATTCACCCTGCTGCTCATCCAGGCTCCGATCATTCCTTTCGTCTCGGACTTCGTGCAGAACGGTGCGGCGTCCACCAGCGATCTTCCGCTGAAGATGACGGGCTACGCCGCGGGGTTGATCATCAACCCCGTGGGCACCGTGATTCTCGCTGCCACGGATCCCGTCCGCTTCAACTGAGAGAAACGGACTCTCGCCGCCGGTCGCTCCGCGCATCGGTCTCTCACCTTTCCAAGGAGAGCATCGTGGCAGTGCGTGTTCAAATCCTTGCTTGCATCCTCCTGCCCCTGTGCTGTGCCAGTCAGGAAGACCTGGTCAAGGAGAAGCTGTCGCAGGCGAAAGACCTGCAGCAGCGCCGCGAGCTGGAGGCTGCAGCTCGCGAGCTGCGAGCCGCGCACCGAGGGCTGGCAGCAGTCGAAGACCGAAAGGTTCGCGATGCACAGGCTGCCGAGATCGTGGCGTTGTTCAGGAAGGTCGACCTGCGCTACACGGAGCGCTCCAAGGCCGAGATCGCCGCCGCCAGGGCGCTGCTCGCCGTGGCGCGCAACTACATGAACGCCGGCTGGCACCACACTGCGTTCGAGATCCTGGAGGCCGCCGATCGGCTCGACCATGAGACCGTCGCCGGAGATCTCGAGAAAGCCCGCGCCGCCGCCGCCCGCAAGGAGCAGGACGACCTGTCATTCGCGGGCGAAATCTTTAGCAAGGGCAACCGACTGTACGACGAGCGCGACTGGACCTTCGGCCCCGGCTCGCTGTCCACTCCGCCCCTGCTTCACGGGGAAAACACGCAGTGCCTCCTTGCGACGCGGCCCCTGACCGACCACGTTCGGATCTCCTTCGAGATGGCAATCGGCGAGTGCGAAGGCAAGGCCGGTTTTCTCGTCGGCTTCCATTCTCTCGACGAGCCTTGCCTTCTCTTTGAGTTGCGTCAGGAAAGCTTTGGCAACGAGGTCTACTTGTTCGCGATGCGCGGCCTCGAGTTCGAGGTCCTCGCCCGGCGGTCGTACACGCCGACTCCAGAGGAACGCAAGGAAGGCGTCAAGGTATCGCTGGAGATCCGCCGCCACCAGGTCCGCGTTCAATGCGGCGCCTGCACCGACCTGGTCGCGGAGTCGAGCTTCGACTTGAGCGGCACCTTCGGTCCGTTCGTCTCCGGCGACTCCCCCTTCACTGATCCCGTCACCTACAAGAACCTCGAGGTCGAGCCGCTGGGCGACAAGTCGCCCGGCGACGGAGGCTAACCCGGATCATGACGATCGACGCCTGGCGGATCCGCTCGGGCGCTTCAAGCCAGCAGTGCGTCATGAACCGCAGGGCCGTCGGCGGGGCCGATCAGCCTCTGCCGGAGGCCCTGGTAGGGATAGCTGAGACGTTCGTGGTCGAGACCCAGCAGGAACAGGATCGTCGCGAGCAGGTCGCGGACGTGCATCTTGTTTTCCACGATGGAGTAGCCGAGCTCGTCGGTCGCACCGTACAGAATGCCCTTCTTGATGCCGCCGCCCGCCATCCAGATCGTGAAGCAGTCGGGATGATGGTCGCGGCCCAAAAACTTCGAGCCGTCGCGTTCTTCGTTCATGGCGGTGCGCCCGAACTCCCCGCCGAAGATCACCAGCGTCTCATCGAGGAGCCCGCGCTGCTCGAGGTCCTTGATCAGCGCCGTGACCGGCCGGTCGACGTCCTTGCACTTCTGCGGAAACGCAGTCATCAGGTCGTCGCCGGGGCCGGTGCCGTGGATGTCCCAGCCCCAGTCGTAGAGCTGGACGAAGCGAACTCCCCTCTCGACCAGGCGCCGGGCGAGGAGGCAGTGGTTGGCGAACGACACCTCGCCCGGCCGGGTCCCGTACATCTCGTGGATGTACTGGGGCTCCTTGCGGATGTCCATCACCTCGGGCACGGCCGTCTGCATCCGGAACGCGAGCTCGTACTGCTCGATGCGAGTTGCGATCTCCGGATCACCGACCGTCTCGAGTGATCGCCGATTGATGGCGTTCAAGGCATCCAGGCTCCTGCGCCTGAGCTCGCGGCTCAACCCGGCCGGGTCCTGGACGTACAGGATCGGATCTCCGAACCCCCGCACCTGCACTCCCTGGTACATCGACGGCAGGAAGCCGCTCCCCCACAGGCTCTTGCCGCCGGTCGGGTCGCTGCCGCCGCTGATCATCACGATGAAGCCCGGAAGGTCCTGGTTCGGCGTTCCCAGGCCGTAGAGCACCCATGAGCCGGTCGACGCCGATCCGAAGTTGGGATTGCCGGTCGCGAGCAGGAGCTGTGCCGGCGCATGGTTGAACTGGTCGGTGTACATCGAGCGTATGACCGCAACCTCGTCGACGATCTCGCGGAAGTGCGGCAGGTGCTCCGTGACCAGGAGTCCGTTCCCGCCGCACGAGCTGAATCGATAGGGCGACCCCAGGAGCCGGGGATGTCCCTTGATGAAAGCCAGGCGCTTGCCCTCGAAGAATTCCTTGGGGCACAGCGTTCCGTTCAGCTCCTGCAACCTTGGCTTGTGGTCGAACAGGTCCTGCTGGGGCGGCGCGCCCGCCATGTGCAGGTAGATCACGCTCTTGGCGCGTGCTCGGATCCTCGGCGATCGCGGAACGCAGCCATCGACGCCGGCCTTCTCCCTGCCGATCGACTGCCGGTCGAGAAGGCTCCCGAGCGCGATCGCGCCAAGACCGGTGCGGCAGTGTCGCAGAAACCAGCGCCGGCTGATCGCGTCCCGCAACAGAGATCGTTCTTCCTCCGGCATCGCTCATCCCTTCATCAGCACGCCGTCGAGGTTGAGCAGGACGTTGGCGACCACCGTCCAAGCCGCAAGGTCGACGGGGTCCATCTCCTCGGGAACTGTTCCCAAAGGCCCGCTCGCAAGGATCCGGGCGTCCTCGGGATGCTGCTGATAGTGGAGGACCAGGTCTTCGTGCAGGTTCGCGATCTCCTTGACGTCGATGAGCGAGGGCTCGCGCTGCAGACACAGGTTGAAACCATGCCGCGCGCGCGCATGCACGCCGTCGCCGCCCTCGCGGAGCAGCCTCCTCGCCAGCGCCTGTGCGCACTCGACGTAGACCGGATCGTTCATCGTCACGAAGCCTTGCAGCGGCGTGTTGGTTCGAATCCGCCGCACCGTGCACAGCTCGCGGCTCGGGGCGTCGAAGGTCACCAGGGAGGGGTACGGCACTGAACGCCGGTAGAAAACGTAAAGCGCGCGCCGGTAGCGGTCCTCTCCCGTGCTCGTCATCCAGGTGCGCTCGCCGTTGAACGCCGCCTGCCACAGCCCCTCGGGCTGGGGCGGGTATACCGACGGGCCGTGCATCTGCCGGCTCAACAGGCCGCTCAGGGCGAGCGCCTGGTCGCGCACCATCTCCGCCTCGAGCCGGAAGCGTGGACCGCGGGCGAGCCAGCGGTTGCGCGGGTCGATCTCGAGTTGATCCTTGCTCACGCTCGAGCTCTGCCGGTAGGTCGCCGACGTCACGATGCTTTTAAGCAGCGCCTTGACGTCGAAGCCCGAGTCCATGAAATCCAGCGCGAGATGATCGAGCAGCTCTGGATGCGACGGATATGTTCCTTGACTCCCGAAGTCCTCCTCGGTCTCGACCAGCCCCGTCCCGAAGAGCTGTGCCCAGAACCGGTTGACGGTGACGCGCGCGGTCAGCGGATTGTCCCGGCGGACCAGCCAGCGCGCGAGGGCGAGGCGATCGGGCGGCGCATCCGCGGGAAACCGATGAAACTTCGCCGGAACCGAGGCTTCGACCTCCTCTGCCTTCTGCAGGAAGTTGCCCTTCACCAGGACGTGACTCTTGCGCCGCTGTCCGGCAGGGAGCTCGCGCATGATCGGCGTCGACACGATCGAGAGCTTGTCGATTTCCCGGGAGAGCCGCTCCTTTTCGTCCCGCACGGGACCCAGCTCCGGAGCCTGCGAGCGGTGGAAGGCACGCAGCTTCTCCTCGTCCAGAGGAGCGCGCGCCGAATCCTTTCTCGCGAGGATCGAACGCAGATCGTCCGGGACAAGGAGCACGCTGCCCGGCTGGCCGCTCGCCGACCAGCGGAACCGGCCGAGCGTGTGCTGGCCGCCGAAGCTCTGCACCATCGTGATCGACCATACGAGGCCCTGCGCCGCGGGGACCGGATACTTGAGCGCGAAGATCGCCCGATGATCCCTCCCCACCTCCGGGGCGATCGCCCACCCGGACGCCGCCGAGGAATCGGCGTCGATCGCTTTCGCGACCGGCCACTCTTGCTGCTCGAAGTCGGCGTTCACCCGGGAGAGCGGCAGGTCCCGAAATCCTGACGTGACGTCCAGGTCTCGCGATGGGGTCGGCGCCTGGCTCAGCGTGCTGAACCACACGCGCTCCCGTTTCGCGTCCAGGATCTCGACGATCGCGCCCTGAAGCCGCGACTCGAGCTCACCGTCCGTCCGGTTCCATACCACGATCCGCTCGACTGTCCGCGTGTCTTGCAGGTCGACCTCCCACCATGGCTCGCTTTCCTGACGGTTGTGCGTCACCGAGTGCTTGAAGTAATCCCCGTCCGTGTTGCCGTCGATCGCGCGCTCCGGGCTTCCCTCAAAATCCACGCTTGACTGGGAGGCACGGCCGCCGAGGGCCACGTTGTCCTCACCGCCGCCAAACACACCCACTTCCGCAAGCGACAGGATGCGCGAAGGACCCTCGAGGGACACGCGCACGAACCGTCCGCGATGCGGTTTCGCAGTCTTCGGGCGTACGCGGACGCGCACGTCGTTGAGGACGAAGTTGCCGTTGCCCGGACTCCTGCCCGGGCCGTTCCCGGGAAGAACCGCGTCCGCGAGCGCCTCGAGGCGCAGAGCGGTGACCTCCCGCTGGTTGAACGAGCCGATGATCTCGTACGCGTCGGTCGCGGGGGAAGACCCCTCGGCGACGATCACCTCGTCCGCGGAGCGCTTCAGGATCGTGCCTTCCTTCGACCTGATCTCGGTCGCTCGCAGGGTCTCAAAGGTCGACTCCGAAGAGAGGACCGCTCGTTCCCATGCCCGCTGAGCGCGATCGAGCGATTCGTCCGGCTGATTCAGGATCCGCTCGAGCTCCTCGACCCTGTTCCGCAACGTGTTGCGTCTCTCCTCCTGCTCTTGGGTCGGAGTCTCGATGCGCGGCCGGTCGTCGGGCTGATCGGTGTCCTCCGTCTGGTTGAAGAACGCGAAGACCTGATAGAACTCCCGCTGGCTGATCGGGTCGAACTTGTGGTCGTGGCACTCGGCGCAGCCGAGCGTCAATCCCATCCACACCTGCATCGTCGTCGTCGCCCGGTCCTTGACCGCGAGCACCCGGAACTCCTCGTCATCGGTGCCGCCCTCGGTCTGAGTCATTGTGTTCCGATGGAACGCCGTGGCGAGGAGCTGATCGACGGTCGGTGCCGGCAGAAGGTCGCCCGCGAGCTGCTCGATCGTGAACTGGTCGAACGGCAGGTTCTTGTTGAAGGCATCGATCACCCAGTCGCGGTAGCGCCACATCGGGCGCAGCGGATCGGAGCCATGGCCTGCCGAATCCGCGAATCGCGCCAGGTCAAGCCACATCCTCGCCCAGCGCTCACCGTACGCCGGAGATTCGAGCAGACGGTCGGCGAGCCTTTCGTAGGCCTTTTCGGCCGAGTCGGAAAGAAACGCATTCATCTCCTCGAGCGTCGGCGGCAGGCCGGTCAGGTCGAGCGTGACGCGCCGGGCAAGCGTCGCGCGATCCGCTTCCGGGGAGACCTCTAGGGCAAGGAGACGCGCGTCGATCCTTCTCTCCTCCTCGAGCCGGTGAAGCACCCAGACGTCGATCGGACTCTTCGCCCCGCTCTTCTGCTGATCTTCGGGAAGTGGGCGGCGTATCGGCGGCAGGAACGACCAGTGCTCGCGGTACTCCGCTCCCTCGTCGATCCAGCGGCGGATGCGTTCGATCTCCTCGGCGCTCAGCGAGCGCCCGGAAGTGATCGGCGGCATTCGTTCCTCGGGGTTCCCGTGGATGATGCGGCGCAGGACCTCGCTGTCAGCGCTCGACCCGGGAACGATCGCCGCGCCAGCGTCGCGCGTAGAGACTGCCTCCATCCTTTGGTCGAGCCTCAGGTGCGCCTGGCGGTGCTCTTCATCCTGACCGTGGCAGGAGAAACAGTTGGCGGACAGGATCGGACGGATGTCACGGTTGTAGTCGACGCGCGAATGCTCGCCCGCCCCCGGGAGCGGGGTCGTAAAGAGCAAGACCAGAAGAGAACCCGCCAGGGTCCGTGGCATTGCGCGATTCTCCGAAAGCACAAAAGGAGGCGGCAAACTCGCGCATCAGCATCGCCGAACCCGCACCGACAGACAATCCCGTCGCTGTCCACCGCTCACCAGCGGCGATTCCTTTCCCGCCGTACACTTCCCTGGATCCACGGGAGCCCGATCCTCCCGCGGAATCGGACCCGACGGGCGGATTCCCTTTCATGCAGAATCGAGCATTCGCCGATTCAATCCGTCAGCGGAGGACGGACCGGCACGCTCACTCAGAGTGAGCGTGCCGGCCCCGTCCACTGTCCGAAGACCGAAGGTCCGATGGAGATCGTGAAGGAAGAGACACTGTCGAGCTGGGCTTCTGAACCACTCGAGGAAGCGAGGGCCGTCAGAGGTCTCCTCTCAACCTTCGCCGCCAGACCCTGTCTCCTGGGTCTTCTCCTTCTGTCGCCGTCGCTCGCGCTCGGCTTCCTGCTCGACGACTACGTGTTCCTGGGGATGATCCGCGGCTTCATCCCGGTCTCCAACGGCTGGACCGGACTGTACGAGTTCTTCTTCCACAGCTTCGACGCAAACCAGGCTCTGATCCGGGACAACTTCCTGCCGTGGTGGATCGACCCTCACATCGAGATCCGCTTCTTCCGGCCCTTGTCCAGCATTCTTCTACGGCTCGACCATGAATGTTTCGGCGAGCAGGCGTTCTTCTACCATCTGCATTCACTGGCGTGGTACGTCCTTGCGATCACTGCCGCCTCGATGCTGTACCGTCGCTGCTTCCGCGGAAGCATTCTGACGCTGGCCCTCCTGCTGTTCGCGATCGACGACGCGCACGCGATGCCGGCCGGCTGGATCGCCAATCGCAACGCCTACGTCGCCGCCGTGCCATCGTGGTTCGGACTGGTCGCGTATCTCTCGTACCGCGAGCGCGGCTTCCGGCCGGGTCTGTGGCTCTCTGTGCTGTGCGACGCCGTCGGCCTGATGGGCGGCGAGATCGCGCTCTGTGTTCTCCCGTATGCCTTCTGCTACGAGCTCTTCGGCGCCCGCGATCGCTGGACCCGAAGGCTCTGCGCTCTCCTGCCCAAGCTGCTTCTGTTCGTGGCCTACTTTGCGGTGTACCGCGGGCTCGGCCAGGGAGCCCATGGATCGGACTTCTACCTCGACCCGATTCAGCAGGCGGGCCCATTCCTCAGGGATCTTCCTTCGCGCCTGGGCGCGCTCCTGTCCGGCACCTTTGCGGGTCTGTTGTCGGAGCTGTGGCTGTTGATGCCGCAGTCCCGGCCGCTGCTCGCCGGGATTGGTCTGGTGGCCTGCATCGGCGTGCTGTGGGCGGTGTTCAGGCGCCGGCCGACGTCGGACGACGACCCAGTGCGCCATCTGCGCTGGCTGTCCGTCGGTGCGGTGGTGAGCCTTCTGCCCTCGGCCGCGACCATCCCATCCAACCGTCTGGTCGCCCCGGCGATGCTCGCGATCGCGCCATGCATCGCGTTCGTGTGGACAGAGCTGCGCGAAGGACTGGAACGACGAAATGGGTTCCGGCGACTCGCGATGAAGTCCCTGCTCTTCGCCCTGTTCGGGATGCATGCGGTGCTCGCCCCGCTCGGCATCCTGGCCACTCTCGGGGGCACGCTGAGGATGAAAAGAGGCTCGGAGCAGTCGCTCCGGCAGCTCCAGGAGATCGTCCCGGGCGGTCAGGAGCGGCACGTCGTCGTGATCAATGCGCCCGACCTCTTGCTGTCGAGCACTCTGCCGATGATGTACGCGCTGCGCTCCGGCCGGACCCTTGCGTCGTTCAGCGTGCTGACGATGGCGCGCGTCGACCTCGAAGTCGAGACCGAAGAACCCCGGTGTCTTGTGATCTCCGCAGAGGAACCACTGCTGTCCTCTCTGTTCGAAGTCCTGTTCCGGTCCGTGGACACACCGTTCACTGAAGGGGATTGCGTCGCCACCGACCTGTTCAGCGCCAGCATCCGCCGCGCCGAGGGCGACGGTGCCCGCCAGATCGCGTTCGAATTCTCGCGCCCGCTCACCGATCCCTCTTTGCTGATCCTCTACTGGAACGGCATTGAGCTCGAACGATTCCCGGTGCAAACGAGCGGCCGCTTCGCGATCCCCTTCGCCCTCGGTCCCGCCGGCTTCTGATTGCTTGAGGCGGTCCGCGACTGCAACACGCCGAAGTTCCGATTCACCTGTCGCTTGCTGTTCGGCATTCCGGTGAAGGCGGAAAGACGTCATCCCCGCGCGCGCGTGAAGGTGCTGCAGGCCGGCAGGCCGCCGTGCCCCATGGTCTTGTCCTCCGGGACTCACCCGTTCTGTTTCCCGCCGCTGGTTCTCGAAGTTCATTCCTTGGCGTCGATGGAGGCGCCGAGCTTGATCGGCTCGACCTTCACGCATAATGCGGGCCAGGCTCGGGGATGCCCGCGGGTGGGAACATGGACGAGGGAAGAAAGAAAAGGATGAAACGCGTCTGTTGGTACCGGGAGCGGACGGCTGCGGTCCTCGTTCGATGGGTGGTGGCCATCGGCAGCACGCTCGGTCCTGCGAGCGGTCAAGAGCGATTGCAGGAGCTGGCGGAGCTCAAGCGTCCGGACGGATCGTTCACAGAGAAGATCCGGGCGCTGTTCCTGATCGGCGGCGAGTTCCACTGCTACGAGGCGTGCTCGGACCTGCTGACCCGTTCGCTGCAGATGACTCTTCCGATCGAGATCGAGCGCTTGCGGATCGACCGTCCGCCCGAGGGGGCACCGCGCGCCGAGAAGGCGACGCTGCCGTCCAAACCGGAAGTCCTCGAGGATTCGGCGCTGCGGGAGAAGTACGACCTGATCCTCTCCTACACTCAGGAGATGTACATCGCGCTCACTCCGGACCAGCGCGACGGACTGCTGCATTTCGTTCGCAAGGGAGGCGGCTTCGTCGGCATCCACAGCGCCTCGGACACCTTGAAGGCCGACGCCGACTACATCTCGATGATCGGCGGGCGCTTCGAGTCGCATCCTCCATTCGGCCCCGTGGAGGTAAAGCGCCTCGCCGGCGACCACCCCGTCCTCGCCGGCATCGACGACTTCGTGCTCGAGGACGAGTTCTACCACTTGAACAACTGTCGCCTGGACGACAAGCAGCTCCTGCTCATCGGCACGAGTCCGGGCGACCGGAAAACCCGCCCGATCGCCTGGACCAAGACCTACGGTGAGGGCCGCGTCTTCTACACGATCCTTGGCCACAGTCCGCAGACCTTCGTGCACGAGACTTTCCGCCGCCTGCTCGCGAACGCAGTTCAGTGGGTGGCGCAGCGCAACGTGCAGCAGGATCCGCGCCTGCACGTCCTGTTCGACGGCCACAACCTCGAGGGTTGGACCCAGGCCGGACCGGGCGGGTTCGTCGTCGAGGAAGGCGTGCTGCGCGGAGATGGCGGAATGGGTCTACTCTGGTACACGCGGCGGAGCTTCCGGGACTTCGTGCTCGAGGTTGATTTCAAGGTCAGCCGCAAGGAGGACAACTCCGGCATCTTCCTTCGCTTCCCGGACATGCCGCGAACGCCCTGGGACGCCGTCCAGCAGGGCTACGAAGTGCAGATCTGTGACGTCGGTGAAGACAAGCACAACACCGGATCGATCTACAGCTTTCAGGGCGTGAGCGAGCTCGCAACGCTGCCCCCCGGGGAGTGGAACCACTATCAGATCACGGTGATCGGCGACCAGTACACCGTCGAGCTCAACGGCAAGAACGTGTGCACGTTCAACGGCGAACGCGGCCGCGAGGGCTACGTCGGCCTCCAGAACCACGATCCCGACTCGAAGGTTAGCTTCCGCAACATCCGCGTGAGAGAGCTCGCTGACTGAAAGGAACCTCATGGGATCGGTCCATCTGCGGCTGTCGGTCATGATGTTCCTGCAGTACGCGATCTGGGGGGCGTGGCTGCCATTCGCCTACCGATTCTTCACGCAGCATCGAGGAATCGAGGGCAGCGAGGTCGGCCAGCTGCTCTCCGTCGCCGCAAGCGGCGCGCTGATCGCGCCGTTCCTGTTCGGCCAGATCGCCGACCGCTGGATCGCAACCGAGAAGCTCCTCGCCCTCTGTCATGGGGTCGGCGCCTTGCTCGTCTGGCAGCTCGCGCGACTGACCGACGTGCACCAGTTGATGCTGTTCGCGTTCCTGTACTCGCTGATCTACACCCCGACGATCTCTCTCACCAACTCGCTCGCCCTGACACACATCACCGATCGCGACCGTCAATTCGGACGCGTCCGGGTGTGGGGAACGATCGGCTGGATCTGCGCGGGCATCGGCGTGTCGCAGTGGCTGTCGTACGCCCACTCGCCGGAGGGAATGCCCGAAGTCGTCGCTCAGGCAGAGCTCGCCGGACTCGCGGACTCCTTCCGCCTCAGCGCCATCCTCGGCATCGCGCTCGGCGCCTTCTGCTGGGCCGGCCTGCCCAGCACTCCGCCCCGCCCGGGGTCGTCGCGGTTCGCCCCGTTCGAGGCCCTTTCAGTGCTCAAGAAGCGCCGGATGTGGGCCCTGTTCCTGATCGCATTCCCGATCGCCTGTATCCACCAGTTCTATTTCGTGCACACCGAGCTGTTCCTGAACACGCTCAGGATCAACGACACTCCCACCCTGCGCGCCATCTTCGGCGCGGGCGGCGGAGGCCTGATGACCGTCGGACAGATGTCCGAGATCATCGTCCTCGCGGCCTTGTCCAACATCATCCAGAGGACGGCGCGCAAGGTCCTGCTCGGCATCGGGCTGCTCGCCTACATCCTCCGCTTCGCGTCGTTCGCGTACCTGCAGAGCTCGACGGCGGCGATCATCTCCGCGATCGCCCTCCACGGCTTGTGCTTCGGGTGCTTCATCTTCGTCGCGTACATGATCGTGGACGAGGAGTCCGCGCCTACGGTCAAGGCGAGCGCCCAGGCCCTGTTCAACTTCATCGTCATCGGCCTGGGAACAATCGTCGGCAGCCGCTTCGCAGGCGAGGTCTCCAAGATCTGCGCGCTCGAGTCGGGGACGAACTATCAGCTTCTGTACGCAATCCCGATGTACGTCGCGCTCACCTGCCTTGTGCTCCTGATGCTGCTCTATCCGGACGGCCGGTCGGCGACGGCGCGCTCATGAATGGGCCTCGCATCACCGAGAACAAACGAGACCGGGTCGGGCGAGAATACCGCGTCAGGCGACTCTAGTGGTCGGATGCAGAGATAAGGTGCCTTTTCCGCCGAGAGATTCGGACCGCAGGCGAGGCGCGCTGCCGATGCAGGTTGAAGAGAAACCTGCTGAGAAGGCGCAACGAAGCCTGCGGTTCGAAGATCCGGCGCA
>Ga0247727_10007131_pt1 | contig 21507 bp, 17 predicted proteins | sample WisWelCaveWW1625_FD_202498 | JGI IMG/M metagenome (GOLD analysis project Ga0247727, IMG submission 202498) | Biofilm microbial communities from Wishing Well Cave, Virginia, United States - WW16-25 | ecosystem: Environmental > Aquatic > Deep subsurface > Groundwater > Cave microbial mat | place... | reverse complement strand
TCAGGCCCGTCATCGCCGCAAGGAAGCGAACCTCGGCCTGAGGCAGCGAACGTTACCATTAGAATCACCCAGAGACTGTCCTTTCTGATTCCCCGAATGTGTGCCACTTTGGATGACACAGATCAATACCATTCTGGGGATCTCTGTTCAATATCGACCTTAGATTAGGAAAGGGCCCAGTTTCGGCATATATTCGCAATACCGAGACAAGATTACGACGTTTAAGAGTGTGTCCGAAGGCGGACGCGAGCTAGTGCACTTGGTGATCACGCGGCCAGAAGGCATCAAGCCGGGATACTCGATGATGAATTCTCTCTGGTTTGATTCCAGCAAGGACTACGCGCTTGCCCGACGGATTACGCTTGATCAGCCGCCAGATTCGAAGGCGCGCCCCCGAGGTGAAACGGACATCAAAGAGCACGTCGAAATTTCACCAGGGCTGTGGTTTCCCGTGCGATTGAAGTACAGAGCTACGGGATGCTGGACGGGAACAAGAACCATGGTCTCGTGGAGGAAATGGACGTGTCGTTTCAGAATTGGAACCTCGATCCACCGATCGATAACAAGACCTTTACGCTTTCATTTCCCAAGGGGACTTTGGTTCAGGACAAGGGGAATCACACGACCTACCACGCAAAAGAGATCGACGACGAACTCATTGCGAAGCAGGTCGACGACGCGAAACGGCTCAAGAGTTTGTACGAGTCTTTACCACCGCCCGCGCCGCAGAGTTCGGTGCTTGGTCACTGGCTAATCGGTTCGTTTGTGTTCGCGGCTGTCGTGGGCGGCGCGGTAACGATTCTAATTCTCAGATCCCGACGGTCGGTTCGCGGAGCTGCCTGAGAAATTCGACCATTGTGACAGGCCAGACTCGCCAGCGACAGGCGTCGAGTAGATTCGTGGGAATAGTATGAGCAAGAGATTAGCGCTGTTTGGGTGGATGGTCTTCACTGGCTGCCTTACTGTTCTTGTAGCTGAACGGTGGTCTGGCAAGCGTAGGCGAACGGACTTGGGACACATGCGGCCGACCGACCCTGATTCCGCATGTGGTCCCGTCTCGGTTGCCACAATCCTGGGACTGATAGGTAAACCATCTGTGCTCGAGGAGTTGAACCGAGCCATGGGAATCCCTCCCGGCGGCGAAACTACGTTCTTGGACCTAAAGCGGCAGTTGGAACGCATGGGGGTATGCGTGAAGGGCGTGCAGTTCGACCCGCGCCGGCCCCGAGCGGTGACACAGCCGATGATCCTGCATCTCGCGCGAAACCATTTTGTCACGGTTCTGTCGGTCGACGAGCAACGATGGGTGCTCGTCGATCCGCCGAAAGCACCCATAGTTGTCGATCCGAGCGTGGGATTGAAGCAGTGGGATGGCGCCGCGCTCGTAATCACCGCATGTCAACCTGGAGAGGACCGCTAACATGGTTTCAGACGCTGAATCCGCCGGAGTGAGGCGTGGACGGATCGCGATTAGAGAAGGACCCCGTGGGTGAAATGCGGAAGCTCTACGCGTCGCTTGGCTTGCCGGAGTTCGGCATCATCGAGCCGGCCCTCCGGACGTACCTTGATTCCCTTTCCAGCTACCGTAAGAACGTGTTCTCCGAAGTTGCGCCGGATGTCCGGCGGCACGTCGCTGCCGAGTGGAGAAGGTGCTTTGAAGAGTGGGGCTACTCCCTTTGACCTGGTGTGCGGTCGGCGATGCGGAGTTTGCCGACGGCCTTTATCTTTGCGCCTCCTTTTTCGGCGCTGCCGCCGCCGGCTTTGGCGTTTCCGTCGCCTGCTTCGGCACGTCGTGTACGTCGAGCGCGGCACGCAGGGCGTCGAGGATGGGCTTGGGCACGCTTTCGAGGTCTGCTGGTTCTTTGAGAGTCGTTTCCTTCACCTGCGCGGGGTTGGTGAAGTCGTAGCTGCGGATGCCGCCTTTCTGCTGTAACCACAGCACCGCCCCCCCGCGCACCCATGCGGCGGCCCAGGTGGCGTAGCCGTCGGGGAGGTTGAGTTTGTGCGACTCGGCACCGGTGAAGGAAAGGTGCGCCATGTTCACGATGCGCTCGTCTTTGCCTGTGCGCGAGACGACGAGCGTCGCGTTTTCGTTGAGCGTGTAGCGGCCCGGATTGCTGGCGGTGCGTGGTTTTTTCGCGGCATCGGGGTCGGCGGGGAGGACGCGGAATCGCGTCGGGCCGGAGGTCAGCGGGCCGGCCCATGCGTGGAGCCCAAGTCGATTATGAAGGCGCTCTGCCAGCGAATTGAGCGCAGTCGGCTCACGGTCGGCGACGAAGGCCGCGTTGACCTCCTCGCTGACCGGTGTGCCGAAAAGATCCATCGCGACGCGGTAGAGCAGGAGTTCGCGCTCGGCCTTCCCGGCGGGGAACGGGAGGTGACGCGAGAGGCGCGCGGTGATGTGGTTAAGCCAGAAGCGCGGCTCGCCATCGAGCTTCAGTTGCACCTCTTCGTTCCAGTCCATCAACGGCAATGGCTCGGTCGTCACTGTCACCTCATCGCCCGCCTTCGCCTCGACCCACGAGCCGACGCGCGTGTTCTGCCAGTCCTCGTGATTCCCCACCGGGCCGACGCCGATGCCGGGTGCGTGTACTTCGACGAACTCGCCGGGCGCGAGACGGAACCACACGAGCCGTCCAATGGTCGTCCAAGACGTCGAGTCCACCTTGATTTCCGCGCCCTTCGTATCGCTCGCCCTGTGCCCGAGCTGATGCCATGTCCGCGTGCGGAACACGACCGGCTGCTTCCCCGTGTTGTGGATGAGCACGCGGGCCTTCAGTGGCGTGCCGAGCCGGTGCTCTGCGTCACGTGGTTCCAGCAGCCACGCATGGCGAAGGCCAACGCCAAACGGCAGCGCCTCGCCCCACGGCGCATTTGCCAGCTCCGGCGGCAGCGGCGTGCCTGTGCGAATGACGCCCGCATTTTCATGGTCGAGCGCCATCTTGATAGGTGTGTCCTGCACTGCCGCGAGTTCATCGAGCAGCGCCACCGCGTCCGGCCCGCTCCAGTCGCGCGACGTATCGAAGCGCGGGAGCATTTTCTGAAGCTGCGGCGTCGTCTCCCAAGTCGGGTTGTTCTTAATGAAAGTCTTCACGCTCTCCCCGAGCTTTCCGATGACTGCGCCGGGGATTTGCCCGTCCGCGCGGGCGGCGGTGGTCCACGATTTGAGTAGCGCCTGCGCGTCTTTGTGCTTCGGCGGAATCACGTCCACGGAGCCGCGCGTCTCGCCGGTGGCGAGCTTGCCCGTCCACGCGCCCGCCGGGGCCTTCTCGATGCTCATGTCCGCCGTGAGGCTGTACTGCGGATAGACGCGGACGGCCTGCTCTTTCATGGCGGAAATCGTGCGGCCGTCTTTCAGCTTCTCGCCGGAATGAAACAGGCGAAGGAAAGCGACCTCGCGCGGCTGGAGCAGCCAATCACCGGGCATCGGCACATCGTCGACTGTTCTCGAAAGAGGCGTTTCATCTTTGAGGGTAAGCCTCCGAGGATTCGGCGCAGCATCGTTCGCGGTGAGCCGGACTGCGGCCTGGGTCACATTCTGCACGACGAGATAAAACTCCTCCGCGTCGCCCATGCCCGGCTCGCCGAGCGACGGCGGCCAGGCCAGTGCCATGCGCAGCCCGTTCGCCGGCTCGCCCCATTTCAGCTTCTGCTCCGTGGCGGGCTTGAGCTGCGCGCTCTCTTTGGGTTTCTGCGGTTCCTGCGGCATCGGCGCGACGGGCGCGTCGAACACCTGCCGCAACGAATCGCGAAGTTTTTCCGGCACATTGTCGATGCTGCCCGGCTCGAAGCGCGTCTCTTTCACCTGCGCGGGGTTGGTGAAGTCGTAGCTGCGGACGGTGCCTTCTTGCCGCACCCTCAGCACGGTCCCGCCGCGTTCCCACGCGATGGCCCATGTGAGGCGGCCGTCGGGCAGCTTGATGTCATGGGGCTTGCCTCGCGGCTCGGTCGTCCCGGTGGGTGAGTAGAACACGATTCTGGCCTCGTTCACACGGCGGTCGCCGTCGCGCTTTTGCACGATGTACAGCAGCACGTCGTCGCCGACGGAGTAGTCGCCGGGCCCGGTAACGACGCGCGGTTTTTTCTCGGCGTCCGGGTCGGGGGCGGTGACGCGGAATTTGATCTTGCCGACCGGCAGACTGCCCGCAAACGGCGCGACGCGCGGCACGAGACGCTTCGCGAGCGCAGTCAGCGCGTCGGATGAACTGTCGGCGACGAATGCGGCGATTTCCTTTTGGGTCGGCGACACACCGATGAGGTCGGGCGTCACACGGCGGAGGAGTTGTTCGCGGTCGGCGGCGGAGGCGGGCATCGGCCCTTCGCGGTCGATGCGCCATTGCACGATCGCTTGCCACGTTTCCGCCGCCGTTTTCCGGTCTGGCGGACCCGCAAACAGGTTTCCGTTCGCATTGACGGCGGCGGGCAGAAACGTCACTTCATCCCCCTCCTTCGCGTCGATCCACGCACCCAAACGCAAACCCCTCCAATTCACTCCACCCCGGTTGCGTGGGCCAATGACGATGGCCTGAACCTCCTCCGCCTCGGCAAACTCGCCGGGAGCGAGCCGGATGGACTGCAGCGCGACAAGCCTCGTCCAATAGGTTGACGAAACGTCGATGGCCGCACCTTTCGCATCGCGCGCTTGGTGATCCGCGTATTGATGCCAGTCGGGAGTCTGGAAGATGACCGTCTGCTTGCCCGTGTTATGGAACAGAATGCGCGACTTGAGCGCCGTGCCCAGCGGATGCTGCGCGGCGTCCGGATCGAAGACCCACGCCGCACGCAGGCCGTTTGCCGCAGGCTTGCCCCACGCGACCCCCTGAAGCTCGGCGGGCAGCGGCTCGCCGGGCCGGATGGGACCTCCATTGGAAGACCCCACCCCGTCCACCGCCCACGCTGGCAGTGTGGGGTAAATGGCAGTCAGATCGTCGAGCAGCGCGACCGCATCCGCCTGCGTCCAGTCGTGCGACGTGTCGATCCGCTTGAGCAGTTCGGTGAGCTTCGGCACTGCCTCGTGCGTGGGATTCAGTTTGATGAAGTTCGCCACCGCACGGGCAAGTGACCCGAGCGCCCCGCCGGGAATTTTTCCATCCGTCCGCGCGCTGTCCTGCCATTTTTTGAAAAGCGACCTCGCGGATTCGTGTTTCGGTTTCATGACTGGTGGCTGTTCGTCCTTGTGCGACGCGATGGAGTCGCGTGGCTCTTGAACCTGCGGCGCCGCATCGTAGTCATTGGCTGCAACCGTTGCTCCGCCAGCCGTTTCGTCAACCGCGCTGAGCATCGCGATGGGTACGGCGATACCAACAGCGATTGCCAGAGCGATTGCGGCGAGGGCCACCGACACGCCGCGACGGTTGAGGTTTTCGCTGAGTACGGCGACGAGGCGGCCTTCGAGCGACGACGTTCTGGCCATCGCGAGCCCGCACGACTGCGTCCAGCGGGCGGGCGAGAGCCCAGTGACGACTTCGAGCAGATGTCCCGCGTAGGCGGACGGTCGCACGCCGCTGGCCAGAACCAGATCGTCGCACGCTCGTTCACGTTCCACGCCCAGACGCCAGGCGGCGAACCACACCAGGGGATTGAACCAGTGCAGAGCACACGCGATCTGCGCCAGCAGTTGAGCCATCGTGTCGCGACGCTTGATGTGGACGAGTTCGTGCAGCAGAACAGATCGCAGTTGCTCGCCGGTCCAATGCCGCGCCGCGACGGGAAGCAACAGATGGCATCGAAGTATGCCCCAGACCACGGGAATCGTCTTGTCCGGGTGAATCAACAGGGTGACAGGGCGACCGATCCCGAGCTGCAAACGTACGGCTTCAAGGGCCGTTACGATTGCGTCATGAGTTGCCTTCGCAGGTTGCCTTGACGACCAAATAACCGTTCCATGCCGCTCGGTATTCCAGAGCATCAATCGAGCGGCCATCAGCCTTAGGATGAGCACGCAAAAACCAATTGCCCAAACGAGTGGCAATGCGTTAAGCCAGTTCCAGCTCCAAATCGCCGACTCGGGAATGATTTCCGGGGCCACCAACGCGGGCCGTGAATCCGGCAGTTCGGAAGCGGGTTGATATGCTGTTGCGGATGGCCGTTCGATTTCCACGGGCTCCGCATGCTGCGGCAATTCAACAGCACCATCTGCGGGCCTGACGATTGAGGGCGGGCTTATATCCACAACAACCGGTTTCGGTGAAATACTCGCCCACTCTGGCAGCACTCGCCACTGAGGCAACATCGCCGACAACACCGGCACAACCAGCATCGCGACAATCGCCAGCAGCCACACAAGATGTCGAGTCGCCGCCGAATCACGTCTCAGAATCATCGCGGCGATAGCCGCCAACACCAGCAGCGCTGTGCCTTTGATGGCGGAATCCACCAGCAGCAGACTCGACGCGCTGAACACCCCGGCAACCGTCAGTATCGTGCGATTCATCTCAGTGGCCCTCCTGCTGAGCCTGTTCGATCAACGCAATCAGCCGCTCACGCTCGTCGGCCGACACTTGGTCCTTTCGCGAATGCAAATGCGCGGCGAGTGCTTCTTCCAGAGAGCCGCCAAAAAACGTCTCCAGCACTCGCTCAAATGCGCGGCGTCCGGCCTTGCCTTTGGTCTGGCGAGGAACATAGATCACCTCCCGACCACTCTCCCGACGACGAAGATGTCCCTTCTCTTCCAGGATGTGCATCATTCTTCGAACCGCCATCGCCGTCGGCGGCGAGGGAATGGTTTCGACGACTTGGTTCACAGTCGCCTCCCCGAGCGCAAAGACCGCATCCATGATCTGTCGCTCGCGTCGACTGAGTTCAGACGATTCAGGCATCATCAGTTCCTCGAGTGACAGTGTTCCAATACGGCAGCCAGCATGAGCGGCACCCAGTTGCGTTAATATTTTAACGCTCTTTGGCGTGAGTGCAAGGCCCATTGCGTTAATTTTTTAACGTGTCGTCGAAATGCAGCCAGTCCACAAACTGAGCTACACGAACCGGCTCACGGTGTCGGCTTGTCGATCCATTCCTTTCGCGACCCCTCGATGCGCAGCGGACCCGCGATATCCTTTCCGTCTCGGACGACGAGGTAGGCATCGGCGCCGTTCACGCTGTCCCAGCGAAGCTTCGCAAATCCGCCGGCCCTTGTAGCTCGCGACGCCGCCGTGCGACGGCCCTGGACGCCGACGGCAATGATCGCGTACTCGTGTTCTCCCGAACCGTCGTCGCTCAGCACGGTCGGTGCCGCTGGGATCTGAATCGCCGCTTGCCGCAACTCGCCTCCCCAAAGTTGAAGTACTTCGCTCGGATATGGCAAGCCACCTCCGCCGTAGCCGCCGCCACCGATCGACATCATTCCCTGCCCGATGATCGCATCCGTTAGAGGCTCGCCGTGGCCCGGGCGGAAAGTTTGAAAGCGGATTCGGCCGGGATGGGTCGAGCCGTTCCACTCTTTGAGCGGGACCTCGGAAAGCTCCAATCCCTCGCCCTGGATGATCGCCATCTGCCGCCACGCGCCGTCCAGCCACACGTTCCACGAGATGTGCCCTGGCGAACCGCGCCGGCTGCCGTCCCGTTCCAGGGCGTGAAACCGGTCGTCGAACGGATCGTCAATCTCTCCCTTGATCAGTCGGCTGCGCACCCAAAGCCCACCCGGTCCGTCCCACAACGAACGGGCGTAGATGCCGCGCGGAATCTGATGCGATTCAAATCCCGCCTCCCACGGCTGGCCCGTGTCGGACACGATCAGTTCTTTCCTGACGATCAGCCGATCCACTTCGAGCACTTTCGTCCGTTCCGGAGCGGCCTGCATCAGCCCCCACGTGGTTGCGACCGAGATGACGACAGTAACGATGCGATCTTTCATGACGTGGTCATCCTTTGTTGAATCAGCGAATGTTTACGCTCCCGTCAGCCCCGATCCAGCAGCCGGGAATCATCAAACGCACCGATGAAGAGCACACCAGGCCGTAATACAAGTTGCACGGCACATCGTCAGATCCAGCTATTCATCGCGCTTGGTTCCGACCGCAAGCTCATCAATCCACAACGTCTGCTCGTGCGGCAGAAGGCCCGGGCCGAAGTAAGGCGTGAGGAGGAATTGGTTGAACTTCATATTCGGGAAGTCGGTCGAGCGAAGGATCACATCGGTTTGTTCAATGACCAGCTTGCCGTCGAACCAGCCGCGTACGATGCCGTCCGCGTTCGGCTTGTCGCGCGCAAGGTCGAGCGAGTTCAGCTTGAACAGCGCCTCGACGCGGTGCCACTTGTCGTCGGTGAACAATTCCTTCTGGCTGTCATAGAACTTGCCGTTGTAGCCGCCGCGCAGCGGACCCTGCGTCAGCCCGTGCGGCGCGTCCTTGTTCTGAATGTCCTGCGCCGCCAGCCGCAACTTGCGGTTCCAGGGCTCGATGTAGACGGTCAGGTGGCTGGCCGCCGGCCCGTGCCACTTGCCGTTTTCGGTCGTCATGAAGTGCATGAGGTGCGGGTGATACGGCTTGCCGGTCCAGCCCCAGCCCTTCGACAGCTTGATGGAACATCGCAAGTACACCGAATCGGTTGGCTCAAACAGCCGCCGCATGCCCGACGAGTTGTCCGGCGTGGTCGTGCCCGCGCTCCAGTGATATGCGATGCACCCGTCGCCGCTCCGCGCGCCGGTGCGGGCAATGTCAAACTTCTCCCCGTCGTACCAGCCGCGATCCAGCAAACGGGAATCATCAAAGCCCTCGACGAAGAGCATGTCAGGCGGTGTACTCTGGCCATCCGAGGCCGTCGGTTGGGTATCCGGTCGGTTACCGCGGACAACTGCAAGCTGGTCGCGGCAGATCATCAGCGCGACGCCGACTGTCCAAATCGTGGCTTTCATGATGCGTTTCTCGGAATGATGTCGTGTGCATTTTTCGGGATGATGTCGTTAGCCCGCGACAAGCCATCGCGTCGTGGTGGATTTTCAAGTCAAACTGCTGGCGGCAAGCGGCTACGCCGGGCCATACTACTCACCGGAGCTTCGAGTTCCTTGCCAAGGACACCGACAATGATCACGTTTCTTCGAGCGGTCTGCAAGAACTTCGGCGTGAAGCGCGAGTCGCGAATCTTGCTGGCGGCGACGCTGTTCACATTACTCGCGGCGACGCCGGGTTTCGGCGACGACACGTTCTCTGCGTCCTTGCCTCGCGGCGTGCAGGCGGTGTGGGAGGTTGGTAGTGCGGAGCGCGAGACAACGCCGACTCGCGAGCGAATCTGCATCAACGGGCTCTGGCGCTGGCAACCGGCGCGCGGTGATGCCGGGAATCTGCCGGAGAACGGCTGGGGTTTTTTCAAAGTGCCGGGGGCTTGGCCAGGTGTCACCGACTACATGCAGAAGGATTGCCAGACGGTCCACACGCATCCAAGTTGGAAAGAGCAGCGGCTGTCCGAGGTCGGCGCGGCGTGGTATCAGCGAGAAATCACGATCCCCAAGGAATGGGCCGGCCGCCGAGTCGCACTCTCCGTGGCGTACCTCAATTCGTTTGCCGCGGTGTATGTAAATGGCAAGCACGCCGGCGACCTGCGGTTTCCGGGCGGCGAGTTGGACCTATCTCCGCTGTGCCGGCCGGGGGCCACGCACGTGCTGAGCCTGTACGTCGCGGCTCTGCCACTCAAGGGAGTCATGCTCTCGTACTCCGACACGAACACGGCGCGTGATGTGCCGGGCCGCGTGGCGCGACGCGGCTTGTGCGGCGACGTTTTTCTCGTGAGCACGCCGGTCGGTCCGCGCGTCAGCGATATCAAGATCGATACGTCGGCGCGAAAACGCGGGATCATGTTCGACGTTGCGCTGGAGCGCTTGGCGGCGGATACCAACTACGCGCTGCACGCGCGCGTCACCGCTGGTGGCCAAGATGTCGTAAAGTTTCAGAGCAAGCCATTTCGCGAGGGCGATCTGAAAGCAGGCCGCATCGCGTTCGGCGAATCCTGGAGGCCGGAGCGTCTGTGGGACATTCACACGCCGCAGAACATGGTCGACGTGACGCTCACGCTTGAAGATGGCGACGGTCACGTGCGCGACACCAGTTTTCGCCAGCGGTTTGGCTTTCGCGAGTTCTGGATCGACGGCCGAGACTTCTACTTGAACGGCACACGCATCTTTCTGAGCGCCGTGCCGCTGGACAACGCGCAGGTCGGCGCCGCCTGGGCCAGCTACGACGGCGCACGCGAAAGTCTGCTGCGCCTCAAGTCATTCGGGATCAACTTTGTTTACACGCACAACTACGGTTGCGAACCCGGCTCGCATCTCGGATTCGCCGAGATTTTGAAGGCGGCGGATGATGTCGGAATGTTGGTCGCGCTCTCGCAGCCGCACTTCTCGCAGTACGACTGGGACGCTCGCGACGCTGACGCGGGCAACGGCTACGCGCGGCACGCCGAATTTTATGTGCGGGCGGCGCAGGACCATCCCGCCGTCGTTGCCTACTCGATGAGCCACAACGCCTGCGGCTACGGCGAAGACATGAACCCGGACATGATCGACGGACTCCGCGAGCCACGCAGCAGCTCATACGAACTGCGAAACGCCGGCCGTGCCCTGCGTGCGGAAGCGATCGTCAAGCGGCTCGATCCCGCGCGGATCGTGTATCACCACGCCGGCGGCAACATCGGCTCGATGCACACCATCAACTTCTATCCCAACTTCGTCCCGATCCAGGAAATGTCCGACTGGTTCGGCCATTGGGCGACCGAGGGAGTGAAGCCGGTCTTCACGTGCGAGTACGGGGCGCCGTTCATGTGGGATTGGGCGATGTACCGCGGCTGGTACAAGGACCAGCGCGAGTTCGGCAGCGCGCGAGTTCCGTGGGAATTCTGTGTCGCCGAATGGAATGCTCAGTTTCTGGGCGACCGCGCGTTTCGGATTAGCGAGCCGGAGAAGGACAACCTGCGCTGGGAAGCGAAGCAGTTCCGTGCCGGCAAGCTCTGGCAGCGCTGGGACTATCCGCACGACCTGAATTCCAAGCGGTTCGACGAGCGATACCCGGTGATCGCACGATATCTCACGGACAACTGGCGGGCCTTTCGCACCTGGGGCGTGTCGGCGAACTCGCCGTGGGAGCACGCACAATATTGGAAACTGCGGGACGGCCTGGACCGCGGCCGCAAGGAGCTGGCGGTTGACTGGCAGAACCTGCAGCGACCGGGGTTCAGCCCCGATTACCTCGGCCAGCGATACGAGCGAATGGACTTGGCGTACAAGCGTTCCGATTGGCAGCCGACGCTGGCGGCCGAGGCGATGCAGCGGAACAATCTCCCGGTGCTCGCCTACATCGCCGGCCGTCCGACGGCGTTTACGAGCAAAGATCACTTGTTCTACGCCGGCGACGCGGTCGAGAAGCAAGCCGTCGTCATCAACAATTCACGCGAGACGGTCACGTGCGATTACGCATGCTTGTTCGGGCTGCCGCAATCGGTCACGGGCCACGGCCAAGTCACCGTGCCGACCGGCGAGCAAGCTCGCGTGCCGCTCAAACTTCAACTGCCGCAGACACTCGCACCGGGCGCGTATGAGGTGCGAGCGGTGTTCAAATTCTCCAGCGGTGAAATGCAGGAGGATACATTCACGATCCACGTCATGCCGCGTCCGGCCGCGATCAAGATCGAGCCGAAGATCGCGCTCTGGGACCCGCGCGGCGAAACCAAGTCGTTGCTCGACCGAATGGGCGTTCGTTTTCAGTCCGTCAACGCCGACGTCGATCTCGCACCTTTCGACATGCTCGTCGTGGGCAAATCCGCGTTGACGATCGACGGCCCGGCGCCGGACATCACGCGGCTTCGTGATGGTCTGCGAGTCGTCCTGTTCGAGCAAACCGCCGACGTGCTGGAGCAGCGATTCGGCTTCCGGGTCGCGGAATACGGACTGCGCGAGGTCTTCGCGCGAGTGCCAGACCACCCGGCGTTGGCCGGAATCGCGGCCGAGCATCTGCGAGACTGGCGCGGCGAAGCGACGCTGCTGCCGCCACGCCTGAAGTATGAATTACGGCCGCGCCACGGCCCGACCGTCAATTGGTGCGACATCCCAGTGCCCCGCTTGTGGCGCTGCGGCAATCGAGGCAACGTGGCGTCGGTACTCATCGAAAAACCCGCGCGTGGCGACTTCCTGCCGATCCTCGACGGCGGCTATAGCCTTCAATACAGCCCACTGATGGAATTCCGCGACGGCCGCGGAACGATGCTGTTTTGCCAGCTCGACGTAACCGGGCGAACCGACGTCGATCCGGCGGCGGAGACGGTGATCCACAATATTCTTGGTTACGCGTCCGCGTGGAAACCGCTCCCGCGCCGCACAGCCATTTACATCGGCGAACCCGCGGGGAAGGAACATCTCGAGGCCGCCGGTGTTTCCGTGTTGTCGTACGACGGCGGAAAACTTTCAAATGATCAAGTCCTGGTCATCGGACTCCAAAGCGGGCCGACCCTTGCACGGCATGAGAGCTCGATCAGCGACTGGCTGAAGCACGGCGGGCACTTGCTGGCCATCGGACTCGACGAAACCGACCTGCGAGCGTTGCCACTGCCTAAAGTCCGTCTGAAAAAGGCCGAACACATCTCGGCCTACTTCGAGCCGCCGAGCAGCCATTCCCTTTTGATGGGAGTTGGACCTGCCGACGTTCACAACCGCGACCCTCGCGAATTGTCGCTGGTAGCGGACGGAGCAACACTGCTCGGCGACGGCGTCCTCGCGGAGATGGACAACGCTCGCGTCGTGTTCTGCCAATTGTCGCCCTGGCAATTCGGCACGAGCCAGCAGCCGAATCTCCGGAAGACTCACCGGCGATCATCCTACGTCGTGTCCCGCATTCTCGCAAACATGGGGGTCGCCGACTCGACACCAATCGCCGCACGCTTCCACGAGCCGGTCGATGCGACGAGCACGCCGAAGCGTTGGCAGAACGGTCTGTACCTCGACCAGCCCGAAGAATGGGACGACCCGTACCGGTTTTTCCGCTGGTGATCAAAACTGGTGCTTAACACAACTTGAGAACTCCACAATGAAACTACCTTTGTCCGACTTTGTTTGGCTTGCCGCAGCTTGGCTTGTGACGCCCGAACACGCGGGGTTGGCGGCGCAAGTGCCTCCGGAATTGCAACGCTGGTTGGAGCCGCAAGTGTGGGTTCGCGATAGCGCCGAGCCGGTCGTCTCGCTCGGCCGGCCGGGCGAGTTTGACGATACGCACATCTTTGCGCCGTGCGTGCAGCGAGACGCAGAGCAGTTTCGTCTGTGGTACTGCGGCTCGCGCGGCAAGGTCGAGGAGCGAGTGTTCGAGTTGGGTCTCGCGCTGGGTTGCGATGGTCGGCAATTCGAAACGTTCGGCGACAACCCTGTGCTTCGCTTCGGCGACGGAAAGCACTCGATTTTGACTCCGACGATCCTGCGCGACGACGGCAAGTGGCGAATGTGGTTTGCCGCGACGGACTTCATCAACGGCAAGGGCTTGCACACACTCCACGAATGTACGAGCGACGATGGCATCCGCTGGTCGTCGCCGTCCGCGCCGCTGCTTTCCAACGTCTACGCGCCGACGATCGTGAAAACGGATGGCATGTATCGCATGTGGTTCACGCGGGTGGGGCAGAGTCCGTGGGTGATCTGCCATGCGGTTAGTCCGGACGGTCTCGCGTGGAAGGATTCGCCCGCGCCGGTGCTGGAACTTGACCAACCGTGGGAATTGGACCGGCTGTTTTATCCAACCGTCGTGCAACAAAACGGCGTGTATTTAATGTGGTACGGCAGCTACTGGCGAGACGCGAGACCGGCGCAGAAAACAGCCCTCGGATTCGCCGTCAGCCAGGATGGCGTCAAATGGCACAAGCACCCGGCGAATCCAGTGTTTAAGCCCGAACCGAAGAACGACTGGGAATCGCACTATGTCACGAGCCAGTCGGTCATGCGTCTCGCCGACGGTACGTGGCGCGTGTGGTACGCCAGCCGGACAAAGCCGCCGTTCAACAACAAGTACTTTGCGATCGGCACGGCGACATGGGCCGGGCCGCCGTCGCCAGGTTCAACCGAGAAATAAGACCCGCTTGCCGATTTGTCACAAGCGTCAACTCACCGAGTTTGAATCACGAGCCGACGCTGAGTCTGCACTTTCGCGTCGCTGAGTCGGAGGTTGGCTCCGCGCTAAGTGCGTGGAAATACGGCGCCGCGCGATGCGACTCGTGTTACGGCTTTTTTGCGTCGCTGTTCGGCTGCGCGGACCGGGCTCCAGGCGGGCCGGACGCTGGTGGGCGGAAGCTAGACAATGAAGTCCAGCTTTTTGCGTGGGATGAAGTACTTCTTTCGTGCCATGGCCACCCTCCTTTGCGAAAGTAAACTGGGCAAATTCGCCTTGTTAGCGAACCGAATGCGGCATGGGCGGCCATTTATGACGAATATTTACGTAACTCTATAATTAACAACAGTTTATTATCCGTATCCGCCAGCGCCGGAGCGGTATCCGGTGGCGCCGGATACGGCTCCGGCGGCTCCGGTGACGGCTACGGCGGCGCCGGTAACGGCTACGGCGGCGCCGGTAACGGCTACGGCGGCGCCGGTAACGGCTTCGGCGGCGCCGGTAACGGCTACGGCGGCGCCGGTGACGGCTACGGTGTCGGCGGTGACGGCTACGGTGTCGGCGAAGCGCCCAACGGCGCGACCGTTGACGTTACCCGCGCCGCCGTTGAACTCATCGCCCGCGCCGTACAAGTCAACGGCGTGACCGTGAAGGGCAACGTCGCCGACGTAGAAGCCAACGGTCACTCGCGGAGCCACGCGAAACGACGCACTGACGAAGAGCGGATCGTAGCCGAAGCCGGGGGGCCGCAATTTGTTCACTCGATTCGCATCAGCACGAACTTCAAGTACTGAAATTCCGGCAGCGCGAGTGGCGTTGGGTGGTCGGGCGGCTGGCTGTGTACTGCGAGCACGGTCGCGCGGCGACGCGAGCTCGAAATGCCTTCTTCGATGAGGCGCAGAAACGTCGCCATGTCCACGTGGCTCGAGCACGAAGCGAGCGCGAGCAGCCCGTGTTGTGCGGTGACAGCGGCGCAATCGGCGGCGAGTTTTTCATAGGCGGCGTGCGCTTTGTCGAGCGCGGCCTGCGACGGGGCGAACGACGGCGGGTCGCTGATCACGAGATCCCAGCGGTCGGCGCGTCGGCGCGCGTCGGCGAGGAACTCGAAGGCGTCGGCGGCGACCGCGGTGTGCTGGGCGGCCGGTAGCTGATTGAGCAGCCAGTTCTCGCGCGACGCGGCGACGGCCGGCGCGGCGACGTCCACCGTCGTGACCTGCCGAGCGCCGCCGGCCCCGCCGTACACGGAAAAGCCGCCGGTGTAGCCGAAGAGATTGAGCACGGTTCGGCCGGCGGCGAAGCGGCGAATCAATTGCCGGTTGTCGCGCTGGTCGAGGAAGAAGCCGGTCTTCTGGCCACGCAGCACGTCGGCGGTGAATCGCAGGCCGTTTTCGCGGAACGCGACCGGGCCGGCCGGCGGTTCGCCGAGGAGCACGCGGGCGTCCGCATCGCGGTCGCGCGGCCGCTCCACGACCGAGCGTACGCCGACTTCGCTCGCAAGCCAACTCGCGATGCCGGCCGCGTTCCAGAAACCGCTCGGGCCGGCGCCGTCCAGTTTGATTACGGCCGTGTCGCTGTACACATCGACGACGAGTCCGGGCACGCTGTCGCCTTCACCGTTGAGCAGGCGAAACGCCGTCGTCGGAGCCGGCTGCGTCGTCGCCTCGACGAACAGACTCCGCCGCAACTGCCACGCGAGTTGGAATTGCTCGGCCGCCCAGCGATCGTCGAGCGGCCGATCCGGATCATCCACTTCGCACGCGCGGAACGCGACGGGGCTGGTCGAGTCGTAGATGCCGCAGGCGACCGGCCGACCGCGTTTGTTATCGAGCAGCACGGCCGGCGTACCGGGCGCGGCGGCCGGGCACGATCGCAGCGCCTCGCGAAACACCCACGGGTTGCCGCGCTTGAGCACTCGCACGAGATCGCGCGCGAGCCGCAACGTGATTCCGCTCGACGGTTCGGGTAAGATCAGCCCCATGCTGTTTCGATCATGATTGGAGATTTCATGCTGCGAAAAATCCGCCGGCTGATTGCGAGTCTTGCCCTCGTTCCGGCACTGCTGCTTTCCGCGGCGCTCTCGTTCGAATCGCCGCGGCCGATCGTCGTTCAGACTAGCGACGCCGCCGCGCGGTTGCACGGGCACCTTGAAGCGATCGTCGCGGGCAAGGACAGCGCGGAACGCGGCGCGGCGATTAAGACGCAGCTTGAAAAGCTCGAAGTGAAAGTCCGCACGCAGCCGTTCGAGAAGCAGAAGCGGCGCGGCACGAACATTATCGCGGAATTGCCCAAGTCCGATTCCGTTACGAAGACGTTGATGATTGGAGCACACTTTGATCGCGTGCGCGCCGGCCAGGGCGCGGTGGATAACGCCGCGAGCTGCGCGATGCTGCTCGAACTCATTCCGCGCCTCAAGAAGACCCCGCTCAAGCATCTCGCCGTGCAGGTTGCGTTCTGGGATCTCGAAGAGGGCGGCCTGACCGGTTCGCAAGCGTTCGTCGATGCGGCGCGGGACGGCGGCGAGCAGAAGCTGCCGGACGCCTACATCAACTTCGACATCTTCGCCTACGGCGACACACTCTGGGTGATGTCGCCCAAGCAAGACGCGCCGCTCGCGGTGGCCGCGCGCGACGCGGGTCGCGAGATGATGTTTCCGGTCCGCGGCGGCGCCACGTATCCGCCCAGCGACCACCTGAGCTTTATCAAGGCCGGCGTGCCGACGATCGGCGTGTCGCTCATCGACGGAGCGGAGATTGACGGAGTGATCGGCATCATCTCGGGCGGTCGCGAGGCCGCAAAGCCCGACAAGCCGCCACGCATTTTCGGGATCATTCACACGCCAAACGACACGATCGACAAAGTGGACGCTCACGCGATCGAACGGGCGATGCCGGCCATCGAGCGGTTGCTGCGGCAGTGCGATCGATCGATCGTCCGAATTGAGAGCAAGTCGTCGTCGAAATGTCTCGTATGCTTGACGGTGAATGACGCGCCGTCGAATCCAGTTGAAGAATCCCGGCGATCACGATAGTCTGACTGCTCGACCGCTGGTTCGACCCGCCACTGTTTTGAGGCGATGCATGACACGCCGTTCAGAACCACAACATGCTCATCGGCACGCGTTCGGCTCGTGGAACGCGCGCGACCGCGAAGGGCTGATGCTCGTGAGCCGCCGCGGCATGATGAAGGTCGGGTTCGCGGGCCTCGCCGGACTCACACTGCCTGGACTGCTGCGCGCACAGGCCGCGGCCGCCGAGACTGGCCGTGCGGCCGCACGCGGCAAGAGCGTCATTCTGCTCTGGATGGCCGGCGGGCCGAGCCACATCGACACGCTCGATCCGAAGCCGAACCGGCCGGTCGAGAATCGCGGCCCGTTCGGCGTCACCGCGACAAAGCTGCCGGGCGTCCAGTTCTGCGAGCACCTGCCGAAGATGGCCGCGATGCTCGACAGGTTCTCGATCATCCGCTCGGTCGATTGCCGCTTCTCGAATCACGAACCGAACAAGGTCATGCAGACGGCGAACCTCGCCGCCGAGCCGCGCGAGAACCGTGAGGCGGAATCGTTCCCGTGCTTCGGGTCCGTCGTCGCCAAACATCATGGGGCGAACAAGCCGGGCATGCCGCCGTACGTCGCGTTTCAAACATCGTCGTCGCACATCGGCTACGCCGGCTACCTTGGCAAGGCATACGATCCATTCATTGCCCAGCAGGCGTCGAAGCTGCCGATTTACTCAAACGTCGGCGTGGACAGCGGGCAGATGACCAACCCGCAACTTTTCAATTTCGCCGCCGGGCTGAGCCTCGATCGCATCGGCCAGCGCCAAGCGCTGCTCCAATCGTTCGACAGCCTGCGCCGCGACATCGACACGAGCGGCTCGATGGAAGCGATGGACGCGTTCCAGCGCCAGGCCGTTGAAATGGTTGTCGGCAACCGCATCGCGGACGCGTTCGACGTTTCGCGCGAGCCGGAGAGAACGCGCGACCGCTACGGCAAACACCTGTGGTGTCAGGAGGCGCTGCTCGCGCGGCGGCTCGTCGAACGCGGCGTCGCCTTCGTGACCATCGACCTCTCGTACCACTCCGCCTCCGGCACGTGGGACACGCACGGCGACAACATTCCGCCGTACGGCGGCATCAAGAGCGGCCTGGGACCGCTGCTGCCGCTGTTCGATCACCTCTTCACGACGCTTCACGCCGACCTCGAAGAGCGCGGGCTGCTCGACGACGTGCTCGTGATCGCGATGGGTGAGTTTGGCCGCACGCCGCAAGTCGGCACGCAAGGCTCGACCGACGGCCGCAATCACTGGCCGGTCGTGATGTCGATGTCGATCGCCGGCGGCGGCCTGCGCCACGGACAAGTCATCGGCTCGTCCGAGAACGACGGCGGCAACGTCAAGGAGCGCCCGGTCACGCCCGGCGACCTCGCGGCCACGATCTATCGCCACTTTGGCGTGCCGCTCGACACGACGTACCTCGACCATCGCGGCCGACCGCGGCACATCATCGAACAGGGCGAGTCGATCCGCGAGTTGGCGTGAGCACTATGACGCCGTTTGCCACTTCGCGGCACGAATGGCCACTGCTTACCAGCGGACAACTGCCGGCTCTACGAACTCTTCTTCTCCGGCAGCTTGAAGCCGAGGTACGTTCCAGCGCTGATGCCCATCAACGAAAGCTCCGTGGCGCCGAATTCCGGCATCGAGAGTTTGTAGAACACCGTGTGACAGAAGATGATGCCGAGCGCGATCGTCCACACCACAATCTGGAACCGGTGCAGCGTGATGCCCGTGTCGTCGCTGAGCAGGTCGTCGACAAACACGAGAAAGTCTGAAGTGCTCGCGGTCGTTCCGGCCGCGAGATTCTTGGTCAGTTCTTGAAACCGCGCCTCCTGTTGCACACTTCGCGCGGTCACGCCGGTGAGGGCATCGACTTCGGCCTTCTGCGCCACGCGATGCGTTCGCTTGCCGCTATCGACCATTTCAGCGCCCAGAGCGGTTCCGGCACTGATCCCCATCAGACCGAGCATCCCCGCGGTGAGCGTGTCGTAGTCCCAGGTGATCATCCAGATCCCCAAGTAAGCCGCCAAGATCAGGAAGAACCAAAATGCCATCTGCGTGCGGCCCAGGCTGAACGGTCGCCGATCGCCTGGTGCCAACGGATTCGGAGATTCACGCAGCAGATTGGATCGCTTCGCCAGCCAGACTAGCAGGCCGAAGACAACCAGAAGCCCGATGACGTAAAAAACAAACCAACACTTGCGAACCACAATTAGCTTGAAATCGGTCTCGTCGCTTTCCACGGCGGGTCCGGCCTCCGGGCCGACGCTCACCGACACGGTTCGCGGCTCGGATTGAGGCTGGCGTTGCAGCGCGGTCCAGGCTTGCGCCGAATCCGCCGTCCGGTGCAGATAGAACCGCAGCGTGCCCGGCCCCACCTCGCCGTCGCTATAGAGGCCCTTCAATGCCATGCCGTTCAAGAACGGCACCAACTTCGCCGGATCGTTCAGCTTGTCCGCGGCCTTCCACGCCGCAAGGTTCTCGAACTTGATGTCAATTGAGTCGCCGAGTCCAGCCCTGTCAACTTTATCCTTGTCCCCGGTGCTCGCTTTCGCCCGCGTGACACTCTTCACCTTGAGTTCAACTTTTTTGGGTGCGGCTGGCGGAGTCGCCGGCGGCTGGTCCGCACGTGACGCGGAACTCACGGCGATTAGGCTCGCCGCGACAGCAAGCAAAGCGACGACGTGCCTATTCAGATTCCAATTCGCCACGGCGGTATCCTCTGGAGATTGATTGTTCCAGCATGCGGGCACAAGGGCGGCGCGTCAAGGCTCGCAGCTCGCACGCTACGGGCAACGGCTTCTGTGCAAAACCGCTCCGCGTCGCAGTCACGATGCGCAGCGTCGTGCCACGCCGGCCCGCGAACTCAATTCGCAAACGCCTCGTGATACGACTTCGAGGTTTGATTCGCGAGCAGCGCCATCCAGGCGGACGATTCGCCGGCGGAATCGGGCACGTCGGTGAAGGTGATGCACTCGGTCGGGCAGGCCATCGCGCAGGCCGGGTCGCCGCCGCACAGGTCGCACTTCGTCGCCTTGTGCTCGGCCGGTTTCAAGAACACGGTGCCGAACGGGCAGGCGATCGTGCACAGCGAGCAGCCGACGCAAGTTTGTTCGAGCACCACCTTCGCCCCGGTCTGCGGATTGATCGCGATCGCGTTCACCGGGCAGGCGGTCAGGCACCAAGCCTCTTTGCACTGAAAGCAGGTGTACGGCGTGTAGCGTGCCTGCTCGTCGAAGATGTGAACTTTGATCAGCGACGCGGCCGGTTGAAACGTGCCGGTCTGAACCCACGAGCACGCCAGCTCGCACTGGATGCAGCCCGTACACTTGTCCGGCTCGATCTTGAGCATCTTGGGCATGGAACGGTCCTTCCCGCAGTCAGTCCTGAGTTGCCACTCTGAACGCCGCACTCGGACGCGATTCTGACGCGAACGGCGGCCGGAGTCAATCGTCAGATCGCGTGTGGCAGCGGCAATCGCGCCGGACGACTTGGCGGGATTATTCTGGCAACTGGCTCCCGCCGCGTGCATAATCGCCGCCACACGATTTGTCGCTAGAGGGCCACGCCATGCCGACCAATTCGCAGAACGACCGGGATTACGAGCTGCTGGAGAAGCTCGGCGCCGGCGGCATGGGCGTGGTGTATCGCGCACGGCAGCGGAGTGCGAACCGAATCGTCGCGCTGAAGCTGATCCGGCCGGAGCGGCTCGCGGACCTGGGGCCCCAGAAGCGGCAACAGTGGCTGGACCGGTTCCAGGCCGAGGCCCAGGCCACGGCGCGGCTCGAGCACGAGCACATCGTGACGACGTCACGGCGGCGTGCACGGATACTTGAACTACCTTCGGGCGCTCGATCGCGAGCGTGTGAGCAAGGCGAAACGAAAACGTCCCGGAACGAGATTCGTACGGGCCACCAGAAATGGGCGATCGACGCAGCGCGCGACCGCTAGGGTCTGAGCGAATCAAGCGTGCGGGACGACTGGGTGCTCTTTGACACGAAGTGCTTGCTGGGGGGCGCGCTGGCCGGGCAGAAGAAGTTCCAGGAAGCCGAACCGCTCCATAGTCGAAGGCTATGCCGGGATGAAGGAACGCGAAGCGAAGTTCCCACCCGCCGGCAAGACCCGCCTGACCGAAGCCATCCGCCGCCTGGTCGAGCTCTATGCCGCGTGGGACCGGCCGGAGGACGCGGCGAAGTGGCAGGCGTTGCTGGAGGAGTCGAAGCCGGACGAGAAGAAGTGAGGACGGTAGGTTATGCTTCAGCATAACGGAATGTCGAACCGCTGGATCGTTATGCTGAAGCATAACCTACGGCTACTGCGGAATTGGTCGCGCTCACAGTTCCGCTTACTCCGCTCGCAGACTCGCTGCGTGCGCGGCTCGGACTGTC
>Ga0247727_10007130_pt1 | contig 21509 bp, 17 predicted proteins | sample WisWelCaveWW1625_FD_202498 | JGI IMG/M metagenome (GOLD analysis project Ga0247727, IMG submission 202498) | Biofilm microbial communities from Wishing Well Cave, Virginia, United States - WW16-25 | ecosystem: Environmental > Aquatic > Deep subsurface > Groundwater > Cave microbial mat | place... | reverse complement strand
TTCCGAAATTTTACCACCGCACCTACATAAGCGACGAGTGCGCCCGCGACGATTCCGAATATTCCCGTAAAAAGGGCAATCACGATATCGACATTCATAAATCGACCAATGTACGCTTTAACAAAACGTTTTATTTACGAGACGTGAATTGCATGCAAGACGATTATCACGACAACCTCGACGCCAAATACGCCGAACCCAGCAGCGCGGCGTGGTCGTCGCGAATGACATATAAAGGAACGGATTTCACGAAGTCGGATAATCTGCCTTTATTTAAAAAAGCTTTGATGATCGTGCCGTCGAGCAGTTTCTGCGTGATTTTGGGGGGAATGCCGCCGCCGAGGTAAATGCCACCGGTGGTCAACATCGTGAGCGTCAAGCTGCCGGCCAAGGCGCCGAGTACCGAGGCGAAAATGTCCAGCGCTTTCACACAAATTTCAAACTCGCCGCTTTGTCCCGTCGCGGAAATGATTGCCGCGGGGTTTTCCTCGCGCATTTTTTTCGCCAGTTCCGGCGGCTCGGGCGCAACGCCGGTGTCTTTGAGAAAATTATAAATATTGACCAAACCGGGGCCGCATAGCACGCGCTCGTAACTCACGCGCCGATGTTTGACTAAAAGATATTTGAGCAACTCAATTTCGATGGCGGTGTTCGGCGCAAAATCCGCATGCCCGCCTTCGGAAGGCAGCGGCAGAAATTGGTCGGCATTTTTATATAAAATTCCAACTCCCGTGCCCGTGCCCGGCGCGACGACGCCGAACGTCGTCTCTTTTCCCGTGCGCAGGCCCTGGTGCAACGTGAGCAAATCTTCCGGATTCAAGAACGGCAGCGACGACGTGGTCGCGACGAGATCATTGACCAATCGAACGGAGGTGATGCCGAGAGTTTTTGTGATATGCCGTTCATCGGTGAGCCACGGCAAGTTCGTGCTTACGGCGCGGCCATCGACCACCGGGCCGGGAACTCCAAAGCAGGCCTGCTTCACCGAGACGTGATTTTTCGCAAGAAACGTGCGGATAATTTCTTCGAGACTGGGAAAATCCGGACTGGCAAACGTCTCGGTTTGTTGGCGGACAAATTTTCCATCTATTTGCTCATAAAGGGCGAGGCGCGTTTTGGTGCCGCCCGTGTCTCCGGCGAGAATCATGAGTGACTCCTTGAGGATAAATTGCAAAACAAACTCAAGGGGAATAATAATAAAAAAAAATCCCAATGTCCATAACAAAAAATGTCATTCCGCTGAATCTTTTTGTAATTAAAGCTTGGCGATTGATGGGCAAAAGATTCCCTCGCCTGCGGCACCGCGTGGCGCAGCTGGCGCCAGGGCAGGCTTGCAGAATGACATTGCAACGGGTTGAATTTGAAACGAGTGGCTGAAACGCGTTGACGTTTTAATTCGGCATGCCGATTTCTCGCCGCTGTCGCAGCGCCGCAGCCATCCGCATGAGTTCTTGCAGAAAGTTGTCGACGCGTTCGCATTGCACGTGATCTTTTAGTTGGCCACTGGCATTAAAAATATCGTCGTCCTTGGAAGAATTTTCATCCCAGAAAAGCGGCGTCAATCCGAATTTGCGCATCATCGGTAGCAACGTTTCCAGCAGGCGCGAGCCGCCAAACCAGCCCGGCGAGAGATCGCAAATGCCGACCGCGCGATGCGCGTATTCCGTTAGATTTTTTTCCAACAGATTTTTAAGCTCATTCGGAAAACCGTAATTGTATTCCGGCAGCACGAGAATCATCGCATCAGCTTGTTGCAAGGCCGCACTCGACAGCGTTGGCGCCTCCAGCAGTTTCACTTCAACGCCGTTGCGCTTGGCAAGCTTCGCAATCACGCATTGCGCAATTTGCGCGCCGAGGCGATTTTGCCCGGCGGCGCCGACTATAACCGGAACAAAGAGCGGACGGCTCATATTCCCGGTTATGGCGATAGGCGCGTTTTCAATAGATACGAACGGCGGCGCAAAACGGTTTGCTTCACGGGCCACAAAGCCATTGACGGATTGGAACGCTTCCATCGGAATCACGATGGGGCGCGATGAGTTCAAAGAATTGTTCAACATGATAATGTTCTCTTTGTCATTAAAAGATTAAAAACTTTTCGTTGCCAACGGATGAAAAGCCTACGGCCGTAGGCGGCCAACGGATAAGGCTAAATCCGTTGGCCGTTTTCTAATCCGTTGGACATTTTTATTCAAAGCTGAATCGAACTATTTTCCGCTTGTCTAAAAGCCTGCGTCGTTTTTCGCGTGTCGGGAGTTTTCGTCTTCTTCGGCAATTCCACCATCACGTCTTCGATATACGCCCGCAACACTTCGGCGACGCCCCAAGCCTGCGCCATGCAGCCGCGCGGAGAATGCGGCGGATCGGCGTCAAAAATTTCCGAGATCGTTCCGATTCCGGCGTCGCTGAAATGCGGTGTGATATTTTCGAGCAATGCCTTCGCGCGTTTTTTGCCGGCTTCGCCTTCGATGCGCACCATCGCGGTGATCATCGGGCCGAGCAGCCAACTCCACACCGTGCCCTGATGATAGGCGCTGTCGCGCGACCATTGATCGCCGCCGTAATGCGGGCGATAACCAGGCTCATGCGCGGCGAGACTCCGCAAGCCAACCGGCGTGTACAATTTTTCTTCAACAATTTGCAAAATTTTTCTCGCCTTGTCGCCTTCGAGCAACGGGAAGGGCAAGCTCAAGGCAAAGATTTGATTGGGGCGAAGCAGCGCATCGCGATGATCGCTATTGATATAATCGTAAAGATAGCCGCCCGCTTCATTCCAAAACACTTCGTTGAATTTTATCTTGACCTGCCCGGCGCGTTGCGCAAATTGCTTCATATCCGCAGCGTTGCCAAAGCGTTTGGATAATTCCGCAAAAATCATCAGCGCGTTGTGCCACAGCGCATTGCTCTCAACGGCCTTGCCCTGCCGCGGCGTGACGACCCAGTCGCCGACTTTCGCATCCATCCAGGTGAGCTGCACGCCCGGTTCGCCGGCGTAGAGCAAGCCGTCGGTGTCGACATGAATACGATAGCGCGTGCCGCGATCGTGCCACGTAATAATGTCACGAAGAATCGGCATCAACTCGTCACGCACGAATGTTTCATCGCCGGTTGCTTGCAGATATTTATAAATCGCCACGAAAAACCACAACGTCGCATCAACGGTGTTGTACTCCGGCTGCTCGCCCGCGTCCGGAAAGCGGTTCGGCAACATGCCCTGGCTCGCGCTCTGGGCGAAAGCCCGCAAAATCTTTTTGGCGTCGTCGTAGCGGCCGGTGACCAGGCAAATACCGGGCAGCGAGATCATCGTGTCGCGGCCCCAATCCGAGAACCAGTGATAACCGGCGATGAGCGTACGCAAATCTTCGCCGCGCTTCACCACGAATTGATCGGCGGCGAGTGTCAACGTTTTAGAAAATTCGTCTTTGTTGCTCGGACTATCGAGAATTTTCTCGCGGCGGCGTTTTTCCATGTTGAATAATTTGAACGCGTCGCGACCGGCGGGATTGTTAGTCGAAATAATAATGCCGAGTTTGTCGCCCGCTTTCAAATTGACTTTGAAAACGCCGTGCGTAAACAGATCTTCGCGCGCCTCGAGGCCGCGATATTGCTCGATGCTATATTCAAAATTATGATACCAGTCCGGCTGTGCTTCAAAAATCGAGTTGGGAATCATCACGAACAATTCCGGCGCGCCGTCATAAGGCTGCGCGCGAAACACGCCGTTGTTGAACTGCGCCTCGCGGCGAAGCGCGCCATTCTCATGCGTCAGGCTGTGATAATCGCGATAGGCGATGAAGGGCCGTAATTCAAAAGAGAAATTCGCCGGCGCTTGCAAAACTTCATATAAGAGGAGAGTCGTGTTTTCGCCGTTGATGGCCGCAATCGTTTTGCGCAGCTTGACGCCGCCGGCCTCATATTCAAAAACCGGAAACAGATCTTTTTCAAATGAACCGAGATATTCAAAGCCGCGCGGATGCGTCGCGCCGGGGTAGCGATTACAACTCAACTCGAAACGCTGGTCGTTGATGGCGATGGTTTCATCCAACTTCGAAAGTAGAACCATGCGCCCGACCGGCGGCTTCGTCGCGGCGACGAGCAGGCCGTGATAACGCCGCGTGTGCGCGCCCGTGATCGTCGAGCTGGCCCACCCGCCGAGGCCGTTGGTTTCCAGCCACTCGCGCCGAATGGCTTCATCGAAGTTTTGGGTGAGGGATTTATTAAATACGATAGACATGTTGAATTCCTTAAATGATAACACGCTCACATTCAGAGAAAAATCTAAAAGCTTTATACTGCCCAGCAGATGAACCCAACGGTAAAAACCTTTCAGTTGGGTTCATCTATCCGTTGGAAAATTTTATTGCGATTGCGATTTTTTTTGTTTGTAAACCGGCTGCCTGCGTTACGCCATCGCATACTGTGAATAATTATAACTCCGCTGAGTTTGATAATTATTCCGGCGGCGCATCGGTTTCGGCTGCAAAAGCTGCGCAACGGCGCGGGAAACGTTTTCGCCGTTTTGAAATTTGAACACAACCTGGTCGGCCATCCAGCAGCGAAAATCCTGCAACAATTCCGTTGAGCTGGCTTGAAAAACGATTTTGATCCCCTTCCAGCGATTGGCAAAACCGCAAAGATCGTCGAGGCGCTGATCATCGAGATCGAGAATCATGAGATCGACGGCAACGTCGTGCAGCGTCGCGATGATGTCATTGAGATGACGCGCCGGCCACACTTTGTGGCCCTGGCGTTGGAGCCGCAAGCGCAGCAGCTCGTGCCGCACCGGATCGGATTCGTTGAGGAGGATGGTCGCCATGGGGTTTCTCGCTTTTTTTGTGCTTCTTGTACTCATTCTCTTACCCAGACTTGCTTTGAAAGTTTTTAATAGCGTGTTTGGGTAGGAGTAAAATTTAACATTCAGCATTATGTATCGAGATTTACACCAGTTGGTCGGAAGAGTTTAGCTATCCTTACACCAAATCCATCCTTGACAAGGCCGATTTTATTTCATATTTTAGTAGCAATCAACTGCCAAAGAAGAACACTCATTTCTCATTTCTCATTTCTCATTAGTATTATCTTAACCTTGCCCGTATGTTAAGACCAAAAATCGTTTTGTGCTGCCAAGACCTTCGCCGCTGCCATTGTTATCATAGAATCTTTCACGTCGAATTCGAAATTTATTCTGTTGACACCGAAGAGGCGTTCGTCAAGGAAACGAACGACAAAGACACTGACGCCGTCGTCATCTGTTTGTGCTCCGCGCCTGAGCCAGAAGCAGATGATTCGCTGCCGATGATTTCTTCTGCCAACCACTTGCCGGTGTTGACGTGCACGAAGACGCTTGCCCCCGACTTTATCCGACGGGCTGTGCAATGCGGAACAGACCGTTTTCTTCTCTGCGGCATGGAAACGGAGAAAATTCGAAGTCTTATTCTTGAAGCGATTCAAGGCGGCGGCTTGAGAGAATTTTTACAATCTGGTTGTCAAGGCCACGCGGCTGTTTCACCGCATTTGCGTAAAATGCTCGACGAAATCATTCATGCTTTCCCCTACCGGTTGCACGAGAGCGAAATGTCCGGACGTTTAGGAATCAGCGGGAGTTGGATACAAAAGCTTTGCCGGCAAATATTGGGCGTCACTTTTGTCCGTCTGATGCGCCGTCTGTGGATTTACCAGGCGCTGCGCCTGATGCAACGCACAACGCTCGACAATGTGGAGATTGCTTTGCAATTGAATTACAGCGAAGAAAGCAGCCTGGCCCGCGATTTTCGCAAGGAACTGGATTACAACCCCTCTGAAGCGCGCCAGCGCTTGGCCGAACAAAGTCCCGAGGCCTTGCTGCGGTGAAAATTAGTCCGCATTTGGTATGAAAAGTCCGCATTTGGTTTTGACGAAAAGTAAAAATTTTTGTAGGTTGTAATTTGTAGGTTGTAATTGGAGATAAAGAAATGAAATTTAAAAAATATTTGCTGGCCGCCTTATTGATATTTTGTGAAGTGGGTTGCGAAAGGCAAAATATTATAGAAAGCCCAAACCTAATCAAAAACAAGGGTTATTATCTCTACGTTGGCAATTGGGGCTTTAATGAAGTTTTTATTGTTGATACTGATAGTAATGCAGTAGTTGATACACTTCGCGGATTCGGTTCGGTTTGGGACTTGACCGTAACAAAGAGTGGGAAAAAACTTTTTATATGCACTCGCGATGATGTACCACCAGATTATGCAGGTAAGATATTTTCTTTAGATTTAAAAACAAAAGAAGTAAAGGTGATTCATAACGAAATCAGTGATGTATTTGTATCTCCTAACGGAGTAGTTTTTGTTATTTCCTATTCGTATAATGCCGGCTCAAGTCAAGGATCAGTTGGTATAATTGATACACTCACCGATGCTATAACTCTCTTTGACACTTTGGATATTCGAGATACTCGCCACAATTATCAAAGCATGGTATTTGACAAAAATCGTCCGCAGCTGTACGCGGTTAATAACAATAAGCGCTTGTTTGCTTACAATTATGACAATAAGAAAGTAGTGCGAGTCTATCAAAATCTTTTCGATCCACTGCGCATGGTCATCTCGCCAGATGGTAAGTTTGTTTATGTTGCCGGCGGGCCGGTTTTTGATCTTGAGCGGGACTCCGTCATCGCTTGGGTAGGTGGAAATCAGCTTGGCTCTCTAGCGCTAAGCCCTGGGGGAGAATACCTCTATATCACGGACCCCGGGGGGTATATGCGTCTTGAACCTGTACCAACCGGCAAAATTATTATTTTTCAGACGACCACGAATAATTATGTGGGTGAGATTGATGTAAATAAAGCAGTGCCGTTTGGACACGGCAATCAAACCGATCGCATTGTTCTTACGCCTGACGGAAAAACTGCCTATGTGTCAAATTGGCTACACCTTATCTTCGTCATTGACCTGCAAGCCAAGGAAGTTGTCAAGGTTATTAATATTCCTTCAAGCTCTACCATTCCCATGGCGCTTGGTCTTAAGCAATAAGTTCAAAATGTTTCAGGAGGATATCATGAATCGTTCATCATCTTTCTCGCTCCGAGCCGTTATTTTGGCTTTCTGTCTCTTCAACGGCGCGGCCTTCGCACAAGAGGACTTTTTGTATTCTGAAGGAAAAAAGATTCCGCTCACACTTTCAACAGAGAAAATTTGTATTAAATTCAAAGGCAGTATTGCACAAGCACAAATTGATAGCCTGATATTGAATGAGTCTGCATTAAGCAAGATTGAACGCCTGCAGCCTGTCGCGGCACAAGGCTTTTGCACAATCCAATTAAAAAGCTTCGCCAATGTCAAACAACTTGTACAACGGTTGAGAAAAAGGCCGGAAGTTGACCTCGTGAGCCCAGTCTATTTGTCAGGAAATTTAGAAGCAGTCCCTTTCGGCCACTTCGTCGTAAAATTTAAACCAGCCGCGACTCGTGTCGCTATTGATGCGTTAAACAACAAACATCATGTTCAGATCGTCAACGTCAGTACAGCGGCGCCGAATCTCTACACGTTGCGTGTAACCCCTGCTTCTGATCTGTCGATACTTGATATGGCGAACCTTTATTATGAAAGCCTGCCCTGCGAATGGTCAGTTCCGGATTTCATCATACCGATAGAATTATTAGGCACGCCGAATGATACCTATTTTCAAAATCAGTATTACTTCCACAATACTGGCCAAACAGGAGGTGTGAATGATGCAGACATTGATGCGCCTGAAGCATGGGATATTACTACGGGAAGTGCTTCAATAACTGTCGCAGTTATTGATGAAGGAGGTGTTGTACACGAAGATTTGCCTTCAAGCCGAATTGTCGCTGGCTATGATTTTGTTCTTCCTTTTGATAATGACCCCAGCTCTGGCGGAAACCAAGCTCATGGTATGGCTTGTGCCGGCATCGTCGCAGCGAGCCGAAACAACAATCTTGGCATCTCGGGACTGGCACCAAGTTGTAAAGTTATGAATATACGGATTTTTGATGATAAAGGAAATGGAACTAGCGTGAATAATGTCGCGGCTGCTGTAGATTTTGCCTGGCAAAATGGAGCTCATGTGCTTAGCAATAGCTGGGGTTACAATATAAGTGATCCAAATGATCCATTCATCGTTCAAATTCGCGACGCGATTAACAGGGCTTTAACACAAGGGCGGAACGGCAAAGGGTGTGTCGTAGTCGCTGCGGCAGGTAACTCTGCAAATCGGAACTTCAATCCCCCGAATTATAGCTATACTATATTTCCAGCAAATGTTCCAGGTGTTTTGGCAGTTGGCGCTACGGACAAGTCAAATAATATTCAATTTTACAGCCCACGTGACTCAGAGATGGCTGTTGTCGCCCCAAGTGGTGACCTTGGATATTTTCAAAGTTTTCCAATTTGCAATGGCCAGTCTCACGTCAAAATAGAAATACGAGGCGATGTTTGGTCGCTCGATATAAGTGGCGAGCCCGGGTATAATACTGGTCAATACGGAATCTGTCCACCCACCAATTATACAGAACGGGTATTTCCATTCCCATTTATTGCCGGTGATCCATATCCACCTGGAAACTACACAGCACATTTTGGAGGCACATCTGCTGCTTGTCCGCAGGTTGCAGGTCTTGCCGCGCTTATTCTTTCGGTAAATTCCAACCTCGATGGGAAATCCACAAATCCTCAAGTCCAAAATATCATTAAACAAACTGCGGATGACATGGGGCCATCAGGTTACGACACTGATTTTGGCTATGGCCGTATCAACGCTTATAAAGCCCTTCTTCTCGCTTTAGCTTGGGCTAACAAATCCATTTCCGTCAACGCCACCGTTTTTAACAACCAACGTAAAATGGTTTACGAGGGCACGACTTATCACATGGTCTTTGAATCGGGCAGTGAGATTTATTACACATACTCCAATGACAATGGGAATACATGGAGTAATGGTTTATTTATCAGCGACGGCAACGGCGGCAACAAATATCCCTCCATTGATATCGCCAACGGTATTGTCATTGTTGTGTGGCAGCAAGAATTTCCGAGCACCGGCAAAATTTGCCTGCGTCGCAAAACCGCCAGCGGCTGGCAGGCGCAGCAAGAAGTCGTCAGCTTTTTTGCCAGCGCCGGATTCACGGCAACACCAGTAGTAATCGCCTCCGGCACGTTTGATTATCACATCATCTGGCACGATTATTCATCTAACAATCTGTCGATACGCACCTACAACGAGAGTACGGGCTGGAAGACAAACGCCACCGCCATTCCCAGCACGAATAGCAATTCGTTGTACCCTGCTTTGACGAGGGATACTTATGATTTCGCTCATTTGGCGTGGGCCGAAAGCGGCACGATTTACTATACCAAGATTCAATTCAACGGCAGCAGTTATACCTTCAGTCCCAGCAAAGAAAATGTCTCCAGCGGCACGGGTTATAGCGGGCATGGGTATCCATCAATAACGACTGACTATACTCGTCGCCCGAACGTCGCTTGGCAAGCTACCAGCGGCGCCGGGCCGATCATTCACCGCCGGCGTGAGTCGTCCGGCGCGTGGAGCTCGGCACAAGTTTTCAGCGGCAGCGATGTTTATAACACCCCCTCCATTACTGGTTATCCGAATGTAACCAATGATAACAACCTCGCCATTGTTTGGCGACGCGATCCCACGACGATCCGGTTGGCAAAATATGTCAACTCCGCATGGAGCCAATATCTCGAATCCGTCACCGGCTATGATCCGAACCTCAGTGCGAATTTCACCGGCAGCGAAGCGGCCAAAATTGTTTTGCGCAGCGGCAGCGCTTCGCCTTACACGATCACGACAACCTCGCAGAATTTGCCCAAGACCACGGCCACCCGCATCGCCCATTATCGCCGCGGCGTCATGCAGCTTGGCAAAGTCGAGCTCGCCTTCGATGCCGGTGATTTCCTTTTGCAAGCCGGTGGCAGCAAAATTTCCCTTGACCTTTTTGCTTACAATGACACGCTGGTTGTCGGCCACACCGGTGGGTGGAACGATATGTTTCGCACCGCTCCGATCATTTGGCCGGCGAATAATAGCCTGGAATTTCAGAATGGCTTTTCCGTCGTCAATCCCAATTTGATTGGCGGGGTTTTGCCGCCGGGCGCTGCAGTGATCTTTACCCTGGAAGCCGTCAATGCGGCAACCAACACGCCGCGGACCAATTTGTATCAACAGGTTGTGAATAGCGCCAACATTCTGCCCTTTAATGGCAAGCGACAAATCGCAGCGCCTGCCAGTCTTGCCGGCCAATCAATTTATCTGCGTGTGGCCGTGCAAACACAAGGGGCGATTGTTGCCGAGCCCTCATTGGTTGAAATTTATCACGAAACGCCTGATTCATCCGGTTTGAGCAAACCCGAGCTGGCCGACGGCGCCGGCTTGCCAAAAGCTTTCACGCTTTATCCGAACTATCCGAACCCGTTCAATCCGGAAACCGTGATTCGTTTTTATCTGCCGGAAGCGAGTGAAATCGAGTTGACGGTTTTTAACATCGTTGGTGAGATCGTGAAAACCCTGGTGAGCGGCAGACGCGCGGCCGGAAATCACGCCGAAATTTGGGATGGCCGCAACGAGCGCGACGAGCCGGTGGCGTCGGGAGTTTATTTTCTGCTAATGCGAGCGGGCAATTTTAAAGCTGTGCAGAAAATGGTTTTAACACGGTAGCCTTACAAATACCATAAGTTGAACGAATTTTTGTTAAGTGTCAAGTTCACCAATTTTCAAAATCAAAGGAAAAAATTTATCGGCTCGAACTTGACGAGGAACTTTCCTTTTCACCCGCGCGAAACGTCGTCCACGGTTGCGAAACGCGGCTCTTGAGAATGTGGGACATCCAATCGAATTGCGCTTGTTCTTCCAAAATTTTTTTTTGCATCGAAAGGCGTGCCGCAGGCAAAGCCCCAGCGGCCGGCGAAAGTCATTTGTTTGGCCATTTTGCTATCAACGACTTTCGCATCAAACGTGCCGCTCGGCGCATATGGCGTACCGCCGGCGAATTGTTGCGGGTCTTCGGCGAAATGCCCGCACAAGGTCCGGCCGCTCGGGTTTTCTTTTTTGAGATAGGTGTCGTAATGATCGGCTTCAAATTGCTTGGCCAGCTCGGCATCGATTTTGCCGGCGTGCTGTTTCATCAATTGTTTCCAACGCACGCGGCGTGCGATATTGGACTGCCGAATGTCGACGTCTTTGCTGCTCGTTTCAAAACGCAAAATTTTCAAATCTTCAGCGATGTTCGAGCCGAGGAAGTAACCGTCTTTCTTTTTCTCCAAGTTGGTATATTTCAAACCGAGCTCGAGCCGTGCGATTTCATTGGTCTTCACTTCACCGAGAAGCCACGCATTCGCATAGCCGCCGTTATTGCCTTTCTTCATGATCTCGCACCATTCGTCAATCGACGCGGCGTCTTGCGTGGCGCGGCGAAAGCGCACAAATTCCGGAACGCCTTTTTCATCGAAGCTGCTGAAACCGCCGATCGTCGTTTCCGAGCCGACCAGCCCCGCCTCCGTGATAAAAAAATCCGTGCCGCTGTGAATCCAGCCGGGCGCGACTTGCATGAGAATGCGATGGCCTTTCGCCGGCTGCACATCGAGAACCACATTGAAATCGGCTTCGGGATAATCGAACATCGTGTTATGTCCCAACACGATACCGCCGTCGGCGGTCATGCTGCCGGTTGCGATAAACGAGCTGCACGATTGTTTCGGCGGCGTGGGCGAATCGGAACCAAGTTTCTGTTTGGCTTGCGGCCACCAGTACCACGCCAGCTCGAAAATGCCGTTGTACGCAATCATTTCCTCGCGCGACGTCGAAACGCCGGCCGTTTTCATCCCCTCGACGATGCCGTCAATTTCGGCGAGGCTTTCTGTATCTACTTTCGGAACAAACATTTCTTTTGCCTTGGCCACGAGCCAGCTCCATTCCATGCCGCTCATATGCTTCCAACCTTCGCGGCGCACGCGAATACCCTCGGCGATTTCCGGCGCGAGCAAATAGCCATATTGAAAGCCCCGTTCGCGGGGCGCGCCTTCGATATGCAGATAAATCCACCCGTGCTTCTCGTGGCGCTCGGATTTTGCCAGCCAAGCTTTTTGTTCGGAGGTTAATGATTTTGCTTCTTCGGGGTTTACTGGAATGTCGGTCGCCGAAAGACAAAATAGGCCCGCCAAACAAATGATCAAGAGTTTTTTCATGGCCATGCTCCTCATGTTTTGAAAGCGTAATTTCACAGCATTCGCCGAATGCGCTTAACACAGTTGCATGTTCTCAATTGGAGCAGGATCGCATTCGTTGGAGATATTGCAGTACAATTAAGATAATTCAAGCGCTTTTTGGAGAGCGGCATCAAGGAGAGTTATTTTCGCACTGGAAAGCGAACCGATATAATCAGTCAACTTACTTTTCGGAATACTGACCAGTTCGTCGCAATGGATGCTGCTGGAATGTTTTAGGCCCTCGTCAATGCTGATTTCAACTTGAGTTGAAAAGCCATCGTGAACTGAATAAACCGGCGCACAAATCACGCTTGAAAAGCGTGAGTCAATCAAAAGTTGACGGCTGACGACAACGAAGACACGAAAATTCTTGGGGTCTTGCGCAGAACCTTTGTAAACTCGATAGAGATCGCCCCGTCTCATATTTCAACCTGATAAGCAAGAACGTCTTTCGCTTCTTGATTAAGCCGATCCGCATTTTGGTTGATCAATTCCAATTCCCGAGCATCCTGCGTCGTTGATTTCGCGCGGAGCAAAAAATTTCGCAACAAATCTTCAACAAAATCCGAGAGCGAATGACGGTCTTTGTTAGCCAAAATTTGGTCGAGTTGCTGCAAAAGTTCTGGTTCAAGAGAAATTGTCGTTTGGATTTTCATAGCAGGAATTTACACGAAAAATACGGATTTCGCAAGTAGTTTTTCATTAGGTGAACTAAATAAAAAAGCGCGCCTCTTCGCGTTGCAAAGAAGCGCGCCTTTTGAATTCACAGGAAAACTTTCAGCGACGACTAATCAAAAAAATACCTTAACCCGATCTGCGCTTGCCAGCGCGAGAAGATGCCGGGGTCGTCGATATAGGTTTTGTCCGGACCGACAAAATTAAAAACCGGAGCGCCTGCCGTGTTGAAATTCACGAGACGGAGCGGCGAGGTGGCGGAAACGCTCGCCACTTGGCGCACGCCCCAGTCGGATTTGATGAAGTTCGCGACGTTCAACAAATCAAAGGACAATTGGAACGTGTGCTTTTGCCCGCCGGAGTTGATCGACAAATCCTGCAAAATGCGCAGATCGATATTGCTGTACCACGGATTCACCGCGCCGAAGCGTTCGGCGATTTGACCGCGATGCGAGCTTAAATATTTATCTTGTTCGATGAACCGATTGAGTCCATCCCATTGCGCCTGCGCCGAAACCGTCTGGCCGGCCGCGTTGGTAAACGGCGCAAAATTGATCTCACTCGCGCTCGCCGGAATGTAAATCAAATCATTGCCGCCTTGGCCGTCGCCATTCACGTCGCCGGCATAGATGAACGAATAGCGATTGCCGCCAGCGCCGGCGAAGCGATTACCCTCTGCCACTTCAAGAAACAAGCCAAAATGCGTGGCAAGATTTTTCGACCACGTTTTGCGGTAGGTGCCGCCGCCGACAATGCGATGGCGTTGGCCAAACTCGGAGAAGCTCAATTCCGGTTTATTGGGATTGCCTTGCACCGGTTGATTTTGCCACAACACGCTGGCGATTTCGGTAGACTTCAAATTATTCTTCGCGCGCGTGAAACTGTACGCGAGCGTCGTGTTGAGGCCGGACGCAAAATTCTTGCGCAACTGCGCCGTGACGTTGACGCTGCTGCCTTCGCTGGTATTGTCGATCACGTAGATGCCCGCGCCGCCATCGGCGTTCAGCTCGTTCGCGCCGGCGCCGCCGTAAAAAGGCCGGCCATCCGGCAGCGTGCGCACCGGTTTCACCAGATCGGCGTTGCGCACAAACACGGAATTGAGGTCTTGGCCGTAAATGAACTCGAGCGTGCCGAGCGTTTCCCACGCCAGCTTTTTGTCAATCGCCAGGTTCGTCGTCCACACTTGCGGCCATTTGAAATCCTCAACAATCGCATTCAAATCGAACGAGCGCAAATGTGCCGGCAGATTTTGATTGCCGCCCGGATTGGAAATGTTGTTGCCGATCCACACGAACGGCACGCGGCCGGTGAAGATGCCCGTGCCGCCGCGCAATTGCGTCGAACGATCGCCGCTCACATTCCAGTTGAAACCGATACGCGGCGAGAACAACGGCTTCGCGTTGGGAAGCTTGCCCTGGTCGACGACTTCCGTATTGCCGTTTTCATCCAACGCTTTCAAGCCGCGCGAAAACGGATTGTCGACGAGATCGTTCAGATACATCGGAAAATCGACGCGCACGCCGTACGTCAAATTTAAATTCTCCGAGACGAGAAATTCATCTTGTGCATATAATGCAAGCTGCGCCACATCGATATCCTCGCCTTTGAACGGGCCGGAGCCGACCATTTGTTTAAATTTAATCGGGCCGCCGGCGCGGTTCGGGTCGGTTTGCGATAAGAAATCTGCGACGGAAAAGAACGTGCTGCCTTCGGGAATGCCGTCGCCCTGAAAGTCGACAAAGTACGGCAGGAAAAACACGCCGTGGCGGAAAATGTTGAATGAATTGAAGAAAGCGAATTTCTCAAACGTGGCGCCGACGGTATAAACGTGCTTGCCGGAAAAGATGCTGAGATTGTTCGTCAACTGCAACACGTCTTGATCGAGAATGTTGTTGATCGAAAACGGCTCGTGGCCGACCGTCGTGTAAGTCAAGCCGTTTTCGCCGATATCGATGGTGGGAAAATCCACGCTGAACGGCGCGCGAAAATCGCGGAAACGGTTGTAGCTCGCAAAAAAACGGTTGGCCAATTTCGTCGAGCGGCTGTTCAGCTCCAGCGCAAAAGAATTCAGCTCGTTGTTGATTTGATAGCCGGAATTTTGGAACGGCAGGCTGCTCTCGTTCGGCCCGCGGCCGGTGTTGTTGACGCTGAGCACGAACGGATGCGGCGGCAAATCGCGGCGCGCATCCAGCAGATTGTAGCGAAACGACAGATTGTGATTCTCGTTGACGTTCCAATCCAACTTCACGAGCATCTTGTCGTTGTTGGTCTGATGAATGTAACCTTCATAGGGGCCAGTGTCATAGCCGTAAACTTGCTGCATGCGTTGGCGAATCAAATCCATATCGGAGGCGCGCACCCGCGATTCACCGAACTTGACATTGCCATCCTTATCCGCGACGAAGTTCGAGCCGGGATCGTCGCGGCGCTCCAACTCGCCGTTCACGAAAAAGAACAGCTTGTCTTTAACGAGCGGGCCGCTCACCGTGAAGCCGGATTGGTTGAACTTCAAATCCGGATTCGCAATGACGTCGTTGCCGCGCACGGAGTTGCCGATGAAACTTTCGTTGCGCAGGAAACTATACAGCGACCAACGCAAATTGTTGGTGCCGCTCTTCGTCACCGTATTGATGCCGGCGCCAGTGAAACCGCCTTCGCGCACGTCGAACGGCGCCACGGAAACTTGCACTTGCTCGACCGCGTCGTACGGCACCGGCTCCGCGCCCGTTTGGCCGCCCGGCGCCGGATCGTCGAGCCCGTACGGATTATTGAAATAAGAACCGTCCAGCGAAATGTTGTTGTACAACCAGTTGCGTCCGCCGAAGCTGAAGTTACCGTCACTGCGCGGATCAAGCCGCGTCAAATCGCGCGTGCTGCGTTTTATCGACGGCAGCTCGGCCACTTGCTCGGCTTTGATGTACGTTGCGGCGCCGGTGCGATCGCTATTGAGCACTTCATCGCGTTCGGCGACGACTTTGACCTCACCCAAGGCAATCGCTTCTTCAACCAACGTGAAATCGAGGCGAACCGTCTGACCCAAGTTGAGATAGACCTCTTTCTCTTCTTGCTTCCTGTGGCCGAGCAAACTCACGGTCACCGTGTACGGCCCGCCAATTTTCATGTTGAGAACGTTGAACGCCCCGCTCGCCCGCGACGCTGCGCCGTAACGCGTGCCACTCGGCTCATGCACCGCGATGACATTCGCGCCGGGCAACGGTTGGCCTTTGCTGTCCATCACGATGCCGCTCATCGCCGCCGTCGTCACGCCTTGCGCGAAGAGCGACGCGGAAAAACCTAGCGACAACATTGAGACCAAGAGCAATAACTTCAGCGTTGCAGCGAAAGACTGCGTAGCTTTTTGCCTCATATTCCTCTTCTCCTATTGAGTTATTGGGTAAAATGAATTATAGGAATAATTTGCGGAGAAGTTAAGAAATTGTCAAGTTAAGATTTTTTTAGACGATCGCCAGGCTGTATAAAGATTCACCTGTGTCGGTGTGGTCTAAGGCAAATCCCATTTTCATTAAATAGCCTTCATGCTTCGGCGTCCCCGGCTCGCTAAAAACTTTTCGCACGCTTTTGGTTTTAAAAATCTCGGATTGTTCCACAAACAAAAACCGGCCGACTTTGAAATCGCGATAACCGGGAATGACGAAATCGATTTTGATCATTAAAGCCTCTTTGCCATACGGCGCGGCAATGAACAGCCCGGCCGGCACCATGTCGCGCAGAATGAAAAACACCATTTGATTTTCGGAAGGGCAGTATGAGAAGTTCGGCAGAAATTTTTTAATTTCCTCGTCATAAAAGCGCAGAAAGAATTTGAGATATTCCGATTGCGGCTGCACCGCGAGCAGCTTGAAATATTGTTTGGCGGAAAAAGCCTCGTGCAAATGATAAAGATGAATGAGAATGATAAACGCATTGAGCGCCGCCACGGGATAGGCGCCGATGAGCAGGCCGTAAAGCACAAAACACAGCGCGCCGCATAAACTAATGAGGCGCAGCTTGATAATCGACGACATCATCAGCGCCGTGGCCACGAGCGTGGAACCGAGATAACCGATCACTTCATAAATGTGCATAAGCCTCACCGGTTAAATTCGACTTGGGAAATATATAAGACAATTTGCACTGCGGAATTGAATTGGTCAAGCGGAAGTTGTGAAAAGCAGTTGACTTTAAGGTTTTAAAATGCCATTCTTTTACAAGCGCAATCTTTGCAAAAAAAGCCCACAGCCGCAGACAAAGATTTTAGAAGGCGAACATGGTTAAAGTAAAAGGACGAAAATATGCGTGTCAATTCGTTATCATGGTTTGTTGTTCTGTTCCCGCTCGCTATCTCCGCCCAAGATTTAAACGACGACCTCTGGGCCGCCGCACGAAAAGGCGATGTGCCAGCGGTCAAAGCCTTGCTCGCGAAAGGCGCGGACGTGAATGCCAAATTACGCTATGGCACGACGGCGCTGTCGTATGCCGCTGACCGTGGGCATCTCGAAGTCGTCAAAGTTTTAGTGGAACACGGCGCCGAGGTCAATATCAAAGACACGTTTTATAACTCGCCGCCGTTGATGTGGGCCGCATACAACGGCCACACCGAGGTCGTGAAGTTCTTGCTCGAAAAAGGCTCGGAAGGCAAAGAGACGGCGCTGATGACCGGCATCGAGAACAATAATCTTGAGATGGTCAACGCAGCTCTCGCGGTTGGCGGCATAAAAGAAGAAACGCTGACCTCGGCTTTGACGAGCGCGACGCAAGCCAACAAATCCGAAATCGTCGAAGCGCTGAAAAAAGCGGGCGCAACGCCGGCGAAGCTGCCGGATTTCAAAATCGATCCGGCGGTGTTGCAAACGTATGCCGGACTTTACAAGAACACCGAAATCGGGATGGAGATGACGTTCAAAGCCGAGAACGGCAAACTCATCGGCAGCATTCCCGGGCAACCGTCGCTGACTTATGCGCCGGTCGACAATAACAATTTCAAAGCCGTCGAATTTAGCGGCATTGCGATTACGTTCAATGTGACGAACAATCAAGTCGCCGATTTCACGCTGAAACAGGGCGAACGCAGTTTTATTTTCAAACGCGCCACGGCCGAGGCAGGAGCGACCAACACGGCATCTGCTGCGCCAGAGAAGAAAGAGACAAAACCGGTTGCCGCGACGACCGCTGCTCCAGCCAAAGCGAAACGCAACGACGTTGCAACGAGCAAGCATTGGCCTTCGTTTCGCGGCCTGTTTGCTTCCGGCGTTGCCGATGGACAAAATCCGCCGACGGCATGGAATGTGGAGAAAGCGCAAAACATTAAATGGAAAACGCCGATTCCCGGCATGTCGCATGCGAGCCCGGTGATTTGGGGCGATCGAGTTTTTATCACGACCGCGATCACCAGCGACACCAGCTCGAAACTGCGCGTCGGGCTTTATGGCGACGTCGCGCCGGATAAAGATATTTCTAAACATGTTTGGAAAGTTTATTGTCTTGATAAAAAGAGCGGCAAGATAATTTGGGAGCGCACGGCATTCGAAGGCGTTCCCAAAGTCAAGCGCCACACGAAAGCAACGCAAGCCAATTCGACGCCAGCGACGGACGGCAAACATTTTGTCGCGCTCTTTGGCGCGGAGGGGCTTTATTGTTACGATTTCGCGGGCAAGCTGATTTGGAAGAAAGATCTCGGCCTCCTCGACTCCGGCTGGTTTTATGATCCCGACTATGAATGGGGCCACGGCAGTTCGCCGATTATTTATAAAAATCTCGTGATCGTGCAATGCGACATTCAGAAAAATTCTTTTATCGCGGCTTACGATCTCAAAGACGGCAAACAAGTCTGGCTCACGCAGCGCGATGAAATTCCCTCGTGGAGCACGCCGACGATTCACGAAGGCAAAGGCCGCGTCGAGCTGATCGCGAACGGCACGAAGTATATTCGCGGTTACGATCCGCTCACCGGTAAAGAATTGTGGAAGCTCGGCGGTAATTCCGAGATCACCACGCCGACGCCGTTTGTGGCGCACGATCTGATTTTCGTCACCAGCGGCTATCGCCCGATTCAACCGATTTACGCGATTCGTCTCGGCGCGACTGGCGATATTTCGCTCGCGGACAAAGCCGAATCGAACGCGCACATCGCGTGGAGCAAACAACGCGGCGGGCCGTATATGCCGACGCCGATTGTTTACGGCGATTATCTTTACGTCTGCGCCAACAACGGCGCGCTCACCTGTTACAACGCCAAAACCGGCGAGCAAGTTTATCGCAATCGCCTCGGCGGCCAAGGCAGTGGTTACGCTTTCACCGCTTCGCCGATTGCCGCGGATGACAAAATTTATTTCACCAGCGAAGACGGCGAAATTTTCGTCGTCAAAGCTGGGCCGCAGTATGAATTGCTCGCGACTAATTCGATGCACGAAGTTTGCATGGCTACGCCCGCGATTTCGGAGGGGATGATTTTTGTGCGGACGCAGCAAAATGTTTTTGGGATTGGCGAATGACGTAACCCCTACGGGCGCAGCCAGTCGGCCCGACTGGGCGGTGGAAAATAGTTAGGGCGCAAATATGGAAAACCATACGGAGGAATTGTTTGGCTTCTATAGAAAAACGTAAATTAGCGTTGGCTGTATATCTTGCTCTTGGACTTCTTGGTGCTTTGCTTGCAGTCATTCCGCTAAATTATATCGATAAATCAAACCCCATAAGGGATGTGCTGCTCAATTTAGCATCAGAAGTCGCTGGCGTCGTTCTCATATTCTTTATTGTCAATCGCCTTTTCTTAATTGATCGTGAAGATGAGCTTTCTAAGAAGATAGATTTGTTACAAAATTCAGTCGAAACTAAATTTAGTCCGCTTGTTTGGAAATCTAAAGCCACGGAGCATTTTGATGTCGATTCTCTTATTTATTCTGCGGAATCAATTTCGTTGCTTGGCTATAATCTGGCTCAACTTCTTGGGGATCGGAGAGCTCAATTGGGTGAAGCAGTTTCTCGAGGTCTAAATTTAAGAATAATGATAATAGATCCAGACAGCGAAGCAGCAAAATTTTTCTTCCGCTCATTAGATTCAGACATACTCTCGAGAGATGCCCAAAGAAGTCTTCAGTATTTTAGTGATATAAAAAATGTCGCATATCAATCCCAAAAACCCAAAGGATCATTCAATGTAAAACTTATTTCATGGATTCCAAGCTGTGGAATGAACATTGTTCAGCTTAGTAAAGACGATGGAATTGCAAGAATATCTCTTCATTCTCCATCAATAAGGATGCCGGTCGGGAAAATTCGAGAGAATTTAGAACTCCTATTCAAAAAACAAGATCACAATCGAGAATTTGAATACTTTCTTACACAATACAACATACTTTGGGAAGATCAATACACAAAATTATGGAGTGAAGCTACTAAAACACAAGGCAATGATGTTTTAGTCAAATAAAATGCGCCCAACAGTTTTTGCAGTCGGACGCGGGACAGCGCGGCATAATTTTGAACGCTAGTGCTCGCACAACCTTCTGTGGCGATTCGGACGTCCTGCCTCCGAGTCCCGCGTCGTTAAAAATCGCGATGGACGACATTAAAATGATGACGCCGACGCTTGCGTTTGTGGAAGTAAAGCAATAAATTTACAATGTGCAAATCAAGGCGAGTGAGCAGAAGCGATGAATGATGTTCTGGTAAAAATTAAGCGGCTGATATTAAAGGGCCGGTACGAATTCAGTAAAAAGGCGCGTTTAGAAATGGAAATAGATGGCATCGCCGAAACTGATGTCATTGAATCTATTCTCAATGCGGGAGTAATTTACAAAACTCTTCGTTCGACAAGCCCTGCACGCAAACAGGCCAAAGAATATCTTTATGTCATCCAAAGCACGAATTTGGACGGCCTGTTTATTTATACCAAAGGCAAATTTATGCAGGAAGCTGGAGTCGAAACTTACTACTTTCTCATTTCTTCCAAACGATCTGTTTCGGATTAAGGTGAGTATTATGATTAAAATAACGGTTTGTCCAACCTGCGGCAGCAACAAAATCAAACAAGTGAAACGGAACTGGACGGGTAATTATAAAGGTCAAATTTACCTCGTGCCGGATTTGGAGTTTCACGAGTGTCCAGCCTGTGGCGAGGAAATGTATGACCCGCAGGCCATGCGCAAAATCGAAGCGTATTCTCCGGCTTATGCGAAAGCCAACGCGCGGAAAAAGGCTGCATAACCGCCAACCGCGAAATCCTTTAAAAGAGGAGTGCTTGAAACTGATTTTGCAGTTTGAAATCAATGCCACAAAAAACGAGATCCGAATATGGAAGTTTTTAAATTATCAGCTAATATTGATGCGGGACGCAAGATCATGGTTGATTTGCCGCCAAGCATTCCTCTCGGGCAAGTCGAGATGATGATCATCGTCCAACCGTTAACGAACGGCAAAGAACGGCGAGGTGAAATCAATCTTGCGGCGCGTGGGATAACCCCGAAACAGGCCGCTGAAATGCGCCATCGCGTGATCAGCTTTGAGGAGGATTGGAACGCGCCCGGAATGGAGGTTTATGATGACTTATAAACGCGGGGATGTTGTCATGTTGCTTTGTCCGATTATGTAAACTGTTGAGGTTGCACT
>Ga0247727_10007129_pt1 | contig 21510 bp, 22 predicted proteins | sample WisWelCaveWW1625_FD_202498 | JGI IMG/M metagenome (GOLD analysis project Ga0247727, IMG submission 202498) | Biofilm microbial communities from Wishing Well Cave, Virginia, United States - WW16-25 | ecosystem: Environmental > Aquatic > Deep subsurface > Groundwater > Cave microbial mat | place... | reverse complement strand
TCTGCCGATGCGCTCAAAATCGGAATATCATCCACGCGTTCTGTCGTGATCGTAAGCTGTTCAGTCATGCCGTTAGCTTACCGCATTTCTTAAATCGGGTCAAAATTTGAGCGAACCGAAAGTTTACAGTAACCGATTTGAAAAAGCAAGAATTTTTTGTCTACAATCCATCTGATTTCGGACTCTTACCCTCCCCACCTCCCAAAAATCGCCATCGACAACAGCCGTCCTGCGCTCTCCTCTGCCAGCGCCAACTCCCCCGCCTCCAGCGTCCCGCCCAAATCCTTCACCATCCCCTCCAGCGCATAGCGGATGCTCAATGCCGAGGCACGGATGGCATAGGCGGTCAGCACGATAAAGAGCGGCTGGTCGCTCAACAGGCTTTTGCAGTTCGCCAGCAAATCCGTCATCGCCTCAAAAAACTCCCACACTTCCCCCGATGGGCCGCGGCCAAACTTCGGGGGGTCCAGGATCAGCCCGTCGTACTTTGACCCGCGCCGCATCTCCCGCCGCACGAATTTCTCCACGTCATCCACCAGCCAGCGGATTGGGCGGTCACCCAGCCCGGATAACTGCTGGTTCTTCTGCCCCCAAGCCACCGCCTTTTTGGAAGCGTCCACGTGCGTCACCGCCGCGCCGGCCTGCGCCACTGCCAGGCTGGCCAGCCCGGTATAGCCAAACAGGTTGAGCACGCGGATGGGCCGCCCCGCCGACCGCACCTTTTCGGCCATCCAATCCCAATGCGCCGCCTGTTCCGGGAACACGCCAAGATGGCGCGACCCGCCCGCCTGCGCCTCCATCACGAGCTTGCCATAACGCATCTGCCACGGGGCGATGGAGCGGGCCATTTCCCACTTCCCGTGCCCCTCATCGCCCGTTGCATGGTACTCGCCATCGGCCCCGTCCCAGGCCTTCCCCGGCAGGGCGGGCCGCCAGATGGCCTGCGCCTCGGGCCGGACGAATGTGTATCCGCCAAAGCGTTCCAGTTTCCGGCCAGCGCCGGTATCCAACAGGGCATAATCCTTCCAGCCGGGTGAGGTGAGGAGGGTTATTTCAGGAGGCATGCGCCAATTGTACCTGCCCCGAACCGGCTTCGCGCAGCCGCCAGACCCCGTTTGGGGGGGGCATCCACCCGAGGGGATACCGCACCCCCTGCGGGGCCGGGTTTGGACATTGCTCAAGCCGGGACGCCCGCGGTCAATGACGGTAAAATGATGCCCATCAAAGGCCGCGGCATCGCTGGTGACCCGGCCCTATCCAAGGAGTTCTGCATGTATGCAAGCGCACAATGGAACGGGGGCATGTCTTTCACGGGGACGGCCCGCTCCGGTTTTGAAGTCAAGCTTGGAGCCGACCCCTCGGTGGGCGGGGCCAATGACGGGTTCCGCCCCCTTGAGTTAATGGGCGTCAGCCTGGCGGCCTGTACCGCGATGGATGTCATTTCCATCCTCACCAAGAAACGCCAGGACGTGACCGACTTTTCTGTACAGGTGGACGTGGATCAGGCAAAAACCATGCCCTACGTCTACACGCAAATTCGGGTGAAATATATTGTGACGGGGAAAAACATTGACCCGGCGGCGGTGGCGCGGGCGATTGAGCTGTCTGCGGAAAAATATTGCCCCGCTTCGGCCATGCTGGAAAAGGCGGCCCCCATCGAACACAGTTACGAGATCATCGAGGCTTAGAATCAAAAACGGCGCAATTCACAGCGCCGTTTGCGTGGTTCACCGCAGGCTGTCGAGCATACGCTGGATGCCCGCCAGCAGACTGCGCAACCGGATGGCGGGAGCGGCCAGGCTGTTTGCGAATTTGACCACGCGGGCGGCCAACCGGTACACAATATCCTGGGCGGAATGTGCGTATCCCGGCAATACGGTCAGCAACCGGGACAACCCATACACCAGCCCGGCGAGCAGGGCCAGCGGGATCAGCGCCAGCGCCATCGTTGGCAGGATCAGCCCAATCAGGGAAACATCCCGCCACAACCCCACCTCCCCGCCGCCCAGACCGGATAGGGTCGTCAGGCTGCACATTCCCAATAACAGGATGCCGCCCAGGATCAACGGGAAGGTGATCTGCCAGAATACTTCACGGCGGTGTTTGGCGTGGGTAGCCGGGTTGCGTTTTGGGATCAGGTCGGTGAAGTCGGCGGGGGTCATGGGTAAGTTTGGAGGGGGAGGCAGGCCTTCAGGGGCGATGATCCCGGAGGCTGAGCCCACCCCAATGGGATGAGCGAATATTTCAGGGGGTGATGAAAAGTGTGTTTTCGAGCTGGATCAGGCTGTTGACCACGACATCCATATCAGACTGGGCGGCAAACGCGTCGGTTTCCATTTCATCCAATACCAGTTGCAACCTGCCGAGCATGGAGTCCACGGCTGCCTGTTCATCAGCGGGGAGGCCGTCCCTGAGGGCGGCGAGGGTCTCGGGGGTGCGGGTAAGCTGGAGGCGGGCATCTTCGAGATTCCCCAATGCGAGGGCAAACTGCGCGCCACGCACATCGCTGAGGGCGGAGAGGAGTTTGAGATGGAGTTCGGCCTGCGTCAGGGCTTCCTGGAGGGTTTTGTTCGCGGCCTCCAGCGGGGTGAGGTCGGCCACCTGGGCTTCCAGCGCCGTGATCCGATCCTGCTGCGTGCTGATCTGGGTCTGTGCTTCCCCTAATTGTTGTTTGAGTTCAGCCTGGCGCGGGCGATACACGCCGAGGTAGAGGGCCAGTGCGCCCAGACCCAAGACAATGAGTACGCCCACCGTCCAGCGGACGAGGCGTCGCACGAATGATTTGAACTTGCTTTCCGGTTTGCCGGGCATAGCCGGTGTGGAATCAGTTTCCTCGCCCCGTATTGGAGGTTCTTCCATTTGCTTTTCGTCAGTCATGATCGCCTTCCTTTTGCTCGGATTGCCCGCCATTGTATCATTTATGCAGCGGCGGCCAGCCCGGCAAACAGGATGAAATACGGCGAATCAGGGTTGAAGGGTTGGCGATCAAAATCGCCAAAAGCGGAAACCGGAATTAGACCGCTGGCGCGCAACTCGGCCACGTAAGCCTGGGGCAGGTCGAGGTAATGGGTGGTAACGTGCTCATCCTCAATGGTGTTGCCATCCGGGTACATGTGTAAGTATTGCCAGCGGAAGGTGATGGCATTGCCTTTTTTTTCCCAACTGCTGTAAACCTCGATGGGATTATGCGTGGCCGGGTGTTTGAACTCGTCCTCAAGGTCGGGTTCGCCCTCGGTGGGCAAATCTTTGAGTACCAGTGTATTGGGGATGCTGAAGACAAACACGCCTTGCGGCTCCAGGTGTTTGCGCACCTGTTGGAAAATCTGCTGCCGGTCGCGGGCGTCGAAGGTGCTGAGGGTGTTGCAAGGCAGGATGATGAGCGGGAATTGCACACCGAGGTCAAACGTCCGCATATCCCCCTGGACGATCTGCACAAGGCTGGAGAGCTGGGGCGGGATGATATGCTGGAGATATGCGATCATCTTCGGGTCATTATCAATACCCACCACATCGTAATTATCCTTCATCAGGCGGCAAAGCACCCGCCCGGTGCCGCAGCCCAACTCCAGGATCGGGAAGCCGCGTTCAACTACCAGACCGCGCCAAAAGTACAGGTCTTCCGAGCGAAGCATATTATGCGCATGATAGATGACCGGGTCCATCCAATACTCCTTTGGGGCGCGGGGTTTAGGTACTTCCTGCCCATAGCATCCCGCTAAAACCGGTACTTGTCAACATGATTTTCGATTGAAAGGGATATGCGCAAAGAAACCGGGTTTTTTCTTCCCAACCCGAACGAGCCTGCTGTTCTGCAACTTTTGAAGGCCAGATGTGCCCGCCATCCAAAGAAAAACGCGGTTTCTCTCACTCCAAATTGAGGATTGGCGCGGAAAGACGCGCTTCCTTGACGCAGGGAACGTGGACGCATTATACTGACAGCCGTTTTCGGGGTGTGGCGCAGTTGGCAGCGCGCTGCGTTTGGGACGCAGAGGCCCGCGGTTCGAACCCGCGCACCCCGACTTGTTCGGGCAAAACCAGGATCATCGAAGTGTTATTGCTTTTGCCCGATTACCCATTTCGCGGCCTCCCGGTCGCGTTTTTGTTGGAGAAATGCAATGCCCCTCTTTGGTCGCAAAAAATTGGATGGTGTGGTGGTGGCCGTCCGGTATGACGGGCACGGCCAGGTGGACTGGGTGCGCGCGTATGAGCGGAGCGGCCCGGCCTGGTCGGATTGGCGGCTGATTAAACGCCAGGCCCTGGTGGAAAAGCTGAAAGCCGGGAAACGGTATTTCTCCGGGGAGCGGATCAAATTCCAGGCGGGAACGTTTGAGGCGCGGGAGCAGATCCAGTTGATCACAAAGAATGGGGGTGAACAACTGGTGATCGGGGAACCAAACGGGGATCAGGATCAGCTCGCGGGGGTACCGCTCGTTTAGGTGGCGCGCCCCCCCGTGAAAGGTGATTTTCCCGCTGGGGTTGAAAGATTAATGTTTTTTGATGGGCGGGTTTCCGCGGTAAAATCGGTTTAGATGGTCCCCATTCAGGAGAAAACTCTACGATGCGCGGTAAAACCTACATCCCCCAATTTCGTTAAAAAAAGGCACGCGCCGGGCGCGTGTCTTTTTATTTTGCAACCAAAGGAGAAAACGATGGACACTGGCATGATTGGAAAACTGCAAAAAGCAAAGGCTTACGCAGAACAGCCTGAGAGGATCCATATAGAGAAATTACAGGTTCGGTTTGACGGCGAGAACAACACCCACCTCCTTACGCTGGAAAACGATACCTGGCATTGCGATTGTGACTTTTTCCAGACCCGCCAGCGATGCAGCCATACGATGGCGCTCGAAATCAGGCTGGAGCAGATGCTGCCAGCCAAGGTACTGGCATAGCAGGACGGGTTTGAAATCCGTTCCACTTGCAACGCACGAAAAAAACAGGCGGCCTCAGGGCCGCCTGTTTTTTGTGTTGCGATGCCATTGGGTTATTGCGCCCGCTCGCCCTTGACGATGATGATGTATTCGGCGCTGGAGATGTCAAAGCCTTCGGGGATGTCCACGTAGACATCATAGTCGGCGGTGCCGCCATCCGCAATCGGGTCGAAGATGTAGTCGTAGGCGACAGCGATCACTTCGCCAGTTTGGACATCGCGGAAGTACACGACGATGGTGACGTTATCGACCGGGCCGCCGGTGGCGTTCACGACCTGGCCAGTGAAGACACCGCTGAAGCTGTCGAACTCATTGGTATCGTTCTGCGTGGTCAGATCAAGCAGGACGGTGTCAGTCTCCCTGGTCCGGTAGGCATCCACCTCAATTGAGTAGGAGTCAGCCTCATCGTTGTAGCCGGTCAGGTAGTTCAGCGGCCCCCAGAAATCAAAGTCAAAGGGCAGGGTTTCGCCAGGGGCGAGAGAGCTGATTGGCAGGGTGACGGAGGCAACGTCGATGACCTCATTGTTGGCGTTGTAAATGGCCGCAATCAGGCTGATGTTAAGATTGACGCTGTCATTGTTGGTGACTTCGCCGACAAGGTGGGGGTAATCGAAAACGTCCTTGTAGTTGTAAGCGTCCGAAATGGTGATGTTGAACGGCGCAATGGCGTCGGTTACCTGGGCATCCACATACACCTCAAAGTCGGCAATGTTGACGATGCCGGCTTCCTGCCCGGTGATGGTGACACGGAATGGGCCGCTTGCGCCAGGGTCCAGGTACCGGATGGCCGTGCTGTAATAGTTGGCGGTCTGGATCAGGCCGGTTGCATCATAGGTCGCGGCGGCCAGGCTGTTCAACTCTACCGGCTGGCCGGTGTTGTTGATCAGTTCGCCGATGATGTGGGTATCGCCATTATCGTCATGCACCATGATCACGTTGAGGAAATCCAGCGCGGCAGGTTCAAATTCTGTGGTGCTGTTGCCGACAACGGTGGCAACATAGTTATCCACGTTCGCCAGATCATCGTAGATGGTGAGTGAGAACGGCGTGACCCCACCCGGCACAACATTGTAAAGATCGGCATAGGTGGTTTCCACCCATACGGAGACATTGTTGGCATCAAAGATTTCCACTTCGACTTCTATGTTATCCACAATGCGGTCGGTATTGTTCCGCACCAAGCCGACGACGTTCAACGAATCGAAATTGTCGATGAAATCGTTGAGCATCAATATTTCGAGATCGACGGTTTCGCCGGTGGTGACGGTTGCTGGTATAGTGGTGGGGGCAACGGTTGGCTCCGCGGTCGGGTCAGGCGGGACTGCGGTGGCCTCAGCGGGGACGTTGGTCGGCGCGGGCAGCGCGGTGGGGCTGACGGTTGAGCCGCCGCCGCAGGCCAGCGCGGCCAATACGAGCACGGTAATAAAAGAAATGAGTTGGACTTTACGTTTGGACATCATTTGCATCCTCCAGGGTTTTAGGGTTCGCCAATAAAATAGCAAAATGGGCGGGATTACGCCCGTCCATCATGCCTGCGGAGAGGGAGGGATTCGAACCCTCGGTGGACACGAGGACCACAACGGTTTTCGAGACCGCCCCATTCAACCACTCTGGCACCTCTCCAGTTCGATTTCGGGCGGGGATTATAGCACAGCCAACCAGGCCAGCTTGTTCATAATTCCCACGCCGAATGTAATTCCGGGAAGTACACCTCGCCGAAATTCCGTTCAGCCAGCTTCGCCATCAGCGGGCCGGCCCCCTTATTCTCGCCGTGGACGAGGAAAGTTTTCTTCACCGTATCCTGCACATTAAGCGCATACTCGACCAGCAACTCCTGCCCCGCATGCGCCGAAAACCCACCGATCGTTTCCACCTCACAACGGCGCTCATGCACCTCCCCAAAGATGCGCACTTGCGTGTCGCGCTCTGCCAGGCGGCGGCCCAGCGTATGGGGTGCCTGCCACGAGACGATGAGCACCGTATTGTTGGGATTGCCAATGTTGTTACGCAGGTGATGCAGGATGCGCCCGGTCTCCGCCATCCCGGAGGCGGAGATGATGATCATGGGATCGGTGCGGTCATTGAGCGTCTTGGATTCCTCCACACTGCGGACGTAATTCACGAGGTCAAAACCCAGCGCGCCCCCATGGGGGTCGTGATCCATAAAGGCCTGCGTCTCCTCGTCAAAATCCTCCCGGTGCTTGCGGAAAATTTCGGAGACGTTGACCGCCAGTGGGCTGTCCACGTATACGGGGATTTTGGGAAGCTCACCCTTGTCGATCATCACGTGCAGCCAGTAGACCAGTTCCTGCGTGCGCCCGACGGCAAAGGCCGGGATGATCACTTTCCCGCTCCGCTGGATCGTGCCCCCGACAATCCGGCGCAACTCATCATAAGATTGAGCCGGGTCATGGTGAATCTTGTCGCCGTAGGTGCATTCCATCAACAGGTAATCCGCCCGATCCGGCAGGATGGGGTCGCGGATCAGCGGCTTGTCCATCCGCCCAATATCGCCCGAAAACCACAGCCGCACCTTGCGCCCCTTCTCTTCCAAATCAAGGACAATGGCCGCCGACCCCAGGATGTGCCCGGCCTCCACAAACCGGGCAGTCACGCCCTCCACCGGCTGGAATTCCCGCTCATACGGCACGGCCTGGAGATACTGCGCCGCCTGTTGCGCGTCCTCAATCGTATACAGCGGCTCCACCAGCGGCTCGCCGCGCCGCGCCAGCTTGCGGTTCAGGAAGGTCGCATCCGATTCATGGATTTTCCCCGAATCCAGCATCATCACGTCCGCCAGGGATTTCGTGGCCGGGGTGGCATAAATCGGGCGGTCATAGCCATCCTTCACCAGGTGCGGCAGGTTGCCGGAATGGTCAATGTGCGCATGGGAGAGCAGGACGGCATCCAGTTTGGCGCAGTCAAATTTGAAATTCTTGTTGATCTCCCGCGCCAAACTGCGCTTGCCCTGATACAGCCCGCAATCCAGCAGGATGGAATGCCCGTTAATCTCGATCAAATGCTGTGAACCCGTCACCGTTTGCGCCGCGCCGTGAAAATGTATTTTCATACCAGCTCCTTCAATTCAGCGAGAATCTCAACGCCGTACTTATCCAGCCTCCAGGGAACGGAGGCCAACACCTTTCCCAGGGAGGCGTGATCCCGTGGATTTTCCTCAACGATTTGTTCCATCAGATCCCGCGGCAAGACCACATCCGACTCCACCCCCCAGGCCTGCGCCCGCCGCTTGCGCCAGGAACGCATGGCCTCCATTCGGGCCACGTAATCCTGATCGGGGCGCGTGCGCTGTGGGGGCCGGGGCGGCTCAACCTGCAACCCGCGGCGGACCGCCTCCACCACCCCGCGGCCATGCTTGCGCAGCAGCCACTCCGCCACGCCGGGGACGCGCCTCAATGCATCCAGGCTGGCCGGGGCCTGCGTGGCAATCGCAATCAGCGTCCGATCACCCATCACCTTGAAATGCGGGCGGTCCAGCCGGGCAGCCGCGGCATCCCGGTAAAGGCAGAGTTCCTGTAACACAGCCAGTTCCCGCCGGGAGAGGTCGCGCGCCCCATTCACCCGCCAGCACATATCTTCCTTGGCCGCCGGGGCCGTGCCGTTGACGGCACAGCCGCGGACAAAATCTTCGCGGGCCAGTTCCCACAACCCCTTCTCGATCAAGCTGGCTTTCATCTGATCCCGCAGGCGGATGAGGAAATGCGTATCCAGGCGGGCATATTCGAGGTGTTCCCTCTCCAGGGGTCGCGCCCCCCAGTCGGCCCGCTGGAATTTTTTGTTCATCCGCACCCCAAAGTGTTCCTCCAGAATACTGCCCAGCCCAAAACGTTCCCAGCCCAAAATGCGCGCCGCGACCATCGTGTCAAAAATATTCTGAAAGGTGAATCCGTAATCGCGTTTGAGGCAGATCAGGTCGTATTCGGCGGCGTGGAAGACTTTTTCGATGGCCTGGCTCGCAAAAATGGGGGCCAGGAGGCTGAGATCCGGGAGGGCGAGCGGGTCGAGCAGGGTGTCCACCTGGGGCAGGGAGAATTGAATCAGGCAGACCTGTTCGCGGTAGGCGTAGAGACTGTTGGACTCGGTATCCACGGCGAGCAGGGGTTCGCCGTGGAGGGTTTCGAGAAATGCAAGGAGTTGTTCGGGTTGGGTGATGAGTTGCGGGGCGGGGAGTTCGGGCTGGGTCACGGGGGAGATTATACGCCCTTCGACAAGCTGAGGGGACGCCCGTCGACAGGCTCAGGGGACAACAGCACGCTGGCTGAGCCTGTCGAAGCCAGCCCTTCCGGGGCAATCGCATTGAAATATGCGGTTGGAGAAAAGCCCACTTTTTTGTCGTTGCGAGGAGCGCCTTTTGCGACGAAGCAATCTTGAGTACACTGGGAAAAGATTGCTGCACCAAAAATCGGCTCGCAATGACATGCTACTTGCCGCCATGCGATTGCCCTGCCAGCCCTTCGACAGGCTCGCGTTGATACTCCTCCAACGCTTTACTTACGGGATTCATTGACCATCCGATTATCCTTGGCCCATTACCATCAACGTTTCACGTTCCAGGAGCATCCCATGTCCAAAATTATCGGTATTGACCTTGGCACCACCAACAGCGTTGTGGCCGTCATGGAAGGCGGCGAAGCCACCGTAATCACCACTGCCGAGGGGTCCCGGCTGGTCCCTTCGGTGGTCGCCTTCAATAAAAACGGCGAGCGCCTCGTCGGGCAGACGGCCAAACGACAAGCTGTCATCAACCCGGAGAACACCGTTTTCTCCATCAAGCGTTTTATCGGCAAACACTATAACGAAGTCGAACACGAACGCAAAATGGTCACTTACGAAGTGGTGAAGGGCAAGGCCGGGGACGCACGCGTCAAATTGCCCCAGCCCAACCGCGAGTTCAGCCCGCAGGAAATCTCGGCGATGGTGCTGGCCAAACTCAAGACCGACGCCGAAGCCTACCTCGGCGAGAAAGTGACGCAGGCGGTCATTACCGTGCCCGCGTATTTCAACGACAGCCAGCGCCAAGCCACGAAAGATGCGGGGAAGATCGCCGGGTTGGAAGTCATGCGCATCATCAACGAACCCACTGCGGCCGCGCTGGCCTACGGCCTCGACAAAAAGGACAATGAAACCATCCTTGTCTTTGACCTCGGCGGCGGCACGTTTGACGTATCCCTGCTCGACGTGGGCGGCGGCGTGGTGGAAGTAAAAGCCACCAACGGCGATACCCTGCTCGGCGGCGATAACTGGGATGAGCGCGTGATTGACTGGCTCGTGGCCGAATTCAAGAAGGATTACGGCATTGACTTGCGTTCCGACCGGCAGGCCCTCCAGCGACTGCGCGAGGCCTCCGAGAAAGCGAAGATCGAACTCTCGACCATCCTCGAAACGGAGATCAACCTGCCCTACATCACCGCCGACGCCGGCGGCCCCAAGCACCTGCAAGTCAAACTCTCCCGCGCCAAATTTGAGCAACTGACGGAAGACCTGCTCGCCCGTGTCAAAGGCCCGTTCAACGCCGCCCTCAAGGACGCCGGGCTGAAAGCTACCGCAGTGGACGAAGTCGTCCTCGTCGGCGGCTCCACCCGCATGCCCATGGTGCAGGACCTCGTCCGCTCCATGACGGGCAAGGAACCCCATAAGGGGGTGAACCCCGATGAGGTCGTGGCCGTTGGCGCGGCCATCCAGGCCGGTGTACTGTCCGGTGACGTGAAGGACATCCTCCTTCTTGACGTGACCCCGCTCACTTTGGGGATCGAAACCCTCGGAGCCGTGATGACCCCGATGATCGAGCGCAACACCACGATCCCCGTCCGCAAGACGCAGGTCTACTCCACCGCCGCCGACAGCCAGACCGCCGTGGACATCCACATCCTGCAAGGCGAGCGCCCGATGGCCGCCGACAATATGAGCCTGGGCAACTTCCAGCTCAACGGCATCCCCCCCGCGCCGCGCGGCGTCCCGCAGGTGGAAGTCACCTTTGACATTGACGCCAACGGCATCCTCAGCGTCACCGCGAAGGATAAGGCCACAGGCAAGGAGCAGAAGATCGCCGTGACCGCCTCCACCAACCTCAACCAGAGCGAGATTGACCGCATGGTTAAGGATGCCAAAGCTAACGAAGGCGAAGACCGCCAGCGCCGCGAACTGATCGAAGCCCGCAACACCGCCGACAACCTGGCTTACCAGACCGAGAAAACACTGCGCGACCTGGGCGATAAAGTGCCCGCGGGCGACCGGGCGAACCTGGAACCTAAAATCCAGGAACTGCGTGACGCCGCCCTCGGCGACGACGTGACCCTCATCAAGCGACTCAGCGAAGAAGTGGAACACGCCCTCCACGCCCTCAGCGAGCAGCTTTATCAACAGCCTACAGGGGGCGCGGACCCCGGAGCAGGAGCCAACCCCTTCGCCGGGTACAGCAACGGCAACGGCCAGCGCCCCGAAGACGAAGGCGAAGTCCTGGAAGGCGAATTCCGGGACGCATAAGGTAAATGCAAGTGCCTGTCACTTTGAAAGTGACAGGCACTTTTTTTGATTCATCATCCTGGCTTAATCGGGAATCGCTAAAATTCCGGGATGAAACCTGCCCTCCTCTCCACCCTTTTGATCGGACTCCTTTTAGGGGTTGGCTGCTCCCCGAGGGGCGCGCCCCCCGGTGGGTTCCCGCGTTCCCCCGTTCCCGTAACCGGGATTGCTTATGTCGTCGAGCAGGTGAGTGGTGAGCGGGACATTTACCTAATCCAGCCCGATGGGACGGGGCGCATCCCCCTGATCGCGTCCCCCGAAGTGGACTCCGACCCCGCCTTTTCGCCGGATGGGACGATGCTGGCTTTCCGCTCGCGGCGGGATGGGAGTTCGGATATTTACATCACGGCGGCGGACGGGACGGGCGAGTGGGTAAATGTGGTCAATGACCCGGCGGACAGTTTTGATGACGAGTTCAGCCCGCGCTGACATCCAGGCGGGAAATTACTGGCGATTTATACCGACCGTTTCCCGCCAATGGGGAATTGTTCCGGGAGCCAGGGGGTGCATCATGTGGGGCTGATCGCACTGGATGCCGAGGTTTTCCGGGTGACGGAATTTGATGATCTGGCGGGGGAGCAGGAGACGCTGGCGTGGAGTCCCGATGGGCGGACGCTGGCGGTTGGGTCGATCTGCACCGGGAGGCATGTGCGGATTTACCTGTGGGATCAGATCACTCGTGAGGTTACGCCAGTTACGGAGGACGATTACGGCGCCTCAAACCCCGCGTTTTCCCCGGATGGCAAATGGCTGGCATTCTCGGCCACCCGCGACGGGGCGACGGATATTTTTATCTACGAGCTGGCAACGGGAGCGATGATCAACCTGACGCCGGGTGAGTCGAAGGAACGGCATCCCGCCTGGTCGCCGGACAGCCAGTGGATTGCGTACACGAGCGACGCCAGCGGGAATGACGATATTTGGGTAATGCGGGTGGATGGGACGGAGCCGCGCAACGTGACGAATGCGCCGGGGAGGGATATTTTGCCGAGTTGGGGAGGAGGGCCGGCGAGGGTTGACGGCTAAGGAAATTACGCGGTTTGCTGTTCCAATTCCGTTACCCCCACAATTCCATTCAACGTTACGACCAGCTGGTTGAGCGCATCCCGTCCCACGATGGCTTCCGCAGAATTCGGGGCCGCAATGACGTGTAAACCCCGAAGAATATCCGAGCCAATCTGGATCGAAACCAGGTACAAATCCACTTGCTGTCGTCCCTCGGTTGGCCCGCGCATCCAGGCGGATTCCTTGTACATCGCTCCTATTGAATTCAGTACATCAACCGGGAGCATCGAAGCATCTGCGCCGGTATCCAGCATGGCATGCAACGTCCGCGTACCCAAAGTGGGGTGATAGCCATTGACCTCAATTTCCACCACCGGCGCAGGGGGAGCATAGGTGGTGTCGTAATCAAAAGCAATTCGGGTCATGGAATTCGTTCAAGGCGCGGCGAGCGCATGTGCAGGATTGGCTCAGCCACTTCCTGCACTTTGCGGCTCAAAACAATTTTATTGGGGAATTTTGATGTTATCCGCTCATGCAAGGCAACCGGGTCCGAATCGTGATCCACCAATTGCCCTTGATAAACGGCAACGTATTCCCCCATATATGATTTTGCGAGGTTGGCGTGCAGCGCCTTGTATGCCTCAACTTCCTTCTGCATGGCAAAGCGAGCCGCGTTGACCGGGAAGGGTTCAAAGCTGTGTGAGATCGTTTCGAGGATCACGTCGGCAACATTGCGCCGGGTGGTAACTGCAACGCGTTCAACCTGAACATAGAGTTCTTCGGGCATGGACAGGGTAATTTGCCGGGACATACCTGCGATTATACCTCCTCCACCTCCCCCCTCAATTTCCCCAACTCCCCCTCAAACCGCTCCAGCCCGCTGCGAGCCTCATCCAGTTTTTCACGCTCGGCGCGGACGAAACGGGTGTAGGGGGCGATGGCGTCGTTGATATGGCTGACGCTCCCTGCAATTTCCCGGTCAAACTGCGCCCGCAGCGCCGCTGAGAGTTGCTCCCGCATCCCGGCGATCTTTTCATGCATCTCACGTTTGGCCTGGCGGCGGCGCGCGGGGAGCACGAAAAAGCCCAGCAGGGCAATCACGCCCGCCATCAAAATCCCGGTCACGTCCACGGCCACAGTCGTGGCAATGGCGGTCACGAGGACGCCCAGCCCGACCGCGCCCACTTCCAGCACGGCGGCGGCGGCCACGGCGTTCTGCACACCCTCGGCGATTTTGCGGGCCTCCGTGGTTTTGTCATAGCCCTCCACCACGCGCCGGGCCTCGCGCCCCACCCCGTCGATCAGGCGTTCGCGGTCATAGTGGAACGTCCCCACCCCGGCGTCGCCGACGATGCGGTCTTTGTGCGCCCGGCGGCGGTCGGTGAGATGGTCGGTGACGGCCTGCCATTGTTTGAGGTCGGCTTCCACCGCCCAGTCAATTAGCTCGCCGACGCGGGACTCGATCAGGTGCGGGACCTCGCCCACGACGCGGGTCTCGAACTCCTTTTGTACCCGGTGTTTTTTGAGCAGGTCGGGCAGGCGGGCAATGCGGATCACATCTTCAAAGAATTCGTCGCCGCGGGTTTCCATCGCAAACAACAGTTTCTCTATGTCGCTCATGCGGAATTCGAAATCGCGCTGCATGTCCTGCTGGTAGGCGTTGAGCTGGCGTTCGACATCCTCGATGACGGCGAAATCCTCGGCAAGCAGGCCGAGGCGGTCGCGGGCGATCAGGAGGTACCGGCCTACCAGGTTTTCCGCGACCCCCAGGGGGCTGAGGAACTTTAAGCGGGTGCGCGCCCCCTCGTCGAGGGTGAGGCGGATGTAGGTTTCGAGGGGTTCGAGGCGGGATCCAGCCCAGAGGGCGGGTTCCCCCATTTTGGCGCGCAGCCCCTGGCGGGCCGAGATCGGGAAAATCTCGGGGGTCACGCCGAGCAGGGGGCGGGCGTTTTCCCCGATGAAACGGATGACTTCGGCGAGGTCGGCATCAGACTGGAAAATATCCACTTTGTTGAGGACGACGACGACTTTTTTGCCCCATTCGTGGATTTGTTCAAGGAAGAGGCGCTCGCTTTCGGAGAAGGGGCGGTCGGCGGAGGTGACGAAGAGGATGAGGTCGGCGCGGGGGACGAACTGGGTGGTGATGAGTTCGTGCTCGCGGATGATGGCGTTGGTGCCGGGGGTGTCCACGATGCTGAGGTGGCGGAGCAGGTCGGCGGGGGCGGTTAGCTCGTGGAGGTGTTCGCTGAGGGGGGTGCGGGTTTCGGACTCGCCGTGGCGGAGGATGTTGACCTGGGTGGTGGTGGGGGTGACGCCCTCCTTGAGGAGTTTGCTGCCGAGCAGGGCATTGATGAAGGAGCTTTTGCCGGAGTTGAATTCGCCGACAATGACGAGGAGGAAGAACTCGTCGAGCTGGCGGAGCGAGTCGGCGAGGGTGCGCTGGTCATCATCGGTAGCGCCGAACTGGACGAGGGCGACGCGCAGCTCGGTAAGGAGAGTGCGTTCGCGGGTGAGGAGGGCCTGGTGTTGGGGAGAGAGGAGGTTCATGGGGGGAAGGGTGATTCGGTGTCAGGGGTCAAGTGGGAGGGAGTTGGTTACTTCCCGATGTACCGGACCCCTTCGAGGTCTTTGAAATGCTCATCCTGGGTCCAAAGAGTGGCGCTATGGGCGCGGGCTGTGGCAAGGATGAGACTATCTGCCATCGCCAATTTCAACTCGACAGAGATTTCGGCTGCGCTCAAAGCGAGCGAAGTATCAAGGTCAACGATTTGACCTTCGTGCATATCGCTCACGTTGGCACGGGCGGCGGTCAGGCCGCGTTGTTGCAACACGCGCTTGAACACTTCATAGACGCAAATGACGGGGACGAGCAAAGCCGCGGTATTTTCAATGGCGGGCGCGAAGAAATCCGCATTTCCCTCTCCCGAAAAATATTCAAGCCAGCCGGATGAATCGACCACGTTCACTGGGTGTCTTCCTCTTCGCGCTGGACATCGGTATCAATCCCTTTGAGTGATCCACGCGCTTCCGTGATCGGGCGGATGGGGATCAGGATGACCTGATTGTTATAGGCCAGCACGCGCATTTTTTGGCCTGGCTTGACATGGAGCAATTCGCGTACTTCCCGCGGAATGACCACTTGAAACTTTGGGGAGACTGTGACGGCGTTCATACGTTTCTCCTATCGAACAGAAATTCGGGTAACGCACGAATTATACTGTCAAAAATTGGACAGCCTTGCGATGGTAAACCTTCCCAAAGCTGTCACTGGCTGAAATTGCGTTTGAGCATAGGATGGCCGGAAGGATTTCGCTCACTCCCCAATAAGTGTCATGTCCCATAAGATGATCGTTCCATCATCCGAGCCGGAAGCAAGGAGTTTGCCATCCGGCGAGAAGGCCACGCTCCAGACATACGACGTATGCCCAGTCAGGGTGCGCAGTTGACTGCCCGTCGCCGCGTCCCACAAAATAATCGTTCCATCCCCCGACCCGGAAGCCAGCGTGGCCCCATCCTGCGCGAACGCCAAACTCAAGACATACGACGTATGCCCGGTCAGGGTGCGCAGTTGACTGCCCGTCGCCGCATCCCATAAAATAATCGTTCCATCCCCCGACCCGGACGCCAGCGTGGCCCCATCCGGCGCGAACGCCAAACTCAAGACATACGACGTATGCCCGGTCAGGGTGCGCAGTTGACTGCCCGTCGCCGCGTCCCACAAGATGACCGTTCCGTCCGCCGACCCGGAAGCAAGCCTGGCCCCATCCGGCGCGAACGCCACGCTCCTGACATACGACGTATGCCCGGTCAGGGTGCGCAGTTGACTGCCCGTCGCCGCGTCCAACAAGATGACCGTGTGATAGACCGACCCGAAAGCCAACGTGGCCCCATCCGGCGCAAACGCCACGCTCGTAACCGACGTATGCCCGGTCAGGGTGCGCAGTTGACTGCCCGTCGCCGCGTCCCACAAAATAATCGTTCCAAAATCTTCCACCGAAGTCAGCAGGGCATAATCCGGGAAAATAATCGTTCCAAAATCTTCCACCGAAGTCAGCGTGGCCCCATCCGGCGAGAAAGCCACGCTCATGACATACGACGTATGCCCGGTCAGGGTGCGCAGTTGACTGCCCGTCGCCGCATCCCATAAAATAATCGTTCCATCCCCCGACCCGGACGCCAGCGTGGCCCCATCCGGCGAGAACGCCACGCTCATGACCGAATCGGTATGCACGGTCAGGGTGTGCAGTTGACTGCCCGTCGCCGCATCCCACAAAATAATCGTTCCATCCCCCGACCCGGAAGCCAGCGTGGCCCCATCCGGCGCGAAAGCCACGCTCATGACATACGACGTATGCCCGGTCAGGGTGCGCAGTTGACTGCCCGTCGTCGCATCCCACAAAATAATCGTTCCATCCCCCGACCCGGAGGCCAGCGTGGCCCCATCCGGCGAGAACGCCAAACTCATGACATACGACGTATGCCCGGTCAGGGTGCGCAGTTGACTGCCCGTCGTCGCATCCCACAAAATAATCGTTCCATCCCCCGACCCGGACGCCAGCGTGGCCCCATCCGGCGCGAACGCCAAACTCAAAACCCAATTGGTATGTCGGGTGAGCGTGCGCAACTTCGTGCCTGTCGCCGCGTCCCACAAAATAATCGTTCCATCCCCCGACCCGGAAGCCAGCGTGGCCCCATCCGGCGCGAACGCCAAACTCAAGACATACGACGTATGCCCGGTCAGGGTGCGCAGTTGACTGCCCGTCGCCGCATCCCATAAAATAATCGTTCCATCCCCCGACCCGGACGCCAGCGTGGCCCCATCCGGCGAGAACGCCACGCTCCAAACCCACCAGTCGGATCGGGTAGCCCAACGCAATTCAAGCGTTTCAGCATCATACAAGAATACGCCCACCGCACTTGCAATAGCCAGAAATTCACCATCAGGGGAGATGACAATTCGTGCAACTTGCCCTTTCCCCAACCGGGCAATGGCGCCTTCCGGGAGAAGTGCGTCCAGAGGGTTGGGAGTCGGGGTTAGCGTAGGCGTTGAGGTGGGAGTATTCGTTGGGCTTTTAGTGGGGGAAGGGGTGAACGTTGGCGTGGATGTTTCCGTCGGGAGCGAGGTCAGCGTGGGTTGCAGAGTTTGGGTAGCGATAATCGTCGGCTCTGGCGGAACGCCGCCGCACGCCGGGATCAGGATGAGAAACGCACCTAACCAAACAACCAGCAAGATTCCTTTCTTCATTTGACACCTCCGATTGAACTTCATCCTACGCTTGTTTTGGCACACGCCCATTCAGCCAAGTGGAACAACTATACCCGAATTTCCCCCCTCCAGAAACGCAATACGAAATACGCAATACCCTACACCCCCCTCCTCCACCTCAACCCGCGCCGGACAGTTTCACCCAGCTTCCTGCAAAGCGCGCGCCAACAAGTCGGGGACTTCGAGTTCACCCGCCCACTTGTTCAAATACGCCAGGTCAAGTTCGCCCGCGCGCGTTTTCAACACGCCGAGAATGTCGCGCCAGTGACGATCCGACACTTCGCCGCCGAGGCGATACCATTCCAATTTCGCAAGAATGGTGTCTTCGGGGCTGGCAACGTAAATGCTTTCTTCCGGGTCGGTTGCGATAACGGTTGCCCTGCGCCGTTCCAATTGCATTTGGTCAAAGGCACGCGGTTTTCGAATGAAAATATCCACTTTGAAGGCGGTCTCATAATGGATAAGGTTGAAACTGCTGTGGTGTTCGATAGCACCTCGCATCATCTCGTCGTCGGCGTAGAATTCTTTTGAAAGCGCCGCAACCAGCAGCGGGATGTGTTCAAGACGCATGTCTGTCACAATGTCCACATCCAGCGTGGAGCGCATGACGCCATGCAGGGAACTGGCGAGCGAGCCGCCCACTGCATAGAGGATGCCTAACCGTTCGAGTGTTTGTGTTACCAGCAGGGTAATACGGGTTGATTCACTTTGCATGATCATAGACCTTGTGCGCCAGTTCCGCGCCGAGCATAAGTTCCGCCAACATGCGCTGAACTTGCGCTGGGGTGGCGTTGGGGTGGCGTTGCTTGATACCGCTGATCGCCAGTGTTTTGACGGTCTCGTTCAGCCCTTCCACAATGGAGAGTTTTTTCCATGCGGGCATACCCCGAATGAACTCGATCTGCAGGGCTTCCATCTTGGGGTGTGTGTCTGAAAATAATGCACTCATATCTGTTCCTTATACCACCCGTACCTCACTCCCCCTCACCCCCTTCTCCACCTCAATCCGCGTCGGGAACGCGTCCTTCAATTCATCAATGTGCGTGATCACGAGGATCTTCGCAAAGTCATCCTTCACCATGTTAATCGCCTCGATCAACCGCTGGCGGCCGGCGGCGTCCTGACTGCCAAAGCCCTCGTCAATGACGAGCGTTTGCAAGCGCGCGCCCGCCCGTTGGGCCAGCACTTCCGAGAGCGCCAGCCGGATGGCAAAGTTAACCCGGAACGCCTCACCCCCGGAATACATTTCGTAATCGCGCGTCCCGGCGGGGTCGCTGATGCTGATGTCCAGCGTCTCGCGCAGGTCGTCGCGTGTTTTCAACTCGCGCTGCGTCAGGAAGCGCACGGACATCTCCCCCCCGCTCAACCGTTCCAGCAGTTCGTTGGCCTTGGCTTCAATTTGCGGGAGGGCTTGTTCGATCAGGAGGGCGGGTACGCCGTCCTTGCCAAAGGCGCGCTCCAGTTGCTTGTACTGCCCCACCTGCTGCGCGTGCCCCTCGCGCTCAAGTTCAATCGCCGCCCGCCGCTCCCGCAGACTCCCCAGCACGGACACCATTTGCTGGGCCGCGCCCAGCCGCCCGCGCAGGCGGTTCTCCTGTTCCACCATATCCATCAAATCGCGCTGCGCCTGGTACACGTTGGGCGCATCGGCTTGCGAGGCGGCGAGGGCGCGGGCGGCGGAGTCGTGTAATTCCTGTTGTTGCGCAAATTCGGATTGGTAATTGGTAATTTGTAATTTCAGGTCGGCCAGTTCGCGGTCAAGGGGTTCCAGCGCGGCTTCCGCCTTTTCCAGCGTACGCACATCCTCCTCCACCGCTGCTCCCACCTCGACGTCCCGCCGCACGCGGTCATGTTCGGCGGCGTCGTAGCCGAGCGCTTTCAGATCGGCATCAGTGGCAGCCAGGGTGGCGCGGGCCTCTTCTGCAAACGCGTCCGCGTCCAGCAGGCGCTCGATTTCCGCGAGACGCGGCTGACCGGTCTGCTCCCACGCACGGGCCTCCGCTTCCCCTTGGGCCAGCATGGCCTTCAACTTTTCCAGTTCTGCCGATTGGGCGCGCGCCTGTTGGTCGAGCGGCTGGAGGGCGGCAATCCCGGTTTGCAACTCCCGGACGAGCGCATCGGCGTCTTTGAGATGGGCGGCATTTTCCCGATATTGACCGCCCTTTTCCGTACCCTCGGCGGTTAACTCTTCAATGAGATTGGCGCGGTGTTCCGGGGTGAGCGGCTGGCCGCAGAGCGGGCAAAGCGCGGCGTCACCGGGGGCGGCCTCCAACTGGTCAATCCGGCCCCGGAGCGCTTCCATTTCATCCTTCAGGCGCGGGTTCTCCGCTTTCGCCGTGGCTTGTTGCTCGAGGGCGGCGGCGTGGCGTTGTTCCAGCTGGCTTTTTTCGGCGAGGCGGGTTTCGGTTTCGGCGAGGGAGGTTTGGATAAGGGTAATTTGTAATTGGTAATTGGTAATTTGGTTGGCACCATCCGCCACGGTGGCTTGTTGCGCGCGGAGGGCGGTTTGTTCCGTTTCCAGGCGTGCTTTTTCTTCGCGGATGGCGGCGAGGGGTTCGGCGCGGTGGGCCTGGTGTTCCTGGAAGGCGAGGGCAAGCTGGTCCCACGAGGCCAGTTGGGTACGGGTATCCTGGAGGGCGCGGTAGGCGGCCTGGATTTGGAGGGCGCGCGCCAGGCTTTGGGCGTAGGTCTCCCGCTCCCGGGTACGCGCCCCCTCTTTGAACTCAAGTTCGTTGATTCGTTGGCGCGAGGCAGCCAATTGCCGGGCCAGCGTGTCCACCATTTTCTGTTGTTCTTCGAGGGTGGCCTGTAGTTTCCGCATATTTTCGAGGGCGGATTCCTGAACAGCGCGCACGGTTTCGAGGCGGGTGAGTTCGTCTTCGAGGGTTTGGAGGGCGAGGCGGCGGTCCGCCTCTTCGCTGAGTTCGGCATTGATTTCGGCGAGGCGGCCATCGAGTGCCGTGATTTCGGCTTCGACGGCCTTGCGCGCGTCGGCGGCGCGCTGGCGGTAGGTTTCCCACGTTTCCAGCCCGAGGATGCTGCCGAGGATTTTTTTGCGGGCGGCGGGGCGTTGTTGGGTGAACTGGTCGGCTTTGCCCTGGAGGAAGAAGGAGGCGTTGACGAAGGTGTCGTAGTCGAGGCGGAGGGTCTCTTCGATGCGGGCCTGGGTGTCGCGGATGCTGCGCTCGGTGAGGGGTTTCCAAGCGACGGCGGACAGCAGACCGTCCGCGGTCAGCGGTCGGCCTTGCGCAATCTGGAATTCCAGCAGGGTGGTCTTGCCGCGCGGGATGGTGCGCAGGATGCGGTAGCGGTTGGTCTCGTAGTCGAAGACGAATTCGACGCGGGCCTCCTTGACGTCAGGGTGCAGGTTGATCAGGGTCTCGTCGGCTTTGCGCGCCTTGCCGAAGAGGGCGTAGGTAATGGCATCCAGGAGGCTGGATTTGCCCGCCCCGTTGCTCCCGGCAATACAGGCGATGTCGAACCCTGTAAAGTCGAGGGTGGCCGGGTCGCGATAGGAGAGGAAGCCAGCAAGGGTGAGGGAGACGGGGATCATGATGGGATAGTATCAGGGGATTGGGTGGGAGGTGTCAAGCAAAAGAAATCGCAACGGTCAGCTTATGGCTGAATGCTAACAACTTGTCCCTGTCGAGTCTCATAAAGTCGTATCCAGCGAACTTTAACAAAGTCTCACAAAGTCGTATCAGGGTAGGCGAAAGGGAGCGCCAGCTGAAAGACGGAGTAACCTGGCAGGATGGATGCATTTCCCAT
>Ga0247727_10007128_pt1 | contig 21512 bp, 23 predicted proteins | sample WisWelCaveWW1625_FD_202498 | JGI IMG/M metagenome (GOLD analysis project Ga0247727, IMG submission 202498) | Biofilm microbial communities from Wishing Well Cave, Virginia, United States - WW16-25 | ecosystem: Environmental > Aquatic > Deep subsurface > Groundwater > Cave microbial mat | place... | reverse complement strand
CACAAAAACTTGCGCCAACACTGCGCAAGGCACTCTAAGGTGGTGGAAAATGGAAAAGCACACTAAATACGAAATCGCACGAATGATAGGCAGCCGTGCATTGCAAATCAGCATGGGAGCGCCATTTCTGGTAAAACTCTCAGAAAAAGACCTTGAAGCCATTGGCTATAATCCAATAGAAATAGCCAAGAGAGAATACGAACAGGGAGTACTGCCAATAACTGTTCGAAGGCCTTTGCCCAAGCGCGCAGAAAAGAAAGCAGCCGCGGCTTAATTTTTTTTCTTTATGATTAATACCATAACTGAAGCAAAATTAGACAAATACTTTGATATTACTTCTCGAGCGCTGAAGAAAGTCAAGATAATTGCTGCGCACAAAAAACAAGCAGAAGACGCGCTTGACATGGCAAAACGCTATTACGAGGATGCGAAACATTTCAGAGAAAAAGGAGACATTGTCACAGCATTCGCAGCGCTTAATTATGCTCACGGATGGTTGGATGCAGGAGCACGATTAGGACTGTTTGACGTAGGACACGATTCTGAATTGTTTACGGTGGATTAAATGAGCATCCTCAGGCTTTGTCAGAATCAATAAATCTAAAGCTGGAATTACTAACACTGGGCGTCTGCCAATTCTGGCATTTTTTGGCAATGAGAAAAGATCAATTAAAGATGATCTCTCAAAATGAATGCCTCAGGAGTCAACGCGTACTCTTTCGGTATTCGCGACAAGCAAAGTATAGTTGTCATTCGCTTTGGTCGTCCAGGAAGCAGGTTTTAATGTTTCAGCAAAAATTTTTCATAACTTCAGAAGGGCAAACAACCAAATGGCTACAAGGCGAGTGATAATAAACGACCTCTACAGATTTGGGAAGAGTTATGTCTTTAGGCAGTTGCAATATCCGATTCCTTATCATCGCGTTGTGCATTCTTCACCTTCTCATATGATGATTCATCAGCTCTCTTAACGACATATATTCTATCCTGCTCAGCGAATGCAGTAACCGGTCCTCCTTGCGGCAAACCAAACAAAGACATTACATCTTCTGTGCCAATGATATCCCAATCAAACCAGCGTTTTCCTTTAATAAGTTTGCCAGGACCTTTTCGTTGCCGAATCAAAGCAGGAGTACGGCACAAGCGCACATAATAACCTTTTTTATCTAAACTGATACACGCTTCATCTTTGATTGAAAGCCATCGAAGATACTCGGCAGGATCGATTCCCTCTTCATCTGCAATCCTGATAAGCTTTTTTCGTATTCTTTCATAATTCTCAACATTCAAGAATGTTATCATATGCAGGTCATAAATCTCATGGTGTGTGGCAGGAAAGAAAAAATCCTGCATTCCAATAACGCGGTCAATAGTATCTTTCGGCAGATATAGCCTTCCATCAGCATAAAGTTCTAATCTGTGTATTTCACTCATATCTCTACGAATAGACAGCTCACTTTTAAACTTTACTCTTTTCACCACTTCTTTGTGGTTAAATTCTCTTATATATGATTACTTTAACGGAGATGATATGCGGCCAATAATAAAAGATGACATCCTGGAAGTTCTAAAGAACGTCATAGAATCTCTGAAGAAAGAAGACTATTCGGCACTCTCAGAACTAAGCAACCACACAATACACGACGCCAGCATATTCCAGGAAGACGACCCTTTAACAATCGCAGTACTTGTTTACGCACTATCAAAATGCATTCAAAGATGCCTTGAAAGAAGACAGGCATGCCCTGCAGTAGCGCCGTCATTAGAAAAAGCGTATGAAGCGCTTCAAAACGATGACGACAACGCATACAGAGCAGTAATCAAAAACCTTCTAAGAGAAATTGGACAAATGGATGCACAGCTCAAACTCTACATACAAGAAGTAGTTGAGAAAGCCAAAATAAAAAAAGCAAGCAAGCTCCACGAACACGGCATTTCAATAGCCAGAACAGCAGAACTTCTAGGCCTCAGCCAGTGGGAACTGCAGGGTTATATTGGAAAGACTATAGTGGACGTACCTCACGACGGAATGAAGACAATGGAGCGGCTAAGAAGAGCGCGGGAGTTGTTCCAATGAAAACCCTTTTATTCGACGCAGGGCCGATAATCAGCCTGACAACAACAAATCTTCTATGGATACTTGAAGAACTCAAGAAAAAATCACGCGCTAATTTTTCAATGACTATTGGAGTAAAACAAGAATTGATAGACCGGCCATTGGAAACAAGACGCTTCAAATTTGAAGCATTGCAAGTGCAGAGCTTGGTTGAGCGAGGTATTATTTCCGTCATTAAAGATGATGTTGTGAAAGCAAAAGCCAATCAACTATTGAATCTTGCAAATTCAATATTATCTGCGCATGGCCAGAACATCAAAATAGTTCAGGTAGGAGAAATGGAAACACTTGCAGCAGCACTTCTTTACAAAGCAGACGCAATAGTTATTGACGAGAGAATAACAAGAACATTACTTGAAAATCCAAAAGGATTGCAGCAGCTCATGGAAAAAAGACTTCACATGCAATTAAAAACAAATGAGTTTGCGCTACGCGAATTTGAAGAAGCAACAAAACACGTAACTATAATCAGAAGTTTTGAGCTGGTAACAATCGCATATGAAACTGGGCTCCTGGACAAATTTATTGTGAAAATGCCAAACGCAAGACGAGAATTACTAGAAAGCATACTCTGGGGAGTAAAGCTCAACGGGTGCTCAGTAACAGATGACGAGATAGACACGATAGTCAAAGCCGAGAAGCTTTAATCTTTTGCAAACGCTTTTGCAACAACCAATGGGAAAAGAATGGTTACGTCTCCAAAGACTTTAACAGACCTTGCTTCTGGCAAAATCTTGCCCCAGCTTACTGCCTCGTCAGGGCGAGCTCCAGAGTCGCTGCCGTCAAACTCCTGAGAATTGTTGATATAAACTGCATAATCACTGCCGTTTCTCATCATATTCGTGTTAAGAATGTGATGCTTAACAACACCAGAGCCCAAGATAATAAGTCCTGTTTTCTTTGCGTCAAAAGTCAAATCGTTCAGCTTCTTCATATCCCTTGCAATATCGATGGCAAAATCAGGATTCTTGAATTGGAAGAAGTAAATCATATCGCCCATTGAGCCATCAGTCAATGCAGGGCAGAACACCGGAATGTTGTTCTTATGACACCAATAGTAAATTGACTCTTTATTGTTGATTTCTTTTCCTAACCTATCAACAAACTCCGATGGAATGATTATCCTGCCAGTTTTTCTTTGATCATCGGCCATTTTTTCCAGAATCGGCGTCAGAAAATCCTCAAACTTGCAGTATCGTGAGTTTGGGACGAAAATATTTCCAGTCCGGTTAATGCCCTGCTTTCTCAAATCAGCTCCAGGAGCCTCAAAATCACCCAGAATGAACGACTCAATGCACTTGATAATGTCTTCCTCAACACCGCCGGCAGTCGTTACTATAATATCGACCAGTTTGTGCTCTGCAAGATAGCGGAAAACGTCTCTTAAGCCAGAAGTGACCATGTTAGACGTGTAGCCAAGATAAATCGTGCACTTGTCCTTACGCATCTGTTTGATAAGATCAATTGCCTTTGCCAAATGCGTTGCCTGGAAGCCTGTTGTCAAGAACGAATCAAGAATTTTATCGTAATTTACGCCCTGATTAAAGTCGTAGCCCTGAATACGCAAACCCGTCGGCTCCTCGCTCTCGCGGAGCACGTTTTCATGTCCTTTTTTAAGTTTATCAGCCATAGAGAAAGAACTAGATAGAAGACAATCATGAATGACTTCTAACAGATTCCATAAAGACTGATTCGTATACTGCAGTATATAAATGTAACGCGAAAGAAGGACGCCGGCGCCGGGATTTTCATCCCAACGGATGTGACACCGAAAGGTTTTTGAACCCGGATACCCTTTCGGGTAGCGGTGTCTCAGACCGCCGGACAACCAGATTGTCCAACGCCGGCGTTGCCGATTTTTAATCGGCATTTTTCTATAAGCAGAACTTATTAACATTTCTATCGACAAGAAAACCGGAAAGTTTACAGAGTGGACCGGAATTATTTCTCCTTAAAATCCAGCGCAAGAGAATTAATGCAATATCTTTTGCCAGTGGGCTTTGGACCGTCATCAAACAAATGGCCAAGATGTCCGCCGCATTTCCTGCAAATGACCTCAATACGGCGCATTCCTGCACTGTTGTCTTCTTTCAGCTCAACAGCATCACTCTTGGCAACATCATAAAAACTCGGCCAGCCAGTTCCAGACTCGAATTTTTTATCAGAAGGAAACAATTCATTGTCACAGGCAGCGCACACAAACATTCCCTTTCTTTTCTCGTGCAGCAAATTTCCTGTGCCAGGAAACTCTGTCTGTTTTAATCTAAGAATGCGATACTGCTCCGGAGTCAATTTTGCACGCCATTCCTCGTCTGAGCAGGTCATTGGTGCTTTTTTCACAAGCCTTCTGCTGCTCAGAACCTTTAAATACCTTGCCAATTGTTTATCTTTCATGATTCAATACAAACAAAGATGCGCCAGGTGCAAGAAAAACATGGTTCTAATAACTGGCAGAAACCAGTTCCCAATATGCTACGACTGCCAGAAAGCAGAGCTCCAGGGGGAAATAAAAGACCCGAAAATGAAAAAAATGTTTAACATTCCAGAAGAATTCTACAAACAAAGCGGATTTCTGCGCTCAATAAAATCAAACTATCTAAGATACGGCAATCTCTCAGAGAAACAAATAGAATTCTTCAAGAAAGCAGTGAAAGAGATGTCTCAAAAAGAATAATCTTTATCAATATTCAGCCTTCTCCGTGAATTATGAGGAGCTTGGTTAGTACATTGGAAGTTCTGTTGAATGCAGATAAAGATCTTAAAAAGAAACTCGCAGAAACGCCCACAATAGTGCTAAATTACACAATGCGGCTCAAGAAGAAAGAAGAATGGGTCGTGCAGATGATAAGCGATGGTGAAACGCATGCGATAGCCCACAAGCCAATGGAATTACCATTATGGGCTGTGCGCAAAATGCTTGATGAAGAAGCGAATGCGCTTAAAGCATATTTGCGCAGAAGAATTCCTGCCTTCAAAGTAGCAATCTTCGGATATTATTTCTATGGGGCCAAGAAAATGCAGTATTTTGGGAGACTCTAAAAATACTCCCACACGTCAACATCTCCGCCGGATTTTACTTCGTATTTTCCTTTTGCGGTGTTGAGAATAACTTCTGCAACCCTTTCAGGCTTAACTCCCTTAAAATTAGTCATTTTTGTTGCAGTCATTCCAGGATTAACAACATAAACAGGAATTTTCAGTTCCAGCGCAAGCCCCTGGGTAAAACCCCGAACGCCAAACTTTGTGGCGCAATAAGGCACCAAGTCAGCAAAAGCCATCTTGCCAGCGCCGCTGGCAATGTTAATAATCATATCCTTGACGTAAGGCAAAGCTTCAAGCGTCATCTTCATAGTGCCAAGCAGATTTACATTCACCTGGTGCTCCAAATCCTCGAACGACTGACTTTTGAAAGGCTTCCACCTGATAACACCTGCATTATTGATGAGAATGGAGATGTGTCCGAACTTTTTAACAACTGATTTAACGCACTGCCTGATGCTTTTATCGCTGCTGATATCCAATTGCAACACCAAAATATCAGAAGCACCGCGCTTTCTGCAGTCATCGGCTGCCTGCAAAGCCTCCTTCCTGTCCTTGCGATAAGTAATAACCAGCCTGCAGCCCGCTTCAGCAAACTGAAAAGCAGTTGCTCTTCCAATGCCCTCGCTAGAGCCAGTTATAAGCACAACTTTGTCTTTCATCTTTGCTCACGATGCCTGCCAAGCACATCATAGAACACGTCGAACACGTTCTGGCCGGTATTTGCGGAATAAAACTGAGCGCCGGCTTCATTGCAAACTTCCTGAATCTTATCAACATGCTCCTGAAGCATGCCAGAATATTGCTTGCGAGCAAAAGGATTGATGTAAGTTCTAAGAACTTCATTTGTTTCCAAGTCTTTAAGCTTGAAGTCGCCTTCCAAATCAAGATTCTTCTCAATCTTGTCAAGCACCTGAATAAGCACAACTTTATGATTCTTGAACAAGAACAAAGCGCGCTTTATATCCTCGATAGGATAAAGAAAATCACTGACTATAACAACGTACGATTTTGAATTAATGAGTTTCTTGTAGCCGCCAAGAGACTGCTCGAGCTTGCTGAGCCCTTTCGGCTTCTTATCATTCAAAAATTCAACCATTGAAGCCATCTGAGCACGGCCCTTTCTCGGCTTGAAAAACTCCAAGCTGTCTGAGAAAGTACTGAGCACAAACCTCTCATTGTTTTTCAGCGCAAGATAGGCAAAACCAGCGCCAATCATGCTGGCATACTCTGCCTTTGTCATATTTGTGCCAAAACCCATGCTTGCAGAAAAGTCAAGAATGACGTGCACGACAAGATTACGCTCTTCCTCATAACGCTTTACGTACAGCTTGTCTGTCCTGCCATACACGCGCCAGTCAATAGAACGAAAATCCTCGCCAGGAGCGTAAATCGTGTGGTCCTTGAAAATCAAGCCGCGGCCTGTAGAGTGAGAAAAGCGTTCGCCAACATAGTTGGAAGTGATTCTTTTATTGATGATTAAACTAAACCTGTCCAGCTGGTGGAGAAAGTCTGTTGTAATCATTTCGAAAGCCTCGGTTTTCGAGATGCTAAGAATCTCAAATTCACATTTTTAATCTTGGAGATTCTTATCATTTCAAGAAGGTCTTGATAACATCGTCCTCGTGCATTCCCTGCCTTTCTGCCTCAAAACTCAACACAATACGGTGGCGCAAAATCGGGAATGCCATCTTGTTAATGTCATCCTTGCTGACGTATTTCCTTCCTTCAATCAGCGCGCGGGCTTTTGAAGCAAGAATCAAACCAATGCTTGCTCTCGGAGAAGCGCCGTATTCAATCAACTTCTTGTTCTGACGCGTAGAAGTAACAAGCTGAACAGCATACTTCTTGATGTCATTCGCAATTGGAATCATGCGCGTCATGTGCTGCAAATAAATTAGACTGTCTTTGTTAAGCACAGGTTTCAATGCCGCTTTCTTTGATTCTTCAGCAAACCTGTTCACGATCTCAATTTCCTCATCAAAAGTAGGATAATCGACCTTAATCTTCAGCAGGAAACGGTCTGCCTGAGCTTCCGGCAAAGGATAAGTACCTTCCTGTTCAATCGGGTTCTGCGTTGCGAGAACAAAGAAAGGCTCTTCTAACTTGAACGTAGTATTACCTACAGTAACCTGGTGCTCCTGCATAGCTTCCAATAAAGCAGACTGCGTCTTGGGAGTCGCTCGGTTAATTTCATCTGCAAGAACAATATTGGCAAACACAGGGCCTGGCTGGAACTTGAAATTACGCTTGCCGGCAGAAGTTTCCTCAATAATATAAGTACCAGTAATGTCAGAAGGCATCAGGTCAGGAGTGTTTTGAATACGGGAAAACTTCAAGTCCAGCAACTGAGCGAGAGTCTTGATGGCCAAGGTCTTGGCAAGACCGGGATAACCTTCCAGCAATGCGTGGGAGTCTGCCATCAAGGCAACAGACATCTGCTTCAGAACTTCAGTCTGGCCAACGATAACCTTGTTCAACTCGCTGAAAACGTAATCAAACGTCTTTTTCGCATCCTCTATTTTCATATGCAACACCTCTTCTTTCTTGGTATTTAATATTTATGATATTTAGGCTTCGCAGTCATACCGAAGGGGCCTTAACTCCCGGCCCCTTCTCGATCCCCGAAGCTATGATTTCGTTATCTCTTTAAAGTAAGTCTTAACTATCCTTTGATACTGCTTTGGAATGTTCTCCTCAAAGCTGACATCAGTAGTAGCCTTAATCTCTGAAGGCAGAACTTCTGCAAAATTCCTCTCTTCAGGAGGCCTTACTTTGCCAATATCAACATCACTCATGATAGGATTCAGCTCCAAATTCAACTGCTGCTGGCCAAGCTCAGAAATGCTCTTCTCGCCCAAAATCTCGCTCAGATTCTGAGATTCCTCGAATTCCAACAGTTCCTGATTGACGTCGTACTGCTCAAAAGGCTTGAATTCGCGAATTTCCTTCATTGCCTTGTTAAAATCTAGGAATTTGACATTGTAAGCAGCAGAGCCAATAATGATAAAGCTCACAACAGCCATAACTGCAATCTCCCTTGTCAGCTTGCCAAAATTCAGAAAGGAAGAAGTGCGGATTTCCTTCATCTTCTGCAAAACTTCCTGGTTCAAAGCATCAATAATCTCATTCTGCTCCTTCCAATTGTCAGCAACAGTTATGAGCTGCTCTTTCAACGCAGGAAATTTTTCCTCGATAGTTGAGAAGTTTATCTCTTTCAAGTTGCCCCAGACATGCACGAATGCGTAAGCACCAGCAGGAACCAATGCATACCAGCTTGGCAGAGTAAGCAAAGTGCATCCGAGCAGCAAAAGAATGTACGCTACCAGAACATCAATAACGCTGTTAAAGAGCACAACCTGGAAAACGGCCTTCTTGGCTTCCCTCAATGCTGATACAATTGGTTTTACGGGCATGTGCACAACGCCTTTGCGGTCTGACAGTCATCTCTCTCTTTTTTGTACTTATCACGATTATCCTCGCAAACATCAAGCTGTGAAGAAAGCTTGTCACTCTCTGCAGTCAATGTTGTAATGATGTCTTTCTTCGCACCAAGCTCTGACTGCGTGGAACGCAATACTGTTTCAGTATTCTCAAGCTCGGACTCCAACTGCTCCTTAGTTCTTTCGAGAGCAACTTTCTGCGTTTCAAGCTGCTCTGCAGTTGACTTAACCTCAGTAAACTTCTCGCCCAACTGCTGCTCGCGCTCAGACTTAACAGTCAACTCGCTCTTAATCTTGTCCAGCATTGCCTGCTGAGTCTGCAAGTCCTTAGAAACCTGCTGCAACTGCTGAACTTTCTGATTGTACTCAGTGTTTATCTTTTCAAAATTCATCTGGAAAAAAACAGTGGCGCCAACCAAGGAAGCAGCGCTCAACATAATCAAGAACAGCAGAACCATATTTGCGTTTTTTGTGATAAAGCCCATTTTCTAATCATTCCCTCCGCAAAAGTCTCCTTATAAATATTTCGACGAGGAACACGATAATAGCCAAAATGATGAAAGGCCAGCGTATGTACTCCCTAGTGTTAATAATTCTTTTTGCCCTTGTTTTTGCGTGCTCGACAATACTGTTGACATCATTTGAATCAAACATCCTTCCTCCAGTAGAGCCGACAATCTTTTCCAGCTCAGGATTCAAGCCAAGGCTGCTGAATTCAGATTCGTAATTCACAGCAAACTCGGCACCTGCAACAGACTGGAATCCAACGGATTTAGGCATAATGCTTCCAGTGTAAGTATCTTCATCAATCTTGTAAAAGACAACATTCTCAGCAGTCGGAGGAACATCGCTTTTGACAGTAATCTCCGCAGGCTCATCAATCCTTGTGTCCTTCGCATCAATGAAAGAGGCGCTCTTTCTTTCAGGATCGCCAATAGCCCAGTTCATAGTCCTTGCAATCAATCTGGAATTTCCTGCTGTAAGCAATGAACCTGCCCATTTGCCGCCGTCATCAACAGAGAATGCAGCAACACGGCCAAGACCAAGACGCCAGACTGTCAATACAGGCTCGCCTGTAGACGTCGTTGCCAATAATCTTGCGGCGCCCTTTGGAGAAACCTGGTTAAATCCGTACAAAGTAGCGTTCGGCTCAAAGTTTTCAGTAATGAAATGATTCTTGTTCAAAATCACCAAGTCCATCTGGCCGCCCTTTATGGCCTGCTCGTCAACAGGACCGAACAAAATGTTCAATTTGCTTTCTTCTGTTGCCCTGAAATAAATTCCATTGCTAATTTCAGCAATATCCATCATCGTCTTTTCATCTGTACTCGGACCAACACCAACAGTGTAAATCTTAATGCCGTTATTGGAAGCGTACTTGGCAGCCTCATAAGCAGAAGCAGGAGACTGGGTCTTGCCGTCGCTCAACAAGACAATGTTTTTGCTTCCGCCGGCTTCAGTCAATACGCTTATTGCCTTTAACAATCCGGCGCCAATGTTTGTGCCTCCGCCCCATTTGACGCGCGTGATGAGTTCTTCAAGACCCTGCTTGGCAAATACCGGACTTGGTTCGCTCAAAAGATAAGCTTGAGTATTGAAAGCCAGAACTGCAACTCGAGTATCGACTGTTACGCTTCTGATAATGCCAATTGCTGCGGCTTTCTCAAAGTCTGCAGTACTGGCAAACCTTCCAAAAGGCACGCCAGCGCTGCCTGAAATGTCAATCACGATTGCGATTGACACGTCGCCTTCTTTTTTCTCAGGCTGACCGACAAGAACAGGAATCATAGTCTCAAACACAGAATTCCTGTAATTGCCATTTTCGTAAGAGTTTTCTCCTCCAAATACGACCATTCCGTTTCCATCAGCAACAAAATCATTCAAAATATCAGAAACGCCGTCAAGCTTTTCTGCTGGGATATCATTGACAACAACGGCGTAATAATCCTTCAAGTTCTGCGACAAACTGGCAGAAGTGTCCACAACATACAATTGTTTAAGCAAAGTCTCCATCGGAGTTGCCTTCTCGCTCAACAAAAGCACTTTTGGCTGAGGAACAACCCTCACGGTCTTGTAAAACACGTTATTATTCGGGAAGAAATCAGATGAATCAATCTTTGCAGTTATCTTGTGATTGCCTTTGGTCAATTTCCTGGTGAACTGGTAAGCTTTTTCGTTTGTAACCTGGTCGTAAACTGTTTCTCCGTCCAATGTAACAGTCAAACGAACTGCTTTGATGTCGCCGACACGATTAACGAAAACAGTGAACGAATTTTCAGAATTCTCCAAAGTCTTAGACGGACCAAAAACCTCAACGCCCGCATCATTTCTAACAGCATTAAGCTTGACTGCGTTAATTGTCGCATTCATTTTTGAAGCAAACAATGCAACATCTCCAAGATTTGCACCAGAATTGACATTTCCGTCTGACAAGAGCAGGATGCTGCCGTAAGGCTGAATGTTATTTAAAACTCCGTCGCCGATATTCGACATTGTGCCGGTGCCAACAACTTTAACCTCGGTATTCAGCTTTTTCTCAAGACGCGCGGCAAGAGAAGAAGAAACGTCCTCAAACAAAGCCATTGACGTACTATTGTCAACCAACAATTGGATGAAAGGATCGCCTTCAATCGTCTTCTCTGTCTGAGTATATGGCGAGGCCAAGGCAAGCAGGACAAGTATGAAGAGAATTGTGCGGGTGAACAGCATCAAGCGCCTGACCCGCCTTTTCTGCAATTTCACAATCAGCTCTTCTTTAAAGACGACAAAATCATGACGGAGAATCCAGATAAGCAGAGGAACTAATGGAATTATGAGAAGCAGCACCCAAGGATATTCCATATGCGCGTAAAACCATCTGAGGATATCAGTTACGCTCATAGGTCACCCCTGTATCTCACGAAAAACACCTCGAAAACAAGCAAAATGATGGCGAGCGACAAAAGCCAGATTTCCCAATGGAACTCCCTTGTTTCCTTTACAGGCTTGAGCTCGTATTCCGTGCTTTTCGTGCCAACTTTTTTCTCCTGATTAATGTTGGATTCAAAATCGTCAACAAGATTCACGGCAATATTCCTATCTTCCAATTCGTAAATGCCTGCTTCGTCAAGCACCAAAGCAGCGCGCTTGAGCTTTCTTGTAGGAGTCTTGACAATTTCTTCTTTGTCCAACAGCAAAGTCTCGCCGGCCTTGAAATTCAAGTTTTTCACATCCTGCTGTTCTGTTACGTACTTCATCAATTCAGTCCAAAAAATCGGGAAATGAGGAGAATACTTGAAATCAGCAGACTCAGGAATGCCGTAATAGACAACCCTGCCAGCACCGAGAGGCTTAATCGAGATGGCAGGAATGTTGTTCACGGTTGCTATAACTGTTTGGTCGCCATCCAACTCTGCCTTAAGCACATAATCAGACTTGCCAAAATCAATGTTTTTAGTAAACCTGTTAAGCTGTTCAACTGTCACAAAACCGCCGTCAGAACGGCCATCCAGCTTCACGGGAAGCAGGCCTTTGTAGTCGATTTTCTGCGAATTATCCTGCACTGCAACAACTACTGTGACTCCTTTTTCAGCCTGCAGTTTGACATCCTCAAAAGTGCCCGGCAGCAATTGCCTAAGATCAACATTGTTAATGATAATGACATCAAAATCGCCCTTGGCAATGACGGGAGGCTCTGTAACCGTGACATCAAAGTCGCCGGAAGCAAGCAATGCATTTTTCAAGAAAGTGCTTGCATTGTTCGCAATCAACATCACCTTTGCCTTTCCGCCATCAGGAGCGCTCAAAAATGCAACATTATCGACGGGAAAATCATCATTAACCGAAATCTCGATTTTATTTATTCCGGAAGGAGTCTTGAAAGAGTAAGTTTCGGTTGCTTTTGCAGCAATGTTCAAAGTTGTTTTTGAAGCGCCAATAGTTACCGGAACAGTCCTCTGCTGATTGTCATAATTTTTCACGTAAACAGTAGTCTGATCGTTGCTGGCATCGAGCTGGATTATTCCCACGTTGCTTTTTCCAGGAGATGCAATGTTAATGAAATCTACTACCAAACCTTTGCTCTGCAAAACTGCTTTTGCGACATCAGGATCCTGCCCTCCTGTGTTAATGAAATCGCTGATGACGACAACCCTGCCTTCGCCCAAAGTTTCGCCGGCAAGAATAATCGCTTCACCGATTTTCGAAATGGTTTCTCTTGGCTTCAGACTGTTAAGGAATTTTGAGGCCTCCTCAGCGCTCGCGTCCTGCAGTGCAATAAATGGAACGTCTTTTGCCAGAATGACGGTGTTCTTTGCGCCCAATACTTTTTTTGCCTGCGCAACTTCAAGATCAAACCTTGTTCTCGCACCTTCCTTGACCTGCGAAGAAGCGCTAACGTCAAGCACGATGACTGTATTTGTCGCAGTAACGTCGTGCTGGTATGTTGAGAATGGATGCGAGAATGTGAGCGCAAGCCCCAAAAGAAGCAATAATTGAATCAGGAACAGCCAATCATGCGTTATCTGCTTCAGAAAGCTCGTGAGCTTTCTTGCGCCTGAAGATTTCAGGAAAAACATAAGGCTCGGAATCTGCATTACTTTCGGCTTCGGGCGAATTAAGTATAGAATGATGAGTGGAACAAGCGCTAACAGAGCCCAGAGCCCGCTAGGGTTACCTATACTTATCGGTCCAAATGACAATGCCATGGCGTATTACAACTCGATATACCTTTTAGTATACTGATTTAAATAGTTTGTGTACCTATATAATATAAGAAAATAAGAAAAAGAAATTCTTATCCAACCATTGAAGCCCACAATCTTGCAAAAAAGCCTCTTCTTGAAGGCTCTGGAGCAGTCATTGCAGCACTTCCTTCTGATACACCGCAGTCTCTCAGGCAGGCAGATCTTTCGTTAATGCATTTGTCCCTGTCACCGCCTTCCTTCAGACAGGCTTCTGACTTTCTAACGCAGACCTCACGGCAGCCCGGCGGCTGTGCTTTCGGCTTGCATCTTGTCATGCACGCGTCAATTTTCAGCTTGCAAGACGCTTCGTCTACCCCTGCAGCTGCACAATCTTCCCTGATTTGCGCGCAAACATCCTCGCATTTGCCAGATGGCGGCACTGGCCTGCACGATCTCATACAATCCTCTGTTCTCGGGCCGCAAACCTCCTTGCTATTTCCTGCAGACATGCATTCCCTTTCACCTGCTAAACATTTGTCCTCACATCTATCTCCCTGCGGCATTGGTCCGCTGCATCTGTCAAGACAACCTCCGACCATTTTCGTGCACGTGGCAAACATGTTCTGCTGTTCTTCAGGGGATGATATTGACGTTGCCTTTCTCGTGCAACCGTAATATTCCTTTGAACAATCCATCTCACAACCGCCTGCTGGAGGACACGGCTTGCAAGCCCTCTTGCAATCATCAATCTTCATCTGACAGGATTTCGGGTCAATATTATTTGCCTTGCAATCATCCCTCATCATCTCGCACCTGCCTTCGCAGCTCTGAGGCTCTTTCGGACCACAAAGCTGTTCATAGCACTGTGCGTACATTCTTTTGCAGTCAGGCATTGCTGCAGTCATAGCAGGCTGAGTCTGGCAGTCTTCAAGGCGCTTTAGGCACGGAGCATCGCACTGCTCTTCACCAGGAGTGCACATCTTCAAAACGCAATTCTGGGCATCATCACCATACGCGGTGCTGCACGCTTCCTTGCAATCTTGCTTGCACCTGTTGATGACGCATTCAACATACGTTCCAGGATTGAAAACTCCGTTTGAGCCGGCAGCACGCTTGCATTTAGTCAGGCAGTCTTCCGGACGTGGCGGAAGTGGGTGAGGAATGCACTTATTCTGGCAGGCAACAAAATCAGACTCGCAGTCGCCTGTTTTCAGCTGCTGACATTTTGCATAATAATCACGGCAATCAAAAATGCAGTCGCGCGGCTGAATAATCGGAGGCATTTCTTTTTGAGAGCATTTCTTATCGCATGCTGACTTGCAGTCATATCTTGTATTATCACATTCACCCATGCATACCGTAAAACAATCACCTTCATAATCAACAACAACGTCCATTGTCTGCGGCAAAATAGAAACCGTATCATACTGCGCTGCAGCAGAAACAGAAAGCACTAACACTAAAATGCTTAGAATAATGAAGTTTTTCATCTAAACCACCTCTTAATTTATATTAAGAACGAAACTCGGTTTATAAATGTTGCTTACTCTTTTTTCGGAGCAATTTGCTTGGGATACGTGCCTGGCAGCATAAACACTTTGGCAATCTTCACGCACAAACCTTTCTGCTCGGTCATAATCTGCTGTGCTGTCATCACTGCAGTTCCCAACGCAACCAGTTCATCCTTCAAACTCATAATTGCGACAATATTGTCCTTATCAATTCCTGACTCGATCTTCACAACGCCTGGAACATTCAAACTCGCGCCATGGCATACAGTATCAACAGCAGAATCCTGAATCCAGATTTTAGGCAAATGCTGGACGGCAAACTCAACAGGCTTAATGCAATAACGCAAAAACTTTTCATTATTTTTTTCCTTCCAAAAAGAATATGCGTCTTCCAAGTCCTGCAAAGAGACCCAATCCTTTTCCCTGAAAGGACCTGCCTTTGTCCTGATAAGCTCGGCCATATGAGCGCCGACCTTCAATCTTTTGCCGACATCATGGCATAATTTTCTCACATAAGTTCCTGCCTGCGAGCCCATTCTGAACAAAACATCCTGACCGTCAATTTCAAGAATATCAAGATAGTAAACTTCGCGCTCTCTTTCTCTTCTCACAACAGCAGATTTAACAGGAGGCATCTGGGTAATCTTTCCAGTGAATTCTTTCAAAGCTTTTTCCAATTCCTCTTTTGGAACAGGCTTGTGCAAATGCATAATGCAGACGTATTCTTTTCCTGCTGTAAGCAATGCCTGGACAATTCTGGTTGCCCTGCAAGTTGCTACCGGTAGAATACCTGTAACAGCAGGGTCTAAGCTTCCGCCGTGGCCTGCTTTTTCGATGTGCAAAATCTTCTGAACATAATCAGAAGCCATGTGAGAAGTAGGACCTTTTGGCTTGTTCAGATTAATCACGCCATAATCAAGAAGCTCCTGAATCTTTCTCTCATTAGGAGGACAGCCATATTTAGCACCAGTTTCAGCCTCTCTCTTGATAAGAATTTCGCGCTTTATTTTTTCAAACGGCAACAAGCCCATTACTGTGCCGGCTTCTCAACTTTCTTGGCCGGAGCTGTTTTCACAGCTGGTTTTTTCTCAGCTGGCTTTTCTTCGACTTTATGAGTTTCAGTTTTTGGCACTTCTGCAGGCGTTTCCTTCTTGCCAATCACTTTCTCGACAACTTTCTTTACAATTCCTTTCTTCTCTTTCTTGACTTCCTGAACTATAGAAACGCCAAACAACTGCGCCTTGACAACACCCTTGTCGTCTTTCATTACATTGACTTTGACTCTTGAAGGAGGATTCTTCATACCGTGCTTCCAAATTTCTATGTTAAGCTCAGGCATCAAACGAACGTCCTCGCTCTTCATATGCCGGACCAAGAATTCCTTTACTGTATTGATTGCTTTCTTCGCTCTTCGATATCTCGGAGCTTTCAGCCAGCCCTTTCTCAACGGAATAGTGTAAGTTCTTTCCATCTTAAACCTTTAACTTAGTCCTGCGCCAGCTTCTCTTAATAGCAGTGTGCCTGCCAGGATGAACTCTTCGTCCCTTGCCGTAAGCTTTCGGCACAGTCCAAAAAGGAGCCCATCTAGTCTGGCGCATTCTCTTAATCAAGCGCTTCTTTCTAGCAGGATGTTTGTGACTCGGCATTATTGCGCTGCAGGAACTTCTGCAACCTCCTTCTTCTTTCTCGGAGCACGAGGCTTCTTGACTTTTTCAACAGGGGCTTCAGCTTTTTCTTCAACTTTTGCCTCAGTCTTCGGAGCCTCCTTTGGCTTTGAAGCAATAACAATTCCCTGCTCTTTCATAATAACAGAAGCAATGCCTTCCAATAATTTGTGACCTTTAGGAGTAACAATCCTTCCCTTGTGAACACCTTTCGCAGTCTGCTTTGCAAGGCCTGCCTTTTCCAGCTGCTGCAATATTTTTCTAATGTGATTACCGCTGCCAGGGTGGAAATGCTCAGGCGCCATACCCTCATTCTTTCTTCCGCCGTAATGATTTTTCAATTTGCTCGTTCCAATCGGGCCAAGCATGAAAATTTTTCTCAAAATAGAAGCAGCTCTAACGTGCCACCAGTCATTCTGCATAGGAGGACGCTCCCTGCTCATGCCGGTCTTGACAAAAGGCGCCCAAGCAGGCGCTTTTATCGTTGCATCCTTTTTCAGTTCCTCGGCAACACCATGAATAAGCTGTGTTGCATCAACATCGTGTACACTCATTGTTTTGACCTCGCGGTCTTATTTGGATGTCCTATGATCATCCAGAATACTTATGGGGCAAAGGAGGGGGTTTATAAAGATTACGTTTTACAGACGAAAAATGTAAATAACCCGAAATTTTCCTGCATTCCGTGGTAACATTCCCATCATTTTTAGAAGATGAAGTATCAAAACACTTCCAGCTAAATCCAGCACTCCTTGAAGTAGCAGAACTGCTGCGCAATACGCGAAAAATGTCAAAAGCAAGCAGAAGCGTCTCCTGCGATGACGTCAGGAGAGAAGTGGCCCTGCAACTTTCAGCCGACGGAACAGATGAAAAGCTGACTTATTACTCGGAAGCAGAATATGAAATGACCCCACTCGCGCGGGAAAGCGTTGATGAAGAAGCGCTCAAAAAACTCCGCTCGCAAACAATACATGTAGAAGACCTGACATCATTCCTGCAAAAAATCAAAATACTAAAAAAAAGGGACAGCGTAAGCCATTCGCGCCGCAACGGCCACATCTGCAGATACGTCCATGTCACACCGGGCAACAATGTGTACACCGTCTCGTCAGGACTGACGCACGACGGCTACTGCGAGGACTCGCACGGAATAAATGACAAGTTGCTCTCGTACAATGAGAAAAAAGTAAAGGACCTGAAAGAAGCCTACAACGCCGTCCTGCAATTTCTCAGCAGCAATTAGGAATACAAATTTTCTATAACGTGCGCCAATTCAGGATGAATCAGCTGATTCTTTTTCACCATATCCCTGACATCAGCAACAGAAAACCATCTGCCGCCTGCAACTTCTGCTTCGTTAAACTTGAAAGGGCCTTCTGAAATGCCCCTGAAGATTTCCAAGAACTTGCGCATCCGATAATGGTCATACGGCGTTTCCAAAATCTTTGTCAACTTAATGCTAACACCCAGCTCTTCCTTCAACTCTCTGTTCGCAGCCTGCTCATAAGTCTCGCCTTTCTGAACGTGGCCGCCAGCAGATGTAACCCAGTGGCCTGGGCAGAAGTCCTTTTTCGCACTTCTTTGCTGCAAGAAAATCTCGCCCTTGTCGTTGAAAATAAGAACGTGCACAATTCTGTGATTCAAGCGCTTGGCGTAAACATCAGCATACGGCGCAGAACCGACTACTTCATTGTTCTCATCAACAATATCCAAAAACTCCTGCATCACCATTTTTCAGGAAAATAAACAGTCTTCTGCTATATAAATTTTTGCAGTCAGCAGAAAACCTTTTAAACAAACTTCCATCACAAAATTCCATGCTCAAACTAACACTGCCAGACGACAAAGTACTGCAGCTGCCGGACAAAAGCACAGGAATGCAGGCAGCTGAAAGCATAGGCAAAAAGCTGGCAAAAGACGCGCTTGCAATAGAAGTAAACGGCGAAGTACGAGATTTAATGCGGTCGATAGAGAAAGACGCAAAAATCAAAATTCTCACATTCGCAGACAAAGGCGGAAAAGACACATTAAGACACAGCACGGCACACGTGTTTGCCCACGCAATAAAAAGATTGTATCCAAACGCAAAACCAACAATCGGACCTCCAGTAGAAGAAGGCTTCTACTATGACTTTGACGACCTGAAAATAACGCCAGAAGATTTCCCCGCAATAGAATCAGCAATGCAGGACATTGTAAACAAGGATTTTCCATTTGAAAGAATTGACTGGACGCTTGCGGACGTCAAAAAGTTTGAAGGCGACAACCCATACAAGATGGAAATGGCAGAAGAATACAAGAAACAAGGACTGAAATTAACCGCTTACCGCGACGGAGACTTTATCGACTTGTGCGAAGGACCTCACGTGCCATCAACAGGCTATGTAAAAGCATTCAAACTTACAAAAATAGCTGCAGCATACTGGAGAGGCGACGCAAAAAACAAGCAGTTCATCAGAATTTACGGCATTTCCTTCCCCAGCACAAAAGAACTCCATGACTATGAAACACTGATGCAGGAAGTTGAAAAACGCGACCACAGAAAAATTGGCGCGCAATTGGAATTATTCATGACTCATGACTGGAGCCCTGGGTCAGTCTTCCTGTTTCCAAAAGGACAAATTATTTTCAATGAGCTTGTGAATTTCATCCGCAATGAATATTGGAAGCGAGGCTACCAAGAAGTCCAAAGCCCGCAGTTGTACAACAAAGCGCTCTACGAACTATCCGGACACTGGGCACACTACAAAGAAAACATGTTCAACCTCATAGTCGATGACCAAGAATTCTCAATCAAGACAATGAACTGTCCATCTCACGTGCTGATGTTCAAGTCAAAAACAAGAAGCTACAGAGACTTGCCCATCAGGTATGCAGAATTCACCGCATTACATCGCAACGAAGTACGCGGCACACTTGGAGGCATGACAAGAGTCAGACGATTGCAGCAGGACGACGCACACATCTTCTGCACGCCAGACCAAATAAAACAGGAAGTCAAAGGAGTGTTGGAATTCGTCAAATACGTCTACGAAGACGTTTTCAAATTCAAATTCAAAGCAAAGCTGTCAACAAAACCGGAAAAAGCAATGGGAGCGCCAGAACTCTGGGAAACAGCAGAAAAAGCACTCGCTGAAGTTTTGCAAGAACTCAAAATCAACTACGAAGTCAAGCCAGGAGAAGGAGCATTCTACGGACCAAAAATCGACTTTGACGTAAAAGACGCGCTTGGCAGAGACTGGCAGCTAGCAACAATACAATTAGACTTCCAAATGCCATTGCGCATGGGAGCAGAATATGAGGGAGCAGACAATACAAAACATCCCTGCGTTATGATACACCGCGCAATACTTGGAAGCTTGGAAAGATTCATAGGAGTAATGACAGAACACTATGCCGGCAAGTTCCCATTGTGGCTCAGCCCAGAACAAGTCAGAGTATTATCAATAGCAGACAGGTTTAACGCAGACGCGCAAAAACTAGTTGACGAAATGAGAAAACACAACATCAGAGCAACACTTGATGCAACACAAGAAACAATAAACAAAAAAGTCCGCAACGCGCAAATAGACCAAGTCAACTATATATTAGTGTTTGGAGAAAAAGAACAAACAGGAAACTTGCAAATAAGAACACGCGATAACAAAGTATTCGGGCCAGTAAAGAAAGAACAATTTATTTCTGACTTGCTTAAAGAAATAAATGAGAAGAGGTAATACGGCAAGCCATACATAACATTTAAATACACTTTTACCGTAATACACGTAACTCAAAGGAGGTCATTCGTATGAAAAGAGGTCAAACCGGCATAGCATTAGTAATTCTCGGAGTTATAGCTATCATAGCAGTCATCGGACTGGTATTATTATTCACGCGCGCAAGCAACACACAAGGAGCAGTGTTAACAGACTTGTCAATCGGCAACTCATATCAGGGAGACTATCAAGGAATCGCGCCCACATTCCCAACCGCACAATACGAAAGATATGGAGGCGGCGGCTACCAGATAAGAGTACCGCAAAAAGCGTACCCCGCATACACACAATATCCAACAGCGGTTATTAACACAAAAGGAACAAGAACACCTGGATTCATTATCAGCGCAAGATTTACTGAAGGACAAAGAAGCGGATTTGCAACAATTGCAGACTACACCGGCTGTGAATGGAGCCTGATAACAGGAGCAAAAATGGGAGTCCCACACGACACATTCAACTGCTACCAAGTTCCAAACAAGGGAGTGACAAGAGGAGAAGCAGTCGGATTCTACCCGCCAGACAGCTCAGCAGAACCAAGACCAATTAAAGGCGAACTTGGAAACCAAGGAGGAGACGTCTACTGCTACGCAAACAGCTTTGGCGCAGAAGCACAAAAGCCAAACAGCGAAGACCTTGTAAGACTTAACGTCTTGAACGCAGTAAAATCCGGAGCAGCAAACTACGGCAACTATGAGTGGACAACCACAATGGTCAACGGCAAAGAAGTAGGAGTCTGCTGGGTAAGCGCGAAGACATTCCCCTTCCCGCAATAAATTTTTTTAATTTTTATGATTAATTCCAAAGCACAAAGCAACAGAATATTCTTATTAGGCGCAGTCGCAATAATTGCAATCGTAGGATTAGTTCTCTTATTCGAAAAAGCAGGAACAACACAATTAGGCATTGGCGATCCATACGGGCCAACGCCAGGCATTGCAGAAACAACACCACTGCCGCGCTATGTGCCATTCGGCCCAACACCGGAATTCCCGGCAGGCCCAACAGAAACCATAGGAACGCGAACTCCATTCATGATATTCTTCAAAGGAGAATACGGCACAATACGCGAAATGAGCAAATGCTGGAACGACTTGGCATGGCGCATGGCAGCTCCACAAGACGCATTCAGCTGCTACTCAGTCCCAACAAGCGGGCCAGCAGAAGAAGTCACAGGATGGTTCTGGCCCACAAGCTCAGCAATGCCAAAGCCGCTCTATCAGATAGGCGGAGACGTCTACTGCTATGAAAGAACACCATACGACCGAAATCTACTGTTTGACAGATTCCAGCACATACTCCAAAAAGAAGGATGGGGAC
>Ga0247727_10007127_pt1 | contig 21512 bp, 24 predicted proteins | sample WisWelCaveWW1625_FD_202498 | JGI IMG/M metagenome (GOLD analysis project Ga0247727, IMG submission 202498) | Biofilm microbial communities from Wishing Well Cave, Virginia, United States - WW16-25 | ecosystem: Environmental > Aquatic > Deep subsurface > Groundwater > Cave microbial mat | place... | reverse complement strand
AGAGAAATCTTTGCGCGTGTAAAAAACCACCGCCGTGAGCGCGGAAAAACCGAGCAGGGTCACGAACGCGGCGCTCTCGATGACGCCCGGAAATCTGATCGCGGCGATGAACAGCAGCGGCGTAAACACGATGGCCTCGGCGGCCACAAAAACGGCCAGCGCGGCGTATTGCGCGCCCAACGATTGCGCTTTATAAGCCGTGTGGCTCGCCAGCCAACCGACGACCATGAAGCCGCCCAGCACCAACAACCAGGAGGTGCCCAGCATGGCGCGGGCAATCGTCGCGGCGAGGCCGGACTCAAACAGATACATTTCGATCATCGTAAAGCCGAGAATGGCGCCCAACAAATGCAGGTACGTGCGCGTGATAAAAGCGGCGCGCGCCTCAGCTTTCGCGGCGGACACCGGATACGTGGTGGAAGTCGAGTTCATGATTCAATTCTCCTTTTGCTGCAATGATTTGAGTGATTTTAAAATTGATTCAAAATAGTCGGTTATTTCAACATGTTAGACTTTGTTTCCTGATTGCAAGTCAATCAAACCAGAAATATTTCCAATGAGGACTCGATGCGTCATGAACTGCATAGTATCCCCGCCGGGCGCTTAGCTCTTCTGGCGGCCACACGAGAATATCCGAGTCGTGACTGATCATGACATGCTCATCAAGCTTGTTGTACATCACAATCTCTCTAGTGCCGAATTCAAAAAAAGACGCAGGTTGCTCAAAGAACACATTGTAGGCGTTGCCGTTAGGTTCGTAATGAAACTCCTTGATGCCGATGACGGATGGTTTGTAGTCTTTCCAAACAGAGGCTAGAGACCTTGGATAATGTCCATTTGCATTATGGTACTCTTCGATGTCGTTTATCAATTTTGCACTCTTCATGATGGCATAGTTTCTACTAAACTCTGTCGCGGGAACGATAAGCATTAGCTGAAAGAGTACTACAACACTAGGTACACAAATGAGATAAAGTGGCGCGGGATTGAAGTTCCCGATCTCTGCATTTTTCAGGAGCTTCACTCTTGGCACAATTCTTAAGACACTGTATGTCCATAGACCAAGTGTAACAAACCCAAAAGAAAGGCCGAGGTTTACGAATGCACCAATAGAAACTATAGCTGCGACAATCGATGACGCGACTACTGAAGCTATCGCGAAGTGGTATCCTTTATCTTTGTTTGATAGTTTCCTACTCTTCGCGGCTCGCTTCCTATATTCATATATCAACCACAGGGCTCCTATTGGAACAAGCATCAGTCCAGCTATTCCAAACAACTGAGACATACCCGATAGCGTCACCGCCAAACCATCATACGACCCGGGAAGAAATGGCAGAAAGATACACGCAATAAGCAATATTGTTACTGCCCCCATCCGGACAATGTGTGAGACCATGATGCTGACTCCCTGCTTCATCAACGCAGTTTCTTCTGCACGATTGTCTTCGAGAAAAACAAGTCTAAAAAAATCGTTTGTCAAATCAAAGGCGAGTTGTCAAATCCCAGCAAGCAACGATAATGTAATATCCGCCGGGCACAGAAGCAAGGGAATTTTTGATATTTGTCTTGACCGTGTGCGCCATTTTCATTATCTTGCTGATACGAAAAAGGTTCGACGGTTAGTCGGTTGGCCGGTTAATCCCGACTTTCCCAAAAACAAACTTTAAACCTGAATTATTCATCATTCTAACCACTAAGACACGAAGGCACTAAGGATATCGAACTGCTAAGATGCGGCGCCAAAAACTGAGTTTTAGAAATCGAGTCTTACGAAATCTCTTTAACCTCGATACTTCTAAACTTTGTGTCTTCGTGCCTTTGTGGTTTATGAAAATTATTCAGGAAAAGTACGTTGACGCCAAATTTTCACGATGCAAGAATTGATGTTGACCGAGTTTCACCAAAACCACGGCCGCGCTTTTGTCGAAGCCGGCGGCGTGCAAATTCCGGCGTATTATGAAAGCGCCGGCGGCGAGTTTCGAGCGGCGCAAACAGCGGCGATGATGGATCGCAGTTTTATCGGCAAGCTGCGCGTGCTCGGCAAGGATCGCGAGACGCTGCTGCACCGGCTTACCACCAACGAGATGCGCCACCTCAAAATCGGCGGCGGGGCCGTCAATATTTTCACCAACGCCAAAGGCCGCGTCGTCGATATCGTGGAAATGTTCGTGGAAGCAGACGGCATTTTCCTGCTGACGAGTCCAGGCCGCGCCGCGCTGGTGAAGGCGTGGATCGAGAAATACACGTTTATTGAAGACGTTCGCAGCGAGGAGGTGACGTCGCACTACGGCGTGATCTCGCTTTTTGGCGCGGAGAGCGCCGCGCGCTTGCAGCAGGTGTTTGGTTGGGACATGCGCGATCTGCCGGCGCAGCAGGCGCGCGTCTGTGTTTGGGACGGTCAAGCCGTGGTGGTTCAGCGCAGCGGCACCATCGCGCCGGTCGACTTCAATTTGATCGTGCCCACCGCGGAGATGAAAAAGTTTTGGGAGTCATTGCTCAGCCAAGCAACTCCCCTCGGCTTCGCGGCTTACGAGCGGCTGCGGATTCATCGCGGCCTGCCGGCAGTGGGCAAGGAAATCACCGACGAATACAATCCGCACGAAGTGGGGTTGTATCCGTACATTGATTTTGAGAAGGGCTGTTACATCGGCCAGGAGGTGATCGCGCGCCTTGACACCTATCAAAAAGTGCAGCGCCAGCTTTTCGGCATTGAACTGGAGATTGACGAAAACCAGGCATGGCGCCTGGCTTCGACGCCGGCGCCGATTTATGCCGGCGAGCAGTTGATCGGCCAGTTGACCAGCCTCTGCTTTTCGCCTGAACGCGGCGGCGGCCTCGGCTTGGCGGTGATTCGCAAGCAATTTGCGACGCCGGCGGATCCGGTGCAGGTGCGTTGGCCGGAGCGCATTGCTGCCGGACGATTGCAGACTCTGAAATTTTAAATTTAAAATTGAAAATTTTCAATTTAAAATTCTTCTGACTCAGGAGCCGACTTTTTCCAGCGCTTATGACCACCGATTATCCCAAGCTACGTTTTCTCGAAGCTGTTCCTCTGCAAGCTGAAAATGAATTTCGTTCGGGCGCCAATAATGGCGCGGCCTTTGTCTTGCGCGATCCGGCCGGCATTGCCGAAGGCGCGCTGGCGGTCTCGGCCGAGGCGCTTTTTGTGTTGCAGTTTTTTGACGGCCAACATTCGTTGTTGGACATTCGCGCGGAATTTCATCGCGCCTTCGGCGTGTTTTTGCCGGAACAACGATTGAATCACCTCGTCGCCGAGCTGGAGCGGGCATATTTGCTGGAAGGCGAATTTTTTCAAGATTATTTAAAGCAGCTCCAGCAACAGATGCTGGCGCAGCCGGTGCGCCAGGCGGCGCATGCCGGCGCGAGTTATCCGGCTGATCCGCAACTCTTGCGCGAGACGCTTGACGGTTTTTATCGCTCGCCGCAGGGCGCGGGCCTGCCGAATGGAGAGTTGCCCAAGGCAACGGCGAAAACGCGCGTGCTGGCCGCGGTGGCGCCGCATATTGATTTGCGCGCCGGCGGGCCATGTTACACGTTCACGTATCGCGCGCTGGCCGAATCCGAACCCGCCGAGGTTTACGTGATTCTCGGCACCGGTCACACCGGGTTGATCAATTGTTTTTCGTGCCTGCCGAAGGATTTTGCCACGCCGCTGGGCGTGGTCAAACACGACGCCGAGTTTATCGCGGCGCTGCGCCGGCGGCATCCGCACGATCTTTTCGGCGAGCCGCTGCCGCATCGCAGCGAGCATACGATTGAGTTTCAAACGGTTTTTTTGCAGCATCTTTTTGGCCCCGATTCTCCTTTAAACAAAATTAAGGATGGGCGGGGAAATTTCACCATCGTGCCGATTCTGTGCTCGTATGCGTATTTGATGCTGACGGATCAACGTTTCAGCCGCGAAAAGCGTATCATTGAAGATTTTGTCCGGGCCTTGCGCGCGACGATTGCGGCTTGCCGGCGTCGGGTGTGCGTGATTGCCAGCGTCGATTTCGCGCACGTCGGCCCGCGTTACGGCGAGGCGCAAACTCTCGACGCGGCGTTTGTGCAGCGCGTCAACGAGGCCGATCGGCGTTTATTGGCCGGCATCGAAGCGGCCAATGCCGAGGCCTTTTTCAACGCCAATGCGCAAATCGAAGATCGCTATCGCGTCTGCGGCTTTGCGCCGCTGCACACGATGCTGGCTTCCATCGGCGCCAAACGCGGTCGAACGCTGAAATACGACCGCGCCTTTGTCGATGATCGCCGGTCGATGGTGACGTTTGCGAGCGCGGTGTTGTATTAGATTAAAACGTAATGCGTAAAACGTGTGGAGACCGGATGGAGAAACTTGATGCCAAACATAATTTCCATGAATTTTTTCCCGAAGCGTACATTAAAAAATCCGTCAAGCTTCTCAAGCTGTTGAGCGAGGCGAGCCGCTTGCGCATCATGCTTTATCTGGCGAAAGAGGGGCCGTGCACGGTTTCGGAGATCGTCGAGGAGCTGGATTTGGTGCAGAGCACGACTTCGCATCATCTCTCGCTGCTGCGCGCCGCCGATCTGGTGGTGACGTCGCGCGACGGCAAGAATGTTTATTACGACATCAACGAGCCGATGTGGAAGGAGATGGGCTTGCAGTTTTTCAAATATCTGCAAAAAGGCAATAAGATCGATTTGCTGGGCAAGTTTGTGTTGAAGATGATCGGGAGATAAGTTCGCCGGTTAGCCGGTTTGCCAGTTGGCCGGTTAACTAAAAAACAGGCCAACTGGCAAACAAAATAGCCAACAGGAGGGCTGTCATGAGCGTTCTAAAAATGATCGTCGCCGATGATCAGCATTATCTCAGCGGTGAGCCGCACGGCAGTTGCGCGGAGTGGGTGTATGCGGCTTGTTCGCGCAATCCCAAAAGTTTGGAAGAGCTGGACCGCTTGTTGCCGGAATTTGGCGCCGATGCCAATCTCCGCAGCCTGCTCGGTTATGGGTCGCTGGAAATGGAGCCGTTCGACGCCGGTTTGATCATCGTCGATCTCGCCAAAAAGTGGATTTATGCCGAAGACAGCTATTTTGGCGCGCATCGCTCCGGCCGCTATACGACGCGCGACGACGAGCGCGAGATCGAGTATCGGTTTTCCGACGAGTGGCAGTTCGTGTCGGAGCCGAAATGGTTTCGTTATTTGCATGACCTGGGCTTGAAATCGTACCGCAATCTGCACGGGCCGGCCAATGCCGGGGCGGATGGCGGCGAATTTTTCTCGGACGACTTCGAGTTTGAGGATGAGCCGGCGCCGGCGCTCGACAACGATTACCGCAACGATTCTTTTTCCGACGTCACGTTCACGAATCGCGTCTGCGGGCTGATTTATTTCGAACCGCAAAATGCCGATGAAACGCGCGATTATCAAACGCTTGAACACATTGCGAGCTACGATAATGACGCCGCCGCCGCGCTGCACGGCATTGAAAGAGAGAAGGAGAAAATCGCCAGCCTCAAAGTCGAGCTGCAAGCGGCTGAAAATTTGTGGAAGCGCACCGGCGAGCCGCGCTGGGAAATCAAGTGCAGTGCTTTGCAGGCGCACCTCGGCAAGCACGAGAAAGATATTTCGCGCTTGACCGGCGAACACAGCGAAGCGGCGGCGATGGCAGCTGAGCTGCGGAATCTTTTGGCAACAGACAAAGGGCGGGAATGGCTGAAGGATTGGGAAGAGGACGAGGAAGAAGATGCCGAGGACATGGAACTGCCGTATTAGTTTCCTCTCGACCGGCCGCGCGAGGCGGCCGGTCCTCTATACCGCCAATTTTTTTCATGCGTCTCACGGTAGAACTCGTCCAATTTCTCCGGCAGTTTGGGGGGAATGCCGTCTCGCAGGTTTTGCAGATAGATGATATTTTCCCGCAGCAGATCGCGCCCGCCGATGATGCCGTGGCTGGGAATCACGTGTTGCACGCGGTCATCTTGCTCCCAGCGTTGCAAGCCGGCAATCCATTCTTCAACGGGACTGTCCGCATTGATCACCGGCAGCGGCGTTTCGACCGTGTCGCCCGCCAATAAAACTCCCCATTCCGGAATAAAGCCGATCATACAGTCGAGTGTATGGCCGGGCAAATGGCATAAATGCAAAGCGACGTTTCCCAAATCCAACCGCAGTTCATGCTCGAAGGTCACGGTAGGTAGAATCAAAACCACGTCGTCCCAAAGTTTCGCTTGTGATTTTCGCTTCTCATCCAGCTCGAGTGGTACATCTTGCGAGAAACGCGCCAGACAATTCGCGTGGGCAATGATGATTCGATCGTGATAGGGGAGACCCGCCGTGCCCCAAACATGATCCCAGTCGGCGTGGGTGTAGACGAGCATCCAATCTTTTTCCACCACCAAAGCCTGCACCGGCTGCATGTCGCGCGGATGTGAGAGACTATCCCAGATGACGGCGCGTTGGCTGCCGATAATCACCGCGCCGCGCACGGCAAAATCCTGCAAGCTGACTTCGGTGAGCAGCAAGCCGGGAAGAAATTCTTTGCAGCGGGTCATGCTTTGCTCAGATCATTTTCCAGCGCAGGCTTCATCAAGCGGACGCGGAGCAGGCGCAAAATTCCGGCGCCGGCGAACATCACGCCGAAAACCGCGACAATCGATGCGCCGGTGGGAAAATCGAAGGTGTACGAAACGTAAAGTCCGAACAGGCTGGCCACAATCGCATTAAAAAAAGTGATGAGCACGACCAGGAGTTTTGAGCGCGCAACCAACACGGCGATGACCGGCGGAATCACCAAATAGGAAAACACCGGCAGCACGCCGCCGGCGCGAACGGCGAAAACAATCGCCAGGCCGATGGAGAGATAAAAAAAGAAGTTCCACAAGCGTTCCCGCACCGTGAAGCTCGGCGTCTGCTCGCCCTCCATCATTTCCGTGAGGCAAAAGATCTGTTTGAAAAAAACGGCGTGCAGGAGCGCAAGCCCGGCGAAAACGATGGCCATGTTGCGCATGTCGGCCGCGGTCACCGCCAGGATGTGGCCAAACAAAACTTCCGAAATGTCGGCCTCGCCGTGCGGGGTTTTGGAGATCAACAACACGGTGCAGGCGGAAGCGATGGCGTAAATAATGCCGATGATCGCTTCCAATTTCAAGCGCCGGTCTTTGATGTGAATAAGTGAAAGCAGGAAAGCGCCGGTCAGCGTGAAAACAATCGGCACCCAAACCTTGCCGTAACCGCTGTAGTCGGCGAAAGCCACGCCCAATGAAGAAATTTGGCCAAGCGCCAAATCCACAAACACGATGCCGCGGCCGACGACGTGGATTCCGAGATAACTCAAAATCAAACCCATCATGACGCAGGCGATGAAAGCCTGCACCATGAACGACAGGTTGAACATTTCAAACATGCGCGCTCCGATTTATTTGCCGTTATTGTCCGCTCCGCCGGTTTGCTGAAACGCCGCGACGAGTTTTTTAAGATTGTAATCGAACATGTCGATATAGCTCTTGACCTCCGGCGCGCCGTCAACGGCGGTGGCCAGCTCGAGAACTTTCGCGCCGGTTTTGGCAGCGACCAGGGTGCAAGCGCCTTTGCTGTAGTACGGCTCGACGATGATCACCTTCACGCCGATTTGGTTCATTTGGTTGATGATGGCGGCGAGATGTTTCGGCGTCGGCGGGATGCCGGGCTTGGGCTCGATGAAGGCGACGATGTCGAAGCCAAAGCGTTCATCGAAATAGGGCCAGCTATTATGAAACGCCACGATCTTGGCGCCGTCATAAGGCTGCATGAGCGCTTGCCACTCCGCGACCTTGGCATCGATCTTTTTGGTGAAGGCCTCGAGGTTGTTTTTGAAATAGGCCTCGTCTTGCGGCTGCAGGCGCGACAGGCCGGCGCAAATATTTTGCGCGATCTGTTTGCCGCGCACGGGATCGAGCCAGTAATGTGGATTGCCGTAAATGTGAATATCGCCTTGCGCCCGCAACTGCGCCGGATCGCCGCTGGGAACTTCCAACAAGCGGAGGCCTTGCGAGGCGTCAAGATTGCCTTTAGCGCCCGGCAAGATGTTTGCATTGCGCGCCCCCTCCAGCAGCGGCGGCACCCAGCCGCTTTCCAAATCCATTCCCCCGTGCACGAATAAATCGGCCTTTTGCAATTTAATGATGTAACTCGGTTTGGGATCGACGAAATGCGGATCCTGATAACCTTTCGCGATGGCAAAGGTCTCGACTTTGTCGCCGCCGATTTGCCTGGCGATATCGGCGAAATCCGTCAGGGTTGTTACGACGTTGAGTTTGCCGCCGGCAACGGCGGAGACGCTGATGAACAAAAGAATGATCAGCGGACTTGCAAATTTTTTTATAAAAGAATTGAGCATGATCTTATTGCCTCATTTTGAACGTTCGTTTTCTAATACTCGTGCGCGCCATGCGCCCCGATCACAAACACACCGCGCAGCAAAATTTGAAAGTAGCCGTTTTGCTCGGCCGGCTTGATGCGGCCCAATTGCCATTCGAATTTTTGAAATTCCGTGGCGTAAAAGCCCAGCACGCCGGAGACCGCGCGATCGTGGCGCTCGCCGGTTTCAGGAAATTCCGCATAATCGTAGCGGCCGCCGAGAAACCAGCGTTTGGCAATTTGATAATTGGCAAAGCCGTAGAAGCCCTTGCTTTTGACGCGCGCCCCGCCGGCTTCGTGGCGTTGATTGAACAAGGCCTCGGCGATCAACGTAAATGATTGGTAACGGTTGCGCCGCAGCGGCTTCCATTTGTAGGTGAAATCAATGCCGCCGAGTTTGGTGACGTGGCCGTCACGATCGTTCGGCCCGAGCGCGCCGCTCAAACCGATTTCCAGCGTGGCGTTTTCAGTGAGATCGAAAAAGTTTTTCAGGTGGGCGAGATAGAGAAATTTGTTGCCCAGGGCTTTCGCAAAGCTTTTGCTCTCGGTACTGGCGGAGGTAAACTCGAAGGTTAATTCTTGAAAGTAATGAAAAGGATTCGGCACCAGCCAATTGATCGAAACGCCGGCATCGGAAAGTCCTTCGTCGCCGAGGAAATTGACGTACGCCGCCGGCAGATCGGCGAACGGATAAGCATGGGGATGGCTGAGATTCAGCTTGCCAAAAGCGCTGCGGAAAATTCCGGCTTTGACTTTGAGCGAATACGGAAGAGAAAGCGCGGTGAGATACGCCTCTTCCAGGGCCGGCTCGAGGCCATTGCCTTCTTCCTCACTCTGTGCCGCCAGCGGATTGCTGCCGTGGCGTCCGAACGCCACGAAGAAATCGGCTTTGGCGTACGGGTCGACATAAGCCTGAAATGAAAACTCGGCTTCGTGCAGGCCGAGATCGATGTTCTTTTTAAAAGCCTCGGCATCGGCCGCCGTGCCGAGAAACGTGCCGATGACGCTGATGGCCGGATTCAAGCTCGCGGACGAGCGGCCGGCCGGCGCTTGCGCCCGCAGATCTCGCGCCGAGATGAATGCAACAACGACTAATAAAAGGCAGAAAGAAATGTGCCGCCATTTTTGTTGGAACATGACAGATTCTCCATCAAAAGTATAAAACGAGGTGAGAGAAGGGTTTTTCTCCTACCGCATTAGATATCGATTTGAAAAAGTTTTTTCTGAAACTGTTCTTGTCAGGAGAGCAGGTTCCAAGCCGGCGGCGCGCGGTTGCGGCAAGAGTTTTGGGGAACTGAGGTGAAAAATGAGGCTGAAGATGATTTGACAAAAACGAACAGAGAGGGGGAAACGAAGTCGGAGAGGCCGGTGTGAATAGCCTGATTTTCATGGGCAAAAAGACAAGCGCAGCAGCGCTGCGGGCCGCTGGTTATTTTGGGCGCGGCGGTTTCGATTTGCCCGGTTGAATTCTTTTCGGGCGGCGGCCAAAAATGATGGTGCGCCAACTCCGCGGTCAGGTTGGCGGCCAGCAGCAGAAAAGCCAGCAGCAGCGCCGGCGCTTTTTGCATCCGTTTAGTCATCAGGCTATGCTTTGAATGGCATCTTCGTCATGTTAAAATCTTTAAACAATCTATAAAGCCCGCCGGTCAAAGTCAAGCCCTTCGGCAAAATATTTTTTGTTAGAGTTTTTCGCCATTAAATGAAAAGGCAACTCTTTGAGTTGCCTTTTCATGTGGAGCTGACCGGGATCGAACCGGCGACCTCTTGAATGCCATTCAAGCGCTCTCCCAAACTGAGCTACAGCCCCAAAAGCTTCAAACCTATTGTATAATTAAACATTTCTGCGTTAAAACGCAAGCGGATTTTTCACTTCGAAATAGTTCTCTAACTGATTTTTATTTTTTCACCGCGGCGGTTCTCGTTTTTTGTGTTTTGACTCTTCCGGCGTCCTAGGCGGCGGTGGATGCTGCCGCTCCTGGCGATGGATTTCTGCGGCTTTTTTGGTGCTGTCGGCCATTCGCATGTATAATCTGGCCTGCCGCGCTTGCTGCTGGCGCATTTCTTTTATTGCCCTTTTCATGCTGTCGGACATTTGGCTGTCCCACGCTCTCGAAAAAGTATAAAATTGTCGATTGCCGGCGATAGCCTTTTCGATGCTGTCGGCCATGTGCCATTGCATTTTCTTATGCCGCATTTCAATTTTCAACCGCGGCAGCTCGCGGGCCAAATCTTTCAGCGCCTGGTTAACTTCGTGCGGCGCGACAACGACTTGCGACACTTTGCCGGCAAAAATTTTCGCATGTTCCGCCGCAATTTTCGCATGCTCCGTCGCCATCGCCACCATCCCCGCCGAGTCAACTTCAACCACAAAATTTGGATTGAGGCGATATAACGGGCGCGGCGGCAGAGCAGGGGGGAGCATCGAATCCGACAAAGCCGGCGCCGGAATCATCTTTTTCCACTCTTTTTCGAATTTGGCAAAATCCTGCACCTGTTCGCTCAGCGCGATTAACTCTTCGCGCCGCGCGATCTTGCTTTCTTCTTTTTTAACTTGCGCTTCGGCTTCCGCGATTTCCGTCTCTCGAATCGACGCCAGCAGGCTGTCGATCTGCTCGCGGTCGAATTTTTTTCCCTCGGCCTCGGCGTTCAAAATGGCCACAGCGACGTCTTTGAAGCGCTTGTCACTGATCTTGCCCTCGCGGGCTTGCTGATGAAATTGCTCAAACTCTTTTTCAACATGCGATTTTTGCTCTTGCGGCGCCATCGCCAAAAGCTTGTCGCCCAAAAACTCCATCGCGTGGTTCAACACCTCGTCGTCTATTCTGTCCTCCGGCGACAAGGCGAAAAAAATTGCCGTTGTAACCGCCAGGGCGCCGAGGAATTTGAGCAAATTGGGAAGGGCTTCCTTCATATCAATGTTCCTTTTGGCCGTACTCTTTTTTATAGACGAAAGAAATCGACAAAAAGTTGGCGCACTTTTCACATGTGGCCGTTTTAAATTAGTCAAATTTGTGAAGAAATCAAATATTTTCTTTGGTGTCGCACTTGTTCGGCATTTGCCGATAATTTGTTGAGTTGTGATTAAAAGCGTTCGAGCAATTTTCAAAAAAAATGTCGCACGCATGAAACAACCCGGCGCCGGTTGCGCGAAAACAGCCATCGTCCCAAGGCGAAAAATTGCCTGCGTTTAATTTCACAAAACCAATAGATACAGCTTGCCTCAACACGTGAAGAAACTTTTCGTCACCTCATGGCATCTGTTTTGTAGAAGAAATTAGGTACAAAACAGAACCGATCTTGCAACTTTGATTTCACAACTCTGTGGAGGTGACAAAAAAAATTTAATCACGTGTGTGGCTGGAAGAGAAGCGAGACGCAAAGATGCGGACGCTTCGTGAGGAATGGAGTCAACTTAACTCAAAGGATTGGGCCATGGAAAATTCAAGGGTTGGTTTGCATCTGGCCCCGCAGTTCCTGAAGAGAGAGCGGCAAGGAAATGCGGGACCGGGCCCGACGTTCCAAGCGGAATATGGCGGGCCGCCAGCCTCGAAATTCTCCGTTTCGAGGCGTCCGGTGCAAGTTGTTGGATGGATGCTGTTCGGCTTGATCATCGCCGGACCGAACTTATCTCCTCTGCATTCTCAAGATTCTCGTCACGCGCAAGCTAATAACGCCAAGGCCAAAGAATTGCTTGCGAAGCGCGTGACAACACCTGCCAAAGCAGCGGCGCCGTCATCACTTTCCTCCAAAGCCGTTCAACCCGAAATCATTTTGCCGGATATTTACATTGCTGTTCCCGCGAGGGCCGCAAAATCTTCTGAAGCTTCTGAGTCGGCTTCCGAAAGCGCTGCGCCGCGTGATACAACCACGCTCGAGCAAAAATTGCAAAAAGCCGAAAGCGAGCTTCGATCTTTACGGAACGAACACAATCGCCTTATAAAGGATATGGAACTGTTTAAAACGCGCCCGGTCAAAGGCGCCAATCGTCCCGTGGGACAGCAAAGGGAACTTTTGGAACGCCCGAGCGTTTAGTAGTAGCGTTACCAAGATTTGAGTTGAATGACTTCTGTTGATGCCGTGACCGTTGCAGTGCATGAACCATGAAGGCGCGCCGCCGCCAGGAAAGACACGCAGGGAAGCGTGTTGCTGGCGAGTTGGCAAGCCGTCTCGTCAAGGCAGCCACTACGTAAACGGTTTGCCTGGCGAGAGAAAGCACCACAGTTGCGAGGCTTTACTCCAAGAAAAGCCTGTGCGGCCGGTGCATTCGCCGGAGCTCGTTCTCAGCAGGGAAGGGTGAACGAGTTCGGTTTTTTTAGGCCACTTCTATTTTCTTGCCTCCTCTCATTATCTCTCTACGCTCATCCGGCCAAAGTTAATTTTTGCTTTGTTCTTCGGCAAAAAATAATTAGATTGAACAAAGGATTACACGATTGTTTTAGTCGAGTAATCCGGCGGACGCATTCCGCAAAATCCGTTGTTTCTTTTCGACGAACCGGAGAGCAGCCGTGCGCTATCAAAACGAATTCAAACGCATGGACGTCTTTCGCTGTCGCCATCAGAGCCACGAGCATTTCGAATACAAAGTCTCGGCGTTTCATATTCTCGACCGCAAAGAATGTTTTCCGGGCGGCTGTGTTTATCATCGCTGGCGCTGCAAGCTGTTCGAGAAGGGCAAGGCGTGCATTCGCGGCTATAAGCACGTTGGCCGGCTTTGTCCGGGCTGTCCCCATTTTCTCGAGGAAAAGGTGAGCAATGCGCCGGAACTGCGAATCGCGGCGGAAGAATATGAGGACTGGATCGAGCGCTATCGCGATTTCGCGGCGTGGGTGGAAAAAAGACAAAATCGCGAGGCGCAAATTCTCGGCGTGATTTCGGGGATCAAACCGCGCTTTCATCGCGTCATTTATCCGAACCAGAATACGCTGCGCCTGCGCGGCTTTCAAATTTCCTTTTCCGAAGCGTTCGTCGACATGGATCATCTCGACGACGATTGCTACGCCGTGGTGAGCGGGGAATTTCAGGATCGTTGGCGGCTCGCGCCCGGCACGCGCATGGAATTTCGCGGCACGTTGCAGTTAAATCGCGGCCGGGTTATTTTTCACAAACTGCATCGCGTCGAAATTCCCGAACGTTCCGAGCAGGCGGCGGAGTGGAGCGCCAGCAAAGCGTTAGTGGCGCGCACGATTGCAACCGGTTTTGATTGGCAGCCGGCGAAATGCCTGAAATGCCAATATGGCGTTCTCGCCGACGTTGAAGATCGCCGCCAGCCGCATGTGATCGAACGCCGCCAGCTTTATTGCCTGCAAGGCGTGCCGCATCCGGATGTGTGCCCGCTTTTTCCCGGCAAGTCGATTGGGGAAGATGAGTGTCAAAAATAATTCGAGATTTGTTGTGCGCAAGCTGAATCAGACAACGCAGACACGCAGCTTTCATTATTTTATCTACGAGAATATGCCGTTTCGAACGGCAAAACAGGATCTGCTGGATCGCTTCGAGCGCGAATATATCGCCCGGCTTTTGGACAAGCATAAAGGCAACATCACCACCGCCGCGCGCGAGGCGGAGCTGGATTACAAGAATTTTTTTGAGAAAATGAAACGACATGGCCTCAGTAAATGGGATTTTAAAGTGTCGATTTGATTCGCTTGCCAAAATTCTTTCAAACCCTTTGCATGATTATAATAGCGGAAAGCTTCGCCAGGATCTCTTCGCCGGCCTGACGATTGCATTCTTTGCCCTGCCGCAGTCAATGGCTTATGCGCTGCTCGCCGGTGTGCCGCCGAAATATGGTCTTTATGCTTTTATGGTCGGCGCGATCATCGGCACGCTATTCGGCTCGTCGCGCCATCTGCAAACCGGTCCGACCAACGCCAGCTCGATCGTTCTGGCCAGCACCCTGGCCGCTTATGCGAATCACGACAACTTTATGGGGCTGGTTTTTTTAGTTACACTGGTGGCCGGCCTTTTTCAATTAACGGCCGGATTGCTGCGCTTAGGCAACCTGACGCAATTTATCTCCCGTTCAGTTTTGGAGGGCTTTATCGCCGCGGCCGGCCTGCTGATCGCCGTCAATCAATTGCCGAACCTTTTGGGCATCTCTGTGTCGGGCAGCATCTCCATCATCAGCGGGCTCCAAAATGTCTGGACCGGCATCGATCAAATACAACCCGCCGCGCTCGCCCTTGGCGTTGGCACGGTCGTCGTTGCTATTGTTCTCAACAAAATTAGTTGGAAGTCTGCTGCGGGCGTGTCGTTGCTGCCTTCCTATCTTCTGGCGATTCTTGCCGCCGCCGGCGTCGTTTGGTTTTTGCGGTTGGATTTGCAGGGGGTAAAAGTGATCGGCAAAATTTCCGGCACGCTTCCACCGTTCAGCCTCCCGGTGTTCAACTTGAGCATGTTGCATTCTCTCACGGCCGGTGCGGTGGCCGTGGCGTTGATCGGTTTGGCGGAAGCGGTTTCCGCTGCCAAATCCGTCTCTTCTTATTCCGGAGACCGGATTGACGCCGACCGCGAGTTCATCGGGCAGGGTCTGGCCAAAATCAGTGTCAGTTTCTTTAGCGGGATGCCGGTATCCGGCTCGTTGACCAGAAGCATGCTGAGCTTTCGCGCCGGCGCTGTAACCAAAGTCGCAAATATTTCTGCGGGCGTTTTTCTCATCGGAGTCGTGCTGGTTTTTAGCCCCATCGTGCGGTATATTCCGGTGGCGGCTTTGGCCGGTATGCTCGTGAGCATCGCCGTCAACATGGTCAATTGGAAACATGCGAAAATTGCCCTGCGCGCAACGCGAAGCGATGCGGCAGTCATGCTCGCCACTTTTACCGCCGCGCTCGTCTATCCGCTTGATATTGCCATTTACATCGGCATCGGCCTGTCGCTCATTTTATTTCTGCGCAAAGCCCAAACCCCGCGTTTCTCGGAATTGATCTACGACGAAAATGTAGGCTTTCAGGAACTCAAGAATCCCGACCGGCGGCCGATTCCGGAGATTTCCCTGGTGCATATCGAAGGCGATGTTTTCTTCGGCGCGGCTGATCTTTTGGAAGAGCAAATCTCAAAGATCGCCCGGCGCGAAGAGCTGGAAGTGCTCATTCTTAGGATGAAACGCGCCTGCTGTTTGGATGCGACCGGCATTCTCGGTTTGATGAAACTGCACGCAGACCTGAAAAAACAAGACAAGCTCTTCCTTGTCTCTGGCGCCACCGGCGAGGTCGAGCGCGTTTTTCGCCGCTCCGGACTCGACCGGGTCATCGGGCACGAAAACATTTTCTTTTCGGATCCGACCATTCTGAAATCCACCCGCGAAGCCCTCGCCCGCGCCTTGGAGCACGTCAACAAAAAAGGCGGTACGCAATATCGCATGAGGCTGCTCTTCGACCGGCCGGAGCCTTCTCCAGAGTTGGCGCAGGAGGCGAACACATGATGCCTTCTTTGATTTCATGACTTCACATGACACGTCTTGCAAAAATTTTCACCCCCGAGCGCGTCGTGGGAATTTTCCTCGTCATTTTCATCACGCCGCTGTGCGGATGGGTGTTCGATTGCGGCTGCACGCATCTCTGGGCCGGCGCTGCAACGCATTGCAACATTCATGACGCCTCCAAACCCGATTGCCCGTGGTGCGTCATCCCCTTCCAATTTGATTCACAGGGGAAATTGTCTTTCTTTTTTACTCTGCTGCCGGCGGCGATCATTTACTTTATCGCTTGGGTATCGATCAAGCTGGCGCGGCGATATTACGGCAAGAACTATTGGCGGGAGATGCTTGCCGGCTTTGTCTCGCTTTTTCTTGCGTTCGTCGCCGTTGCGTGGATTTACAAAAGCGTGATGGACTACCCATATTTTTTGCTTTGAAAATCAGAACTACTTTTTTGCTTGCTTTTTCTTTTTTATTCCATTATTTATTTTACCAGCGGCGGGGAGAAGGCTTGCATTGAAACCTCTCTTCCGCTTAAGATGGTATAATGGTATAAGCTTTGCCGGTTTTAAATTTATTCGAGAAAAATTTTTAAAAAATTTTAAGGAGGTTGAAAATGGCAGAATTTAAAATCGATCAAGTTTTGGATTGTACGGGCCTGCTCTGTCCCATGCCGGTGGTAAAAACCAGAAAGGCCATTAAGGACATGCAGGTCGGACAGATTCTTGAAATGATCGCGACCGATCCGGGCGCCATACCGGACATGGAAGCGTGGGCCAAGCAAACACAACACGAGCTGCTGTCGGCGCAAAAAGAAGATGGCGGCAAGTTTCGTTTTGTAATCAAAAAAACACACTGAGCGAAGAGAATGGATTGTTGGACAGAAAAAGAAATTCTCCTGCGCGATCTCGGCCAGCTTTATCAAGACTTGGCCGGCGAGTGGCTGCTCTTGGAAATTCTCGAAGGTGTCGAGAAAAAGCTGCCGACAAAATTTCGCTTGCACGCGCATTCCCATGATAAAGACAAATTGCACGAGTTTATGATGGAGCACGAAGATTGGGACTGGAGCAGGAAATTTCTTTTTGTGCAAGCGGATCCGGAAAAACCGTGTGAGATAAATCCCGTGGAGTAATGGATAAATGGATTACTGGCTTGATTGATCGATGGATGGATTTTGCAATAATCCATTCATCCACCAATCCATCGATCCAACGATCATAGAGATATTACATTCAAAAATTTCTGGAGCCAAACGTGATCGCCGGCGAAGGCAAGAAAATTCTCGTAATTCAAACCCACGGTGTGGAAACGCCGCGGCGGACTTATTCTCCGCTTTTTTATGCGATGGCCGCGGCGGCGATGGAGATGGAGGTGATGGTGTGGTTCACGATGGACGGCACCAATCAGCTCAAAAAAGGCGCGGCAGAAAAAGTGCAGCTCGATCCCACCAGCGACGTGACGCTGAAAACCATGCTCGCGCAAGCGCAGGAATCCGGCGTCAAGCTGCGCGTTTGCCAGCAGAGCATGGCATTGTGGAATATGAAATCCGAAGACTTGATCGACGGCGTTGAAATTCTCGGCGCGACCAGCATCATCGATCTCGCGCTGGAGGCGGATCATGTGATGTATTTCTAGATGCTGGATGCTTGTTGCTGGTTGCTCGTCTTCGGAAATTTGGCTGCCGAAATTTTGATAAACTCTTCCGCGTCAGAAACATCAGAACACCAGCCGCCTTCAGGCGGCTTCCACCTCTTAGCTGCGGAATTGATTCCGCAGAAATTTGGAGAATTTAAGAAATGCCCGACAAAGAAGAAATTCGCGGCTGCGCGATTCGCAAAGATCTGCACTATCGCGTTGAGGATCACACGTGGGTGAAAGTCAATGACGACGGCACGGTGCTCATCGGCATGACCGATGTCGCGCAAAACATGGCCGGCCCGCTGTTGCACGCCAAAGCCAAAAGCGCCGGCACCAAGCGCGACAAAGGCAAGCCCATCGCCACGGTGGAAAGCGGCAAATGGGTCGGACCGGTGAAAGCTCCCCTTTCAGGCGAGATCGTCGAGGTCAATCCCAAAGTCGCGCAGGATGCGAAGATTATCAATCAGAGTCCTTATAATCAAGGTTGGATCGTCAAGATGAACCCATCGAACTTGCAAGTCGAGTTGGCGGAAATGCAAACCGGGGACGCCGCGGTCGAAGCTTATCGGCAAAGAATTGAAAAAGAAAATCTGAAAGCGTGCGTGCACATGGAAGGATTTGAAGTGTAAACGTTGGAGTGTTGGATTAATGGATTTCTGGATTGATGGATTTCTGGGCTTGCAGCGTATCGCTCCATTAATCCAAAACTCCAATACCCCAGTAATCCGACGATCCAATAATCCATTACTCCAAAACTTTGTGGAGCGAAACCGTGGCACTTGATCTTTCCGGCAAAAAATACGCGCAGGTTTCTTACGATGAAAAAGAGCGGCTCTTCAATGAAGTGAAAGCCGACTTGCGCTTTGAAGAATATTTGTACGGCTGCTACGAATGCGGCATTTGCGTGGCCGCGTGTCCTTCGGCGCGGTTTTATGATTTCAGCCCGCGCAAGATTGCCCAAGCCGTCGCGCGCGAGGACGTCGATCTCGTTTACACGTTGATGAACGACAGCATCTGGGATTGCTCGCAATGTTTCTCGTGTGACCGTTGCCCGCGCAAAAATTCGCCCGGCGGTGTCATCACCATCATGCGCGAAGTCGCGGTGAAGAACGGCTTGGCAAGCGCGCAAGCAGCGCTCGAAGGCTACGGTCGCGTCGTTTACAAAATCATGTCCACTGGCACGCAAGTCTCGCCCGACATGCTGCAGCCGAATGCCTTTCCCGATTGGGGCCCGCACGTTAAAGAAATTTCAAAAAATCTTGATTTGTGGCGACGCGCCTTGCCGCCGGAAACACATCACACCACGGAAACGGGTTGGCAAGTTGATGACAAGACCATCATCGAGCTTTATCTCATCTGGCACATGACCGGCGTGATGGATATGATCAAAGAAGTCGATGAAGGATTGTTCCTGATTTTGCAGGACGTGATGGAAGAGCGGTTGGAAGAGGCCGGATATGATGTAAGCTTTGAGTAGCATTTGAAGCGATACAGAGATGAGTCAATTCAAAAATACCTTTCATAAAAATTTTCCCAACGGATAGAAACAACGCAACTGATAAAAGCTCTGTTCCATCCGTTGCGTTGTTTCTATCCGTTGGGGATTTTTTAAAGCCTTGATTCAAACGAATACTATTTTAAGGAGCATAAATCATGATCCCTAGCGAGGCTTTAATCTCCAAAGCCAAAGATCGCCAGTTCATCCGCGATCCCGAGCAAGCGCCAACGGAAGATTTCCATGACATTCTCTTCGAGCTTGAGAAAGAAGGCGAGTGGGAAGTGCAGCGCGTGCCGGAGCCGTATATCGAAGTCGAAACAAAATATGGCCGCAAGAAAAAAATTCCGCTGCAACACACCTGGCATCACAAAAGCTGCGGTCAATGTGGGCATATTCCCGGCTACTCGACTTCGATTTTTTGGCTCAACCGCAAGCTCGGTTTGGATTATTTAGATCCGACCGACCAGACCTCGTGTACGGCGTGGAATTACTACGCCTCGGCAACCTCCAATGCCGCCGCGCAAGCTGCGGTGGCCATGCGCAACTTCGCCGCCGCGGCAGAGACCTCGTATTTTCCCATCATCCATTGCGGCACGAGCTTCGGCCATTACAAAGAAACGCGGCAGCAGCTCATTCACAGCCCCGAGCTGCGCCGAAAAGTGCGCGACATTCTGAAACGCCTCGGCAAAAAATTCGTCATTCCCGAAGAGATCGTGCATTACAGCGAATGGGTACATGCCGTGCGCGATAAAATTGCCGAGCATCAAACGCGCGACATGAGCATGATCCGCGCCACTGTGCATCCCGCCTGCCATTATCACAAGCTCGTTGCAGAAGATGCGATTTACGATCCGGAGATTTACGGCGCGCAACGCTCCGCCATCATCACCGGCACGTTGAAAGCATTGGGCGTCGAGGTGGCCGATTATTCGACGTGGTTCGACTGCTGTGGCTTCGGCTTTCGTCACATTTTGGTTTCACGCGATTTCTCGCGTTCGTTCGCGACGATGCGCAAAATCGAAGTGATGAAAGAAGAAGCCAATCCCGACGTGACGGTCACGCACGACACCGGTTGCGTCACCACGTTGGATCAAAGCCAATTTGCGGCGAAAGCGCACAACCGCAACGTCGGTGTTCCGGTGATGTCGGACTCGCAAATGGCGGCGCTGGCGATGGGCGCGCATCCCTACAAAGTTTTGCAGCTTCATTGGCACAGCACGGACAACACCGCCTTCCTGCAAAAGGTTGGCGTCGATACCGACAAAGCGTGGAATGAATTTGAAACCGCAGTGGAAAAATTGAAAAACGGACAACAACAATATCTCACGTGGGAGGATGCAGATGCCTGAGCAACCCATTTTGATTATCGGCGGCGGCCCGACCGGTTTGGAAGCGGCGCGCGGCATTGCCGATCTTGGCTACCACGCCATTCTCGTGGAAAAACGCCCGCGTCTCGGCGGCATGCCCGACGAGGCTGGATATGCCGCGCTCACGCCGGATTTTCGCAATGCTGGTGAAGCGATGGCCGAGATGGCCGCGCGCATTGAGAACAATCCGTTCGTGAACATCAAACTCAATTCGACGGTCTCCACCGCGAGTGGCAGCGTTGGCAATTTCGAAGTGACGATTCAAAACGGCGCCGCCACGGAGAAAGTCAACGTTGGCGCGGTGATTGTCGCGACCGGCTTTCAACATTTCGATCCTGGACGCGAGACGCAGCAATATGGCTACTACGAGTTTGATGATGTCATCACGCTCGTCGATCTCGAAAAAATGTTGAAGGTGCACAACGTCGTGCGGCCTTCCAACGGCAAACCGCCGGAGCGGCTCTGCTTCATTCAATGCGTCGGCTCGCGCGACCGCCAGATTGGCAACGAGTATTGCTCGAAAGTTTGCTGCGGCATCGCTTCGAAAGAAGCCATCGAAGTGCGCCAGCAATTGCCGAATTGCAAGGTCTTCATCTTTTATATCGACATGCGTATGTACGGCTATTGGGAGAATGAAATCTATTGGCCGGCGCAGGAGAAATACAAAGTCAATTATGTCAAAGGCATCGCCACGGAAATTTTGCAAAAAGGCGACCGCCTGCTGGTGCGCGGCGAAGATACGACGATGGGTCGCCCGATGGAAGTGCCGATGGACATCGTGGTGCTCTCCGTCGGCATGGAGCCGAGCGCCGGAACCCGCGAGATGGCCAAAATTTTTGGCGTGCAACAAAACAAATACAAATTCATCGAAACCATCGGCGGCGCGCTCGACACCGTTTCCACCAGCGTTCCCGGCGTGTTTGCCTGCGGCGCCGCCACCGGCCCGGCGGATTTGGAAGATTCGGTTTCCTCCGCTGCCGCCGCGGCGATGAAAGCCATCGCCGCCGTGCGGAAGAGCGCAAAGAAAGTGGAGTAATGGATTGCTGGATCGTTGGATTAATGGAACCCAACAATCCAACAATCCAAAACTCCAGCAATCCAACAATCCATTTCTATGGCACAGGTAGTCGATACCGAAAGCGCGAAGGAGTTCATGCGCGAGGCGCTGGAGAAAGTGGCGGCTGATGAGCTGCTGAAAATTTGCGGCGAAGTTGAATTGA